>Ga0070741_10002915_pt1 | contig 44176 bp, 44 predicted proteins | sample Coa_R1_4_FD_66440 | JGI IMG/M metagenome (GOLD analysis project Ga0070741, IMG submission 66440) | Surface soil microbial communities from Centralia Pennsylvania, which are recovering from an underground coalmine fire - Coalmine... | ecosystem: Environmental > Terrestrial > Soil > Unclassified ... | reverse complement strand
GCGACCAGAGCACGACGTCGTGGCCGGCGACGGCGAAGGCGGCTGCGATTCCCGGCGCCATCGTCCCGGCGCCGAGGACGGCGACGCGCTCCCGGTCAGCGCGCGCCGAGGGCCTCACGACTCGATCCGGTCAGCGCCTTGTAGCCCTCCAGGATGTCGCGGATCTCGTCCCGGGAGATGACGTCCTCGATCCGCTCGAACGGCCGCGGCCCGGTCCGGCGCTCGACCAGCTCGATCAGCGAGTCGGGCGGCGTCGTCCGGTTCCTCAGCACGATCGCGTTGACCGTCTCCAGCCGCGCGTCCTCGTAGGCGCGCAGCGCAGCTTCCGGCGTCTCCTCGGACGCCAGCGCCTCGGCGACGACGCGGGCGTCGACGATCGCCTGCATCGCGCCGTTCGAGCCGCGCGGGATCATCGGGTGGGCCGCGTCCCCGATCAGCGCGACGCGCCCGAACGCCCACTGCTCGACCGGGTCGCGGTCGGACATCGGAAACTCGTAGATCACCTCCGCCCGCGACAGCAGGCCCGGCACGTCGAGCCAGTCGAAGCGCCAGTCGGCGTAGACGGGCAAGAAGTCCTCCAGCCGGCCGCCGCGGTTCCAGTCGACCGGCACGCCGCGGGCGTCGCGAACCTCGGCGACCCAGTTCGTCAGCTGGTTGCCCTCGTCGTCGACCGCGTCGCGGATCGGGTAGATGACCATCTTCCCCGTGTCGACCTTGCCGATCCGCGTGTGGCTGCCGCCGGAGAGGATCGGCGGGTGCCGGGTGACGCCGCGCCACATGTTCACGCCCGAGAAGACCGGCTCGCCCTCGCCGGGATAGAGCTGCTTCCGGATCGCCGAGTGGATGCCGTCGCAGGCGAGGACGACGTCGCCGCGGCGATCGTCGAGGGCGCGGCCGTCGCGCGTGCCCACGAAGCGGGCGACGGCGCCGGTCGCGTCCTGGTCGACCCCGACGCAGGTGCAGCCGAGCACGACCGCCTGCTCGCCGAGCCGCTCGCGCACCGCCTCGAGCAGCACCTCGTGCAGGTCGGCGCGGTGGACGAGGAACTGCGGGAAACGCGGGTCGGCAGGGTCGCGGTGGATCAGCTGGCCGAACGAGTTGAAGAAGCACGCCTCCCGGTAGGGGACGGCGCGGGCCCGGATCCCGTCCAGGAGCCCGAGCGCGTCGAGCTCGCGGGCGCCGTGCGGCAGGAGCGAGATCCCCACGCCGACGGGCCGAAGCTCCGGCGTCGACTCGTAGACGCGGGCGCCGATGCCGCGAGCGTGCAGCTCGAGCGCGGCCGTCAGCCCGCTGATCCCGCCCCCGACGATCGCCACCTCCACGGCTCAGCCCTCCTTCCGGCGGAAGCGCCCCAGCAGCGCACGGAGGAGCAGCCGCAGGCCGCTCACCGGCTTCGCGGCGGGCGGCGGCAGGGCCTCGTCGGCGGCCCCGGACGGCGAGTCGGCGAGCTGCGCGCGCAGGTTGTCGGCGAACTGCTTCGTCAGCTGGCCGGCGACGTCCTTGACGATCCCGCGGCCGTACTGCGCGACCGCGCCGGAGAGGTCGAGGTCGGTGGCGATGTCGACGGTGCTGCCCGAGCCCGACGGGTTGACCGTCGTCTCGATGTTCGCCTTCGCCATCCCCCGCCCGCGCGCCTCGCGGGCGTCGGCGACGAGCCGCATCCGGTGGGCGGTGGCGTCGGCTTCCTCCTGGCGCACGTCGGCGGCGAAGGTCATCGCGATCGGGCCGAGCTTCACCTTGACGTTCGCCTTCCACGTCGTCTCGTCGACCTGGCCGACCAGTTCCGCCCCCGGCATGCAGGGGACGACGCGCGGAACGTCGTTGAGGAGCGCCCAGACCTGCTCCGGGGGAGCCGGCGCCTCGAAGGAGTTGTCGAGCCTCACGCCACCTCCACCTGGACGGCGCCGAGGAACGCGCGCGCCCGCGCGACGAGCAGCGAGTCGACGGTGACGGCGATGTAGCGGGCGCCCCGCTCCCGCCAGCGCTCCGCGCCCGCCTCGTCGCCGACGAGCACGCCGAGCGCGGCCGGCGAGCCCGCGACGGCGGCGGCGATCCGCTCGTAGGCCTCCTCGAGCAGCGGATGCGCCGTGTCGCCGGTGACCCCGTACGCCTGCGAGAGGTCGGTCGGGCCGACGAAGACGACGTCGACGCCGTCGACCGCGGCGATCTCCTCGACGTGCTCGACCGCCTCGCGCGTCTCGACCTGGATCACGACCATCGTCGCCTCGTTCGCCTGCTCGACGTACTCGGCGAGGGGTACGGCACCGTACGACGCGGCGCGCACGCCGGCGAGGCCGCGCGTCCCCCGCGGCGCGTACTTCACCGCCCGCACGGCCGCTTCCGCCTCGGCGGCCGAGCCGACGAGGGGCACGTGGACGCCGACGGCGCCCGTGTCGAGGTAGCGCAGGATCACGTGCGGCGCGTTCGTCGGGACGCGGACGAGCGGGGCCGGCCCGCGCAGCTCGGCGGCGCGGACGAGCCCCTCGCAGTCGCGCGGCTCGACCGTGCCGTGCTCGGCGTCGAAGACCAGGAAGTCGAAGCCCTGCACGGCGAGCAGCTCGGCGAGACCGGCGTCCGGGTGGCGGTCGAAGCAGCCGTAGACCGTTCCGCCGGCAGCCAGCTTGGCCTTCGTCTCGTGGACGTCCATCAGGTCAGCCAGCAGGCCGCGCGGTGCCCCGGCGAGCGCTCGGAGAGGGGCGGCTCCTCCGCCCGGCAGCGGTCCTCCGCGATCGGACAGCGGGTGTGGAAGCGGCAGCCGGACGGCGGGTCGACCAGGTTCGGGACGCTTCCCCTGAGCACGATCCGCTGCCGCGTCGCCTCGATCCGCGGGTCGGGGACCGGGACCGCGGAGAGCAACGCGCGCGTGTACGGGTGCTTCGGGTCGTCGTAGATGTCGTCGGGCGTCCCGGTCTCGACCAGCTTCCCGGCGTACATGACGGCGATGCGATGGGAGATGTGGCGGACGACGGAGAGGTCGTGCGCGATGAAGAGGTACGTGAGCTCGAACTGCTCCTGCAGGTCCTGGAGCAGGTTCACGACCTGGGCGCGGATCGAGACGTCGAGCGCCGACACCGGCTCGTCGGCGACGATGAACTCGGGGCGCAGGCTGATCGCGCGCGCGATCCCGATCCGCTGCCGCTGGCCGCCGCTGAAGGCGTGCGGGTAGCGGAACATGGCGTCCGGCGGGAGGCCGACCAGCTCCAGCAGGCTGCCCACCCGCTCCTGGGCGTCGCGGATCCGGGGGACGAGCCCGTGGACCAGCAGCGGCTCCGCGACGATGTCGAACACGCGCATGCGCGGGTTCAGGCTCGCGTACGGATCCTGGAAGACGAGCTGCATCCGGCGGCGGAAGCGACGGAGCTGCTCCCCGCCGATGTTCGTGATGTCCTCGTCGTCGAAGACGATCTTGCCCGCGGCGAGGGGAACCTTGCGGAGCACCGCCCGGCCGGTGGTCGTCTTGCCGGACCCCGACTCGCCGACGAGCCCGAGCGTCTCGCCGCGGCGGATCGAGAAGGAGACGTCCTCGACCGCCCGCATCGTCGTGCGCTTGCCGCCCCAGAAGCCGCCGCCGCCGACGGTGTACTCGACGGCGAGTCCCTCGACGGCGAGCAGCGCGTCAGGCGACTGGCTGCCCGGCGACGCCGGTTGCGTCGATGCCTTCACGGCCGAGCGCATGCCAGCACGCCACCTCCCTTCGGTCTCCGTCCGGCCGGAGCGCAGGCATGGTCTCACAGGCGGAGGTGGCGCGGTCGCAGCGCGGCTGGAACGGGCAGCCGGGCGGCGGAGCGGTCATGTTCGGCGGCAGGCCGTCGATGCCGACGAGCCGCGGGCGGACGACGTCGAGCCGCGGAGTCGAGCGCAGGAGGCCGGCCGTGTACGGGTGCGCGGGGCGTTCGAAGACCTCGTCCGCGCCGCCCATCTCCATGATCTTCCCGCCGTACATGACCGCCACCCGCCGGCAGACGCCGGCGACGACGCCGAGGTCGTGCGTGATCAGCAGGACGGCCAGCCCCAGCCGCTGCTGGATCTCGTGGATCAGCTCGAGGATCTGGGCCTGGATCGTCACGTCCAGAGCCGTGGTCGGCTCGTCGGCGATCAGGAGCTCCGGCTCGCAGGCGAGCGCCATCGCGATCAGGACGCGCTGCCGCTGACCGCCCGAGAGCTCGTGCGGGTAGGCGCCCGCCCGCTGGCGCGGCGCCGGGATCCCGACCAGGTCGAGCAGCTCGACGACGCGCTCCTCGGCCTCGCGCCGGCTCATGCCCAGATGGTGTCGCAGCACCTCGGCGATCTGGCTGCGCACGGGGAAGAGCGGGTTGAGCGAGGTCATCGGATCCTGGAAGACGACCGCCATCTCCTTGCCGCGGATCCGCCGCGCCCGCTTCAGGCCGGCCCGGCCGACGAGCGACCGGCCCTTCCAGCGGATGTCGCCGCCGGTCACGCGCCCGGGCGGCTGGAGCAGGCCGAGGACGGCGAGCGCCGTGACGCTCTTCCCCGAGCCCGACTCCCCGACCAGGCCGAGCGTCTCCCCGCGGTGGACGGCGAAGGTGACGCCCCGGACCGCCTGGACGACCCCGCCCCGCGTGTAGAAGCACACCTGGGCGTCGTCGACCTCGAGCAGCGGCTCGCCGGTGCGGTCGTCCGGGAAGCTCATGTCATCGCCGCCCCGCCGACCCGCGCCGAGGCCGCGAAGCGCTTGTCGCGGGCGTGCGGGTCGGAGACGATCCGCAGCCAGCTGGCGAACAGGTTGATCCCGAGCACGACCAGCGCGATCGCGATGCCGGGCAGCGAGACGACCCACCAGGCGCTGAACAGGTAGTCGGCGCCGTCGCTCAGCATCAGGCCCCAGGAGACGCTCGGAGGCTGGATCCCGAGCCCGAGGAACGACAGGGCCGCCTCCGCCAGGATGATTCGCGCGAACTCGAGCACGCCGAGGGTCAGCACCGGCGAGGCCAGGTTCGGGAGGATGTGCCTGAAGATCACCCGCCGGGAGCGGCAGCCGACGATCTCCGCCGCCTCGACGTACGGCTCCTGCCGCAGCGAGGCGGTGATCCCGCGCGTCACCCGGGCGTAGACCATCCACCCGTCGATCGAGAGCACGATCACGATCGCCTTCAGGCTCGGCCCGATCACGGCGATGATCAGCAGCGCGAGCAGCAGGCCCGGGAATGCGATCTGCGTGTCCACGGCGCGCATGACGATCGAGTCGACGATCCCGCCGAAGTAGCCGGAGATGAGACCGAGGATCGTCCCCGTCGTCCCGGCGATCGCGACGACCAGCGCCCCGACCTCGAGCGAGATCCGCGAGCCGTAGATCAGCCGCGAGAGCTCGTCGCGTCCGAGCGGGTCGGTTCCGAGCGGGTGGCTCCAGCTCTTGAACGGCGGCTCGAGCCGGTCGAGGAGCGACTGGGCCGACGGATTCTGGGGCGCGATCAGCGGCGCGAAGATCGCGATCAGGATCAGGGCGAGCACGACGACCAGGCCGAACAGGCCGGCCCGGTCGTGGAGGAGCTCGCCGATCGCCGAGCGCAGCGACGCGCCCAGATCCTGCAGCCGGAGCCGCAGCAGGTTCGGGCGGACGACGGCCGCATCCGCTCCGACCGTCGTCACGCGAGCTCCACCCGGCGGTCGATCACCTTGAACACGACGTCGAGGCCGACGTTGATCGCCACGATCAGGAAGCCCATCACGGTCACGATCGCCTGCAGGAGGATGACGTCGTTCTGCTGGATCGACTGGAAGGCGAGGTAGCCGACCCCCGGCCAGGCGAAGACCGTCTCCACGACGACCGAGAAGCCGGCGAGCGCGCGGATCAGCTCCCACCCGGACAGCGTCAGGATCGGGATCGCCGCGTTCCGGAGCGCGTGCAGGCCGACGACCCGGATCTCGGGGATGCCCTTCGCGCGCGCCGTCTGGACGTACTGGGTGTTCAGCTCGTCGATCATCGTCGACCGCGTCAGCATGACGAGTCGCCCGAGCGCCGGGAAGGCGAGCGTCAGCCCCGGCAGGATCAGGTGGTCGATCCCGCCGATCCCGGCCGAGGGCAGCACCTTCAGCTCGGCGGCGAAGACGAGGATCAGGAGCAGGCCGAGCCACACCTGCGCGACCGACAGGCCGCTCAGGCTGACGACGACCGTGGCCTTGTCGACGAGGCTCCCCGGCTTCAGCGCCGCCAGCACGCCCAGCGGGATCGCGAACAGGATCGCGATCGCGAGGCCGAACCCGACCAGCTCGAACGTGTTCGGCAGCCGGTCGAGGACGATGTTCAGCGCCGGCCGGCTCTGGAGCAGCGAGTTGCCGAAGTCGAGGTGGGAGACGTTCCCGAGGTAGTGGACGAACTGGGTCAGGATGGGGCGGTCGAGCCCGAGCTGATGCGTGAACGCGACCCGCTGCTCGTGCGTCGCGGTCAGCGGCAGGAGGGTGTTGGCCGGGTCGCCGATCATGCGCGTCGTCACGAACACCACGACCGTGACGAGGAACATCACGACGATCCCGAAGGCCGCCCTCCTGAGCGCGAACCGCCCCATCCCGTCGTCCTACTCCCCTAGCCGGTCAGCCTCATCGTGTTGTCGAACATGAACCCGTCGAGGCGCGGCTGCCAGGAGAGGCGCTTGCTCATGCCCCAGACGTTCTTCGTGTTCAGCAGCCAGACGATGATCGCCTGGTCGTGCGCACGCTTGACCGCCTGGTGGTACAGCGCGAGCCGCTTCTGGACGTTCGTCGTCGTCCGGGCCTGGTCGATCCACTTCTGGATCAACTTGTCGGAGTTCGACGCCCCCGTGCCCGTCGACGCGTAGTACGCGGACACCGTGCGATCCGCGTCGTAGAGCGGGTTGTCGGTCGAGACGAAGACGGCGTCCGGCCGCTGCTTCGAGTTGAACAGGTACTTGTTCAGGTACGTGTTGAAGTCGTGCACGCGGACGTTGACCTTCAGGCCGACGGCGCGCCAGTACTGCGCGACCGCCTCGACCATGACCTTGTCGTTCAGCCAGCGGCCGGCCTCCGTGTCGATGTTGATCGTCTTGCCGACCGCGCCGGCGGCCTTCAGCAGCGCCTTCGCCTTCGCGGGGTCGTAGGGGTACGCCTTGACGCTCGGGTTGTACCCGAACCACGACGGGCTCAGGGTCTGACCCTGGTCGGGCGTGGCATAGCCGAGGAACAGCTTCTGCGCGAGCGCGTTCTTGTCGACCGCGTAGTTGAGCGCCTGGCGGACCTTGACGTTCGCGGTCAGCTGCTTGCCCGGCTTCGCGTTGAGGATCAGCATCGGGTGCTCGTTCCCGTTCGTGACGACCGCCTTCGGCGCCCGCTTCGTGTCGTCGGGAAGCAGATGCGTGATCAGGTCGTACTGGCCCGACACGAGCCCTGCGAGCTGCGCGCCCTCGTCCGGGACGAACTTGTACGTGATCGTCTGGATCGAGGCCTTCGGCGTCCCCCAGTAGTCAGGGTTCGCAGTCAGCACGATCTGGTTGCCGCGGTCCCACTCCTTGAAGAGGTAGGGCCCGGTGCCGATCGGATGGCTGGCGAGGTCGACCGTCGGATGGGGCGGGATGATCCGCACCCAGTACATGCGGGAGGGCAGGATCGGATCGGGGCCCTTGGTCAGGATGTCCACGGTCAGGTCGTTGACCTTCCTCGCGCCCTTGACCGTGCCGACGAACTCGATCTGCGCCGAGTTGTACTTCGGGTCGATGATCTTCGTGATCGTGGCCACGACCGCATCGGCGTTCATCGGCTCACCGTCCGAGAACTTGATCCCGGGCCTCAGCGTGAACCGCCACGTGGTCGGGTTGACCAGCTTCGGCTGCGCCGCCGCCAGCTTCGGGTACAGCGTCTTGCCGTCCGGCGAGCGCCCCATCAGCGTGTCGTAGATGCTGTCCGTCACCCAGCGCTCGTTCCCGTCCTCCTGGAGCAGTGGATCGAGCGTCGTCGGCTCGTTTCCGAGCGCGATCGCGATCGACCCCGAAGCAGCCGCCTTCGACTTCGCCCCGGCCGCGGCGTAGGAGACCAGTCCGAGGCCCACGAGGAGGACGAAGCAAAGAACGACGAGACGATGCTTTCTCATCCCGCTACTCCTTCCGCCCACGGGTCGTCGCCCGGGGCTGCCTAGATAGAGATCGGGGAGACGAGCCGCAGGCCCCGCGCAACGAACCGTCTGCTCGACGGCCGCTGGGCCAACCAGGAGCTCCCCGGACACCCACTTGGCAAACTATCTTAACGTCTAGAGTTATGCGGTCAAGCCACGAAAGCGCGAGGGACTCTGCCCTGCCGCTCGTCGTCGGCTTCGCCGCCGCGGACGGCGTCCGCTACGGCGTCCGGCTGCTCGAGCGACTCGTCGACAGAGACGTCAGGACGCACCTGGTGGTTAGCCGCGACGCGCTCGGGGCGCTCGGGGCCGACGCCGCCCGCGTCCAGGCGCTCGCGGCCGCCTCCTACGCTCCCGAGAACCAGGCGGCGCGGATCTCGAGCGGCTCGTTCCTGACCCGCGGCATGGTCGTCGCCCCCTGCGACGGAGCCTCCGTCGCCGCGATCGTGATGGGGCTGGCGACGAATCTCGTCTACCGCGCCGCCGACGTCACGCTGAAGGAGCGGCGGCCGCTCCTGCTCGGCGTTCCGCCCGAGGCCCTCGAACGCGTGCCGGGCCACCTGCTCGAGCGGGCCGCCGCGGTGCCGGGGCTCGCGCTCGCACCGCTCGTGGGGTCGCCGGATACGGCGGCGGAGTCGCTCCTCGCTCAGCTCGGCGTCGAGGGCGCGGCCGCGCCGGCCTGACGGAAGGACGCGAGCGTCGCCGGCACGACGACGGCGGCGACGATCAGCGACGCCCGCAGGCCGAAGAGCGACGCGCCCGCGCCGAGCAGCGCGCTCGCGGCCGCGCCGAAGCCGATCTGGGCGGACCGGAAGGCGCCGAGCAGCTCTGCGTGCTCCTCGAAGTTCTCCAGGGCGAGCACGTTCGCGACGGGAGCGAGCCCGCTGACGAACGCCGCGAAGACGACCGCCGCCCAGGCCGCGGCCGAGGCGCCGGGGACGATCGTCCACCAGGCTCCGAGCAACGCGAGCAGGATGCCGAGCCGGCGCGCGATCCGCATCGCCCCGAGTCCGTCCGACGCGTTCCCGGAGAGGAGCTTCGCCGGCACCGACGCGATCCTGGCGGCGGTCAGGAGCAGCGCCGCGGTCGCGGGCGAGAGGTCCCAGGCATGCACCGCGAACAGCGGCACGAAGGCGACGGTCCCGTACTGCGAGACGGCGGCGACGCTGCCGACGCGGAGCGGCGCGGCCAGCGCCGCGCGCAGCGGGATCCGCCTCGCCTCCCGGCGCGCCGGCGCCGACTGGGTCGGGAGGTGCACGAGGGCGAGCGCGCCGGCTGCGGCGGCGGCCAGGCTGGCGGAGGCGACGAACGACGTCCGCCAGCCCCAGACGGTGCCGAGCGCGGCCAGCCCGCCGGCCAGCGCGAGCCCGCCCGAGAAGGCGACGCCGAAGAGGGCCATCGCCAGTCCGCGGCGGCGGTCGCCGGCGAGCAGCGCAGCCGAGCGGATCCCGGAGGCGAAGAAGAGGCCGGAGCCGCAGCCGAGGACGACCTGCGCGACCACGAACGTCGCCGGCCCGTCGGCGGCGGCGGCGAGCGCGGTGCCGGCGACGACCAGCCCGAGCGAGGTCCAGAGGCCGGTGCGCGGACCGGAGCGCGCGAGCACGTACCCGCCGGCCAACGCGCCGACGGCGATGCCGACGGCCAGGATCGCGAAGGTCGCCCCGGCCGCGCCGGTCCCCATCCCGAGGTCGCGGCCCGCCTGCGGGAACACCGGCGCGAGCAGCGACTCCGCGGTCGTCGCCGCGAGGTAGCCGGCCGTGACGATCGCGAAGCCGACGTTGTCCGGCCGCACCCGATCGCCTATCGTTGCCCCCCGTGTCGAAGCTCGTCGGCGACTCGCTCCCACCGGAGGTCCTGGCCGCGCTCGACGGCCGAGACCTCGAGCGGAAGATCGGCCCGGCCTACCTGCTCCTGACGGGAGACGAGGACGGCCTGCCGCGCCCGTGCATGCTCAGCGCCGGCGAGCTGCTCGCCGTCGACGAGCGCAGGCTCAGGATCGCGCTCTGGCCGGGGACGCGGACGGCGGCGAACCTGGCCCGCGGAGGCCGCGCCGTCCTCTGCTACGTCGAGCCCGGCTCGGTGCTCTACGTCCGCGGCCCGGTCCGGCCGCTCGAGGACGCGTCCGGTGCGCTCGCGTGCTTCGAGCTGGCGGTCGCGTCGGTCGAGTCCGACATGCATGCGGGGATGCCGGTGACGAGCGGCATCCGCTTCGCGGTCGAGCGCGGCGATCCGGCGTCCGTCGCCGAGGCCTGGGACCGCCAGCTCGCCCCTCTGCGCGACCGTCGCTAGCCATCCCCGCACCGACGCGAATGGCCGTTCAAGCATCCTCGACGGGACGCAGGGCGGCACGGCGCCGCTCGCCCCAGCGCCGGATCCGCTCGTGCTCGACGCCGAGCTGGTCGAGGACGCGCCCGACCGTGTGGTCGACCATCTCGTCGAGCGTCCGCGGCCGCGCGTAGAACGCCGGCACCGGGGGCGCGACCACCGCGCCCGCCTTCGCGACCCGCAGCATGTTGTCGAGGTGGATGACGGAAAGCGGCGACTCGCGGACGAGCAGCGTCAGCCGTCGCCGCTCCTGCAGGTGGATCTCGGCTGCCCGCTGGAGGAGGTTCTCGGCGAGCCCGTTCGCGATCGTTGCGAGGGTGCGCATGCTGCACGGTGCCACGACCATGCCCGCGGTGGCGAGCGAGGGCTCGGCGAGCGGCGAGGCGAGGTCGTCCTCCTCGTGGACGTGGCCGGCGAGCGCGCGCACTCCGGCCGGCTTGTACGACGTCTCCGCCAGGATGGTCGCGTCCGCCCAGCGGCTGACGACCAGATGGGTCTCGACGCCGATCTCCTGCAGCACCTCGAGCAGGCGGATGCCGTAGATCGCGCCGGTGGCGCCGCTCATCCCGACGACGACGGGAAGGCCTGGTGCGCTCACGAGCTCAGGTACGGCCCGCTCGTCAGCCCGTAGACGTTGCCGTCCGGCCCACGGAAGTGCGTCCAGACGTACTCGCCCCAGCCGTGGTTCTCGATCAGGAACTCGACCCCCTGCGCCTCGAGCTCGGCGCGCGCCTCCGCGACGTCGTCGACGAGGAACTCGACGGCGAGGCCGCGGTCGAACTCGCGGTAGTGGGGGTCGCCCGGACCGAACACCTCGATCCACTCGCCGCCCGGCAGCCGCAGCACCGACAGGTCGTCCCGCCGGTGGAAGACGTCGAGGCCCATCACCTCCGTGAAGAACCGCACGGTCTCGTCGAAGCGGTCGGTCGCAGTGCCGACCCAGACGATGCCCTTCACCTTCATCTGGCTCCTCCCTCCTCCTGGTCCCGCGCGCGTGCGGCGCGGACGGCTTCGAGCACCGCCTCCGGACGGATCGGCACCCGGTTCAGCTCGACCCGCTCCGGCCGGAAGGCGTCGGCGACGGCGTTCGCGATCGCGGCCGGGGGCGAGACCGCACCGCCCTCGCCGCACCCCTTGATCCCGAACGGGTTCAGCTCCGACAGGCACTGCTGGTGGCCCACCTCGATCGGCGGCACCTCGACCGCCGAGGGCAGCAGGTAGTCCATGTACGTTCCGCTGAGCAGCTGGCAGTCCTCGTCGTAGAGCGACTCCTCGTAGAGCGCCGTCCCGATCCCGTGCGCGACCCCGCCCTGGATCTGGCCCTCGACCACCATCGGGTTCAGCATCCGCCCGCAGTCGTCCACGGTCAGGTAGCGGAGCACCTCGACGAAGCCCGTCTCCTCGTCCACCTCCACAGCGGCCAGGTGCGTGCCGGAGGCGAAGGTGACGGTCGGCGGCTGGAAGTAGTACTGGGCCTCCAGCCCCGGCTCCATCCCCGCCGGCAGCCGGTTGCGCGGCCCGGGCGCTGCGGCGTGGGCGACCTCCGCGAGCGAGACCGCGCGCGCCTCGCCGCGGACGACCACCTCGTCGCCGGCGAGGTCGAGCTCGTCGGGGTCGGCGTCGAGGAGCACGCCGGCGACGGCGAGCACCTTCTCGCGCAACCGCCGGGCGGCGATCCCGACCGCGGACCCGGCGGTGACGGCGCTGCGGCTCGCGAAGGTGCCGATCCCGTACTGGATCAGGCCGGTGTCGCCCGAGGCGACGGTGACGCGCTCGACGTCGACGCCCAGCTCGTCGGCGCAGATCTGCGCGAGCGTCGTCTCGAGGCCCTGACCGTGCGGCTTGGCGCCGGTGACGACGCGGACGTTGCCGGCCGGGTCGAGCCTGACGACCGCGCCCTCGTGGGGGCCGAAGCCGGAGCCCTCGACGTAGGACGAGATCCCGATCCCGACCCGCCTCCCCTGCGCGCGCCACAGCGTCTGCTGCTCGCGCCAGCCGTCGTAGTCGAACGCCTCGAGCGCCTGCTCGAGCTGGGCCGGGAAGTCGCCGCTGTCGTACACCATCTCGGCTCCGTCGCGGTAGGGCATGCCCATCGGCCGCGGGATCTCCTCGGCCGGGATCATGTTCCGCCGCCGCACGTCGGCCGGGTCGAGGCCGCAGTCGGCGGCGACCAGGTCGAGGGCGCGGTCGAGCGCGAACACCGCCTCGGGCCGGCCGGCGCCCCGCACGGGCGACACCGGCGCCTTCGTCGTCAGCACGTTCAGGCCCTCGATCGAGAAGCAGTCGATCGCGTACTGCCCGCGCAGGTGCGCGGCCGCGTTGTACGAGACGGTGATCGCGTAGGCGTTGTAGGCGCCGACGTCGACGAGAAAGCGGTCGCGGAGGGCGAGGATGCGGCCGTCGTCGTCGTAGGCGAGCTCGAGGTCGTGCACCTGGTCGCGCGCGTGCCGGGTGATCGCGAGGTTCTCCTGCCGGTCCTCGACCCAGCGCACCGGGCGCCGCAGCTCCATGGCGAGGAACGGGATCAGCGCGTCCTCGCTGTAGACGCCCGTGCCGAAGCTGCCGCCCATGTCCGGGACGACGACGCGGACGCTCTCGAGCGGCAGGCCGAGCATCTCCGAGACGTGGGTGCGGATCAGGTGCGGGCGGGCGTTCGTCAGCCAGACGGTCAGCTCGCCGCGGCCCTCGTCGTACGACGCCTGGACGCTCCGCGTCTCCATCGAGTTCGCCGAGTGGCGCCCGAACGCGAACCGGCGCCGGAGCGTGCGGGGCGCGGAGGCGAACGCGGCCTCGACGTCGCCGCTCCCGACGCGGAACCGGGCGGCGACGTTGTCGCCCAGCTCGGGATGAAGCACCGGAGCGCCGTCCCGGAGCGCAGCCTCAGGCCCGGCGACGGGCTCGAGCGGCTCGTAGGAGGCCTCGATCGCCTCGAGGGCGTCCTCGGCCGCGTACCGGTCGGAGGCGACGACGACCGCGACCGGGGCGCCCACCCACAGCGCGACCTCGTCCGCGAGCACCGGGAACGGCGTCGGCTTGACGGTCCCGTCGATCGCCTCGAGCAGCTGCGGCGTCACCTCCTTGCGCGCCGACTCCTGGAACCGGCCGACGCGCCCGGCGAGGTCGCTCCCGGTGAAGGCGGCGACCACCCCTTCGCAGGCGAGGGCGCCCGACACGTCGAGGCGCTCGATCCGCGCGTGGGCGAACGGGCTGCGCAGGATCGCCGCGTGCAGCATCCCGGGCAGCTTGCGGTCGGGGACGAACCAGCCGGCGCCTCGGACGAGCCGCGCGTCCTCCTTCCGCCGGAGCCGGCGCCCGACGAAGGGCTCGCGCGTCTCGACGGTCGTCACACGGCCGCCCCGGCCCCGCGCAGCAGCTCGGCGGCGTAGCGCACCGACTCGACGATGTTGTGGTAGCCGGTGCAGCGGCAGATGTTGCCGCTCAGGCGCCGGCGGATCTCCGCCTCGTCCGGGTCGGGAACCTCGGCGAGCAGCTCGTGCACGCTCATCAGGAACCCGGGGGTGCAGAAGCCGCACTGGAGGCCGTGCTTGGCGGAGAAGGCCTCCTGGATCGGGTGGAGCGGGCCGTCCGCGGGCGCGAGCCCCTCGACCGTCGTCAGCTCGTGCCCCTCCGCCTGGACGGCGAGCATCAGGCACGACCGCGCCGACCGGCCGTCGACGAGGATCGTGCAGGCGCCGCAGACTCCGTGCTCGCAGCCGAGGTGCGTGCCGGTCAGCCCCAGCTCGTCGCGCAGGAAGTCGGCGAGCGTCACCCGCGGCTGCGCGACGCCGCGGCGCTCCTCGCCGTTCACGCGCACGACGAGCTCACGCGGCTGCAGCGGGCTCACCTCCCCTGGCGCGCTCGACCGCGGTCGCGAGCGCGCGGCGAGTCAGGACGGTCGCAAGGTGCCGGCGGTACTCGGCGGAGCCGTGGATGTCGCCGTTCGGCTCGATCTCGCCGGCGACCGCGGCCGCCGCCTCGGCGATCGCCGCGTCGTCGGGCACCCGTCCGCGCAGCGCCGACTCCGCCGCCGCCGGTCGCACCGGCCGGTCGCCGACGCCGATCAGCCCGAGGCGGACGTCGGTGGCGCCGCCGTCCTCGCCGAGGGTGACGAGCGCGCCGACCCCCGCGAGGGCGAAGTCGCCGTGCCGGCGCGAGAGCTCGAGGAAGCAGGAGCCCGTGCGGCCGTTCGGGAGCGGCAGCCGGATCTGCGTCAGCACCTCGTCCGGCTCGAGCGCGGTGGTGAAGTACGAGACGAAGAAGTCGCGGGCGGGCAGGGTCCGCGTGCCGCCCGGCCCGGCCAGGTCGAGCTCGGCGTCGAGGATCGCCGCCAGCGCCGGCCACTCCGCCGCCGGGTCGGCGTGCGCGAGGCTGCCGCCGACCGTGCCGCGATTCCGGATCGCCACGTGGCCGACCAGCTCGATCGCCTCCGGGATCAGCGGGCATCGCTCGCGGAGGCCCGGGAGCCGCTCGACGTCGCGCTGCCGCGCCATCGCGCCGACGCGGAGCTCGCCGTCGGCGAGCTCGAGCCCGTCGAGGCCGGCGACGCGGTTCAGGTCGACGAGCACGCTCGGCCGCGCGAGCCGGAAGGCGAGCAGCGGGACGAGGCTCTGGCCGCCGGCGAGCAGCTTCGCGTCGTCCCCGTGCTCCTGCAGGGCGGCGACGGCCTCGTCGAGGCTCGTCGCCGCCACGTAGTCGAAGGGCGGAGGCTTCACCGGCGGACCTGCTCCGCTCCGTCCACGTCAGTCCTGGCGCACCCGCGTCCAGGCGTCGCCGAAGATCTCGGTCAGGTCGACCTCGGGCACGCCCGGCGTGTACAGCTCCTGCGGGTAGTTCGCCTTCCGGGTCGCGTCGATCCCGACCTTCGTGACCAGGTGCGACCCGCCGGCCGGGTCGTACGACGCCGGGTCGAGCGGCGAGCCCCGCGAGTACGTGACGACGAAGGCGTCGTAGTCCCAGCGGACGCGGGTGGCGATCGCGTGCAGCACCTCCGAGTCGTTGGTGATGTCGACGTCGTCGTCGACGACCACGACGTACTTGAGGAACGGGTCGGCGGTGAAGGCGGCCATCGCCGCGTTCTTCGGGTCGCCCTCGATCAGCTTCTCCATCTGGACGTAGCAGATGTAGCGGGAGCGGCCCGACGGCGGCACGTAGACGGCCTTGACCGCGCCGCTGGCGATGCGGCAGGTCTTGTAGATCTGGCTGTTCCGGGTGACTCCGGAGAGGAGCAGGTTGTCGCGATGGCCGACGAACGAGCTGTGGTAGTGCGCGTTCTTGCGCATGGTGATCGCCTTCACGTAGACGACCGGGTTGTTCCGCTCCGGTCCGTACGTGCCCGGGTACTCGCCGAACGGAGCCTCCGGCTCGCGCTCGGTCGGGTGGATCTCGCACTCGAGGACGATCTCGGCGTGCGCGGGGACCTCGACGTCGATCGTCTCGCACTTCACCATCTCGAGCGGCTCGCCGATGATCCCGCCGGCGACCGCGAACTCGTCGACGTCGATCCCGGTGAAGCTCAGGCAGCCGAGCTCGACCGCCGGGTGGACGCCGTTGAACACGGCCATCTCGGTCGGGCGGCCGGCCTTGATGTTCTTCTGCATGATGTAGTGCCCGTGCGCGGTCTCTGAGATCTGGATCCCGAACTTGTTCGGGCCCTTGACCTGCAGGCGGTAGATGCCGACGTTCGGCGTGCCGCCGTCCGGGTCCTTCATCGTGTCGTAGCCGAGCGTGATGTACCGGCCCTGGAAGGCCTCGTAGCCGGGGTCGACCTGGCCGGAGTCGAGCTCGTGGTACTTGAGCGTCGGCAGCTTCGTCACGTCGACGTCGTCGCCGGTCAGGATCACCTCCTTGCAGGAGGCCTGGTCGTTGTCGACGAGCCGTGGCGGGATCGGGTTCTCCTCGCGGCGCATGTACTCGAGGACGAAGTCGCGGGGCGTGGCGTCGATCGGCAGGCCGATCGCCATCGCGAGCCGCGGGAAGCTCGCGTGCACGTTCGTCACGCACGGGATGCTCGAGCCCTTGATGTTCTCGAAGATCACCGTCGGGAACCGGCGCTCGTTCTCGAGCCGCCAGAGGATCGCGGTCGCCTCGAAGATCGGGTCGACCTCGCGCGAGACGCGGAGCACCTCGTCGGGGTAGTTCTCCTCGAGGTACCGCAGGAACGACTGAAGGTCCTGCTTCGTCGCCGCCTTCGTTGTCACCGCCATACCGCTCCTTTCGCCACCGGGCCGGGCAGAACTATCTTAATGTCGTACTATCTCAACTTCGGGTTCGAGGCGCAACCCGGGTGTCGCCCCGGCGGCGAGCGCCCGCACGGCGTCCGGCGTCAGCGGCGTCCTGCGCACCACCGCACCGCGGGCGGCCAGCGCGTCCTCGACCGCGTTCGCGATCACGGCGGGCGGGGCGATCGCGCCGCCTTCCCCCACGCCGCGCAGCCCGAGCGGGTTCAGCGGCGACGGGGTCTCCACGCTTTCGAGCACGACCGGTGGGATCTCCTCCGTGGTCGGCAGGAGGTAGTCGGCGAGCGTGCCGCTCAGGAGCTGGCCGTCGTCGTCGAAGTGCACCTCCTCGTACAGCGCGCCGCCGATCCCCTGCGCGATGCCGCCTCGCACCTGCCCGTCGACGACCATCGGGTTGATCTCCCGCCCGCAGTCGTGCACGGCCGCATAGCGGAGCACCTCGACCTCGCCGGTCTCCTCGTCGACCGCGACGACCGCGGCGTGGGCGCCGGCCGACCAGGTCACCGTCGGCGGCTCGAAGTACGCGGTCTCGACGAGCGGCGCGGGCTCCCCGGCCGCCAGCCGCTCGCGGACCTGCGCCGCCGCCTGCGCGACCGCGTTGCCGGCGACGACCGCACTCCGGCTGGCCACCGTGCCCCAGCCCTTCTCGAGGCCCTGGGTGTCGCCGCCGACCACGTCGATCAGCTCGGGGTCGACGCCGAGCGCGTCCGCGCACACCTGCGCCAGCACCGTCTGGTGGGCCTGCCCCTGCGAGCAGGCGCCGGTGCGCACCTCGACACGGCCGTCCGCGCGAAGCTCGACGCGCGCGCCCTCGTACGGGCCGATCCCCGTGCCCTCGACGTACAGGGCCAGGCCGCGGCCGACCAGCCGTCCGTCGGCGGCGGGCTCGACCCCGTCCCAGCCGACGAGCTCGGCCGCCCGGCGGGCGAGCGCGGGATAGTCGCCGCCGTCGAGGACGAGCGGCACGCCGTCGCGGTAGAGAATCCCCGTCTCGAACGACATCTCCTCGGGGCGGACGAGGTTGCGCAGGCGCAGCTCGAGCGGATCGAGCCCCAGGCGGCGCGCACCCAGCTCGAGCGCGCGCTCGACCGCGAACACCGCCTCCGGCCGGCCGGCGCCCCGGTACGGCGCCGTCGGCACCTTCGTCGTGATCACTCCCTCGGCGGTCGCCTCGAACGCCGGCACCCGGTAGGGGCCCATCAGGTGGGCGATCGTGTTGTACGGGATCACCAGCCCGAGCGGGTTGTACGCGCCGGTGTCGACCAGGATCCGGTCGCGCAGCGCGACGATCAGGCCGTCCTCGTCCAGGCCGAGCTCGAGCTCGTGCACCTGCTCGCGCGCGTGGATCGCGCTCTGCATGTGCTCCAGGCGGTCCTCGACCCACTTCACCGGCCGGCCGAGCCGGATCGCGGCCAACGCGACGAGGAGATCCTCCGGATAGAGCACGCCCTTGCCGCCGAAGCCGCCGCCGACGTCGGGCGCGATCACCCGCACCTGCTCGATCGGCAGCCCGCTGACGCGGCTGACGGCCCGCCGCAGCGGGTGGGAGTTCTGGGTCGCCGACCAGAGGGTCAGCTCGCCGGTCGGCGCATCGAAGACGGCGAGCGCGCCGCGCGTCTCGAGGGGCAGCGGCGCCTGGCGCTGGATCTCGAAGCGCTCGCGGACGACCACCGAGGCATCCCGCAGAGCCGCGTCCGCGTCCCCCTTCTCGACGACGAAGCGCACGGCGACGTTGTCGTCCCAGCCGTCGTGCACGACCGGCGCGTCTGCGGCGAGGGCCCGGTGGATCGTCGGCACCGCCTCGAGCGGCTCGTAGTCGACCAGCACCAGCTCCGCGGCGTCCTCGGCCGCGTACCGGCTCTCGGCGACGACCGCAGCGACCGCCTGGCCCGCGTAGAGGGCCCGCTCGGCCAGGAGCGGCGGGTGGCAGGGCCTGAGCTCCGGCTGCAGCGCAGCGACGAGCTTCTCCGGCGGCGTGTCCCACAGGAACGGCGGCAGCGGACCGGGCGGGACGTCGGCGGCCGTGAGCACGGCGACCACGCCGGGGGCGGCACTCGCCTCGGCGACGTCGATCCCGTGAATCAGCGCGTGCGCGAACGGGCTGCGGACGAAGACGACGTGAGCCTGGCCCTCCACCTCCAGGTCGGCGAGGTACTGCCCCCGCCCGCGGAGCAGGCGGTCGTCCTCCCGGCGGCGGAGCGAGCGTCCGATCCAGTCCGGAGCCACCGTGGAATCTTAGCGTCGAGATAGTTACGGTACCAGCGTGAATTCGGCCGTGCCGCTCGCCGGGATGCGTGCGCTGGTCACCGGCGCAAGCCGGGGGATCGGCCGGGCGATCGCGCTCGACCTGGCCGCGGCGGGCTGCGAGGTCGTGGGCGCCGCCCGCTCCGAGGAGGCTCTCGCCGCCGTCGGCGCGGAGGTCGAGGTGCTGGGACGCTCGTTTCTGCCGCTCGCCGTCGACCTCGCCGACCCCGGCGTGCTGCCGGCGGCCGCGGAGCGGGCCTGGGCCTGGCGCGACGGAATCGACCTGCTCGTCAACGCGGCCGGCCTGATCGTCCGCACGGGGCCGCTGGAGGTGACGCCGGACGAGTGGGACGCCGTGTTCGGCGTCAACGTCCGCGGTACCTTCTTCCTCACCCAGGCGGTCGGGCGGCGGATGCTGGGCGCGGAGGGCGGCTCGATCGTGACCGTCACGTCGCTCGCCGGCGAGATCCCGACCCGCGCCGCGCTCAGCTACCAGGCGAGCAAGGCGGCCCTGATCCAGCTGACCCGCGCGCTCGCGGCGGCGTGGGCGCCGACCGTCCGGGTGAACGCCGTCGCGCCCGGCTACGTGCGCACCGACCTGAACAGCGCCTGGCTCGACGTCGAGGAGAACGCCGGCTACGTGCTCGGGAACACGCCGCTCGGGCGCGTCGCCGAGCCACAGGACGTCGTCGGCGCGGTCAGGTTCCTCGCGTCGCCGTCGGCGGCGTACGTGACGGGGCAGAACCTGCGGGTCGACGGCGGCTGGAGCGTGCGCTAGAGCCGTTCAGCGGCCGTGCCGAGGCCGGCGGCACGTGGTCCTCGAACTCGAGCAGCAGCCGCCGGAGCAGGCCGGCGAGCTGCTCGCGCTCCTCCTCGTCGAGCGGCGACAGGAGCCGCTGGCCGTTCTCGTAGTGCGGCCGCAGCACGCGCTCGATCAGGCGCTTCCCCGCCGGGGTGAGCGCGACCAGCATGCTCCGCCCGTCCTCGGTGTCGGGGATGCGGCGGATGTAGCCGGCGGACTCGAGCCGCTCGAGCCGGTTCGTCATCGCCCCGGAGGAGATCAGCAGCGAGTTGTACAGCTCGGTCGGCGAGAGGCAGAACGGCGGCCCGGCCCGGCGCAGCGCGGCGAGGACGCCGAACTGCGACTGGTTGAGGCCGAACTCGGCGAACACCTCCTCGAGCCGGCGCTCGAAGATGCGGCCGAGCCGCGAGATGCGCGAGATCACGGCCATGGGCGACGGGTCGAGATCCGGCATCTCGGCATGCCACTGCGCGAGCAGGTGGTCGACGTGGTCGCCGTCGATCATGGCGACGATTGTCGCACGGCAACCGGCTCAGACGGAAGCCGCATCCCGGTTCCGGAGCCGCTGCGTCTCGTGCTCGTCGACCCGGTAGAGGTCGGGTGTCCGGACCAGGCGATCGGGCGGGCCGACGTACTCGACGGCGACCCCGTAGCGCTCCCGGGCCGCCTCGAGCGAGACGTAGCCGTCGACGACGTCGGCGAGGACGAGCTCCGGCTCGCGCTCGCGCGGGTCGCCGTACCCGCCGCCGCCCGGCGGCGAGAGCAGGACGTGCTCGTCGGGCGCCAGGTGGAGGATGCTCTTCGGCTGCGCGACGGCGCCGCTCCCGAGTGCGAGCGCTCCGGGGGCGCCCTCGCCTCCGCCTTCGAGGCCGAGAGCCGGGACGCGCGTCCGGTCGATCAGCGTCGAGACCGCCCAGGGCCGGCCGCTGCGGCAGATCGTCTCCGTCGCCTGGCCGAGCCCGCCGCGGCGGCGGCCCGCGCCGCCGGAGTCGGTGCGCAGCTCCCGGCGGAGCTGGACGAGCGGGGTCAGGGTCTCGATCACCTCGGCGGGCACCCCGGCGACGCCGCTCGGGAAGCCGGTGGCGTTGAGGCCGTCCTTCGTCGCGCGGGCGCCGGTCCCGCCGGACTGGAAGACGGTGAGCGAGAACTGGCGCCCGTCCGCCTCCTCGCCGCGCCAGATCGTCAGCCAGGTCGCGTCCGCGCCGGTCGCGATCAGGCGGTCGGGGAGCACCTGGGCGAGGGCGCCGAAGATCACCCCCGGGAGCAGGTGTCCGATCAGGTGTCGAGTCCCCACCGGTGCGGGCTCGAGGCAGTTGAGGATCGAGCCGGGCGGCGCCGTCACGTGGACGGGTCGGAACGAGCCCTCGTTGTGCGGGACGTCTGGGGCGAGCGCCGCCTTGGTCGCGAAGCTGGCGTACGCGTGCGTGTAGTTGAGGACGAGGTTGATCCCGTAGCGGCTCTGGGGCGAGGAGCCGGCGAAGTCGACGGTCAGCTCGTCGCCCGAGACGGTGAGCGCGACCGCGAGGCGGACGGGCTCGTCGAAGCCGTCGCTCCAGCTCTCGTGCTCGTAGACGCCGTCCGGCAGGGCGGCGATCGCGGCGCGCATCGCCTGCTCGGAGCGCGAGACGATCTCGTCGCTCAGCTCCTCGATCGAGTCGAGCCCGAATTCCTCGAGCAGGCCGACGAGGCTGCGCGCGCCGACGTCGTTGCAGGCGCTCTGCGCGTACAGGTCGCCGACCGTCTCGTCGGGCGTCCGGACGTTCGCGCGGACGATCGCGAGCAGGTCGCGGTTCGGCTCGCCGGCGGCGAACAGCTTCATGATCGGCAGGCGCAGCCCCTCCTCGTAGATCTCGAGCGACTCCGCGGACAGGATGCGGCCGCCGATGTCGGCGGTGTGGCACGTGTTGGCGAAGAAGGCGACGACCCGGCCGCCCGCGAAGACCGGCGTGACGACGGTGATGTCGTTGATCTGGCCGCTCGTCTGCCACGGGTCGTTCGTCAGCAGCACGTCCCCGGGGACGAGCGTCTCGGGCGGGTAGGCGGCGAGGAAGTGGCGCACGCCCGTCGCCATCGCGTTGATGTGCCCGGGGGTGCCGGTCAGCGACTGCGCGACCATCCGTCCGCGCGCGTCGAAGACGCCGCAGGCGAGGTCCTCGGACTCGCGGACGATCGTGCTGAACGCGGTCCGGACGAGCGCCGCCTGCTGCTCGTTCACGATCGAGACGAGCCGGTTGCCGAGCACCTCGACGAGAATCGGGTCCATCAGGCCAGCTCCACGCGCACGCTCAGGTCGTCGAGCACGACCGCCTTCGCTCCCGGCTCGAGGACGAGCGTCGACTCCCGCTCCTCGACGACCGCCGGGCCGGAGAGCGAGAACCCGGCAGTGAGCGCGTACCGGTCGTACACCGGCGTCTCGGCGTAACCGCCGAGCGTGGGGAAGTACGCCTGCCGCGATCCGCGCAGCGGCTCGCCGGCCGCGCCCGCGCCGCCGTTCGCGCTCTGGACGAGGGGGCGCGGCCCCGAGGAGATGACCCGCCACGTGATCGCCTCGACGCCCACGTCGGGGCCGCGACGCCCGTACAGCCGGTGGTACTCGCGCTCGAAGCGCTCCACCAGGTCGCGCACGTCGCGCAGCTCGCCCGCCGGAAGCGGCACCCGCACCTCGTGACCCTGGCCGACGTAGCGCATGTCGGCGAAGCGCTCGTGGGTCAGCTGCTCCGGGCCGAGACCGGACTCGCCGAGCAGTCCCACCCCCTCCGCCTCCATCTGCGCCAGCAGACGGTTCACCTCGTCCAGGTCGGCCCCGTCCAGCTCGCACCGCCACGAGCGGACGAAGTCGAACGCGAGCGGCGCGGTCAGGAAGCCGAAGGCGCTCATCACGCCCGCGCCGCGCGGAGCGACGACGACCGACGTCCCCAGCGCCCGCGCCACGCCCGTCGCGTGGACCGGGCCGGCCCCGCCGAAGGCGAAGAGCGGGAGCGTCGAGGGTTCCTTCCCGCGCTCGACCGCGTGGACGCGGGCGGCGTTGGCCATGTTCTCGTTCACGATCGTGTGGATCCCCCACGCCGCCTCCTCGACCGAGAGGCCGAGCGGCGCCGCGACCTCGCGCTCGATCGCGGCGCGCGCGGCGTCGACGTCGAGGGCCATGCGCCCGCCGAGGAAGAACGCGGGGTCGAGGTAGCCGAGCACGAGGTCGGCGTCGGTCACCGTCGCGTGCGTGCCGCCCCGGCCGTAGCAGACCGGGCCCGGGTCGGCGCCGGCCGAGCGCGGGCCGACCTTGAGCAGCCCGAGCGCGTCCACGGCTGCGAGCGAGCCGCCCCCGACGCCGATCTCGATCATGTCGACGACGGCGAGCTTCACCGGCAGCCCGGAGCCGCGCTTGAGCCGGTAGACCCGGTCGACCTCGAACTCGGCGGCGACGAGCGGCGCCCCGTCCTCGATCATGCAGAGCTTCGCCGTCGTTCCGCCCATGTCGAACGAGAGCAGGTCGCCGTGGCCGCTCGTGCGGCCGAAGGCCGCGGCGGCCAGCGCGCCCGCCGCCGGGCCGGACTCGAGCATGCGGATCGGAAAGCGCCTGGCCGTCTCGACGGTCGCGATCCCGCCGCCGGAGAGCATCACGTACAGCCGGCCGGCGAACCCGCGCCGCTCGAGGCGCCCGGCCAGGTCGCCCAGGTACCGGTCGACGAGCGCCTGCACGTAGACGTTCGCGACCGTGGTCGAGGAGCGCTCGTACTCGCGGATCTCCGGCACCACCTCCGAGGAGAGCGAGACGCGCAGCTTCGGCGCCGCGCGAAGCACCGCCTCGCGCGCCCGCCGCTCGTGCTCCGGGTTCGCGAAGCTGTGCAGGAACGAGACCGCGACCGCCTCGATCCCCGCCTCGTCGAGCTCGCGCGCCAGCCGCTCGACGTACGCCTCGTCGAGCTCGGTCGCGACGCTGCCGTCGGCGAGCGTCCGCTCCGGCACGTCGAAGCGCAGGTGGCGCGGCACGAGCGGCCGCGGCAGCTCGACCAGCAGGTCGTAGAGCTCGTAGCGCTTCTCACGGCCGATCTCGATCGAGTCGCGGAACCCCTGCGTGGCGAGGAGCGCGGTCGGCGCACCGCGGCGCTCGATGATCGCGTTCGTGACCAGCGTCGTCCCGTGCACGACCAGCTCGACGTCGGCGAGCGACGCGCCGAGCTCGCCGAGCGTGTCGACGAGAACGGTCTCGACCGCCTCGGAGGGGTCGTGCGGGGTGGTCAGCGTCTTGCCGACCGCGACCGTCCGGTCGCCGTCGGCGACGCAGAGGTCGGTGAACGTCCCCCCGATGTCGACGCCCGCGCGGAGCACGAAGCGGCTATGCCGGCGCGGCGGCCTGCGCCGGAGCGAACAGGTCGAGCAGCCGCTCCGTCTGGTGCGCGGCTGCGGGCCGCAGGATCGGCAGGTGCACCCCCGCCTCGCGGAACTGCTGGACCCGCGCGACGACCTCGTCGGGCGTCCCGCTCGCCGTCATCCCCTCGACGTACGAGTCGGGCACCGCCGCGATCAGCGCCTCCTTGCCGCCGCGCTGCCACGCCTCCTCGAACACCGGGATGTCCTCGGCCTTGATGTACGGCTCGCCGACACGCATCTTCGGCCCGGCGATGAACGGAAGCTGGATCGGGTCGAACTTGCTCGCCACCTCCCACTTGATCGCCTGCACGGCGGCGTCGTGGTCGTCCTCGACCGAGCAGTTGATCAGCTGCGCGACCTTGAACTGCGACCAGTCGCGGCCCGCCTCCTCGCACGCCTGGCGCACGATCGCGAGCGCGTTGCGGCTGTACTCGGGCGAGCAGATCGCGTTCAGCAGGACGCCGTCGGCGATCCGCCCGGCGAGGCGGAGTCCGGTGGCGCTCGTCGCCGGCAGGTACATCGGGATCTCGGTGCGCACCGGCGTCCAGCCGAGCTGGACGTCGTCGAAGTTGACCGCCTCCCCGTGGTAGGAAACACGCTCGCCGGTGAGGATCAGCCTGATCGCCTCGACGTACTCGCGCAGCGCCTTCGGCGGGCTGATGTGCTCGAGCCCGTTGCGGACCGCGTGCGTCTTCGTGCACGCGCCGGGCGAGAGCATCATCCGTCCGCCTGAGAGCTCGTCGAGCGAGGCGATCGTCTGCGCCATCACCAGCGGGCTGCGCAGACGCACGATCTGCGTGCACCCGAGGGTCATCCGCTCGGTTGCGATCGCGAAGGTCGCGAGCGCAGACACCGAGTCGCGCATCAGCTCGATCGTCTCCGAGAAGAACCCGGTCTCGAAGCCGCGATCCTCGGCCTCGCGCATCCAGCGGGCCATGTCCTGGTTGCTGAGCCGGCCGTCGTAGCCGGTGGCGAACCCAATCCGTTCCACGCCTGTCGCCTCCCTGGGCGGATGTCTTATGATCAAGACACTTTGGCGAGTCGCCGGACACGTGTCAAGGACGCTCCGGCGGCCGGGGTCGTGAGCGCTCCCACGCCGAGCGAGCGCATCCGCTCGCTGCCCCGCTCCGGCATCCGCGAGGTGATGGAGCTGGCGCTCGAGCTGCCGGACGCGATCCGGCTGGAGATCGGCGACCCCGACTTCGCGACCCCGTCGCACATCGTCGACGCCGCCGCGGCGGCGGCCGGGGCGGGCTTCACCCACTACTCGCCGGGGATCGGGCTGCGGAGCCTGCGCGAGCTGGTGGCGGCGAAGGTGACGGAGCGGAACGGCTTCGCGTGCAGCCCCGCAGAGGTCGTCGTCACGACGGGAGCGTGCGGCGGCCTGCACGCCTCCCTGCTCGCCCTGCTCGACCCGGGCGACGAGGTGCTCCTCCCCGACCCGGGCTGGACGACGCTCGTGCCGATGGCGCTCGCCGCCGGCGCCGTGCCCGTCCCGTACCCGCTCGACCGCGCAGGCGGGTTCGCGCTCGACCTGGACGCGCTGGCCGCCCGGGTCGGCCCGCGGACGCGTGCCGTCGTCGTCAACTCGCCCGGCAACCCGACCGGAGCGGTGCTCGCCCGCGAGCAGCTCGCGGCCGTCGCCGACCTCGCCGAGCGCCATGGCCTCTGGCTCCTCTCGGACGAGTGCTACGAGGAGCTCGTCTTCGACGGGCCGCACGTGAGCCCGGCGTCGCTCGGCGGCGGCGCCTCGGTGATCTCCGTCTTCAGCTTCTCGAAGTCCTACGCGATGACCGGGTGGCGCGTCGGCTACGTGGTCGCCCCCGAGGAGGTGGCGCGGCTGATCGCGAAGGCGCAGGAGCCGGTCGTCTCCGGCGCCTCGACGATCTCGCAGAAGGCGGCCGAGGCCGCCCTGACCGGGCCCCAGGACGCGGTTGCGGCGATGCGCGAGGCGTACCGGCGCCGCCGCGACCTCGCCCTCGACGTCCTCGACCGGGCGGACGTCCCGTACGTGCGCCCGGCCGGCGCCTTCTACCTGATGGTCGACGTCGCCGCCTTGGGGCTGGCCGCGCCGGACTTCGCCCGTCGCCTGCTGCTCGAGCGGGGCGTGGCCGTCGTCCCGGGCGACGCCTTCGGGGCCGGCGGCGCGGGCATGGTGCGCGTCTCGCTCGCGGCCGACGAGGCTTCGCTCGTCGAGGGCGTCGGCCGGCTCGCGTCGGCCGTCAGCGCACCGGGCTCATAGCCGCGGCCCAACCACCTCCATGCCGAAGTCGTCCACGAACGTGAGCGTGTGGCTCAGGTCGTACTCCTGCGCCGGCGGCCGCGGGGACTCGCCCGCCGGCACGCCTCCGACCTCGAACAGCCGCTCGAATCCTCCGGGAGTGAAGAGGATGAGCGTCCGGGCGGTCTCGGACTCGACCGTGAAGGTGTGCGGCACCTCACGCGGAGCCCAGACCCAGCGCCCGGGGCCGCCGACGAAGTCCTCGTCACGCACCCGGAACCGGATCGTCCCCTCGAGCACGTAGAACGCCTCGTCCTCGCGGTGGTGGACGTGCAGCGCGGGGCCGAACCCGCCGTAGAGGCTCGCGTCCACGAGGCCGAGCGCGCCCCCGGTGTCGGCCGCGCGCGCCTTGATCCGGTAGAGGCTGCCGTGCCACCAGTACGCCTCCTCGTGCGGGTCGAGCGCGAACGCGACGCCGGCCACCGTCCCTCCTACATGCCCATCGCGTGATAGCCGGAGTCGACGTACAGCGTCGTCGCCGTCACGTTCCGCGCCTCGTCCGACAGCAGGTACGCGGCCGCGGCGCCGACGTCCTCCGCGCCGACGTGACGGTGGAGCGGCGCCCGCTCCTCGACGATCGCCTCCATCGTCGGGAACCCGGCGATCGAGCGTGCGGCGAGCGTGCGCACCGGCCCGGCCGAGATCGCGTTCACACGGATGTTCTTGGCGCCGAGGTCCCAGGCGAGGTACCGGACCGAGGCGTCGAGGGTCGCCTTCGCGACGCCCATGACGTTGTAGTGCGGCACGGCGCGAACCCCGCCCAGGTACGTCATCGTCAGGATCGAGCCGCCGCCGGCGGCCTCCATCAGCGGCTCCGCCTGGCGGGCGCACGCGACCAGGGAATAGGCGCTGACGTCGACCGCGAGCCAGAACCGGTCGCGGGGGGTGTCGGTGAACCGCCCCTCCAGGTCCTCCGCGGCTGCGAAGGCGACCGAGTGGACGAGCAGGTCGAGGCTGCCGCCGAAGGCGTCCGAGACCTCGGAGAAGACGCGGGCGACGTCGTCGTCCGAACGGACGTCGCAGGCGGTCACGAGCGGGGACGAGACGCTCTCGGCGAGCTCGCGGACCGAGCTCTCGATCCGCTCTCCCTGGTAGGTGAACGCGAGCTGCGCCCCGCCTTCGGCCAGCCGCCGCGCGATCCCCCACGCGATCGAGCGCTTGTTCGCGACGCCCAGGACGAGCCCGCGCTTGCCGGTGAAGTCGGCCACCGGGCGAGTCTAAACCGGTTGCGATAGCCTGGCGCCCTTGCGCCGCCACCCCGCTCTGCCTGCGCTCGCGGCGCCTCGTGTTGCCCTCGGCGCGGCCGCCTGCACCTGCACGAGCTCGTAGCGATGGACGAGCGCGTCGCGGTGATCACCGGCGGCTCGAGCGGCATCGGCGCGTCGCTTGCGCGCGCCCTGACCGGGCGGGGCTGGCAATGCGTGCTCGTCGCGCGCGGGGAAGACCGGCTGCGGCAGGTCGCCGGAGAGCTCGGAGCCGAGGCCGAGGTCTGCGACGTCGGCGACCGGGAGGCGGTCGAGGCACTGGCCGCCCGCGTCGCCGGGCGCCACCCGCGGATCAAGCTGCTCGTCAACAACGCCGGCGTCCCGGGCCGGGCCGACTTCCTCGCCGGAGCGCCCGACCGGATCGAGAACGTCATGCGCATCAACTACTTCGGCGGAATCTGGTGCCTGCGCGCGTTCCTGCCGGCGCTGGAGGCCGCCGCGCCGGCCGACGTCGTCAACGTCGTCTCCGTCGCGGGAACGGTGGCGCTCCCGCCCTCGGGGCCGTACTCCGCTTCCAAGCACGCGCAGCTCGCCTTCTCGCGCGCAACCGCCGCGCAGCTCCGCCCGCGGGGCATCCGCGTGCACACCGTCCTCCCCGGGTTCTCGCCGACGGCGGGCTTTCCGGAGCCGAGCGTCCTCCCGAAGGCGCTCGAATGGACGATCATCCCGCCCGAGCGAATCGTCCGCACGATCGTCCGCGCCCTCGAGCACGACCGGCGCGAGTCCGTCGTGCCCTGGTGGTTCCGCAGCATGGGCGTCCTGCAGGCGTGCGTCCCGGGCGTGTTCTCGCGCGGGCTCACCTGGTTCTCGCGCCGCTTCGTCAGACAGTGACCCGGCGTCCCTAGACCTGCCAGGAGCCTCCCACGAGGAGCGGGACGCGCCTGCCGTCCCGGGCGATTCCGGTCACCGTCACCTCGTCGCTTCCGACCATGAAGTCGATGTGGATCCCGCTGCGGTTCCGCCGGCCGCGGTCCTCCTCGCTCAGCCCGAGGTCGAAGCCGTCGCCGAGGGCGATGTGGCTGGCGGCGTTCTCGTCCAGCAGCGTGTCGTAGAACACCGTCCCGAGCTGGCCGATCCGGCTCTCCCGGTCGACGAGCGCGACCTCGCCGAGCCTGGCCGCCCCCTCGTCGAACGCCGCCCGTCCTCGCATGACCCCGGCGCCCTGCTCGGCGTCGATCTGCACCGCCCGCCCGCCTTCGAACCGGATCTCGAGCCCCCGGATGATCGTCCCGTCTGCGAGCACGAGCGGCTTCGTCGACCGCACGCGCCCGTCGACCCGCTCGGGGTCGGGGGTCGTGTACACCTCCTCGGTCGGGAGGTTCGCGAGATGGGTGATCCCGCCGACCGTCTCGTCGCGGGCCGCGTGGAAGATCGAGCTCGGTAGGAGCCCGATCGTCAGGTCGGTTCCGGGGCCCTCGAGCTGGACGGCGTCGAGCTGCAGCGCGTTGAGCCGGGCGGCGACGTCGCCGAGGGCGTCGGCCCGCTCGTTCCAGGCAGCGACCGGATCCGGCTCGTCCAGCCGGCACACCCGCGCCACGTCGAGCCACAGGCGGTCGAGCGCCTCTGCGGCCGGCAGGTCGGGGTAGACGAGCTGCGCCCAGGGCTCCGTCGGGCAGGGGACGACGGTCCAGTTCGTCGTCCGGTCGGCGATCACGGTCAGGATCTCCTTCAGGAACGGCAGCTGGTCTCTGCCGGCGCGGTCCGAGTCGAGATCGTGGAGGAGCCCGGTCGTGGTCGGGCCGGACAGCGAGATCCGCGCGGCGCGCGCCTCGCCGAGAGCGAGCAGCCGCTGGCCGAACCAGGGCGGCACGAACGAGAGCGTCTCCTCGGGCGCGTACGCGATCCGGGCCCGCTTCACGTACGGGTCGAAGTAGACGACGTCGACGAACGACGCGCCTCGCCTGTACGCGGCCTCTGCGACCGCCCGTGCGAGCTCGTGCTGGCCGTGGTCGGCGCTGACGCTGACGATCTGCCCGGGCTGGACGTTCGCGCCGACGGCGACCGCAAGCTCGGCGAGGCGCCCGGTCAGCTCGGCCCGTTCCACCGCGGGAGCTTAGACAGCCGGGGTCGGCTTGGACGCGAGATACCAGCCGACGAGCGCCCGGTAGCCGGCCGGGGCGAGGCTTCGCGCCCGTTCCCGCTCGTCGCCCTCGCACCCGGCGATGTCCAGGTATCGCTCCAGGTCCCGCTCCTCCTCGCGGAAGTCGGTGCGGATCACGACCAGGCCGTTCGCCTCGAGGAGCACGCGCACGTCCACGTCGGGGAGCAGGCGCTCGTGGCCGGGGTCGCGCGCCCGCTCGAACCGGTCGACCTCGAACGCCACCAGCGGGTCGGCGGGCGCGAGCTGGTCGATGACGAGCACCCGGCCGCCGAGCCGCACCGTGCGGGCGAGCTCGGCGACCACCAGCTCCGGGCGGTGGACGTGGTGCAGCGTCCTCGCGCAACCGGCGAGGTCGAAGGAGCCGCTCTCCAGATCGAGGCGGGTTGCGTCGCCCTCGACGAAGGTCGTGTTCGGAAAGGCGCCGGCCCGGCGGCGCGCCTCGGCGAGCAGCTCGGGCGAGCGGTCGACGCCGACGACCTCTCGCACGTGAGGGGCGAGCGCGAAGGCGAGGGCACCGGTGCCCGTGCCCACGTCCAGGACGCGCTCGGTTCCGTCCGGCTGCACGAAGCGCCGGACCCGCTCGGTCAGCTCGGCGCGCCGGCGCTCCTCGAGCTCCGCCAGCTGCGCAGCCGTCCTACTCCAGCGATCGCCGGACAAGCTCGAGCGCCTCCTCCCTGGTCGAGATCGTCCCCGCTGCGCGCTCCTCGGCGATCAGCTCCAGCAGCCGCCCGACCTGCGGGCCGGGCGCGACGCCCAGCTCGTCGCCGCGCAGGAGCGGTTCCTCGGGCTCGCGCTCGCGCGCGGCGCGGACCGCCGCCGCATGCTCGTCCGCCCCGACGTAGGAGAGCGCCTCCAGCGCCCAGGGCTCCGTCTGCCGCCTGAAGCGATGGATCGAGCGCGGCGATCCGTCGGGCGGCGCGGACGCGCGGAGCAGGGTGGCGGTGAATCGTCGGAGCTCGTTCGAGATCGGAAGGCGCCGGAGGTTGCCGCCGAACGTGACCGCCAGGCGGAACCACGGCGAGTCGAATGCCCGCAGCCTCGGATCGAGCGTCCCGCCGAGGGGCTCCAGGAGGCCGAGCTCGGCGAGCCGCTCGTAGCCGGCGGCCGAGAGCCGGGACAGCTCGTCGAGGACGCGCTCGCCGGCCGGCCGGTCGACCAGCGCCGCCTTGCGGCGAACGAGCTCCTCGGTGCCCGGATCGAGGCGGAACGAGAGCTCGTCCTCGAGCCTGACGGCGCGAAGCAGGCGCAGGGGATCGTCGTCGAAGACGTCCTCCGACACCGCGCGCAGCGTCCTGCGCTCGATGTCCGCCCGTCCGCCGTGCGGGTCGATCGGCTCGCCGCCGGCCAGCGGGACGGCGATGGCGTTGATCGTGAAGTCGCGCATGGCGAGGTCGGCCTCGATCGAGCCGCCCTGGAGCGGGGTGAAGTCGACCGTCCGGTCGCCGTCGAGCGCGACTCGCCAGCCGCCGTGCTGCAGCGAGAGCGGGAACACCGCCGCGCGCAGCCGGCGCGCGAAGGCGCGGGCAGCCGTCTCGGGCTCGTGGCACGCGACGTCGAAGTCGAGAACGGGGCGGCCGAGGAGCTCGTCCCGGATCGCGCCGCCGACCACCCAGGCCTCTTCCCCGGCCAGCGACTCGCGGACGAGCTCACGCATCGAGCACCCGTCGTCGCGCGCGCTGGGGGCGGGAGTCGATTCCGCACACGAGCTCGTAGGTGATCGTGTCGGCGACCCGGGCGTGCTGCTCGGCGAGAAGGCCGTCGCCGATCAGGGTCACCGGGGTGCCGACGGGCAGCTCGCCCGGCAGCTCGACCGCGAACGAGTCCATCGAGACGACACCGAGCGTGCGCCTGGGCTCGCCGTCGACGAGGACCTCGGTGCCGGCCAGGTCGCGGCGGAACCCGTCGGCGTAGCCGACGGGGACGATCCCGATCCACGTCGGCTCCGAGGCGACGAAGGCGCGCCGGTATCCGGTGCTCTCGCCCGGCTCGAGCCGCTTCACCTGGGCCAGACGGCTGCGCCACGCGAGCGCGGGCTCGAGACCCTCGTCGGCGGGATCGGTCCCGAACGGAGAGAGCCCGTACAGGGCGATGCCGCAGCGCGCCGCGTCGAGGCGGGCGGCGGGCAGCCTCAGCGCCGCGGCGCTGTTGGCGATGTGGCGGAGAAAGCCGGGGTGCTGGCCGGTCGCAGCCAGGAACCGGTCGATCTGCTGCACGGCAAAGGCCTGATCGCTGTCGGCCGTGGCGAGGTGGGACATCAGGCCGACGACGTCCGCCGACAGCGCGGACAGCTCCGCCAGGCCGTACCGGCCCATCCCGGTGTCGAGCTTGACGTGGAGCGGGATCCCCTCCGGCAGGCGTCCGTCGGAAACGGCCAGCTCGAGCCGCGCCTCCCGGGCGAGGGCGAGGTCGGCATCGGCGGTCGGGCCCATGACGAGGATCCTCGTCTCCGGAAACCGCGGGCGGAGGTCGAGCGCCTCGCCGACGGTCGCGGTGCAGAGCGCCGTCGCCCCCGCCTCGAGCGCCGCCCGCGCCACCTCGGGCGCGCCGTGGCCGTAGGCGTTCGCCTTGACCACGGCCCAGAGCTCGGCGCCCGCGAGGGCGGCCAGGAGCGTGGCCGCGTTGCGCCTGATCGCACCGAGGTCGATCGTGAGCTCAGAGCGCGGCATCGTGACGGCCGAGCGCCTGCGGCAGGAGCTCGACCACGTCCGACGCGACGAGCCCGCGGTCGGGGCCGAGCCCCGCGGCTTCGTCGCAGGCCATCGCCGCGGCCGCCGCCGCCACGCGTGCGTCGAGGCCCTTGGCGAGGAACGCCGCCGTCACCCCGGTCAGGACGTCACCGCTGCCCGCGGTCGCGAGAGAGGGGTGGCGCAGGGGGCAGACCAGCACCCCGTCGCCCACGCCGTCCGGCGCCGCGACGAGCGTGTCCGCCCCCTTGAGCAGGCACACGCAGCCGAAGCGCTCGGCCGCCTCGGCCACCGCCTCCAGCCGGTGCGCGTCGACCCACGCCGAGTCGCGCCCGAGCAGGCGGCCGAGCTCGCCCGAGTGCGGCGTGAGGACGGTCGGGGCCGAACGCGTGAACGGTTGGAGCCCGAAGAGCGCGTCCGCGTCCACCACGGCGGGCAGCTCGGTCTCCTCGAGCAGCCTGCGCACGAGCGCCCGCTGCTCGTCGCCCCGGCCGAGCCCCGGGCCGAGGGCCAGGGCCCGATGCCGCGGGAGGACGTCGAACACCTCCTCCACCGGCCGTTTCACCGCCTCGAGCAGCCGCGCCTCGATCACGCCGAGCGACTCGCGCGGTGCGCACACGGTCACGTAGCCGGCGTCGGCGCGAAATGCCGCCGACGCGGAGAGGCAGACGGCGCCGGTCATCCCCGGCGAGCCGCCGACGACGAGGACCGCCCCGGCGGTGTACTTGTTGTCCTCCGGCCGCTTCGACGGGACGCGCCGGAGGATCTCGGGCGTCACCAGCCGCGCGTCGGTGTCCCGGGACTCGAGCCCGATGTTGGCGACCACGACGTCGCCGGCGTGGAACCGGCCGGGCGCGACCTCGAGCCCGACCTTGCGAGCGTGCATCGTCACAGTCACCGCCGCGCGGACGGCGGCACCCGCGATCTCGCCCGTGTCGGCGTCGACCCCGGAGGGGAGGTCTACCGCGACGATCGGCTTGCCGGACGCGTTCATCGCCTCGATCAGCGCGGCCGCCTCCGGTCTCGGCTCGCCGCGAAAGCCGGTACCGAAGAGCGCGTCGATCAGCACCTCGCCCTCCAGCCCTTCGCGGGCCTCGCGGCCGGCCTGCCGGAGGACGTCGACGGCGATCCGCCCGTCCCCGCCGTTCGCGCCGCCCCCGCAGACCGCGCCGAACGAGCGGGCATCGGGAAACCGCCGGAGCGCCTCCTCGGCGACGGCCCGCCCGGCGCGCTCCATCAGCGTCGGCACGTCGTGGCCGGCCTCGGCGGCCTTCATCTCCTGCGCGGTGTAGAGCGGCGCCAGGTCCCGCAATCACGCACCTCGAGCGCGATCGCCGGGGTCGGCCCCGGCCACGCACACCGCCGCCGCGAGCTCGCGCGAGTGCGTCATCGACAGGTCGAGCCGCCCTGCCCCCACGCGTTCCGCCCAGGCGGCGACGCGGCCCGCGAGACGGACGTCCGGCTTCGGGCGGCCGACGATCTCGACGTCCCGCCAGGCGAACGCCCGCGCGACCCCGAAGCCGAGCGCCTTGCCGACCGCCTCCTTGCCCGCGAAGCGCGCCGCGTAGTGCTGGGCGGGATTCGGGCGCGAGTCGCAGTACCGCTGCTCCTCCTCCGTGAAGCAGCGCCGGCGGAACGACGGATACCGCTCGAGCGCACGGCGCACCCGCTCGATCTCGATCAGGTCGACGCCGACGGTCATCCGGCCCGGTCCAGCCAGTCCGGCAGGTACGCGATCGAGCTGAGCACCGCGTCGGGCACGATCGTCGAGCGCTCGAGCTGGTCGGGGCGGAACTTGCCGGTGCGGACGAGCACCGTCTTCAGGCCGAACCGCTGGGCGCCGGCGATGTCCGAATCCAGGTCGTCCCCGACCATCCAGGTCAACTCGGGCTCGGCGTCGAGCGCAGCCAGCGCCGCCTCGAAGTAGGCCGGGTTCGGCTTGCCGAGCACGGTCGCCTCGACGTCGGCCGCGAACTCGAGCCCGGCGACGAACGCGCCCGAGTCGAGCAGCGGCCCGCGGGACGTCTGCCACCAGCGGTTCTTGTGCAGGCAATACAGCTCCGCGCCGAGCTCCAGCTCCGCGAAGGCGCGCGCCAGGTTCATGTAGCTGAAGACCCGGCCGGTCTCCTCGGTCTCGTCGGCGCCGCCGAGCAGGACGGCGTCGGCTCCGTCGCCGACCAGCTCGAGACCGTCCAGGTCCTCGACCAGCGCCGCCATGACCAGGGCGAACACGCGTTTGCCGGCGAGGGCGCGCGCGGCCGCGGCCGCGGTCGTCTGCAGCTCGGAGTCGTCCAGCTCGATGCCGGACGCCCGCAGCTCGGCGGCGAGCGCCGTCTGGGGCTGTGTCGTGTTGTTCGTCACGAACCTGAGCCGATGGCCGCGCCGGCGGAGCTCGGCGATCGCCTCGGGGGCGCCCGGAATCGGCTCGCCGGAGACGTGCAGCACGCCGTCGAGGTCGACGAGAATGGCAGCCATGCCCGCCGAGTTTATGCGCGTCACCAGGAGCGTGACCGTGCCGCTCGAGGAGATCGAGCTGCGCTTCTCGAGGTCGAGCGGCCCCGGCGGACAACACGCGCAGCGCTCGGAGTCCCGGGTGGAGGCGCTCTTCGACGTCGAGGCCTCCTCGGCGCTCACTCCGGCGCAGAAACGCCGCGTCGTCGCGCGCGCCGGGCCGGTCCTGCGCGCGGTCGCCCAGGACGAGCGCAGCCAGTGGCGGAACCGCGAGCTGGCGGTCGAGCGGCTCGTCGCCGCCCTGCGCGAGGCGCTGCGGGTGGAGCGGCGACGGACGCCCACGACGCCGACCGCCGCCTCCCGCGAGCGCCGCCTGGCCGAGAAGCGGCGCCGCGCGCAGGTGAAGTCGCTGCGGAGGCGACCCGACGGATGACCTCGATCACGGCTCCGCGCCGGAGCCGGAGGGTCCCGTCGCTCCGTTAAACGTGTGTAAGGACCGAGGGGTTCCGGGTAACGCCGTCGCTAGTCTGTCGCGCTGAGCCGTTCCCCACGCCCAAGGAGCCTCTTGCTAATGCGCAAACGCCTGATCCGCCTCACCGTGGCCAGTGCTCTTGCGGCCGTCGCGTTCCCGATCGCGGCCTCCGCTTCCCCGCGAATGCTCATCGGCTTCCAGGACGACCCCAGCTTCCGATGGCGAGACGACCGGGCGCAGGTCTTCGACCTGGCCCAGCAGTCGAACGCCGGCATCCTCAGGACGACCGTGTACTGGTCGCAGATCGCGCAGACCAGGCCTGCGAGGGCCACCAACCCGTTCGACAGCGCGTACCACTTCGACGACCTCGACGAGTTCGTCCGGAACGCGGGCCAGCACGGGATGGAGGTGATGTTGACGATCTGGGGCACGCCGGCGTGGGCCAACGGCGGGAAGGGGCAGAACTACGCGCCGACGAGCATGAGCTCGCTGCAGAACTTCGCCCGGGCGGTGGCCAGCCGCTATTCGGGCCGCTACCAGGGCCTTCCCTTCGTCCGCTACTTCACGGTCTGGAACGAATCCAACCTCGGCCTGTTCCTCTCTCCGCAGTACGACGCGAAAGGCAAGCCGGTCGCGCCGAGGACCTATGCGCGGATGTTTCGCGCCGCGTATGCCGGCATCAAGGCCGGGAACCCCAGGGCGCTGGTCGGCATCGGCGAGACCTCGGCACGAGGGCGCGACCGCTTCCTCGGCCGAAAGGGGACGCAGGAGACGGAATCGCCCGGGAGATTCGCCGAGCTGCTCTCCCAGCAGCGCCCGAGGCTCAAGTTCGACGCCTGGTCGCAGCATCCGTACCCGACCGATCTGAGGCAGAAGCCGCTGCAGAAGGTGCGCTGGCCCAACGTCACCCTGTCGCAGCTCGACAACTTCGGGCACAAGCTCGACAAGTGGTTCGGCCGGAACGGGATTCCGATCTGGATCACGGAGTACGGGTACCAGACGAGGCCGGAGAACCCGAAGGGCGTCAGCTACGCCACCCAGGCGGCCTACGCGCGCCAGGTCCTCAACATCGCAGCTGCGAACCCACGGGTGAAGATGTTCATCTGGTTCATCCTCCGCGACGATCCGACGAGCGCCTGGAAGAGCGGCCTGGTCAAGCGCGACGGCCCGAAGAAGCCGGCGTTCGGCTCGTTCGCCGCGCTGGCCAAGCGCTACGACGGGCGGAGCCCGCAGATGGTCGTCAGGGTGAACGCGAGAAATCCGGTCGTGCGGTTCGCCGCGCTCGAGCTCTGGTCGCGCTCGGGACGCGGCGCGAAGGTCGGGATGACCGTCGCCGTCTACCGCCAGTTCGGGAAGCAGCCGCTGAAGCTCGTGACCACGTACCAGCCGGAGTCAACGATCGGGTACGACGGCTGGGTCTCGTTCCGAGTGCCGATCACGGCCGAGCACGAGCGGATCTACTACGTCAACATCGTCGCCAACGACGTGAACGGCGACGTGGTCAACCGATCCGTGGTCATCAACGTCAAGGGATGACGACCGGAGAGGCTGTCGCTCCCGCCGGGGCCGCTACTCGACGGTGACGGTCTTCGCCAGGTTGCGCGGCTGGTCGACGTTCAGGCCGCGCAGCCTGGCGATCCGGTAGGCCAGGAGCTGCAGCGGCAGGACGGCGAGCGCGGCCTGGAGGAACGCCGGCGTGCGCGGCACGTAGATGACGTCGTCGGCGTGGTGCTGGATGTCCTCGTTCCCGTCGGTCGCGATCGCGATCACGTGCGCGCCGCGGGCCCGGGTCTCCTGGATGTTCGAGACGACCTTGTCGTAGACGTGGAGGTTGGTCGCCACGACCACGACCGGCGTGCCCTCGTCGAGGAGCGCGATCGGCCCGTGCTTCATCTCGCCGGCCGAGTAGGCGTCCGTCGGGATGTAGGAGATCTCCTTCAGCTTCAACGCTCCCTCGAGCGCGACCGGGACCCCGATGTGCCGGCCCAGGTAGAGGAAGAACGGGGCCTGGTAGAAGCGCTGCGCGATCTCCTCGATGCGATGCCGGCCCGAGTCGACCTCGTCGAGGAACTGCGCCATCCGGTCGGGAAGCTCGTGCAGCCGGTCGAGGATGAAGTCGATCTCGTCGGTCGGCAGCGACTTCCGGACCTCGGCCAGCTTCAGCGCGAGCAGGCTGAGCAGCGCGACCTGGCCGGTGAAGGTCTTCGAGGCGGCGACCCCGATCTCGGTCCCGCAGCGCGTGTACAGCATCGCGTCGGCCTCGCGGGTGATCTGGGTTCCCATCATGTTCGCGATCCCGAGCGTCCGCGCCCCGCGCTCCCGGGCCAGCTTCACGGCGTTGACCGTGTCGCGTGACTCGCCCGACTGGGAGATGCCGATCACCAGCGTGTCCTTCGACAGCACCGGGTTGCGGTAGATCCACTCGCTGGCGATGTCCGGCTCGACCGGGATCCGCGCCCACTCCTCGATGATGTAGCGGCCGACGACGCCGGCGTGGTACGAGGTTCCGCACGCCACGATCACGATCCGGCGCAGGTTCTGGATCTCGGTCTCGCTCATCTCGAGCGCCTCGAGCCAGAGCCGGTGGCCGCGCACGCGGTCTCCGATCGTCTCCCGGACGGCCTCGGGCTGCTCGTAGATCTCCTTCAGCATGAACGTCTCGTACCCGCCCTTCTCGGCCGATTCGTCGTCCCAGTCGAGGGTCTCGACCTCCGGGTGCAGGATCTCGTCCCCGTCGCGGAAGAAGCGGGCGCCGTCCGGCGTGATCTCGATCACCTCGCCGTCGTCCGGGAAGACGGCCCGCCGCGTCTCGCTCAGGAACGCGATCGCATGCGAGGCCAGGAAGTTCTCCCCTTCGCCGATCCCGACGACGAGCGGCGTCTGACAGCGCACGCCGGCGAGGAGGTTCGGGTGGTCGCGGTGGACGGCGACGATCGTGAAGTGGCCCTCGAGCAAGGCGTAGGCGCGGCCGAGGGCAGCGGCCAGGTCGCCGTCGTACTCCTGCTCGAGCAGGTGTGCGACCACCTCGGCGTCCGTCTCGGAGGTGAAGGTGTGCCCGTCCGCGATCAGCTGCTCGCGGAGCTCGCGGTAGTTCTCGACGATCCCGTTGAGGACGATCGCGACGCTCGAGTCGTCGCACCCGGTGAGCGGATGCGCGTTCTCCTCGGAGACCCCGCCGTGCGTCGCCCAGCGCGTGTGTCCGAGGCCGGTGGTCGAGACGGAGCCGTTGCCCCGCGCCGCGTGCTTCAGGACCTGGAGATTGCCGACGGCGCGAACGTAGTCGAGGCCGTCGTCCTCGAGGAGCGCGATCCCGGCCGAGTCGTAGCCGCGGTACTCGAGCCGCTCCAGCCCCTGCAGGAGGAGTGGCTTGCTGGCCCGCTGCCCGACGTATCCGATGATTCCGCACACGATGCGCCCCCTCGGATTATCGACAGATTTCGCAAAAAAGCATGACCCCGGCGATCCAGCCGTTCCTGCGTCGAAACGGCTCAGCCGAGCTCGCGGGCGACGAGGGCGGTGATGCTAGCACAGAGGTCTGCGGCTTCTTCCTCCGTTTCCGCCTCGGCCAGCACCCGCACGACCGGTTCCGTCCCGGAGGGACGGACCAGGACGCGTCCGCGTCCGTCGAGGCGCTCGTTCAGCCGGTCGACCTCGCGGCGCACGCCGTCGCCGACCTCCCGGCGGCCGACGCGGACGTTGTCCTTGACCTGCGGATAGCGCTCGAAGACTCCGGCCGCGTCCGCCAGCGTCCTCCCCCGCAGCGCGCCGCAGAGGAGCAGCGCGGCGGTCAGGCCGTCGCCGGTGACGTGGCCGTCGAGGTAGACGATGTGGCCCGACTGCTCGCCGCCGAGCACGCCGCCCTCGCGGTACAGCGCCTCGAGCACGTAGCGGTCGCCGACGTCGGTGACGACCACCCGGATGCCCCGCTCCGCCATCAGCCGGTGGAACCCGAGGTTCGTCATCGAGGTCACGACCACGAGGTCGACCCCGAGGTCGAGCGCGAGCACCGCCAGGATCTGATCGCCGTCGAGCGCCTCTCCGTTGCCGTCGACCGCGAGCATCCGGTCGCCGTCGCCGTCGAAGGCCACGCCGAGGTCGAGGCGCTCGTCCCGCACGAGCTCCTGGAGCGCGCGAAGGTCGGTCGCGCCGCAGCCGACGTTGATGTTGGTGCCGTCGGGCTCGACGCCGATCGGGACGACTCGCGCGCCGAGCTGCTCGAAGGCCCCCGGAGCGATCTCGGCGTACGCGCCGTTGGCGCAGTCGACCCCGATGCGCAGGCCGCTCAGGTCCGATCCGAACCGGTCGAGGACCAGGTCGAGGTAGCTCTCGACTGCCACCTCGAGATCGTCGATGCGCCCGTGCTCCGCGTCGCGCGGCGGCGCGTCGATCAGGGCCTCGATCGCCTCCTCGTCCGCGTCGGTCAGCTTGCGGCCCGCGCGGTCGAACAGCTTGACGCCGTTGTACTCGGGCGGGTTGTGCGAGGCGGAGATGACCGCCCCGATGTCGAGCGCCAGCAGCGCGACCGCGGGCGTGGGCAGGACGCCCGCCAGGACGGCGTTGCCGCCTGCGGAGGCGACGCCGCTCGCGAACGCCCGCTCGAGCTCGGGGCCGGACGAGCGGGTGTCACGGCCGACGAACACGGCCCCGCCCCCGGACCAGAGCGTCGCGGCCCGGCCCAGCCGCTCGACGAGCTCCGGGGTCAGGTCGCTGCCGACGACGCCTCTGACGCCGTCGGTGCCGAAATACGCACGAGTCATCTCACCCAGGCCCTATGCGGCAACGAGCGTGCTGTCAAGCGCCGGCGGCCGGGCGCTCAGCGCTTGCTGAACTGCGGCGCCTTGCGGGCCTTGTGGAGGCCGGCCTTCTTGCGCTCGACGATGCGGGCGTCCCGGGCGAGGAAGCCTTCGCGCTTCAGGACCGTCCGCAGCTCGGGATCGGCATCGACGAGCGCACGGGCGATGCCGTGCCGGACCGCCCCTGCCTGGCCGCTGGGACCGCCGCCGTGCACGCGGACCCGGATGTCGTACTTGCCCTCCAACCCCGCGACGCGCAGCGGGGCGAGCACCTGCGTGCGGTGGATCGGGCGAGGGAAGTAGTCCTCGAGCGACCGGCCGTTGAACCAGGTCGCGCCGTCTCCGGGGCGGAGGATCACACGCGCGACGGACGTCTTCCGCTTGCCCGTGCCACGATAGGTCGCGACCTCGCTCATTCGACCTCGAGCGGTTGCGGGCTCTGCGCCGAGTGCGGGTGCTCCGGCCCGGCGTAGATCTTGAGCTTGCCGAGCTGCGCCCGGCCGAGCCGGTTCCGCGGCAGCATCCCGCGCACCGCCTTGCGCAGGACCTCCGTCGGCCTCCGCTCGAGCTGCTCGCGGAGCGTCCGGCTGCGCAGGCCGCCGGGATAGCCCGAGTGCCGGTAGTAGCGCTTCTCGTCGAGCTTCTTGCCCGTGACCTGGATCCGCTCGGCGTTGACCACGACGACGAAGTCGCCGGTGTCGACGTGCGGCGTGTACTCGGGCTTGCCCTTGCCGCGCAGGGTGTCGGCGATGCGCGTGGCGAGCCGACCGAGGGTCTGCCCCTCGGCGTCGACGACGTACCAACGTCGCGTGATCTCGCCGGGCTTTGCGTTCCAGGTCTTCTGCATGGCGCGAAAAAGAGGCGCACCGGACGTGCGCCGGGGCGGAATGCTAGCAGAGGAGGGCCTCCAGCCCGGCACGGAAAGCCGCCCCGCCGCCGTGGGACGGATGCCGCACGTAGGGCGCGCCGGTCACGGCCTGCGCCAGCCGACCGACGGCGATCACGCGGCGGCCGCGCGCGACCCCTTCGAGGAAGCGGGATGAGGAGACCACTTCGTCGCGCGTCGGCCGCCGATTGGTATACGGGCGATCGGGCTCGTGTGGATGTGTCGGGACGACGTTCCAGAGCAGGACGTCGTCCTCCAGCCCCAGCTCGCCCAGGACGCGGTGGACGATCGTCGCCGTCGCCTCGGCCGGCCCGCGGCCCGTCAGCTGGCGCTCGGACGTGAACGGGAGGCCGCTCACCCGCGCCCCGCGGTAGCCGGCCGCCTCGCCGACGAGCAGGATCGACGCGTCGCAACGCGCCTCGAGATAGGCGGCGAGACGCTCGCGGCGACGCGGCGAGCGCCGGTACTGGTTGAACGTCGCCCCGATCGCCGCGGCGGCGAGCTCGGCGACGATGCTCCTGCGGCTCACCGGGCGAAGCCCGGTCAGCGCGACGGGCGGTCGTACCGTTCCCAGTGCACGACCTCGGCGGTCGGCCGGCGCCGCTCGCGCAGGACCTTCCTGCGCCTCGGCTCGAGCCGCTCCGGCGCCGGATGGCCGATCGTGACGACGCCGACGATCTCGAAGTCGCCCGGTATCCCGAGCAGCTCGCGGAGGTGGTCGTTGTTCTCCGGCGGGTACAGGCCGAACAGCCCTGCCCCGAGCCCCTCGTCAACGGCGGCGAGGAGCAGCAGCATCGTCGCCTTCCCTGCATCCACCCACCACCAGGGGACTCGCCACTCGATCTCCTCGCCGTCCTCGAGCTTGTCGGGCTCGCGGTAGCGGTCGTGGTAGTCGTCCTCGCGCATCGCGACGACGACGTGCACCGGCGCCCGGGAGATCCAGGGCTCGTGTCCGCGCTCCAGGTAGTACGGCTCGTCGGCGAGCTCGGCGATCCGCCGGCGCGTCTCGGCGGCCGTGACGACCACGAAGCGGACACCCTGGCTGAAGCCGCCGCTCGGGGCCCGCCGGCCGGCCGCGACGATCCGCTCGACCGCCTCGCGGTCGACGGGCTCGTCGGTGTAGTTCCGCACCATCCGCCTGCGTCGCAGAACCTCGGCAAACTCCATGGCTCGCATGATGACCGTTACGACGCTGACGGACGGAGGGCAGGAGCCGGCGACGATCGCGCACGCCCTCCACGACTTCCTGGCCGGGGCGAAGACGTCGCTCGACCTCGCGCTCTACGACTTCAAGCTCGGTCCCGGCCTCGAGGAGCTGGTCGTCGACACGATCGCCGAGGCCGGCCGGCGCGGCGTCGCCGTTCGCCTCGCGTACAACGCGGACTTCCGGGCCCCGATCCCCGTCCCCCCGCCGCCGACGGTCGCGCCGGAGGACGTCGCCAGGCTGAGCGTCCCCACGAAGCCGATCCCCGGGATCCCGGACCTCATGCACCACAAGTACGTCGTCCGCGACGGCGCGTCGGTCTGGACGGGCTCCACGAACTGGACGGACGACTCCTGGTCGCGGGAGGAGAACGTGATCGCGGTCGTCGACTCTCCCGAGCTCGCGCACGCGTTCACGCTCGACTTCGAGCAGCTCTGGACGACGGGCGTCGTCGCCGAGAGCGGCAAGGTCGAGCCGAGACCGGTCAGGGTCGACGGCGTCGAGATCCGGCCGTGGTTCTGCCCGGGCTTCGGCGACGCCCTCTCTCACCGGATCGCGAAGGCGATCGGCCGGGCGCGCCGCCGGGTGCGCATCTGCTCCCCGGTGCTCACCGCGGCGCCGGTCCTGGCGACGCTCGCGCAGACGATCGCCGACGGGAAGGTCGACGTCTCCGGCGCCGTCGACCAGACCCAGGTCGAGGAGGTCCGCGTCCAGTGGGGCCCGACCGGGGTCAAGTCGTGGAAGCTGCCGCTGCTCGAGCAGGTGATCGGCTCGGGTCGGTTCGCCGGCAAGCGCTCGACGCCGTGGGGGCCCGGAACGGTGCACGACTACATGCACGCGAAGATCACCGTCGCCGACGACGTCGTCTTCCTCGGCAGCTTCAACCTCTCGCACTCCGGCGAGGAGAACGCGGAGAACGTCCTCGAGATCCACGATGCCGCGCTGGCCGAGCGGCTCGCGGGCTACATCGACGGCGTCAGGGCGCGGTACCCGACGGCGTCGCTCGAGCCGGACCGGCCCGCGTCGAACGAACCGAGAGGGTGAGACGGCGAGGCGCCTGACCGCCCGGTCGCCCGCCTTCTAGGAGAGCCCCGCCTCCTCCTCGGCCTGCTCGCCGTGCTGGACGATGTCGCCCGGCTCGAAGAGGATCCCCTGGAGGATCTCCCTGAAGGCGGGCTTGCGGCGGAGGAGGAACTCGAGGTCCATCCCGAAGTGCTTGAACTCCTCCTCCTGCGCGTTCTGCATGATCGCCCGCGCCTCACGGTCCTGCTCGAGCGCAAGGCGCTGCTCGTACCAGCCGATCGCCTCCGCCTCCTCGATCAGCGAGGCGCACATGCGGGCGAACGTCCGCGTCTCCGCCGGAAGCTCCTCCGGCGGCTCGTGGTACTGGTCGAACGGCACGACCTCACCCTACCCGGCGCAGTAGCGCGCCGCCGCGGCCGACCGGCGCGGCCGCGGCTCACAGCGGTCGCTCGGGTGCGAACCGGTTAGGGAGGGGGGTTCATGGGGGGAACCGGCCGTTCCCCCCATGCCGTCATTCCCATTCGATCGTCGCGGGCGGCTTCGAGGTCAGGTCGAGGGCGACGCGGTTGACGGCCGGGATCTCGTTGACGATGCGGCTCGAGATCGTCTCCAGCAGGTCGTACGGCAGGCGCGCCCAGTCGGCGGTCATCGCGTCCTCGGAGGTGACGGCGCGGATCACGATCGGGTAGCCGTACGTGCGCTCGTCTCCCTGGACGCCGACCGAGCGGATCGCCGGGAGGACGGCGAAGCACTGCCAGAGCCCGCGGTAGAGGCCCGCACGGCGCACCTCCTCGAGCAGGATCGCGTCGGCCTCGCGAAGGGTCTCCAGCCGCTGCCGCGTCACCTCGCCGATGATCCGGATCGCGAGCCCCGGGCCCGGGAAGGGGTGGCGCCACACCATCGGCTCGGGCAGGCCGAGCTCCTCGCCGACGCGGCGCACCTCGTCCTTGAACAGCGAGCG
>Ga0070741_10002914_pt1 | contig 44179 bp, 46 predicted proteins | sample Coa_R1_4_FD_66440 | JGI IMG/M metagenome (GOLD analysis project Ga0070741, IMG submission 66440) | Surface soil microbial communities from Centralia Pennsylvania, which are recovering from an underground coalmine fire - Coalmine... | ecosystem: Environmental > Terrestrial > Soil > Unclassified ... | reverse complement strand
GCGAACGTGAACACAGGTGGCGGCTGACTTTGTTGGTGCCGGGGCCGGGCTTCGAACCCGGACGACGCTCTCGCGTCACAGGATTTTAAGTCCTGTGCGTCTGCCAGTTCCGCCACCCCGGCCTGCGATTCGGGTGCGTGGAACCTGCTGATTGTACCGCCGACGTCGGTTGCGCGGATCCCAACCGCTCCGACGTCGCCGACGCCGTTTCCCGCACCGCAGCAGCTTCGCCGCACACGCACGCGCGCGGCAGCAACGATCAATCGGTGATTCGCATCAGCACCGGCCGTGATTCGTCGCCTGACGTACGACGCGTCCCGCTCCGATGAACGGCAACCTGCTGCGCGCCGCTGATCCGGTCAGCGACCCGGCGACCCGACCGCGCGGTCCCGCGATCGCCGCTCGACGAGGACGACACAAGTCGGGCGTTCGACACCACCTCCCCCGAACATCTGAGGTAGTCCTCGGCCGCATCTGCCGTCGCGCGGCGTGACGAGAATGCCACGCATTGTCCAGTAACCGCTCTGCCGCCAAGCACTTACGAAGAGCCGGCGAACCGTCGCGGTATTCCCGTTGCACGACCGCCCCGCCATGACTCTCGATCGCCCGCGAAATTCGTGGCTCCCTCTCACCGCACTGTTTGCTTTCGCGTCGCCGGCGTGGGCACAGTTCACACCGCCGATCGGCATTCCTGCTCCGCCGTTCGGCATCGTCCAGACCGCGCCGCCTGCGCCGAATCCGTGGGTGGTCGCCACGGTCGGCTTCTACTACGTCGACCAGACACAAGCGGCAGCGACCGACAATGGCAATCCCTACGGCACGCCCGCGAAACCGCGCCGGACGATTCCCACCGTCGTCCCGGCCGGATCGGTCGTCGAACTGCACGGCACGTACGACGACGACCAGACGAGTCCGCACGGCATTCTCTTCCAGGGCACCAGCGCGAACCCGGTGTTCGTCCGCGGCGCGAGCGCGGCGGCGCGGCCGGTGATCCGCAACGGATGGGAGGTGCGCGGCACGTACTACATTCTCGAGAACCTCGAGTTCGGCCCGTTGAACACCTCGCAGACGGGCAACCTCGTGATCCTCGCGCCGACGAACCACGCGGCGGTGCGCTTCAGCGATCTCCACGGCAACGTCAACGGCGGCGGCCTCGGCGTCCTCAGCTGGGACAGCAGCCTGTCGCAGAACGTCGTCATCTACGCCGACTACATCCACGACAACGGCGATGTGAACGCGTCGTTCGACCAGGACGACCACGGCATCGCCGTCAGCAACAACGTCGATCATCTGTGGGTCCTCGACAGCGTGCTCGCGCGCAACAGCGGCGACGGAATCCAGATCAACGCCGGCGCCGCGCAGTCGACGACGCATCACATCTACGTCGGCCGCAATACGTCATACGCCAACAAGCAGACCGGGTTCTGGAGCAAGCAGGCGGTCGACGTCATCTTCTCGCAGAACGAGTGTCACTCGCACCGCCCGAGCAACTCGTCGTTCGGCCAGTGCATGGGATATCAGTACGCCACCGACCAGATTTGGTTCCTCTTCAACCACATCTACGATTCCGATTTCGGCATCGCCGCGGCATCCGACAGCGGTCTCGGCACGGGGACGCAGGCCTACTACATCGGCAACGTGATCCACAACATCCACACCAGCGACCCGGCGTCCTACAACCCGAACACGGCGTGGTCGAACGCCGCGATCATGCTCGCCGGCGGCGTCAACCGCCACGTCATCAACAACACCATCTACGATGTCGACGCGGGCATCAACGTGCCCTCCCCCGACGGCACGCTGGAGATCGACGACAACATCATCGGCAACGTGACGCAGGCGGCCGGCAACCACGTGTTCGTCGAGATGTCGTCGCTCGTGCCTTCGCTGACGTTCCATCACAACGACCTGTTCGGGAATCCGCGGGTCAACCTTGGCGGCACCGCGGCCAACCTGACCGCGTCGCAGCTGGCGTCGATGAACTCGACCTCCGCCGACCCGATGTTCGCGAACAGGTCCGGCGGCGACTTCCACCTCGCCGCCGGTTCGCCCGCGATCGACGCCGGCGACACGAGCAGCGTCTACGCAACCTTTCAGCAGCGATACGGACTGGGCATCCAGGTCGATCGCGACGGCACGTCGCGTCCGGAAGGCCGCGCGTTCGACCTCGGCGCCTACGAGTTCGCGTCAGCCGCGACGACGAAGGTCACCGGCGCGACGCTGACGCCCAACAAGGCGTCGCCGCAAGCCGCGGGCACGACCATCACGTGGACGGCGTCGGTGTCCGGAGGCGTCTCCCCGTACTCCTACGCCTGGGTGTTGTCGCCCGACGGCGGCCGGACGTGGACCTTGTTGACCGGGTGGACGACGGCGGCGACGTACGCGTGGACGCCGACGACCGCCGACACAAATGTGATCGTGGCGTTCGTGGTGAAGAGCGCCGGCAACGCGTCCAACACGCCCGAGTTCGCCGCGATAGCGCCCTACTCCATCACGCCGCACTAGCGGCGGCGTCGCGCGGCTGGGGCGATGCATAATGGTCGCGCCGGTGACGCGCGCGACCACGACCCTTCGCACGCACGACGCGCTCGCGGCCGATCGATGATCGGCCGTCTCGACGCGATCAACATGTCGCGCGGCGGCGTCCCGAAGCGCAGCGTCTTCGAAGCGCTCGTGACGGCCGCCGGCCTCGACGGCGATCGCCAGCGCGATACGCGCTTCCACGGCGGACCCGATCGCGCGCTCGTGCTCTACTCGGTCGAGATCATCCAGGCGCTGCAGCGCGAAGGCCACCCGATCGCCGTCGGCGCCACCGGCGAAAATCTCACGGTCGCCGGGGTCGACTGGGCGCAGGTCACGCCCGGCACCGCGCTGCACGTCGGCGGCGCCCGCCTCGTCGTGACCCGGTATGTGACGCCGTGCGCGAAGGTGGCGTGGTGCTTCCTCAACGATGAGTTTGCACGGATCGAGCATCGGCTCCATCCCGGCTGGAGCCGCGTGGCCGCACGCGTCGTCGGCGAAGGGATCGTCCGCGTCGGCGACGCCGTCACGATCGGCTGAGCGGCACGACCTCTGCACGAAGGTGGCGCAACTGCGGAAGGAGCGTCGCAGATGTCGCAAGTACTCACCTTCCTTGCCTCGTTGTTCCGACCGCGTGGCGTGCGCGTCACGATCCGGCTCGACCACAGTGGGGTCGGCGCCCACCTCATCTGGACCATCGTCAACGGCGGCGACTCCCCCGTCACGATCGAGCGGCTGGTCTTCCACGGCGCGCATCATTCATCGGCAGAGATCCCGCTCCCCCGACCACGCACGATTGCGCCGCAGGCGCAGTCGCTGATTGCGATCGACGGCGACTGGAACCTGCTGGGCGCGCACGACATCGCCGCGGTGGACGCCGGGGGTCGCGAACACAAGCCGCCGCATCGTCAGCTCGTCGCCGCGCAGGAACGGCTGCGCCAGGCGATCGATCGCCGCCGCGCCGCGCCGAGCTCGGCGCGCGATTTCCTGCACGGCGCCGCGGATCTCGCGTTCGGCGTGATGATCCTCGGCCTCGGTTTCTTCATGCTCATGTGGATGATCGCCACCGGGTAGCGCGCGCGGTGGGCGCGCATCGTGCTTCCGCGTGTGACGGAGGCGATCACACATGCTTGCTACAGCACTGCTGTTGCTGCTCGGGGCGCAGAACCCGCCGCCCGTCGTCGTCACCGGCTGCCTGACATCGGCGACCGTCGGCGGGCAGCCGCAGTTCACGCTGACGACCACCGACACGAACCGCGCGGCGGGCGACGTCAAGACCGAGACCTATCAGTTGAAAGCCGCGCCGAACGTCGACCTGAAGTCGATGGTCGGCCGCCGCGTCGAAGTCACCGGCAAGGAGAGCATCGCCGGCGCGGAGAACACCACCGTCGACGACAGCCGCGTCACCGAGAAGGCCCGCGGCACGAGCGGCAAGACGCCGACCGTCGAAACCAAGACCAGAGCCGACATCGTCGTGCACCAGATGAACGTCACCGCGGCCAAAGCGGTCGCCGGCGACTGCCGCGTGCCGTAGGGGGCCGACATGGCGACGAGCGATCGCGACGACAAGGCGCTGAGGAAGGAGCCGCAGCCCGTGCGCGAGGCGCACGAGGAACTCCAGGAGAACATCCGGTCGAGCGGCGTCAAGCCGCTCGAACCGAACCTCAATCGCGACCGCGCGCGCGGCGACTGGGACCGCACGCGCGAACACGGCGACGAAGAGGTCTGACGTCAGTGGATCGTCGATGACTCCGGAGCGGCGGCGGCCGCGAGCACGCGCGCGATCGTCGCTTCGAGCGTGCTCCGATCGAGGTCGAACGGCCCCGCGATCGCAGCGCCGAGCATCATCTCGATCGCAATCACGACGCCGCCGCCTTCGTACGGGTTGACGATCCAGCTGAAGCCGCGCAGGGCGATGGGGCGATCGGGCTCCCCCGGCCGCTTGCGCCGGTCCATCGCCCGCAGCATCCCCTCGAGCAGCGCGCGGACGTCCGCATCCGACCAGCCGCTGGCGGGCATCGCGACGTTGTCGATCGTTTCGGTCGTCGCGAAGTCGGTCCCTCGCAGCCAGATGTCGACGGATACGCTCATGCGGTGGCTCGCAGCTGCTCGTGCAGCGCGTCCACCGAGGTGACCGGCTGACGGCACGTGAAGTGTTGACAGACGTAGGCGGCGCTCGCGCCGTCGATCGGCGTCATCCCGGCGATGAACGGCAGGCTCGCCGCCAGCGCGCGCCGGCGCGCCGCCTCGACGCGAATCACGATGACGAACGGGAGGTACTCGCCGCCGAGCGCGCTCGCGAGCGCCGCGCCCGCGTCGCTGCCCTCGACGATGACGATCTGCTGCAGGGTGGCGACGTAGGCGGAGAGCGCGGCCGCCATCATCGGCACGCCGCGGCCGATTTGCTCGAGCCGCGTGCCGAAGTACTGCAGCGTGCGCTCGATGCGGCTGCGCCACCCGTCGTCGTCGACGAGATGCGACAGCAGGAGCAGATTCCACACCGACACCGAGCTCGCCGTCGGTTCCGCGCCGTCGTAGTCCTCTTTCATGCGCAGCAGCACGGTGGCGTCGCGGCCGGTCGTGCTGAACCATCCGCCGCTCGTCTCGTCCCAGAACAGCTCGTCCTGCCGCCGCTGCAACGCAATCGCCCACTCGAGCCACACGGGGTCGCTGTCGGCCTGGAACAACTCGAGCAGGCCGAAGATCAGACACGCGTAGTCCTCGGCGTACGCGTCGATATCGGCATGCCCGGCGCGGTAGCGCCGCCGCAGCGCCGCTCCATCGGCGCGCCACAGGTGCTCGCGCACGAACGCCGCCGCGCGACGCGCCGAGGCGAGAAACGCCGTCGACCCGGTGGCGCGCGCCATGCGTGCGAACGCGGCGATCATCAGCCCGTTCCAGGCGGTGAGGATCTTGTCATCGAGGTGCGGCCGCGGCCGCTGCAGCCTCGCCTGGAACAGCCGCACGCGCGCGTCGTTGAGGGCCTCGACGATCTCCGCGGCCGCGCAGCCGCGCTCCTGGGCGATTTCGTCGATCGAGGCGTCGATGTACAGGATGTTGCGCCCCGTGAACTCGCCCTGCGGATCGTGGGGCACGTTCCCGTCCGGCCGAACGCCGAACCGCCGCTCGACGATCGCCGCCCGCTCGCCGAGCAGCGCATCGATCTCCTCGGACGTCCACACGTAGAAGGCGCCTTCGCGCCCTTCGCTGTCGGCGTCCTCGGCGGAATAGAAGCCGCCGGCGGCGTCGGTCATCTCCCGCTGCACGTAGAGTAGGGTGTCCTCGGCCACCTCGGTGTAGAACTGGTCGCCGCTGATCTGCCCCGCCTCGCAGAACGCGAGCGCGAGCTGCGCCTGGTCGTACAGCATCTTCTCGAAATGGGGCACGCGCCATTCGGCGTCCACCGAGTAGCGATGGAAGCCGCCGCCCACGTGGTCGCGCATGCCGCCGACCGCCATCGCACGAAGCGTGCGCAGCGCCATGTCGCGGCTGTCGGCGTCGCCGGTCCGCGCGTGCTCGCGCATCAGGAACAGCAGCTCCGAGGGGCGCGGAAATTTCGGCGCGTCGCCGAACCCGCCGCGCCGCGCGTCGAAGGCCTGGCGGAATTGCTGCCGCGTGCGGGCGAGCGCTGCCGCGCCGGGCAGGCTCGTCGACTCCGGCAGCGATTGCTGGACCGATCGCAGCTGTTCGGTCAGCGCCTCGGCCGATCGCGCCACCTTCTCGCGGTCGGCCTTCCAGACGCGCGCGATCTCGTGCAGGATGTCGACGAACCCGGGACGCCCCCAGCGCGACGAGGGCGGAAAATAGGTGCCGCCGTAGAACGGCTTCAGATCCGGTGTCAGCCAGACGCTCATCGGCCAGCCGCCCGACCCGGTCGTCGCCTGGACGAACGTCATGTACACGCGGTCGACGTCGGGCCGCTCCTCGCGATCCACTTTGATGCTGACGAAATCGTCGTTGAGCACGGCGGCGACCTCGGCGTGCTCGAACGACTCGTGCGCCATCACGTGACACCAGTGGCAGGTGGAATACCCGATCGACAGGAAGATCGGCTTGTGCTCGGTGCGCGCGCGCGCGAACGCCTCGTCGCCCCACGGGTACCAGTCGACCGGATTGTCCTTGTGCTGCAGCAGGTAGGGACTGCGCTCGTGCGCCAGCCGGTTCATTCGAGCTATCGTACTCCACGAAGCCGCGCGGCACACGGAACCGTCCGCGACCGCACGAGCTCTTCACATGCGCGGCGCCGGCGCGGCGGGCAGTTCGTCCGGCCGTCCGCGGCGCAGCCGCGCGTAGGCCGCCGTGAATTCGGCGCCGTACAGCAGAATCACCGCCTGCGTGTACACCCACACGAGGAACACCACGACGGCGGCAATCGATCCGTTGACGCGCGCGAAGCGGTTCATGTCGCGCATGTACCAGGAAAAGCCCTCGAGGGCGCCCTTCCACAGCAGCCCGGTGACCAGCGCGCCGATCCACACGTCGCGGAAGCGCACCTTCGCGTTCGGCACGAAGTAGAAGACGAAGCCGACCACCGCGATGAACAGCAGCGTCGTCGCGTTGCGCACGGCGAAGCTGCGGAGGATCCCGAGGCCCGGGAAGTTCGCGAGGACGCCGGCAAACCAGCTCGCGCCGACGATCTGCGCCGCGCTGACGAGCAGCAGCGCGACGATCAGCAGCAGCCCCGCCACCGCCAGCATCAGGAACGAGAACAGCTTGTGCTTCCAGAAGCTGCGCTGCTTCTCCACGCCCCAGGCGTAGTTCACGGCCGTGCTGATGGCGCCGAACACGCCGAGCGCGCCCCAGGCGAGGGCGATCGTGCCCGCGACGCCGAACGTCGCCGCGTGCGCGTTGAACGCGTCGAGCTGCTCGGTGATGAAGTCGAACTGCGCCGGGAAGTAGCGGAGGACGAACTCGAGGACCGCGGCGCGATCGTGCGCGTCGGCCGTCACGCGGCCGAGCAGCGCGAAGGCGAGCATGAAGAACGGGAACAGCGAGAGCAGCGAGTAGTACGCGATCGAGGCGGCGTACGTCAGGTTGTCGCTCTGGTAGAAGCCTTCGAAGCCGCGCCAGAAGGATTGGAGCGTCAGCCGCGCGATGTCGCGCACGTCGCCATTATGTCAGGCGTGGTCGCGCCGACTCCATCCAGGCGCGCCGCACCTGCGTCACCAGGTATGCCGGCACGCTCGCGCCCAGCCACACGCGAAGCGCCGTTTTGGCAAGCCGTCGCAGCGGCGGCGTCGTGATCACCACGTACGCCGCCGCAACGCCTGCCGACGCGAGAACCACGTTCGCCACCGTCCGCGCGCTCTCGCGGGTCATGCCTAGCTCCGGCGGGAACCGCCGCCGCTCGTCGAACCGCTCGACGATCCACCCGACGATCCGCTCGACGGGTGCGTGGATCCGCTCGACGGGTGCGAGCCGCTCGATCGCGTCGGTTCGGCCGACCCGCCCCGCATCGATTCGGAGCCGCCGCCGTACGCGGAACCCGACGAGCCGGTCGATCCCGACGCGCCCGACGAGCCCGTGGATCCGGACGATCCGGCCGTCGCCGGCTGCGCCCCGCCGACGCCCATGTTGTTCGCGGTGTCGCGGACGTAACGCTGCGCTTCGTCCATGCCGCGGTTCGCCGCGTCGACGGCCTTGCCGTACATGTCGCGGCCGCGGTCGGCCCAGTCGCCCGCGGTTTCCGACGCGCGCCGATAGCCTTCCGAGGCGGTGTTCGCGAGGTTGCCCGCCTGCTCGGAGAGCTGGTTGCGCAGTTCGGAGCCGGACTTCGGCGCGAACAGCATTCCCAGGCCCGCGCCGAGCACGGTCCCGGTAAGCAGCCCCATCACGAAGCTGCCGCCGCCACCGCCTTCGTTCTCGAAACGATCGTATCCGTCTGCCATTGACTCCTCCTGAACGTGAACGCCTAGGTTTGGCTCTCGTGTGGTTGATGCGGCGTGCGCAGCAGCGATTCGATCGCGACCCGCGCGCCGCGGATGAAGCCGACGATGCGGCCGGTCTTCGCGCGGACGTTGGAGCGTACGCGGTCGGCCGTGTCGTCGACGCGGTCCATCGTCGAGCGGATCGCCTGGTCGACCCGCTCGGTCTCCTCGCGCACTTTCGTCGTCACGCCCTTGACGTCGTCGAGGATCGCGTTCACGCGGGCCATCGCCGGCGCGACTTGCCGCGTTTCGAGTCCCGCGAGCAGCTCCATGACGCGGCGGTAGACGATCACCGCCGCGATGCCGATACCGATCACCAGCAGCGCCTCGAGCACGCTGACGGCGGCCATGATGCCGAGCAGCAGGTTCGTCGTCGCGAGGTTACCCGTCATGGCCGCTCCTCAAAACGGGTTCGTCTGGCCGCCGACGCTGTAGCGCGGGCCCGACTGTCCCGCTTCGCCCAGGGTGTCGTTCAAGAGCTTCCAGCCCTCGTTGGCGACGCCGGCCGCGCGCTGGATCGTCGCCCGGAAGCTGTGCAGCTCGCGCGAGAAATCGTCGAGCGCCGGCTCGAGCTGGCTGCGGAACGAACGGCCCTGTTCTGTGAAGAGGAGATACCCAGCTATGGCACCAACGACCGCACCGCCGACTGTCGCCATCACCACGCGCGAGTTGTCCACACACGCCTCCCCATGATTAATCTGCCCCGGCGAGACGTGGTTCAAGTTGTGTGCCACGGACGAGTACACGACAACGGCGCGTCCTCCGCGTCGATCGCGGAAGGCGCGCCGTCGGAATTCAGAACGGTACGGAAGGGCTCGTGTACGTCGCCGGCGCGTTATGTCGTCGCGGCCGACGGCGGGTTCGACGAGGGCACGGTCGTCGGCGGCGCGGCTGCCGCGCGCGCGGACTTGCCCGCATCGCGGATGTCGTGCTTCTTCATCTTGCTGTAGAGCGTCGGACGATAGAGTCCGAGAATCTGCGCCGCTTCCTGCTTGTTCCAGTTCGTCCGCTGCAGCGTCTGGAGAATCGCCATCTTCTCGATCTCGGCCAGCGTGCGGTGCGGCGGGATGACGAAGTCGGTGGAACCCGGAGATTCCTCGCGGATCGATTCGGGGAGATCGTTGACGGTGATCTCGCTGCCCTTGGCGACGAGCACCGCGCGCTCGATCGCGTTCTCGAGCTCGCGGACGTTCCCCGGCCAGCGATTGCGAATCAGCAGGTGGTAGACCGACGGCGCGAGCGTCTTGACGTTCTTCTGGTAGCGCTGGCGGAACTTGTCGAGGAAGTAGTCGCACAGGAGCGGAATGTCTTCGGTCCGCTCGCGGAGCGGCGGAACGCGCAGCGTGATCGTGTTGATGCGGAAGTACAGATCCTCACGCAGCCGCCCCTCGCGGAGCGCCGCATCGAGATCGATGTTCGTGGCGCAGATGAGCCGGAAGTCGACGTGGACGATCCGGTCGCTGCCGATCGGGCGGTACTCGCGTTCCTGCAGCACGCGCAGCAGCTTGGTCTGCAGGTAGGGCGGCATCTCTCCGATCTCGTCGAGCAGCAGCGAGCCGCCCTCCGCCATCTCGAAAAGGCCTTCCTTGTCCATCGTCGCGCCCGTGAACGCGCCCTTCTTGTAGCCGAAGAGCTCGGATTCGATGAGATCCTTCGGAATCGCCGCGCAGTTGATCTTGATGAACGGCCCCTTCGCGCGCTTGCTCTTCTGGTGCATCGCGTTGGCGATCAGCTCCTTGCCGGTGCCGTTCTCGCCCTGGATGAGGATGTTCGCCTCGCTCGCCGCCACGCTCTCTATGAGCTCGAAGAGCTCGTGCATCTTCTTGCTCTTGCCGATGATGTTGCCGAGGCCGTACTTGTCCTGGAGCCGCTGCTTGAGCTGCTCGTTCTCGTCGATGAGCGTCTTCTGCTTGATCGCTTTTTCGAGCTTGTCCAGCAGGCGCTCGGCGTCCACCGGCTTCTCGAGGAAGTCGAACGCCCCGGCCTTCACCGCTTCGACCGACCGCGGGATATTGCCCTGGCCGGTGATCACGATCACTTCGGCCTCGGAATCGATCTGCTTGAACTTGCGCACAAGCTCGATCCCGTCGATGTCCGGCAGGATCATGTCGGTAATCACCGCGTCGGGGCGCCACGTCTTGAACAGCTCCTCGCCCCGTGTTCCAATCAGCGCGGTACGCACTTCGAACCCGGCGTGTTCGAGCAGAATCTTGAGCCACTCGGTCATCGCCGGCTCGTCGTCTATGGCCAGGACGCGTCGTTTGCGTTTCAGACTCATACGCGTATTAATGTATCCAATTTGCGCAATGTGTCAATACACGTTTAATTATCTTGTATTTATTCAAAACATATTGTCGCGATTCAATACTGTTGAGCTGACCCGTATCCTCACGCCAGCCGGACAGTTAGGCAGGCACCGGTCCTCGTAAGTGACCGTGACATAATCGCCGCTATGGCGGAGCCGAAGCCGGTTCCACGGCCCATTTCCCCGCTCAAAGTCGACCAACCTCGGGACGATCGGATGCTCTGCGACCGCTGCGGCGCCGAGATGTACCGCATGCACGCGGTGTGGCGCTGTCCCGACTGCGGCTTCAAAACCGATTGCTGCGGATGGTAGTCCTCGACACGCACATCAATCCCCGGGACGCGACGTTCACCAGCAATCGCGATCGGATGCAGCGGCTCGTCGCCGACCTGCGCGAGCGCACGGCGCGCGCGCGCGAGGGCGGCGGCGCGAAGTACGTCGAGCGTCACCGCGCCCAGGGCAAGCTGCCGGTCCGCGATCGCGTGGCACGCCTGATCGATCCCGGATCCCCATTTCTCGAGCTGTCGCCGCTCGCCGCGATCGGCATGTACGAAGACGAGGCGCCGGGCGCGGGCATCGTCACGGGCATCGGCCGCGTATCGGGGCGCGAGGTGGTGATCGTCGCCAACGATGCGACCGTCAAAGGCGGCACCTATTTCCCGATGACGGTGAAGAAGCACGTGCGGGCGCAGGAAATCGCGCTGCAGAACCGGCTGCCCTGCGTCTACCTGGTCGATTCGGGCGGCGCGTTTCTCCCGCTCCAGGCGGAGGTGTTCCCCGATCGCGATCACTTCGGCCGGATCTTCTTCAACCAGGCTCGCATGTCGGCCGAGCGCCTGCCGCAGATTTCGGCCGTGATGGGCTCCTGCACGGCGGGCGGCGCGTACGTGCCGGCCATGTCCGACGAAACGGTGATCGTGAAAGGCACCGGCACGATTTTCCTCGGCGGCCCGCCGCTCGTGAAGGCGGCCACGGGCGAGGAAGTGTCCGCCGAAGACCTCGGCGGCGCCGACGTCCACACGCGCCTGTCGGGCGTCGCCGACTACTTCGCCGAAGACGACGACCATGCGATCGAGCTGCTGCGCACGATCGTGTCGACACTGACCTCGGTCAAGCAGCTGCCGCGCGACATGACGACGCCCGAGGAGCCGCGCTACGACCCGGCCGAGCTCGACGGGATCGTGAACGCCGACATCCGGAAGCCGTACGACGTACGCGAGATCATCGCGCGCCTCGTCGACGGCTCGCGCTTCGACGAGTTCAAGGAACGGTACGGGACGACGCTGGTCACCGGCTTCGCGCGTCTCCACGGGTTTCTGGTCGGCGTGGTCGCCAACAACGGCGTGCTCTTCTCCGAATCGGCGCTCAAGGCGGCGCATTTCATCGAGCTGTGCAACCTGCGCGGCATTCCGCTCGTTTTTCTCCAGAACATCACCGGCTTCATCGTCGGCAGCAAGTACGAGCGCGCGGGCATCGCCAAGGACGGCGCGAAGATGGTGCATGCCGTCGCGAACGCCGCGCAGCCGAAGTTCACCGTGATCATCGGGGGCTCGTTCGGGGCCGGCAACTACGGGATGTGCGGGCGCGCCTACGAGCCGCGCCTGTTGTGGATGTGGCCGAACGCGCGTATCTCGGTGATGGGCGGCGCGCAGGCGGCGTCGGTGCTGACGACGGTCAAGCGCGATCAACTCGCGCGCGACCGCAAGGTGTTGTCCCCCGAAGAGGAAGAGGCCATCGCGGCGCCCATCCTCGACAAGTACGAACGGGAAGGCTCGCCGTACTACTCCACCGCGCGCCTGTGGGACGATGGGATTCTCGAACCCGCGGAGACGCGGCAGATGCTCGCGCTCGGCCTGTCGATGAGCTACAACGCGCCGATCCCGGACGCCAGGTTCGGGGTGTTCCGCATGTAGACCGCAGGATGTTGTGAAGACCTCGCGTATGCCCTACACGTACCTCACCGTCCGCCGCGACGGCGCCGTCGAGTACCTGACGCTCAATCGCCCCGACGTCCGCAACGCCTTCAACGAACAGGTCATCGCCGAGCTGACCGCGTGGTCCGCCGACGCGCGCGCCGCCGCGGAGCGCCACGACATCCGCGTCGTCGTCCTCGCCGGGGCCGGCAGGACGTTTTCGGCGGGCGCGGACGTCTCGTGGATGTCGGCGACCGTCACCTACACCGAGGACGAGAACGTCCGCGACGCCACGGCGATGTCGCGGATGTTCACCGCGCTGAACGACCTCCCGGTGCCGCTCATCGGCCGCATCCAGGGGGCGGCGCTCGGCGGCGGCGCCGGGCTCGCCGCCGTCTGCGACATCGTCGTCGCGGCCGACGATGCGGTGTTCGGCTTCACGGAGGTGAAGCTGGGGATCCTGCCGGCGGTGATCTCGCCGTTCGCGCTCGCCAAAATCGGACGCTCGGCCGCGCGCGAGCTGTTTCTCACCGGGGCGCGCTTCTCCGCGGCGCGCGCGAAGGAGGTGGGCCTCGTGCACGCGGTGGTCGCGGCCGCCGAGCTCGACGCCGCGGTTGCGGCGCAGGTCGAGGACATCCTGTCGGCCGGCCCCGAAGCGGTCGCGGCGGCGAAGGCGCTGATTCGCACGGTGTGGGAGCGACCGGCGGGCGAAGCGACGACGATCACGGCGCACGCGATTGCCGCGCGCCGGGTGTCGGCCGAAGGACAGGAAGGGCTTCGGGCGTTTCTCGACAAGCGAAGGCCATCGTGGGCGCGCGGTGAGCGCTCTCGATGATCACGCGCCTGCTGATCGCGAACCGCGGCGAGATCGCGCTGCGGATCATCCGCGCCTGCCGCGAGATGCGCATCGAGACGGTCGCGGTGTACTCCGATGCCGACGCGAACGCGCCGCACGCGCTGGCGGCGGACCGGGCGATGCCGATCGGTCCGGCGCCGGCCGCGCAGAGCTATCTGTCGGTTCCGACGATCGTCGACGCGGCGCGCCGCGCGGGGGCCGACGCGATTCACCCCGGCTACGGCTTCCTCTCCGAAAACGCGGCGTTCGCGCGCGCCTGCGGCGCCGCCGGCCTCACCTTCGTGGGGCCGCCGGCAGACGCGATCGACCGGATGGGGTCGAAGATCGAAGCGCGGCGCGTCGTGGCGTCCGCCGGCGTGCCGGTCGTGCCGGGCGAGACGCCGGCCGATCAAACGGACGCCGGCGTGCGCGCGGCGGCCGAACGTGTGGGCCTCCCGGTGCTGGTCAAGGCGTCCGCCGGCGGCGGCGGCAAGGGGATGCGCCGCGTCGCCGACGCGCACGCCCTCGACGAATCGATTCAGGCGGCGCGGCGCGAAGCGCTGGCCGCATTCGGCGACGGCACGCTGTACGTCGAGCGCCTCGTCGAGCGTCCGCGTCACGTCGAGGTGCAGGTCTTCGCGGACGCGCAGGGGCACGCGATCCACCTGTTCGAGCGCGAGTGCTCCGTCCAGCGGCGCCATCAGAAAGTAATCGAAGAAAGCCCGTCGCCGGTGCTGACGCCGGCGCTGCGCGCCGCGATGACCGACGCGGCAGTGCGCGCGGCGCGCGCGGTCGGCTATCGAAACGCCGGCACGATCGAGTTCCTCGTCGACGGCGCGGATTTCTATTTCCTCGAGATGAACACCCGCCTGCAGGTCGAGCACCCGGTCACCGAGCAGGTGGTCGGCGTCGACCTGGTGCGGGCGCAGCTGCTCGTCGCCGCGGGCGAGCCGCTGCCGTGGACGCAGGACCAGGTCGCGCAGCGCGGACACGCGATCGAAGCGCGCGTGTACGCGGAGGATCCGTCCAACGGCTTTCTGCCGCAGGCCGGCCGGCTGACGCGCTACGTCGAACCGCGCCGGCCCGGCGTGCGCGTCGACGGCGGCGTCGCCGAGGGCGGCGAGATTACGGTGTACTACGATCCGATGATCGCGAAGGTGATCGCGACGGCGGAAACGCGCGCGCTCGCCACCGATCGGCTGGCCGCCGCGCTGCGGGAGTTCGCCATCGAGGGCGTCAGGACCAACGTGCCGTTCCTGCTCGCACTGCTCGCACGCGACGAATTCCGCAGCGGCGCGATCGATACGGCGTTTCTGGATCGCGAGCCGATCGCGGTCGACGCGTCGCAGTGGACGGCACGGCCGGACTCCGCGGTCCGCGTTGCGCCTTCCGCCGTGTCCGTCGACCCGTGGGACGGTGCACCGGTCGCGAAATCCACGGCGGCAGCCGAGCCGGCGAGGCGCCGCGCCGCGTCCGCCAGCGGCGGCGCCGTCACGTCGCCGATGCCGGCGACCGTCGTCAACGTGCAGGTGGCCCCCGGCGACGTGGTGAAGAAGGGCGACACGCTGATGGTGCTCGAGGCGATGAAGATGGAGCTGCCGATCCGCGCGCCCGGCGACGCGACGGTCAAGGCCGTGTGCTGCAGCCCGGGCGAGATGGTCGCCGCCGACGCCGTGCTGGTGGAGTTCCATGCCGAAACCGATCACCATCGTTGAAGTCGGGCCGCGCGACGGCCTGCAGAACGAACGCATCGCGCTGTCGACCGCCGACAAGATTGCCTTCGTCGACAAGCTGAGCGCGGCGGGGCTGCCGGTGATCGAAGTGTCCGCCTTCGTCAGCCCCAAGTGGGTGCCGCGGATGGCGGACGCGGCCGAGGTGTTCGCCGGCATCGCGCGGCGGCCGGGCACGCGCTACACCGCGCTCGTGCCGAACCTGGCCGGCCTGGACCGCGCCATCGCCGCGCGTGTGGAAGAAGTCGCGATTTTCGCCGCGGCGACGGAAACCTTCAGCCGGAAGAACATCAACCAGACCGTCGACGAATCGCTGGTCACGTACAAACAGGTGTGCGATCGCGCGCTCGCGGCGGGGCTTCGCGTGCGCGGCTATCTGTCGACCGCCTTTGGCTGCCCGTACGAAGGCGCCGTGTCGCCCGGGCGCGTGGCGGAGGTGACCGAGCGGATCGCGGCGCTCGGCGTGTTCGAGATCGCGATCAGCGACACGATCGGCATCGCGCATCCCGGCCAGGTGCCGCGCGTGCTCGAGGCCGTCCTCGCGCGAGTGCCGGCGGCGCGTATCGCGCTGCATTTCCACGATACGCGCGGAACCGCGCTGGCGAATGTGCTGGCGGCGCTGCCGTTCGGGATCGCGACGTTCGATGCGTCGACGGGTGGGCTCGGCGGCTGCCCGTACGCGCCCGGCGCGGCCGGCAACCTGGCGACCGACGATCTGGTCTATATGCTGGACGGGCTGGAGATCGACACCGGCGTATCGCTGCGCGCGATCACCGAGGCGTCGGCGTTCATCGGCTCGAGGCTGGACCACCCGCTGCCGTCGCGGCATTTTCAGGCGGTCCGCTCAACGCTTTGACGACCTCGTCGAACGCCATCATGTTGATGGCGTCGTAGTCCGGCGGGCACCCGAACTCGCGCTGCTGCGGCGCCGTCGGGTTGCCGAGCGTGACGCACAAACCGCAGCCGATGCAGAGATCGGCGCGCACGGCGCAGACCATGCGGCCGTCGCGATCCGGTTCCTCGACGATGCACCCCGCAACCGGGCACGCGGCCTGACAAATCGAGCACGCGAACGCGCCGAAGCACCGATCGGGATCGATGACCGCGATCGTCTTCGGGGCCTTCTTCCGCGGCCCGCTCATCATCTTGGTCCACATATGGACCGCGATTATAGCTGATTACCTGAGGGGGTGGCCCGACGGCGGGTCGGCGTACTCGCCGATCGTCGCGTAGAGCGTCGTGGTGTCTTCCCAGATCGTGCTGTTCGCGTTGGTCGCGAAGAAACGCGCGTTGGTCGGGTCGAGCGGATCGGCGCCGGCGACGTAGCCGCGTCCGCCGCTGCCGGCCGCCAGGCCGTTGCAGCTGGCGGGCGCGCCGGCGTACGGCTGGACGCTCAACTGAATCAGATACGAGCTCTTGGTGACGCTCACGCCCGATCCGAGGTCGGGCGGAACGAACGCGTCGAGGGCCCCCGCGGGCGCCGTGCCGAGCGCCGGCAGCGAGGGCGCATAGAAGCCGGATCCGCAGGTGACGGCGAAGCTCAATTCGCCGCTGTTGATCGTCCGCAACGTGCCGATGGCCGCGGCAGACGAGGCCGTCTGCCGCATCAGGAGCATCCGGGGGACGGCGATGCTGCTGATGATGCCGATGATCCCGCACACGAAGATCATGTCGATGAGCGCAAAACCGTGCGCCTTCTGAAGTCTCACGGGCTGTCGGCCTCTCCTGGTGTCACAATAGCAGAGCTCGTGCCGTCCGCCGCTGTTCTGCCATCTCCTACTTCGTCAGCGACTTACGGCGATGCCTTGCGTGTCGGACAGGTGACATTCTCCGTCACGAGTGCGACGCCGTGACATTTCTTGTCAGAGTGTTTCGGCTCGACAGCCGCCAGCCAACAGGCTAACCGGCTCGGAGCAGGCGTTCGCTGAGGCCGGCGACGAGGGCCTGGTCGCCGTCGGGGAGGCCGTTGCAGAAGCAGTCGATCGCTTCGGTGATGACCCGCCACTGAGACAGTCCGGTGACCGCGCTCAGGGCGTTGAGGCGCGCCTTGAACTCGATCGGAACCCGGATGCTCAACTGCGGGTAGTCCTTCACCTTCTCGCCCTCGCGCGCGCCAGCGGGCGGACGGCCGATTCGTCGACGATCTTTACCGGTGCGTTGGTCGGACATGGTCGGAGGCACTGGCGTCCGCGCGGTTGAGATGCGCGCACTCCGATGCGCATCGGGCACGTGCGGGAACATCAATAAACGCCAGCGAAAACGTCATGTCGAGCATTAGTGCAAGGGAAATTCCAGCGCGAGCCTCGTCCGTTGACGACGATCGTCGACACCGCTGGCGCCCGAGTTGCATTGCCCGCCGCGTGCCCGACACTGCAGTTTCGACCGAACGACGGACTGTCGGCGGGGATCGCCGAAAGAACTCGCGCGGTGGACGCCGCACGTCCGACCCGCGCAACAATTGGCACTGGCGGCGCCTCGCATGGCTGTTCGCCGCGTACGCCGTCTATCTCAGCCTGCGATCGTTGCCCGCGACCGTCAGGGATTTCTTCGCGCGAACCAGGACGCCTACCGCCGGTTGACATCCGGCGGGTTCTCGCCGAGCGCGGTCGCGAGATCGACGAGGTGCTCCTGCTCGTCGCGCAGGATTTCGCGGATGTCTTCCGCGATCGCGTACTCGCCGAGCGCTTCGCATTGCGCGACCCGCGCGCGATACTCGCGGATCGTGTCGGCCTCGTTGTTCAAATCCGCCCGCAGCATCTCGCGCGCATCGTCGGACTGCACGACCGCTTTCGGCGCGACGGTCGGCATCCCGCCGAGGTAGTCGATGTGCTTCGAGATGATCAGCGCATGCCCCAACTCCTCGCCGGCGTGTTTCTGCAGCTCCCCGGCGATGTTCATGTACTCGGCGCCTTTCAGCACCTGCGAGTACACGACGTAGGCGATGATCGCCTGATACTCGCGCGACAGATCGTCGTTGAGGCGCTCCACGAGCTGCTGGCGCGTCAAGGTTTTTTCCTGCGGTGTCGTCGCATCTGACATCGGTCTCTCCTGTCGTAACTTAGAACTGAGCCGTGCGCGTTCGGACCTGATCTTGCAAAATGGCGTCCCATGACTTCGCTCGCCTTCGCGCGCGCGGCGGCCGTCGCGGTTGCCGTGGCGGCAACGCAGTCGCCCGTCACGCCCCCGGCTAACAAATACACGCCGGCGCAGGACGTCGAACTAGGGCGCCAGGCCGCGGAGCAGGCGCGCGAGCAGCTGCCGCCGCTCCACGACGACGCCGTGTCGGCGTACGTGGAAGACGTCGGGCGCCGCCTGGTGGCCGCCATTCCCCCGGATCTGCGCCATCCGGAGTTCCACTACACCTTCGACGTGGTGAACGTCCGGGAGATCAACGCGTTCGCGCTGCCCGGCGGTCCGATGTTCGTCAACCGCGGCATGATCGAAGCGGCGCACAGCGAAGGCGAAGTGGCCGGCGTGATGGCGCACGAATTGAGCCACGTCATCCTGCGGCACGGCACCGCGCAGCAAACCAAGGCCACGCCGTACGCCGTCGGGGAAATCGCCGGCGCCATTCTCGGCTCGATCGTCGGCGGCGGGCTCGGCCAGGTCATCTCGCAAGGGACGCAGTTCGGCATCGGGACCGCCTTCCTGCGCTTCTCGCGCGAGTTCGAGAAGCAGGCCGACATCGAAGGCTGCCGCCTGATGGCGCGCGCCGGCTACGACCCGCGCGACATGGCCAACATGTTCCGGACGATCCAGCAGCAGGGCGGATCGGGCGGGCCGCAGTGGTTGAGCGACCATCCGGATCCGGGCAACCGCGTCGAATACATCACCGAGGAAGCGCGGACGCTGCGCGTGGAGAATCCGATCCGCGACACCCGGGCCTTCGACCAGGTGCAGGCCCACCTCCGAACGCTGCCGCGGGCGCCGACGACGGAGGACGCGACACGCCATGCGAGGAACCGGCCCGTCGGCACGGCCGGCGGAGACAATCGCCCGCCGAGCGGCCGCGTCGAGCCCCCGTCGACGCGCTACCGCCCGTATGACGAAGGCAACCTCTTCCGCGTCAGCGTCCCGGAGAACTGGCGCGAGCTGCCGGGCAGCAACGTCGTGACCTTCGCGCCCGAGGGCGGGTACGGATCGACCGGCGGGCACGGCGTCTTCACGCACGGCATCGAGATCGGCGTCTCGCGCAACGAGTCGCACGACCTGCAGAACGCCACCACCGAACTGCTCGATTCGCTCGCGCAGAGCAACCCGCGCCTGGGCCGCGCGTCGCGCTTCGAGCGGACGAACATCGACGGCCGGCCGGCGCTGCGCACGACCGTGTCGAACGTGTCGGAAGCGACCGGCGCGCGCGAGACGCTCGAGGTGTACACGACGCAGATGCCGAACGGCGAACTGCTCTACGCGATCGGCGTCGCGCCGGCGGACGCGTACGATCGGTATCGCGACGTGTTCGAGCGGATCGTCGGCTCGCTCAGAATCGAAACGTGAGGCCCGCGCTCGCCCGCCAGAAATCGAGCGGCTGGTTCTGCAGCACGCCGAGCGTGATGTTCTGCAGGGTGTGCATGTGCCGGATGTCGCCGCGCACGCCGACGCTGTGCAGGATGAAGAGGTTCACGCCGCCTCCGACGTCGTAGCCGAGCGTGTTCTGCGACACGTCCGCCAGCGACGAGTTGATCTGCGCGTGCGGGCGGATCAGCCCGAGGCCGACGACGGCGTAGGGGCGAATCGGTCCGGCGGGCACGATCAGCATCAGGTTGCTCATCACGGTCAACACCGAGTTGTCGCCCGTGGCGGTCTCGCCGAAAAAGTGCGGCGCGTATCCGAAGTCCACCTCGGCTCCGAAGATCCCGTTCATCGTCCCGAGCGAAGCGCCCCAATTGAGGCGCTTTTCGTCGCAGTTCGTCACGCTGATGCAGTTGGCGGAATCGCCGCCGAAGTTGAAGCCCGCAAAGGGCGCGATGAATCCGTCGGCCCGAGCCGGCAGCGCGGAGACGAGCGAGACGGCCAGAACCAACGCAGCGGATCGGATGATGTGCATGGTGTTCAGTGGCAAATGGAAAGCATGAGGCGGTCGCACAGGACTATGACGAACGGCGCTGCCAATTGGCCGCGAGGTGTTCGGCCGCGCGCCATGCGAGCGCCTGCACCGTCAGCGTCGGATTGCGCGCGCCGCTCGTGCCCATGGTCGATCCCCCGAGAATGGCCAGATTCGGGACCTCGTGCGAGACGCTCCAGCGGTCGACCACGTTGGTCCCGGCCCCGTCGCCCATCCGCGTCCCGCCGTACGCATGCGTCGCGGGCGGCATCGCCCCGCCGAGCGGACCGCGCTGGACGGCGACCGCGCCCGCTTCGCGATACCACGCCTCCATCTTCTCCTGCGTGAAGGCGGCGATCCGGCGCTCGTTCTCTTTGTACTCCGCCGTGATCCGGACGACGGGGTCGCCGAGCGGATCGGTCACGTCGGGATCGAGATCGAGGTAGTTGTCTTCGTACGGCAGCGTGGTCTTCTGGATGTACGCGGTGTTCGTCCGATCCGCGTTCTCCTGGATGAAGCGTTTCCACGCGGAGCCCCAGCGCGGCGCCAGGCCGAACGTGCCGGTGGAGGCCGCCTGGATCGGACGCCGATCCGAATAGACCCACAGATTGCCGCCGCCGATGAAGTCGAGGCCGGCGTGATCGAAGTTGTCGTCGGCCCAGTTGTCGACGGCCACGCCCTGCGCGGGCAGGCCGTACCAGCTGTCGAGATCGTACGGAAACAGCGCCGTCACCGGCGCCGCCTGGTGATGGCTGAAGTAATGGCGGCCGACCTGCCCGTGGTTGTTCGACAGGCCGCGCGGAAACGCCTTCGACGTCGACAGCAGCAGCAGCCGGACGTTCTCGTACGTGTAGCTCGAAAGGATGACGACCCTGGCGGGCTGGAAGTACTCGACGCCGTCGGTGAGGTACGTGACGCCGCTCGCGCGGCCGTGCGCGTCCACCTCGATGCGCCGGACGTGCGCGCGCGTCACCACTTTCAGGCGCTTCGTGGCCTGCGCCCGCGGGATCGTCGTCACCATCGTCGAATTCTTCGCGTCGACGTGGCAGCCGCCGCGGTTGCAGAAGCCGTGGTACATGCAGCCGGAGCGGTTCTGATACGAGCGGGAGTTGATCGCCGCCGGGCCCGCGAACGGATGCCAGCCGAGCGTCCGCGCGGACGCCGCCATCTTCTCGAGATAGGCGGTCGATCGCAGCGGCGGCATTGGATACGGCCGTCTCCGCGGCGCCTCGAATATGTTGCCCCGCGGATCGATCGCGCCGCCGACGTTGCCGGCCTGACCCGAGACGCCGATCTCGTACTCGACCTTGTCGTAATACGGCTCGAGCTCCTCGTAGCCGAACGGCCAGTCCTCGACCGTCGATCCTTTCGGGATGCGCGACGCGCCGTATCGCCGTGTCGTCTCGCTGACCACGCGGAAGTCCCACGGGTTCAGGCGCCAGCTCTGCGCCCAGTAGTGGAGCGTCGTTCCGCCGACGCCGTTCTGCATCGGGTGGACCGCGAGTCGCGGCAGCATCGGCGACGACGCCGTCGCGCGCGACGTCGGAACTTCGCGATTCGCCTTCTGCACAGCCTGCGGCCAGCCGCGATAGTTGTTGCGGAGCTCGTCGGGCGCGAAATCCTTCCGCGTCAGCCACGTGCCCGCCTCGAGGCCGACCACCTCGAGCCCGGCTTGCGCGAGCGGCAGCACGGCAACCCCGCCGGCCGCGCCGAGGCCGACCACGACGACGTCGGTTTCGCGAAGCTTAGTCGCCATCGGCCTTGGTGAAGGTGTCGTAGTCGTACGCCGACTTGTGATTCGGCTTCAGCCGCTTCGACTCGAGCGCCGTCTGATCCGTCGCCGTCACCATCGTCCGGACGCCGGGATAGTTGACGAGATCCCAGCCGGCGAAGTCCCGATTGCCGCCGTAGCGCGGGTCGCCGAACATGCCCTGATGGGTATGGCCGAGCACCATCGCAAAAAACGCGGCGCTGCCGCCGGAAAACCCGGTGGCCGCTCCCGACTCCACGTCGAGGAGCACGGCGTCCTGCTCGGCCGCCGACAGGTCGGTGAACGGCTTGCCGCGCGACGATGCCGCGTATCGATCGAGCGCGGCCAGTCCGGCGGCGTAGGCCGGACGTGACGGCGACAACGCGCCGCCGAGGGCGGTGTCGATGTATCGCGTCGCGCCGGCTTCGACCGCTCCCGGACCGAGCGCGTCGTTCGGGATCAGCCGGCCGGCGACGGCGTTCAGCAGTTCCATCTCGCGCGAGGTCAGCGTCTGCGCCTGCGTCTGGAGCGCGGCTGCTTCGGACGCGCCTGGCGTCTCGAGCCGCGTCCGAAGCGCCCAGCCCGCGGGCGTCAACGCTGCCGCCTTCAGCAACTCGCGTCGGGAGATGAAAGTCGTCATCGGCGTTCGTAGGTGGCCGCGAGCTCGCCGCGGCCGAGCACGTGGCCTTTGATCGCTTCCAGCAGCTGCGCACGCGTCAGCCCGGTGTCGAGCTCCGGCAGCAGATCGAGCGCGTAGACCTCGAAGCGGCAGCGATAACCGCCGCCGGCCGGCGCCTGCGCGCCCATCGACGCCGCCTCGCCGGGCACGTTGTAGACGATCCAGCGATCGTCGCACAGCACCGCGAACGACTTCGTCCCGTCGGGCACGTCGGACCAGGCGAGCGGCGGGCTCGTGACACGCATCGCCGCCGGCGGCGCATTCGCGCGGGCGCGCTTGAAGATGTCGGCGATGTCGGTGTGGCCGCCCATCGCGGCGAACATCCACGCCGTGCGGCCGTTGCTGTCGGCGGCCGTCATGTCGGCGCCATGATCCATCAGCAGCTGCACCGTGTCGGCGTGGCCGGCCTGCGCCGCCTTGATGAGCGGCGTCCAGCCGTCGGCGTCCTTCGCGTTGACGTTCGCGCCGCGGTCGACGAGCAGCCGCGCGACGTCGATGCAGCCGCTGCCCGCGGCGCTGAGCAGCGGCACGATTTGATCCCGCGCGCCGTCGACGCTGACCCCGGCGGCCAGCGCGATCTTCACCGCCTCGGGGTGACAGCCGGCCGCCGCCAGCGCGAGATCGCCGGCGTTCGGTTTCAGCCCGCGCTTGCGCAACAGCTCCATCACGGCGGCGTGGCCGTCGGCGGCCGCGTAGGTCATCGGCGTTCCGTGGCCGGCGTCGGCGACGTCCGGGTCCGCGCCCGCCTTCAGCAACACGTCGACGGTCGCGGCGTCGCCGCTCGCGGACGCGGCCATCAGCGCGGAGCGGCCCTGGTTGTCGCGAACGTTCGGATCGGCTTTCGCGGCGACGAGCGCGCGGACCGCCTCCGCGTAGCCGCCGAAAGCGGCCGCCATCAAGGCGGTCATGCCGCCGGCGTTCTTCGCATCGACGGCCGCGCCGTGCTGCAGCAGCAGCTGGATTTCGTCGCGGCGGTTCGCGGACGCCGCGCGCATCAACGCGGTGGTCCCGTCCTGACCTACGAGGTTCACGTCGGCGTGGGCGTCGAGCAGCAGCCTCGTCATCGCGACGCGGCCTTCGGACGCCGCGATCATCAGCGGCGTCATGCCGGTCTCGTCGAACTGGTTGACGTCCGCGCCGGCCGCGATCAGCGCCTGCGCCGCCTGCGCGTTGCCGTAGAGCACGGCGTCGCCGAGCGATTGCGCCTGCGCGAGCGCGACGAACAGGACCGCGGCGATCACGACGTCGCTCTCTTCAGCTGCTCGGCGGTCATCGCGTCGATGCGGTGCACGGTCCTGGCGAACACCTCAATCTGCGCGTGCATCAGCCGCGGGTTCAGCTTGTCGATGCAGCCGTCCGCGGGCCCCGCCAGCAGGTAGTTCGGCTGCGGGATGAACCCGATCGTCGGCACGCCCGCACGCGACAGCGCGCTCCCCTCGCCCAGGAACCCACCTTTGACCGGATTGACGACGGCGGTGCGTCGCGCGGCAGTGCCGGGCAGCGCGGCGGCGAGCGCATCCGCCATCGACTTCGACGGCGTAATCGCCACCGCCCATTCTTCTTTGCCCGTCGCCCGATACCGCATCGCCGCGTCGTCCATCCACTCGAGGCAGCCGAGATGCTCGATGGTAATCGCGGCGACGGCCTTCCGGATCGTGTCGGGATATTTCTGAATGAACCCTCGAATCGAGGGCACCCACGGGCCGGCGAAGTGACCCGTGGTCAACGGGCACACGATCGTGCGGCGACGTTCGGCGCGCGGGATCCTGGAGAAGTACTGCATCAACGCCAGGATGCCGAGCGCGCCGTTCTCTTCGGTCGCATTCGGACCGTCGGTGTGCGTGTTGAGGATGATCACTTCGTCGGCGCTCGCGCCGGCAAGCGTGGCCACGATCGTGTCGGTGGGAACGTCGGGCGTGACGTCGGCTTCGAGAACGAGCGTCGCCGTCGCGCCGGACGCCGCCATCGACTTCAGGCGCGAGCCGGTGTCGCGGCCGACGTACAGCGCCGGGATGCCCTGGGGCGGGCGCGAGAACGGCGAGTACTGATCCGCGGCGTTGGCGTCGGAAATGTCGGTCCAGGCGAGCACGACGCCGACGGCGCCCGCTTTCGCAAACGGCGTCAGGTCGCTCACCGACGCGCGCGCCGGCCGCATCGACGCCGGAAACCTCTCGGACGCCGGATAGACGTCCCAGGTCTGGTACTCCTCCGCCCAGCGGCGCACGTTCGTCGGGCATTCGACGAGCGCGATCTTTCCGTTGACGGCGCCCAGATCGAACGCGGGGTTCGTCCCGGCGAAGACGAGCGGCGCCGACACGCCGGCGGCCGACGTTTGTCCGGAATACGGGAAATACGACGTGATCGGCACCGTGCCGCCGCCGACGCGGAGCTCGTGACGTGTCGCATCCCAGCGCGGGAGCGTGTAGCGCACCCGCTCCACGTCGAGGCCGATCTTGCGGAACTCGGTCGCGAGGAAGTCGACGAACCGGGTGTGCGCCGCGTTGCCCGTGTACTTCGGCCCGAGCTTCGCCATCCACACCTGCTGATCCCAGATCGCCTGCTCTGAGGGCAACAGCGTCGCGCGAAACGCCGCTGCCGCTCGCGCCGGCGCCTGTCTGCCGACCGCCGCGGCGGCGGCCGCCCAGTGCATGAATCGTCGACGCGTGACACCCATGTGGAAGGCTCCGTGAAGCAGGCTTACACTACCACGGCGGAGGGAAGGCGATGCGCATCGGTTTGATGGTGATCTTCGCAGCGCTCAATACGGTTGGCTTCGCGGCGCGCGTCGCGGCCGAGGACCCGCCGGCGATCGGCGTCACGATGGGATATCCAGCGTCCATTGGCATCGTGTGGCATGTCTCGCCTCGGATCGCGGTCCGTCCCGAGGTATCGGCGCAGCAGATCACCTCGACGTCGACGTCGGTCATCACGACCGGCTTCGTCGTGAACGGGATTCCCGTATCGGAGATGACGACGACGACGCAAGCGTCGAACGATCAGTGGAACACGGCGTACGGCGCCAGCGGATTGTTCTACCTGCGGCAGTGGGACGCGCTGCGGACCTACCTCAGCCCGCGCTTCCTCTACTCCCGCAGCACGAGCAGCAGCACGACCTCGACGACGGCCGGGACGACGGCGACGACCAACGAGTTCACCTCGAACTCGTACTTCGTCAGCGGCTCGTTCGGCGCCGAGTACGCGCTCGCGCGGCGCTTCGCGGTGTACGGCGAAGTCGGGATCGGATACACGCACCAGAGCACCGACAACTCGTTCCTGGCGGCCGGCAACAACACCGGGCACACCGTCTCCACCAGGAGCGGCGTCGGCGCGATCTTCTATTTCTGAGCGCTACGGAACGAACGTGAAGCGCGCCTGCCCGCTGATGCTGCGCGGCAGGCCGAGGAGAGACGTCGTCGCCGGACGCGCGCGCGTCGTGATGCGGACGTAGTAGTCGCGCGCCGGATCGAGTTCAGCGGTCCGGCACAGCGGAATGCGCGTGCCCGTCGTCAGCCACGTGCGCACCACGCCATCGTCTTCGGTGACGAGCTCGTCGACGATGCGGCCGTCGACGGTTCGGGTGAGGGAATGGCGCCGCGTCAGGTTGTCGAAGCGGTCGGTGACGGTGACCACGGCCGTGGCGATCACCCGATCGAACCAGACGCTGGTCTTGGTCCGCAGCTCGAGCTCGTACGTGAAGGTCGTTCGGAGTCCGCTGGCGATCGCGTCGCGGACGGTGTCGGTGTAGGCGTCGTCGAGCTCGTAGGAGACGATCACCTGGTCCTCGTGGACCGTCGGACGAATCTGAAGGGTTTCTGCCGCACGCAGGCCGACCGACGTCGCAACGAGGACCGCCGCCAGCCCCGCTATCCCACGAAGCACGCTCTTCACCATCGTCAACTCAGTACCGAACGACTACGGCCATGTGCGCTCGCCAGTACGACAGACGTTCGGGTCCAAACGACAGTCCGTTCAGGGCGGGCAGGTCGGCCGACCCACCCACGAGCTGGAACCGCCGAAGCTCCCACGAGAGTCCCACGCGACGCGTCAGAAAGCCCAGGGCCCCGAAGCCGTAGTCGATCATCGGCGTTACCCTGGACACGTTCACGACCGGCGGCGTCTCGGGCGACTCTTCGTGCACGCGCATTATGCCCCCGCCGCCGACAAAGTACAAGCGCAAAGAATACTCCGCCCACCGTCTCGGCAGCGCCACGACCGCGTCCCCGGCGATCGTCGTCACGCGGCTGCTCGTGACGAGGTAACTGCTGGGGCTCTGGAAGAAGCCGGGGACGTCAGCGACGTCCACGTCCACGCCGAGAATCTCGCCCAACCACGCCGCCTGCGCCCCGACGGCGAGATGCGCCCGCCCGGGCGCGTCCTGCTTGGTGGCGTCGACGAACGAGGTGTTTCCCGCGAACGCGGCCCCGAGAAATCCTCGAATCTGCCGGTCGGTCTGCGCGCGCGCCGGCGCGGCGACGGCGCACGCCGCAAGCACGACCAGGACGGTGGCGGCGACCCGGTTCATGCGTTACCGCACGAACAGGGTCAGGAACACACGCGCGAACGGCGACGTATTCAGGTCTCCGGCCGCCAGATTCAGCCCCTGCGTCAGCCCCGCGCTGTTCGCCAGCAGAATCACGGTCAGCGAGCGGCGCGGCGCGACGATCACCATCGACGAGGACACGCTGCTCTCGCCGAACTGCCAGACGATCGGCTCGCCGTTGTATCCCTGCACGAACCAGCCCACCCCGTGCGGCAGCGACACGCCGTTCGCGCCGACAGGCGGGGTCCACGCCGCCGTGAGCGTCTCCGCCCGCATGACGACGCCGGTTCTGAGCGCGATGTCGAACTTCGCCAGGTCCAGCGCCGTCGTCACCAGCCCGCTCGACGGCGTCAGCGTCGTCGCGCCGAACGTGGCGCGAGACGGCCGACGGCTGCTGTCGACGGTGTACGGAACCGCCAGCTGGCCGAGCGTGTCGCCATAGCGCTGGATCGTCGCTGCCGAAAATCCGTCGGTGCCGGCCGACAGCGAAGCGGCATCCGGCCCCGGCACCGACGACGACATTCCCAGGCGATCCAGCAGCCCGGCCATCGACGCGCGGAACGAGGATTCGGTGCACGCGGAGATCGCGGGCGCGAGCGGCGCGAGCCGATCGAGGCGGTACGCAAACGTCAGGCCGCCGGGGCCGGCCGACGTGTGGGTGAGCAGCATGCGGAGCGTCGACGCGCCGTCGGCGCTGGTCGGCATGTACTTCGACGCCGGGTCGTTCAGCGAGATGAAGCCGCTCTCGTCGCAGCGCAGCGCGAGCGCCGCGACCAGGGTCTGCGTGATGCCGTCGATCTGCATCGGCGTGTCGGGACGCATGCCGATGTTCCGCTCGACGTTCGCCAGCCCGAACCCGTTGCGCCACGCGACGTCGGTGGACGACACGAGCACCGCTTCGAGTCCGGGAATGCCCGCCTGGATGCGAAACGCGTCGAGGTAGTCGCTGAAGCGCGTGATGACGAGGCTGTCCACCGCGCGCACGGACACCGCCAGCACGACCGCCGCCGCCAGCGTGAGGAAAACCAGTGGACGCTTCATCTGCGATCGGGGAGAGACCGTGGTCATGATAGCGCGCATCGGACCGCGCCGTCCAAGTGCAGATCTGTGTGCGCGCGCTCGTACGATTCTGTCGAGCCGAGTTACGCGATCAGCGCGGAGCGCGGAGGATGTTCGCCAGCGAGTAGTTCCCTTCGTGGCAGGCGTACTCGTAGATGTGCCCCGCCGAGCGGGCCATCGTCAGTTCGCCTTTCCACGGGTGCGCGAAGGCAGTGGGATCGTCGACGTCGAACTGATAGAGCAGCGTGTCGCGATCGAGCAGACGAACACGCTCCGTGAGGTGCAGGTTCCGGTCCCAGCCGAAGTTGCCGCCGGCATCGCCGTAGAATCCGCCGGCGTCGTTGAAGTTCGTCGTGTCGACGACGAGCGTGTCGCCGTCCCAGCGGCCGATCGAATCGCCCATCCACAATCGGATCGACGGCGGCAGGTGCGGACGGCCGTCCGTGTGCACGATCCGGGCGTCGTGGTTCATCTCGACGTGGAAGACGATCGCCTCAGGCGTCTGCAGGATCTGGTAGTTGCTGTTGTAGGAGTACGGCAGCATGGGCGGCCCGGCGGTCTCGAACGCGAGACATCGATCTTGGAGCCCCATGTCCTCGGGATTCTCCGGGTCGCGCTGGCGCGCGCGGCGCTCCGCCATGATCGCCGCCGCGGACGGCGTCAGCGGCGGAATGCGCCCATCGGGCGGATCGATCACGATCGACGTGCGGCGCGTCTTGACCACGCGCGTGCCGAACTCGCGATAGAACGTGTTGTACGTGCCGGTGCCGCGCCGCGGCGCGTCGGCGGAGGGCTCGGCGTTCGCGTCGACGGTCTGCCGTTCCCACGCGGCGGCTTCCTGAGGCGTGAAGAACGCCTTCCCGGCCAGCTCGCGCGGACGCTCCAGCGGCGTCGCGGTGGCGGAGTTCCAGATGCCGTCGATCGCGGGTTGCGCCGCGACGCGATAGGCCCGGCGCGCGGTCCGCGCGGGCGGTGCCGCCACCGCGGTCAGGAGCGCGAGCAGCGAGAGCGTGAGAAGGATCTTCACCGAGTCGCCGCCAGTATAAACGGCGCCGCGGATCGGTCAGCGCGGCCGCACGCGCGCGATGGCGCTCGATGTCGCAGCCGTTCACCCGCCCAGCCGTCTCTGCGTCGGGAAATGTCCGGTTTTCTGCGGCGCTTGCGTGATCGTCAAGTGAAAGCAGGCCGCATGTCGGACGAAGTCGTCGCGCTGCGCGCGCGCATCGCGCGCCTCGAACGGATGCTCGCCGCATCTGCCGTCGTTGCCGCCGTCGTCGCGGCTGCCGCGATGCCGATCGCCACGCGCGCAGCCGGCCCAACCAGGGTCACCGCGCCATTCACCGTCGTCGACGATTCGGGGCGCGCCCTTCTGGAGGTGACGTCGACGGCCAGCGGCGGCCGCCTGGTCGTGTTCAACAGCGCGCAGGATCGGATTGCGGAGCTCCAGGCCGTGCACGACGGCAAGGCCGGGCACCTGTTCATCTACTCCGCGGGTGACGCCAACCCCAGAGTGATGGTCGGCATGAACGAGAGCGGCGGCGCGCTGGAGCTGGCCGCCGACGACGGATTGACGACGGAGATGACGGGCAGGGGGCTGGTCGTCGCGGACGCGAACCGAAATCCGCTCGCCGCATTGCGCGGGAGCACCGACCGCGGCTGGGTCAAGCTCTGGGCGGCGGGCCTGCCGAAGATCGAGCTGTGGGCCACCGGCATGGGCGGCCGGATGTCGATGTACGGCACCAGCGGAAGTGACGACAGCTCGACGCCGCCGACCGAGCCGCCGACGGCACTCGAAGCGGTCACGATCGAAGGACGCGCGAACGGCGCCGGGAAGATCACCCTCGCCGCCAACGAGCAGCCGAGAGCCACTCTCGGCGTGTCGGCGTCGGATGGCGGACTGATTCGCCTCGATGCCGGCAACGGCAACCGGGCCGAAATGCACGGCACGAACGGCTCGTTCCGGAGCCTGAATCCGGGCGGCGGCGACGTCGCCGTGATCGGTGTCGACGGCAACGGCAACGGCATCGTCGACGTGCGGCACAAGAGCAGCACCGGCGGCGTGCGGCTCGACGTCTCGGACACGGGCGCCGGCAACCTGAAGATCCACACGCCGCCGTTCGAGATCAAAGCGCAAATCGGGACGAAGGGCGAGAAAGGCGACATGTGCGTCGAAGGCGGCAAGGGGCTGATTTGCCTCAGCGGCGTGGCCATCAAGAGCCTGATCCCGTGGTAATCGCGATGACATCCACCACGATGTTCGGCCTCGCGGCCGTGCTCGTCGTCACGTGCGTGAGCTGCGGCGACACGGAGCGCAGGACGCCTGCGCCGCGGGCATCTACGACCGCGCCGCCTGCGGCGACGACGAAGCCGCGGACCGGCACCGCGCCCGCGCCTCGCGGCGCGACGCATGTACCTGACGATCGACCATTCGAGAAGGTCTGGTGAGGACGCACATGACGAGAACAACCGGCACCGCATCGGCGATTCTGTTGGCCCTCGCGCTCGGCTCGGCCGCGGATGTGCGCCCCGCGCACGCGCGCGCCGCCGACGTCGACGTCTGTTCCCTGCTCACGTCCGAGGAAGCGGCCGCCGCGCTCGGAGCGACACCCGAGGCGCCGAAGAACATTCCGCAGCACGACATGGGCGGAGGCGCGCTCTCGTCAGCCTGCGAATACGCCGGCGGCTCGCGCCGGATGACGCTCAACGTCATCCGCATGCCGGCGCAGATGGCGGCGATCTACAAATCGATGTGCGGCAAGAAGAGCAGGGATGGTCTCTCGGCGCTCGGCGACATGTCCTGCTGGTACAACGACAACCACGAGGAGCTGCAGGTCATCAAGGGCGTGACGTTCTTCTCCATCGAGCTGCGCGGCGTCGGCAAACCGACGGAGCCGATCAAAGCCGCCGCCAGGCACGTGCTGAACCGGCTGTAACGACGTGTCACGCGCGCTCGTCGCCTGCTCGATCGTCGCCGCCGCTGCCGCCGGCCAGGTCGCGCCCCAGCGCCCGTCGATCCGCCTCGAACCGGGACTGGTGATCGCCAGCGCCGCCAACGACGCGGTGCTGAACAAGGACTACGAGGTGGTGGAGACGATTTCGGCCGTCGATGCTGCCGGCGTCCGATCGCGGACCGATTGGACGATCCCCGACCCACAATCGCCTGACGGTGTCCGTCGACAGGCCTCGGATTCTCTGCGCCGCGCCGCAGATCTCCAGCATGCGCGCCGGTTGATCCTCTGGTACATCCCCGGCGACCCCGAGACGATCCCCGGCACGACCGGTCCGGCGCCCTCGGCCGATGTGTTCGAGCAGGTGCGGAGCACGGGCGAGGCGTCGGTGGTCGTGGGCGCGGTCGCTCGGTCCGGTACGCAGGCGCTCGGCGCAATCGGCGGGTTGTTCATGGCCCGCGCGTATTTCCGGGGGACCATCGCCAGAGTCGGCGTCGAACCGGTGCGCGTGCTCGTCGACGGTGTGCCGACGCTCTTGAACGCGCTTCGCGCGCGCGGCGACCTCACTGCCGCCGGCGATCGCGGATCCGTCGAGTTCTGGTGGCTGGACGATGCCGACGCGCGGATCGCGTTGCGGTTCACCTTCGACGGGTCGACGTCGCAGGTCGTCCGCCTCGATCGGCCTCGCGTCGACACGATCGCAGGGCTCGCCGCCGCGTGCCGGACCGAGGTGCCGGGCGTGTACTTCCTGACCGACAGCGCGGAACTCCTGCCGGCATCGCAACCGGCGATCGAGCGGATCGCGACGCTGCTGCGGACGCATCCCGACTGGAGCGTCGCAATCGAAGGTCATACCGACAACACCGGCTTCGATGCCCACAACGTCGACCTGTCGCGGCGGCGGGCCGAGAGCCTGAAGCGCGCGCTCACCACGACGTACGGCGTCGCCGCCGCCCGGCTGACGGCGATCGGGTACGGCTCGGCGAGGCCGGTCGACACGAACGCGACCCTCGACGGACGCGCGCACAACCGGCGCGTCGAACTGTCGCGTCGCTGCTGACGACGATGCGCTCCTCCACTCGCATCGCGTTCGCGATCGTCGCGCTGGCGGCCGTCAGCTGCAACCGCACGGCGCCGACGCCGACCGGGCAGGCAGCGGGTCTGCGGACCGCCGACAGGACGAGTCCGTCGACGGCGTTGCGCGACGCGAACGATCCATGCGGTCTGCTCGAACGGCGGGAGGTCGAGGCGGTCGTCGGTCCGCTGGCCGGAGCGCCGTTTCGGACGCGCGAGGGCGCGGAGACGATCGAGCCGCTCGCAGGCGGAGACACCTGTGCGTATCAGACACCCGATTTCCGCGCCGTGCTCGTCACCATCGTCTGGCACGACGGCCCGCTCGCGATGAGAGCGTTGACGCTGCCGAGCCAGCTCCTCGCCGGCGCCGCGCCCACCGCCCCCGACCACACGGCGAAGGCGGCCAAGACGCTGCTGCCCGGCGGCCTCGACGTCGACGGCGAGTGGGACGAAGCGCGCGGGCTCGGCTGCTGCGAGATCTTCGCGCTCCGCGGCGGCCAGCTGGTCACGCTGGACTACCGCGCGTGGCGGCCCGACACGAAAAGCGCCGTGCGCATCCTGAACGCCGCGCTCCTCCGGCTCGAGCGCCCGCTGGCGGTCGACGGCAACGCGGGAATCGAGGCGGCCACCGCCCGCGCGGCGCTCCGGCCGACGCCGCGGCCGGCGTGCGATCTGGTGCCGCGCGCCGAAGTCGAGTCGGTGCTCGGGCCGCTCGAGGCCGATCCGAAACCGGATGCGAGCGATGCGACCCGCGGCTGCGTCTACCGGTTCACGCAGCCGGAACCGAAGAGCAGTCCGCTGGCCGACGCGCCGAAGGAATTCAAGGCGTTTCTCGGCGCCGTCACCGGCGGCCGCACCGGACTGGTCGCCGGCGTCGTGGACACCGGTCTCCAGGTCCGCTGGCGAGGCGGGTTCCGCGCGGCGAGCGACAGCCTGCTGGTCGCCGGCGCGGTGGCCGAAAACGATGCCGGCGATCCGGCGATCCCGAAGCGGCCCCTCGGCCGCATCGAGGGCGGCCCGTGGGACGACGCGGTGCAGACGTCGCTCACGTTCACGGCGGTGAAAAAAGACGTCGGGATCACCATCGACACGCCGCCGATGCTGACGCCGGAGCAGATCGAACTTCGGCGCCGGCTCGTCGCGAAAGCCATCGACGCGATTGGGGATCGCAAATAGCAGCGGCCGTTATCGGGGCGGCCTCGTCGCGCGATCGAGCAACGCGCGCGCCGTGCGCAGATCGGGATGGTCGGACGGAAACAGTTGTTCGAGGTCGGCCAGTCCGGATCGCAGCAGCGGTTCACCGGACGCGCGATCTCCTGCGAGGCAGCGCGCGGCTCCGGCGTGCACGCGCGCAAGCGCGGTCGACGCGTGCGCGGGGCCGAGCGCGGCCGTCAGGATCTGGACGGCCGCCGCGCCGCGCTCGACGGCGTCGCCCGCCTCGCGCCGCTGGAGGGACAAATCGCCGAGCGCGTCGAGCGTCAGGCCGAGATACACCCCGGAGTGGTGCATCGCGCGCAGTTCCGATTCGGCCCGCCCGATCTGTGTACGAGCCTCGTCGAGGCGGCCCGCCGACGCGAGCACCGTGCCGGCGAGCGCGCGCAGGTAGGACACGCCGGGCCGCACGTCCATCACCCCCGCGTCCAGCGAACGCAGCGCGGTGCGGGCGTCGCGTTCGGCGTCGTCGATTCGACCGGCGCGCATCTCGATCACCGCCTTCCACACGACGTCGGTCGTCACCTGCGCATCGCCCGGCCCGAAGCGCTCGCGATGGATCGCCAGGGCGGCGTCGATCTCCGCGAGCGCCTCGTCTTCGCGTCCAAGGCGATCGAGCGCGCGCGCGTACAGCCGGAGCGACGCGCCGACGCGATCGTGCCGCGCGCCGATGACGCGCCGTTGACGCGCGACGATGTCGGCGGCGGCAGCGGCAGCTTCGCGGTACCGCCCGCGGGCCTCGAGGACGAAGGCGGCGTTGTACCGCGCGTTCAACGTGTCCGGGTGATCGGCGCCGAAGTGGCGGTCGCGCCAGGCCGCCACCGGTTCGATCAACGCGCCGGCCTGCGCGAACTCGCCGGTCTGCAGGTAGGTGAGCCCCAGGCTCTCGCGGACGTTGCCGACCTCGGCCGAGTCCTCGCCCCTGGTCCGGACGTAGATGTCGATCGCCTCGCGCTGAAGCCGCTCGGCGGCGGACAGATCGCCCCGGCTTCGCGCGACGCCGCCGAGATCCCACAGCAGCTCGGCCACTTCGGCGCTGTGCGGCCCGCGACGCTCGCGTTGGATCGAGAGCGCCTCTTCGTACAGCGCGGCTGATTCGTCGATGCGACCCTGGTCGTACGCGGCATCCGCGAACTGCGTGAGGACGGCGGCGACCGCCGTGCTCCGCTCGCCATCGCGACGGCGGCGCCGCTCGAGTTCGGCGCGCAGCAGCGCGCGCACGCGATCGTAGTCGCCGAGGTTCTGATACACGCCCGCGATGAGCGTCGTCACCTCCGATTGCACGTCGGGATGGTCGGCCAGCTCCGTATCGATGCGGCGCGCACCCGAATCGAGCAGTTCGCGCAGCGACGGCTCGTGTCCTTTCGCGCGCGCCGGGTCGGACGCCGCGAACAGCGACTCGAGGAACGCCTTGACCGCTTCCGCCTTGCCCGCTTCGCGCGCGGCGCGCTGTGCCTGCCAGATCGTCGCGATCAACCCGCCGACGAGGGTCAGCGCCAGCAGCACCGCCGCCGCCACGCCGGCGCGGTGACGCCGGACGAACTTCGACGCCCGGTACGCGAGCGCGTCGCCGCGCGCCGCCACGGGCAGGCCGGCCAGGTAGCGGTGGATGTCGTCGGCAAACGCCTCCGCCGACACGTAGCGGCGATCGGGCGATTTCTGCAGCGCCTTCAGCACCACGCGGTCGAGGTCGCCGCGCAGTTGCCGCTGCAGATGCGGCGCCGTCGCCCGCGCGCTGGGCGGATCGGGGTCCTGTTCGAGGACCGCGCGCTCGACATCGCGCACCGCCGGCGTCGCGGGTCGGTACGGGCGCTCGCCGGTGAGCATCTCGTACAGCAGCACGCCGAGCGCGTAGACGTCGGTCGACGTGCTCACCGGATCGCCGCACACCTGCTCCGGCGCTGCGTATTCCGGTGTCAGGACGCGCTCGATCGTCGGCGCCGCGTGCGGTCCGCGCTCCTCGCCGCCAAGCAGCTTGGCGATGCCGAAATCGAGCAGCTTGATGCGACCGTCGTCGTCGACGAGGATGTTCGACGGCTTCAAATCGCGATGCACGATGAGGTTGCGATGCGCGTACTGGACCGCGTCGCAAATCTGGAGGAACAGCCGCAGGCGCGCGCCGAGATCCGGCGCGCGGTGGTGACAGTATGCCGTCACCGCGTCGCCGTCGACGCGCTCCATCACGAAATACGGCGTGCCGGCCGCCGTCACGCCGCCGTCGATCAGCCGTGCGATGCCGGGATGCTGAAGGCGCGCGAGGATCGCTCGCTCCTGGCGAACGCGGTCGAGCGCGGCTCGGCCGCGAATCCCCTGCTTCGCGATCTTGATCGCGACCTGCTGCTGGAAGAGCCCGTCGACGCGCTCCCCGAGCCACACGACGCCCATGCCGCCCTCGCCGAGCTCGCGGACGAGGCGGTACACGCCGAGCTTCGCATCCGCCGGTCGCGGCCGCTCGCGATCGAGCGCGTCGACGACGAGCGGCGCGAGCTGATCGGCGGCCGGCGTGCGCAGGAACGCGTCGGGCACGGCGTCGCCGGCCAGCAGCGCCTCGACCTCTGCGCGCAGGTCCGCGTCGCCGCCGCAGGCGCGAACGAGATACGCGGGGCGGTCGGCGGCATCGAGATCGAGCGCCACGTCGAGGATCGCGCTGATCGTCGGCCACCGTCTGCGATCGATGCTCTCGGCCACGCGCGATCCCTCACGAACGGCGCTGAATCTCGCGATACAGGAAGGCGCGCGCCTTCTGCCAGTCGCGGCGGACGGTCCGGACGGTGACGCCGGCCGCGGCCGCGACTTCCTCCTCCGTCAGGCCGCCGAAGAAGCGCCACTCGACGACGCGCGCCAGGCGCTCGTCGACCGCCTCGAGGCGGGTCAACGCGGCGTCGATGTCGAGCATGTCGTCGGCGATCGACTGCGCCGAGAGCATGCCCTCGTCGAGCGTCGTGCGCGCGCGATCGCCGCCGCGTTTCTGCGCGTGGTGCTCGCGGGCGTAGTCGACGAGGATCTGGCGCATCGCGCGCGACGCGAGGGCGAGAAAGTGCGCGCGGTCGCGCCAGGCGCCGTGGCGATCCGCCAGCTTCACGAACGCTTCGTGGACGAGCGCCGTCGTCGCGAGCGTGTCGCCGGGGCGGAGGGCGCGAAGCTGCCGGCGCGCGATGCGGCGCAGCTCGTCGTAGGCCGCCGAGAAGGCCTCGGCGGCTGGGCCGGCCGTATCGTCCGGGCGCCGCGGCGGCGGGACGTCGGGAGGCATGGTGGGGTCAGGACGATAGCAGCACAGACGGCCGCGCGCGTCAATTGCGATCGTCGAGGTGGTTCGCGCGGTGCGCGTCGACGGCGTCGGGGGGCGGCGACGCCAGGCGGCGCCGGCGCTTATGTGAAAGTGGAGGCGCCGCCCGGATTTGAACCGGGGGTGGAGGTTTTGCAGACCTCTGCCTTACCTCTTGGCGACGGCGCCCCTAAAACGCGAACGGCGGGTCCACGGGACCCGCCCAACGTGCTCGCTCTCGACGACACGCGAGCGACGGCTGGCGAACCGAGCCGAAGCTCCCCGGGGAGCGAAGGCTGGAGCGGGAAACGGGATTCGAACCCGCGACTTCGACCTTGGCAAGGTCGCACTCTACCACTGAGTTATTCCCGCTCGAACTATCAAAACTACCTCAAAGCCGGACCGAACGCAATACGCGCGCGGCCTCTTCGGGCGGCGTCGGGTTGATGTAGAACCCGGTTCCCCACTCGAATCCGGCGACGCGCGTCAGCTTCGGCAGGATCTCGATGTGCCAGTGATACACGTCGGCGGTGTCTTCCCCGAACGGCGAGGTGTGCACGATCAGATTGAAGTCCGGATGCTCGAGCGCGCGATCCATGCGCTGCAGCAGCGCCTTCAGCAGCCGCGCCACGCCCTCGTACTCGTGCCGCGGCGCCTCCTCGAACCGCGCGCCGTGCCGCTTGGGCACGAGCCACGTCTCGAACGCGAAGCGCGGCGCGTAGGGCGCCAACGCGACCGCGTCCGCGTTCTCGAGCACGACGCGGCGGCCGTCGGCGACGTCCTGGCGGACGATGTCGCAGAAGACGCAGCGCTCCTTGACGGCGAAATGGCGGCGCGCGCCGTCGATCTCCTCGCGGACGAAGTCGGGGACGATCGGCATCGCGATGAGCTGCGAATGCGGGTGCTCGAGCGTCGCGCCGGCGGCGGCGCCGTGGTTCTTGAAGATCAGGATGTGCTTCAGGCGGATGTCGCGCTGCAGATCCAGCATCCGCTCGCGATATCCCCACAACACCTGCACGATCTCGGGCTCGGACATGAGCGCCAGCGTCCGGTCGTGCTGCGGCGTCTCGATGATCACCTCGTGGGCGCCGATGCCGTTCATGCGGTCGTACATGCCGTCGCCGGTCCGATCGAAGGTGCCTTCGACCTGCAGCGCCGGGTACTTGTTGGGCACGACGCGGACGTCCCACCCCGGGCCGTTGGGCGCGCCGCCGTTCTGGCGGTACGCCATCACCTCGGGCGGCGTCATCGCCTCGTGGCCGGGACAGAACGGGCAGTGCTCGCGGCCGACGATCGCGGCGCGCTCGAAGTGGAAATCGTGGGGGCGCTGCTGGCGGTCGGTGGAGATGATCACCCAGCGGCCGGTGACGGGATCCTTACGTAGCTGCGGCATCGAATGCGTTCTGCACGACCTCGATCGAGGGCTGGCCGGCGTCGACGCGAATCGAGACGACGTCGAAGCGGCACGCGACGCCGGTGAGGCGATGCCGCATCATATAGTCGACGGCGGTCTGGGTCATGCGCCGCTGCTTGAGCGGCGTCACCGCGTCGTTGCCGTCGCCGAATTCGTCGCCGTCGCGCGTCTTCACCTCGACGAAGACGACCGTCGTGCCGTCGCGCGCGACGATGTCCAATTCTCCCCCGCGGCGACGGTAGCGGCGGGCAAGAATTGCGTACCCGCGGCGTTCGAGCTCGGCGACGGCGAGATCTTCGCCCAGTTTTCCAAGGCGCGCGCGGGCGTGGGTCATGGGGACGCGGGTCAGCAAGAAGCTCACCAGGTCGGCGTCGCACGGCGCGCGGTCGGTACCTGGTACGTGCCAGGTACGTACCTGGCACGTACCTGGTACTTACCTGGCACCGGCACGTTCGACCTCGCCCAGCGCGTCGTCCAGGATCTCCACCGCCACGTCCGCCTGCTCGCGCGTCAGCACGAGCGGCGGCGAGAACCGGATCGCGTTCTTTCCCGCCCCGAGGACCAGCAATCCGCGCCGGAATGCCGCCTCGACGACCGCGTCGCGCTCCGTCGTCGCGCGCTCCTTGGTCCGGCGATCGCGCACGAGCTCGACGCCGACCATCAGCCCTCGACCCCGAACGTCGCCGACCAGCGGATGCGTGTCGGCGATCGCCTGCAGCGCCGCGAGCAGATGCGCGCCGACCGCCGCCGCGTTGGCGATCAGTTCGTCCTCCAGCAACTTGATCGTCGCAATCGCCGCCGCGCACGACACCGGGTTGCCGCCGAACGTGCTCGCGTGCGCCCCCGGCGGCCACGCCATCACCTCCGGCCGCGCGATCGCGACACCGAGCGGCAGCCCCGACGCGATGCCCTTCGCCGTCGCGATGACGTCGGGTTCGACACCGCTGTGCTCGATCGCAAACATCTGCCCCGACCGCCCCATCCCCGACTGCACCTCGTCGACGACGAGCAGGCAGCCGATTCTCGTCGCCAGCTCGCGCAGCCGCTGGAGGAACGCATCGGGCGCGACGACGTAGCCGCCCTCGCCCTGGATCGGCTCGACGACGATCGCCGCCACTTCGTCGGGCGAGACCAGCTGCGTGAACAGCTGATGCTCGATGTAATCGAGACACGCGTCGACGCAGCCGTCCGGCGTGCTCCCGAGCGGCGGACGATAGCGATCGGGATAGAAAGCGTGATACACGCCCGGCATCAGCGGGCCGAACCCGCGGCGCTGCACCGCCTTGCTCGCCGTCAGCGACACCGCGCCCATCGTCCGGCCGTGGAACCCGCCGAGGAACGCGATGATGTTCTGCCGGCCCGTGGAGTACCGCGCGAGCTTGATGCTGGCTTCGATCGCTTCGGTGCCGGAATTTCCGAAGAACGTCCGGGCGCCGCGGATCGGCGCCACGCGCGCGAGCATCTCCGCGAGCTGCACCTGCGGCTCGTAGTAGAAATCGGTCCCGGACATGTGGAGGAACTTCTGCGCCTGATCGACGATCGCCTGCACGACGGCCGGATGCGAGTGGCCGGTCGAATTCACGGCGATGCCGGCGGCGCAGTCGAGGAACACGTTGCCGTCCACGTCTTCGACCATCGAACCCCAGCCGCGCGCCATGACGAGCGGATAGCAGCGCGTGTAGGACGGCGACACGACCCCGCGGTCGCGATCGATGATCGCGCGGGCGCGCGGGCCGGGCAGCGGCGTGATCAGACGAGGCGACGAGGTCACTTGCGCTTCCAGCGGGTGGCGCCGGCGGAATCCTCCAGAAGGACACCACGCGCCGCCAGGTCGTCGCGAATCCGATCGGCCTCGGCGAACTCGCGGCGGCGCCGCGCCGCCTGCCGGTCGGCAATCAGACGCTCGATCTCCTCGACCGGCACCGGCGGACGCTGATCCTCGGCGCGCCGCAGGCTGATCACGCCCAGCACGCGGTCGAACCGATCGAAGGCCTCGCGGATGAGCGGCACGTCCCCGAGCCCCACGTCGGCGTTGTCGATCGCCGAGTTGAGCGATCGGACCAGCTCGAACACGGCGCCGAGCGCGCCGGCGGTGTTGAGGTCGTCGAAAATCGCGTCGGCGAAGGCCTTCTGCGCCTCCTCGACTCGCGTCGCGATCGCCGGGTGCGTCCCGCCCTCCGTGATCCCATCGAGGCGCACCAGAAAATCGGTGAGCCGCCGCAGCGACTCCTCGTGCGCCGACAGGCTGTCCCACGTGAAGTTCAGCTGCTTGCGGTAATGCGCCGACAGCAGCAGCATCCGCACCGCCGACGGCCGGAACCCCTTCGCGACGACGTCGGGAACCGTGTACGTGTTGCCGAGCGACTTCGACATCTTCTGCTCGTCGACGATCAGGTACTCGACGTGAAACCAGAAGCGCGCGAACGGCTTGCCGGTGGCGCCTTCGCTCTGCGCGATCTCGTTCTCGTGATGCGGGAAGATCAGATCGATCCCGCCCGCATGCAGATCGATCGTCTCGCCGAGCAGGCGCTGCGCCATCGCGGAGCATTCCAGGTGCCACCCGGGCCGCCCCGCCGCGACGCCGAACTGCGGGAACTCCCACGACGGCTCCCCTTCGCGCTGCCCCTTCCACAGCACGAAGTCGCGCGCGTCCTCCTTCGCATAGCTGTCGGTATCGACGCGCGCGCCGGGCTTCATCCCCTCGTGATCGAGACGCGCGAGCTTGCCGTAGGTCGGCAGCGTGTTGATCTTGAAGTAGATCGACCCGTCGCTCCGGTACGTGTGCCCGTTCGCGTCGAGCGCCTTGATGAGCGCGGCCATCGCCGTGAGGTTCGCCTCGTCGGTCGCCCGCGGCGATTCCTCGACCGGCTCGAGGCCGAGCGCCGCCGTGTCCTCGCGGAACATCGCGATGTACTGGTCGGTGTACGCGCGCAGGTCCATGCCGGACTTCTGCGCGCCGACGATCGTGCGGTCGTCGACGTCGGTGAAGTTCATGACCTGACGCACCTGGTAGCCGAGGAGATATTTGAACGCGCGCCGGAGCACGTCGACGCAGACGAACGTGCGGAAGTTGCCGATGTGGCCGCGCGCGTACACCGTGAGGCCGCAGGTGTACATCCGCACGACGTGATCGTCGAGCGGCGTGAACGGCTCCTCACGGCGCGTGAGCGTGTTGTAGAGGCGCATCATGATCGGACCGGCAGCGCGCGCGCCGTTTCCCACGTGCGTCCGCCCGCGAAGGCGACGCTGATCCGCAGCGTGCCCTCGCCCGCGCGGAACCGGACGTCGCAGCGTCCATTCGTGTCGGCCGCACCGGCGACGAGCGCCGCCTGCACGTCCCCGGCGATCGCGTCGACCACCGACGCATCGTACCCCACGTAGCGCAGCACGACCGCCGCCAGGTCCACCAGCATCCGTTCGAAATGCCGCTCGTCGGAGAGGTCGAGGGCGAAGGCGAAGTCGTGGTCGGCCACCCGGCAGCGATTCTATAGTGAAAGGCGATCGAAGAGCACGCGCGCCCGCCGGACGTCGGCGGCAATCTGCTCGCGCAGCGCGTCGATCGACTCGAACCGCCGCTCGTCGCGCAGCCGCTGCACGAAGCCGACGCGCAGCGACGCGCCGTACACGTCGCGATCGAAGTCGAAGAGGTGCGTCTCGACCACCGTCCGTCCGGAATCGTCGACCGTCGGGCGCACGCCGACATTCGTCACCGCGGGGTACACGATGCCGTCGACGCGCACCGTCGTGGCGTAGACGCCGTGCGGCGGCAGCCACTCGTTCTCGGTGCAGAGGTTCGCCGTCGGAAAGCCGATCGTCCGGCCGCGCCGCTCGCCGGCCGTCACCGTGCCGTCGATGAAGTACTGATGGCCGAGCAGCGCGCCCGCCTCGTCGACGCGCCCTTCGCCGACGAGCCGCCGCACCCGCGTGCTGCTGACGACGAAATCCTTGTAGCGCACCGGATCGATCTTCTCCGCGCGGAAGCCGTACCGCGCGCCGAGCGCGCGCAGCATCGAGAAGTTCCCCGCGCGATCGTGCCCGAACAGAAAGTTCGCGCCGACCCACACCTCGGAGACGTGCAGCCAGTCGACGAGCACCGCACGGACGAACGTTTCCGGATCCCACGTCGACAGCTCGCGCGTGAACCGGACGATCGCCGCGCCCTGGATGCCGGCGGCGGCGAGCCCTTCGAGCTTCTGCGCCTTGGTCATCAGCAGCGGCGGCGCCTTGTCGGGCCGCACGACGCGGGGCGGATGCGGATCGAACGTCATCACGACCGGCGTGGCGCCGTGCTCGCCGGCGACGCGCTTCACCCGATCGAGGATTTTGCGGTGACCGCGGTGCAGACCGTCGAAGTTGCCGAGGGCGAGGACCGGATGAACCCACCGCGCGGGACGCGGATCGTCGGGGAAATGGATGACGTCCATCAAACGGTCAATACGAGGCCATCATAAGCCAACTCCACGCCGCTCGGGAGTTGCGCGTTGGTGGCCGCGTGGCCGAGATCGTGCGAGATGTGCGTGAGGTAGGCGCGCTCGACGCCGAGCCGCGACACGACGTCCACCGCCTCCGACACGCTGAAGTGCGTCGAGTGCGATCGGTGGCGCAGCGCGTCGAGGACGATCGTCTTGATGCCGCCGTCGGCGGTCAGCAGCGCCCACGATTCGTCCGGGATGCGGTTGCAATCGGTCAGGTACGCAAATGCGCCGATCCGGAATCCCAGGACCGGCAGCTTGCCGTGCCACAGCGGCACCGGCACGAGCCGCACGTCCTCGATCGACCACGGCCCGGTAATCGGATGGAGCACGAGCTGCGGCAGGCCGCCGCCGATCTGCGTCGGCGGGTTGAAGACGTACGAGAACATCTGCCGCAGCGCGTCGATCGTCGCCGCATCGGCATAGCAGGGGATCGCGGCGCCCTGCATCTGGTTGTACCGCCGCACATCGTCGAGTCCCATCACGTGATCGGCGTGGCTGTGCGTGAACACGATCGCGTCGACCCGGCGGACGCCGTACGCGAGCGCCTGCATGCGCAGGTCGGTGGAGGTGTCGACGAGGATCCGCGCGCGATCGGACTCGATGTAGATCGACGGGCGCATGCGCCGATCCCTGGGATCCGGCGACGTGCACACGGCGCAGTCGCAGCCGATCGCCGGGACGCCGTGCGACGTGCCGCTGCCGAGGACGGTGATCTTCACGGCTCGACGATCGACTTGTGATGTCCCTGCGCTTCGACGAAGCGCATGCGAAGCTCGTACAGGATCTGCTCGAGCAGCTGGCGCTCCTCGGCCGTGAGATTGCCGCGCGTCTTCTGCTCGAGCAGCGCGAGGATTTCGATCATCTGCGCGGCGGCCGGCAGGTTCGGCGCGAGCGGCTGCCCCGTCGCCGGGTCCGGCATGTCGCCGAAATGGATCGCGGCGGTGCTCGCGAGCGACAGGACGAACCCGGTGAACGACAGCTGCGGTTCGGACATCCGACTAAGATTAGCAAATGTCCGATACGCGTCGCGCCGCCGCCGAGCTCTCCCGGCTCATGGAGATCATGGCCACGCTGCGAGGACCTGACGGCTGCCCGTGGGATCGCGAGCAGACGATCGACACCCTCAAGCCGTTCGTGCTCGAAGAGACCTACGAAGTGCTCGAGGCGATCGACCGCCACGACCACGCCGCGCTGTGCGAAGAACTCGGCGATTTCGTGTTCGAGGCGGTCTTCCTGGCGCAGCTCGAATCCGAAGCGGGCCGCTTCTCGATTGCCGATTCGCTCCAGCAAATCGCCGACAAGCTGGTGCGCCGCCACCCGCACGTGTTCGGGCGCGGCGACGGCGAGGCGGCGCTCGAGTCGGCCGGCCAGGTGCGCGTACGGTGGGAAGAAATCAAGGCGCAGGAGACGGCGGCGGCCGGCGAACGCGCCGTCCGGAAGACGCTGCTGAGCGGGATCTCGCCGGTGCTGCCGGCGCTGCTGCGCGCGT
>Ga0070741_10002913_pt1 | contig 44192 bp, 38 predicted proteins | sample Coa_R1_4_FD_66440 | JGI IMG/M metagenome (GOLD analysis project Ga0070741, IMG submission 66440) | Surface soil microbial communities from Centralia Pennsylvania, which are recovering from an underground coalmine fire - Coalmine... | ecosystem: Environmental > Terrestrial > Soil > Unclassified ... | reverse complement strand
GCACGCCAGGTGTGGTGCTACGGCTGGAAGGCCCTGGAGCAAGTGAAAGCGAACCGAGGATGTTATTGAAAACACAGGGAGTTGGAAAAATAACATGCGAGTCCGGATTCGGATTGAAGGTAATGCGCGCGGTCGCGCGCTGCGGTTTGTCTTTGGGCCCCGGCGACGACGCCGGCTGACGGCGAGAGTGATTCCGCTCGGCAGCCTGGCTGTCTGGGGACTTTCCGATGCTGGTAGGTATTCTTCGCTGTGTTCAGTGCCAGAATGACAGGCGAAAGCTCGCAATGACGGCGTTCATCATGATTTCGAGCAATCGCCAAAAGGATGGAGGTTCTGCATGCCTGAAATTGACGTCCCTCTGGAAAGAGTGGGTTTTGGGAGCACATCGCGCTCCGATTTGTGGTGGGTGGCGCCCCTTGTGGTTTTTCTTGGCCTGGGGGCCTTTGTGGTTTATGCCACTTGGGCCGGATTGCAGGGCGACTACTACCGCTTTGGGCCATACCTTTCACCTTTCTACTCTCCAGAGTTGTTTGGCAGCGCCCATGCGTGGTTCGGACCGAAGCCCGGCTGGTGGCCCGCATGGCTCATCTGGTCTCCGGCCATCCTGATTCTCTGGGCTCCGGGTGGCTTTCGCGTGACTTGTTATTACTATCGCGGCGCGTACTACAAGGCCTTCTGGGCCGATCCTCCTTCCTGCACCGTCGGTGAACCCCGTAAACACTATCGCGGGGAACATTCTTTTCCACTGATTCTCCAGAACGTTCACCGTTACTTCCTGTATCTCGGAATCTTTTTTATTGCCGATCTGGCCTACGACGCCTGGAACGGATTCTGGTTCAACGGCCATTTTGGGGTGGGCGTCGGGTCACTGGTCCTACTGCTGAATGTGATTCTGCTGAGCGGTTATACGTTCGGTTGTCATTCGCTGAGACATCTCGTGGGAGGAGTTCTGGACCGGCTCTCCCGCACGCCGGTTCGCAAACGGGTATATGACTGCGTCAGTTGTTTGAACGCCCGCCATATGACCTGGGCGTGGTGCAGTCTCTTCTGGGTGGCCTTCTCGGATGTCTATATCAGGCTGTGCGCCATGGGCATCTGGCACGACTGGAGGATCTTCTGATGGCGGAGTATGAGACGCACCAACATGATGTCCTGGTGATTGGCGCAGGCGGGGCGGGTCTGCGGGCGGCCATTGAAGCCTCGGCAGCAGGCGTTTCGGTCGGCGTTGTCACCAAGTCCCTGCTGGGTAAAGCGCACACGGTGATGGCGGAAGGCGGCATCGCGGCGGCACTCGCGAATGTGGACGACCGCGATAACTGGAAGGTGCATTTTGCGGACACGATGCGCGGCGGACAATATCTGAACAACCCGCGCATGGCTCAATTGCATGCTCAGGAAGCGCCCGCACGCGTCCGGGAACTGGAAGCCTGGGGGGCGCTGTTTGACCGCACGCGAGATGGCCGTATTCTTCAACGCAACTTTGGCGGACACAAGTACCCCCGCCTGGCGCACGTGGGTGACCGCACAGGTCTCGAAATGATCCGCACGCTGCAGGATCACGGCATCCATCAGGGCATCGATGTCCATATGGAGTGCACGATTCTGACGCTGCTCAAGGATGGGGATCGCATTGCGGGAGCATTCGGTTATGATCGCGAGCGGGGACGCTTTAAATTGTTCCAGGCCAAGGCCGTGGTGCTCGCCACGGGCGGCATTGGGCGGGCTTACAGGATTACCAGTAACAGTTGGGAGTATACCGGCGATGGGCTGGCCCTCGCCTATCACGCTGGCGCGACGTTGATGGATATGGAATTCGTTCAGTTCCATCCCACGGGCATGGTCTGGCCCCCCAGCGTGCGCGGCATTCTGGTGACGGAAGGCGTGCGCGGCGAGGGTGGCATTCTGCTGAACAAGGACAAGCGCCGCTTCATGTTTGATGATATCCCGCCGCTCTACAAGGACCAGACGGCAGACAATCCGGAAGAAGGCTGGCGTTATACACAGGGCGATAAGAACGCCCGGCGCCCACCTGAGCTTCTGACCCGCGACCACGTGGCGCGCTGCATTGTCCGCGAGGTGAGAGAGGGCCGGGGCAGCCCGCACGGGGGGGTGTTTCTTGATATTTCGTGGATTCGGGAAAAGCTCCCCAATGCCGCAGAACATATCAAGAAAAAGCTGCCCAGCATGTATCATCAATTCAAGCAACTGGCCGATATCGACATTACCCAGGAGCCGATGGAAGTCGGGCCCACGGTTCATTACGTCATGGGCGGGGTACGCGTGGATGCGGATACCCAGATGTCTGATGTGCCGGGGCTTTTCGCGGCAGGCGAGTGTGCCGCCGGGTTGCATGGGGCAAACCGGCTGGGTGGCAACTCTCTTTCGGACCTTCTGGTTTTTGGCAAGCGCGCCGGAGAGTACGCAGCCTGCTTTGCCAAGGAACATTCCGCCGCGAGGGTCAATCCCGATGAAGTTGAGGCAGCGGCTCGCCAGGCTCTTGAACCCTTCGAGCGCGACTCGGGTGAAGGGCCATTCCAGGTGCAGCAGGATCTCCAGAACATGATGCAGGATTGGGTGGGTATTGTGCGGCGGGAAGAAGAGCTTGAGAAGGCTCTCCGTCAAATCCCGATTCTTTGGGAACGATGGCGGAAAGTCTCGGTGAGCGGCAATCGCGAATACAACCCGGGCTGGCATACGGCGCTCGACCTGCGCAATCTGCTGACCGTTTCGGAGGCCATCACTCGCGCCGCCCTTGAGCGCAAGGAGAGCCGCGGGGCACACTTCCGGGATGATTATCCGGCCAAAGATGAATCCTTTGCGAAAGTGCACATGACCATTCGCAAAGGTCCGGATGGCGAGATGCGCGTGAGCCGTGAGGCGGCACCCGAAATTCCTGCTGACCTTCAGCAAATCATTGAGGAGATGAAATAATGGCGACGGCGACGTTCAGAGTCTGGCGCGGCGATGCCCAAGGGGGGAAATTCCAGGACTTTGTGACGGAAGTGGCTCCCGGCATGGTGGTGCTGGATGCGATTCACGAGATTCAGGCCAGGCAAGCCAACGATCTGGCGGTGCGCTGGAATTGCAAGGCGGGCAAGTGCGGATCCTGTTCAGCGGAGATTAACGGCATGCCGAAACTGATGTGCATGACGCGGCTCAGCCAACTGCCGCTGGAAAAACCGGTGACGGTTGAACCGATGCGCAGCTTTCCGCTGATCAAAGACCTGGTCACTGATGTTTCCTGGAATTTCCGCGTCAAGGAACAGATCAAGCCTTTCCGGCCCCGCAAGCCGGACGCACCGGATGGAACCTGGCGAATGGATCAGAAGGACGTCGACCGTGTCCAGGAATTCCGCAAATGTATTGAGTGCTTTCTGTGCCAGGACGTCTGCCACGTCTTACGCAACCATCATCTCCACGATCAATTTATTGGCCCGCGCTTCTTCGTCTATACCGCGGCGCTCGAAATGCATCCTCTGGATATGGAGGATCGGCTCAAGGATCTGAGAAAAACGCAAGGGATCGGCTTCTGCAACATCACCAAGTGCTGCACCAAGGTTTGCCCTGAAAGCATTCACATCACGGATAACGCCATTATCCCCTTGAAGGAGCGCGTGGTGGATCAATTCTACGATCCGTTGAAGAAGCTGTTTCGAGTGTTCCAGGGAGATCAGTGACCCCGCGTGGCAGAGCGGTCTGCATCTTCTTTTCTCGAAAGAGCATCCAATCGAACAGCCTGGAGGGTGCCGTGCAGCATACGGAAGTCTCGACAGTGGACAAAAAGAAAGAGACCCTGGCTGGTAAGCAAGCCGTTGGAGGGGAAAAGAAAGGCTTTTTTCTGATTTCGTTGCTGGCGGGACTTCTGGCGGGGCTTTGCTGCTTCACGCCTATAGTGCTTGTCTTGTTGGGTCTGGCGACGCTTTCTGCAGCGACCAGTCTGGGGAATGTCCTTTATGGAAATTATGCCTGGTATTTCCGCGCTGGGGCGTTGGTTTTTCTTGCCCTGGCGCTCTGGCTGTACTTTCGCCGGCAGGGCATCTGTACACTCGATCAGGCGCGTCGGGAGCGCAACCGGATCATCAACACGTCCCTCATCGCTCTGATTTTTGCGATCGGCGTCTATATCGTCTGGACCTACATCATCGTACAATACTGGGGTATTGCTGAGGGGTTGCCTTGGGCTCAGTATGACGAAAGCTGGGCCATCCCGGCGGCCGCCGTGGTTTTGGGGATTGGCGTCATCTTCTACGTTCTCCGATTCCGCCGGTCGAAAAAAGTGTAAACCGCTGATCCGCCGGGCGCTGCCAGACAGGAGCTGTCCACCTCGTCAAACTTCAGGGATTGCTCCGAGTAATTGTAATCGGCTGGCTGAGAGCAAAGCGAAGGGATGTTTCGGCCGGCAGCACAATCTGTTTCTGACCGGTAAATGCCGCGCCGGCTGTCCCAGCGCCTGCTCCAACCGCTGCGCCAATTGCGGCACCTTTACCCTTGCCGGCAAGCGCCCCGATTAAAGCACCTACGCCTGCGCCGCCCCCGATCATTTCCACGTTGCGTTTGGTTCGAGATTGTGCCTTGGCGCTCCACGCTTCCGTTGTGATAGGAATGCTCTCGCCTCCTGTGGGCCTCAAGGCCGTGAGGGTCAGAGAAAGCGCGGCAGGATGATGCAGTCTTCCACCCCGATCAACGCCAGTCACCTGACCGCTCACTGCACTTCCAGCGGGCACCACCACAACGCCATCTGCCGTTAGGGGTGATGACAAAGTGCCATCAAAAGTCGAGCCAGCGGTGGCAGTGGCAGTGCTGATCGCCTCATTCAGTCGGATGTGCAAGGTGGTTCCGGCCGGGATGGTATAAGTCTTAACCTGAGGCGCGCTGGCTTCCTTCGCCTCTCGATGGTGTGCGCCTTCCCGGGTAGCTTGACCTGCTGCGCTGGCACCCGATTGGGCCGCCTCCTGGCTGGCTGTCTGCTGGTTCTTCGACCCGCAGCTCATCAAAAACATCAGCAGCAATGCCACGGCTGCTGCTAGGAAAGGTTGTCTTTTCATACGAGGCCTCCTCTATGAAACGCGTCGATCACTTGCCCGTAGAATCTGGAAATGTCGCCTCTGCTTCTCGCAATTCGAAGTCTGAGTGGCCGACCCGATCTTCCTGACTCACTTGCAAAGTATCTCAAAGGCAAGGGCACGTCAAGTTATGCCAGTCCTTTTTGGCTCAGGATCGTTAAGTTGACAGGCGGCTGACTTTTGTTCTATTGAAAGCGCATGACCCGTTCATACGCTCCTAGGTTAACGGTAGGCCAGCGGTACGAGCAAAAGGAGGTATCCATCGATGAGAGCCCTGAAACTGCGGAAGAGGGAATCTGGCTGTCGGCTTTTGACCGGGCTGGAAAAATGGCTGTGGGTTTTGCTTATCGCAGCTCTGCCCAGCCTCGCGCAACAAAATACAGGGACAATCCTCGGAACCATTCTCGATCCATCAGGAGCAGTCATTCCGGGGGCAACGGTCCTGGTTGAAAATCAAGGCACAGGACACGCCCTGAAATTGACGACCAACTCCACTGGCAATTTCTTCGCTCCTGAGTTGCCCGTTGGAGTTTACAGCGTGAGCGTTTCCCACACCGGCTTCCGAACCGAAGTGCGCAAGAACATTGCCCTGGCGGTGTCCGATCGGCTGCGGCTGACGATTACCCTTCAGCCCGGAGAAGCGCTGCAAACCGTTACCGTTTCAGGCGGAGCGCCCATTGTGGACACAGCCTCCACGACGCTGGGACGCGTTGTGGTGACTCGTGAGGCTCAGGACCTTCCCACCAATGGGCGTGACCTGAGCCAACTGTTGGAGTTAGTGCCGGGCGTCAACCTGCAGGGCGGGCCGGGAAGCATTTCCGGACAGAGCCTGTTCTCAAACGGCGGAGACACGATTCACCTGCTGATTGACGGCGCTGATGCAAGCCGCGTGGATTACAATCTGCTGGATAATACTTATGGGTCAAGCCAGAATCGCATTTCGCGGACAAGCATTGAGAACGTTCAGGAATTCCGGGTTTATGAGAATTCCTTTTCCGCCGAATTCGGCGACACGCTGGGAGGCGTCGTCAACATCATCACAAAGTCAGGAACCAATGAATATCATGGGGATGCCTTCGAGTTTTTCCGCAACAGCTCGCTCGATGCTCGCAACTATTTTGACCCTGCCCCGCAGTTCAAGCCTCCTTTTAACCTGAACCAGTTTGGCGGTAGCCTGGGCGGGCCTATCAAGCGCAACAAACTCTTCTTTTTCGGAAATTATGAAGGCATTCGCCAGCGGACGGGAGTTTCTCTGGTAACGTTTGTGCCCACCGCGGCTTTTCGTGAGACCGTGAATCCGGCTGTGCTGCCAGCCGTCAACATGCTTCCTCTGCCCAATGGCCCCGTTTCTCCGACCAATCCAAATGCAGCTCTCTATTCCGCGCAAAAGTCCAATTTTCTGGATGAAGACACCGCGGCCGGAAAGCTGAATTACAATCTGACTCCATCAAAACGCTTGGACTTCCGCTACAGCGTGGATGATTCTTTGACGAAAAGCGTTTTTGGCGTCGCCCAGGGACAGACTGCCCCTTCTTACGGGTTGAACCAGAACGCCAAGCTCACCTATACGGATAATCTCTCGCCGCATTGGTTGAACGAGGCTGGTGTGGCTTTCAATCGAATTCACATTGATCCCCGCTCCTCCATCGACCCGGCGATCATCAATTTCCCCATCGTCGGTATCGTCGGAGTCGCAGGCGTGGGCCCGCATATTTTCGACCTCCGCGTGGCGAACAATTCCTTCTCTTATCTGGACACGGCTTCTTATGTGCAAGGCCGGCAGGAAGTGAAATTTGGCGCTCAGATCATCCGTAACCAGGACAATAAGGCGCTGGACTTTCAGGAAACCGAGACTTATTTAAGCTTGCAGGATTTTGCGAACAACCGGCCCTTTTCGGTGGGCACGCTGGGGCAGCCCCGCGCTGGCATGCGCAACACCTACTATAACTTTTTCGCCCAGGATGACATTCAGGCCACCCGGAATCTTACCGTGAACATGGGTTTGCGATACCAATATGACACATCGCCCTCGGAATCTCACCGCCGGGCGGCCAACTTTAACCTGAATACCGGCAAGCTCGATGTTCCAGGCTCGCCCATTCTCAATGCGCCTGCGCTCGATTTCGCGCCTCGTATCGGGCTGGCTTATTCGCCGTTCCGTTCCAACCGCACCGTGCTGAGAGCCGGGTTCGGCCTTTTCTATCCCGACCTCCTGGCCGCCGACGCGCAGAATCTGCCCAACAACCTCTTCCAGCAATCGTTTTCACTGAACGTATTTCAGGACCCTACGCTCCAGGGCTTCCCATTCCCCACCATCACTCAGTTCAGCGGTGTCACGACTCTCACCGCTTTGCAGAGGAACTGGAACAGCCCTTACCTTGAGGCGTGGAACTTCACGGTGCAACAGGAGCTGACGCCCAATTCCCGCCTTCAGATTGCCTACGTCGGCAACCACGGCTTGCACCAGATCGGTCCCCCAGAGAACGTTAACCGCTTCTTCCCCGCTGGAACTACCCACCGCCCCTATCCGGAGTTTGGAACGATCAATGAAACGCTCACCCGCGGCGTCTCAAGCTACAATGCGCTCGAAGTGAGTTTCAACCGCCGCTTCGCCGGAGGGATTACGTTCAACGCAAATTACACCTATTCCCATTGCCTCGATGATTTGCCGGCGCTCTTTGGTTCCTATCAGGACGATCATAACCCGATGCTGGACTACGGCAATTGCGATCCGGATGTGCGGCATCAACTGGAGTTCGATTACGTCTATGCGCTGCCCTCAGTGCCGCGTCTGCCGCATGGGGTGGGAGGCGGCTGGCAGGTAAACGGGATTACGACCATGCGGACCGGGCTTCCATTCAGCGTGACATGCGGCTGCGATCCCTTTCAATATGGCTCCCTGACGGCCCTGGCGGATGTCGTTCCAAACGTTCCCCGGCGTCCCACGCCGTTTGATATTCCCAGCGCGCAGATCAATCCGGCGGCTTACGTCGCGCCAGCGCCTTTCACCTGGGGGAACTCCGGTCGCAATAGCCTGTTCGGGCCCAGTGCGGTTAATTTCGACTTCTCTCTGTTTAAGAATTTCCGGATCAAGGAACGTCAGAGCCTCCAGTTCCGCGCCGAGTTTTTTAATATCTTCAACACTCCGCAGTTCACAAATCCTGCGGCTACAGTGGGGCAGCCCGGATTTGGGACGAGCTTTGGCACGATCGGTACGGTGGATGGCTTTGGAACGAATCGCCAGATTCAATTTGCACTGAAATATTCTTTTTGATGGAACTTTTTAAGGCAGTGCAGCCGCGGTCAGCTTCTTTCTGACAGTGGGCTTCTGTCCGTGATGGCAAGTTTACTCCTCGCCGAAAGGCGTGCTGTCGTGGCAATCACCTCATTGCCGAAACGAAGAACCCACGGTTACGTCAAAAAACCTATGGATTGTGAATACCCGGTGTTGGCCCTTATCAACCGTGGTATGATGACCCGCTTGGGCTGGGGGCTAATCCGAAGCGCAGTAAACCCATCCACGCACCTCGGCATCGAATGGTAATTGTGCTCTCGGTACGATCGGTTAAAGGGTCCATGCGAATTGATGCACTTTTACCTCGGCTCTGGAGATCGGGAAATCCGATGAACCAGGTTGATCTGAAGGTCTTTGTCTTGACTTTTTCCTGGTTACTGGCGACTGCAGCATGGTCTTTTCCGCAAACAAGCAGCAAAATTCCCACGCATCAAAATCAGACATCTGTGACCTCCAGCAAGGCGTCGGCGCAAGGGCGGCAACTCGCGGCCTTGCCTATTGAACTCTCCCAGGCAGGCGTCAATCAGTGGGCAACTGTAATTCCGAGCGAGACAGCCAGCCATTACAACCGAAATATCCGAGCGTTTTTACTACAGGAAATGGCTTCTTCCTTCGACCCAACGCAGGCAGGCGCCCCGCAGCAGACAAAGCCCGCTGCGACCAATCAGCCTTCACTTAAGGATTTGGGTTTCCCCTCCGGCGCGATTCAAGGGAGCAGCAAGGAACAAGAGCTATTGGATAAGCGCTCACACATGTTGCAGATTCATCAAAAGTTGGGTCTGCTCACCACGATTCCTATGGTCGCGGCGGTTTTCACCGGGCCCGGCGCCAAAGGGCATCATGGCTTGCCCGGCAGCCCGACCGGACGCGACGTGCATATGGGACTCGGAATTTTAACGACGGGCATGTATTTCACATCGGCCTACTTTGCCATCCGCGCCCCGAAGATTCCGGAAACCAAATCCTATGGCCTCATCCGCCTGCACAAGGCCCTGGCGTGGGTTCATGGTCCGGGGATGATCCTGACTCCCATTCTCGGGTCGATTGCCTTCAGCCAACTCAGCAAGGGAGAAAGGGTTCACGGGATCGCCAAGTATCATTCCTGGGCGGCCTATACGACGGTCGCAGCTTATGGAGCGGCAATTTTATCCGTAACTCTCAAATGAAATCCGGTGCGGCGTGATGAGTAAGAAATTCGTAGCGCTTTTTCTGCTTCTTGCCCTTCCTCAACTTCTCCAGGCCGCCAGTCAATGGGTTTTGACACGATCCACCCTCACGTATCATATTTCTCACCCGTTGCACGACGCGGATGGTGTCAGCCACGCAGCGCGCGGCAAGGGGATTTGCGATGCCGGAACGTGCAATTTCCTGGTTGCGGCGCCGGTGAAGTCCTTTGATTCGGGAAACAGCAACCGTGATCTTCACATGCTCGAGGTCGTGCGTGGGGCGGAATTCCCTATGATCATCGTGCGCTTCAGCCTGCCGGAGTCAGCTCTGACATCCGCGGCATTGCATACCGATCTGGAGATCCAGTTTGCCGGCCAACGCGCCGAATATCGGCGGGTGCCGTTCCAACGGGCCGCTAAAGGGAGCGAGATCGAGGTGACAGGAACCATTCCACTGAAGTTATCCGATTTCAAGATTACCCCTCCCTCGCTTCTAGCAATGCCCATTAAGAACGAAGTCCCTGTGCGTGTGGATACGTTCTGGCATTCGCAGTAAACAGCAAGACATTGCATCATCATTCGCTTGTGGCCATGAACTGAACTCCTGGCCGTGATGATAAAGCCACGGCATGCTGAAAAGGACGTACTGTAGCGGTGATGTCCCCCATCGCCAAAACGAAGAACCCATAGTCGAATCGGAAAACAATTGACCGTAGCTACACTCTGCCTCACGCCATCGTCGTGTTACGCACGTTTAAGGGGGACGCGTTGATTGGGAGCGCTCATTGAGTCGTATGTCGGTTTCTGCCAAGTGTTTGTTGTTGCTAATTTTTGGCGCATGCTTTTTGCCCCTTACGGCGCTCGCACAGATTAAGACCATATACGTCATTCCCTCAAGCCATTGGGATCGCGGCTTTATCACCAGCCCCAATGAAATTCTTCCGTTAGTAAAAGCCCACATCGACGAAGTCATCGATGATGCTCATGACGACCCGAAATTCCGCTGGACCATTGAAAGCATCTGGCAACTCGAAGCATGGTTTGACCGCAACCCGGAGCCGGCCAGAGTGAAGGAACTGGCTGATCTCGTCAGGAGGGGGCAGATTGAAATTTCCGCCTGCTACGGGAGCATGCACACTTCCTTTATGGCGGCGGAAGAACTGAATCTGCTCACGCAGGATAGCTTCAGAATCACGAAAGCGCTGGGCGTTGGATTCACCGACCTCGCCATGATGGACGACGTGCCAGGATTCAGTCAAAGGCTGCCCCAGGTGCTTGCGGCCAGCCACGTTCGATACTTTTTGAACGGCTCCAACCTCTTTATCGGCGGCGGAACGAGCCTGGCGCCCGGGCACGTTCCGTTTTACTGGGAGGGGTCGGACGGCAGCCGCGTGCTCACCTGGGTAAGCCAGGGAAAGCTGGGTGGCTATACGGAAGGCCTGGCGGATTATTATCTGGCGCCCGCTGCGCGTGATTTTTACCAGCACGCGCTTTTCATCCCCAAAGAACTCCAGGGTAAGCCTCCACTTGAAATCATGGAAATTGGGGTGAAGAAGCTGCTCGGAAAGTATCAGAAAGCGGGCTATCCATACGATGCGGTGCTCGTGATGTTTTTGCATGACTTTCTTCCTCCTTCTGTAGAAAAAAGGGATCTGCTTCCGATGGTTGAACGGTGGAATGCTTCAGGTCACGAGCCGCGCATTCGTGTGGCCATTCCCCGTGAATTCTTTCAGCACATTCTCTCGAAGTATGGTTCTGAGATCCCGACTTATCGCGGTGATTGGAGCGGGCTGTGGGCGCAGGTGAAAACCAATTCTCCCGTCCTCAGCGCCATGGCGCGGAAGCTTCAAATGGAATTGAGAACCACAAGCCTCCTCTGGGGAAATCTCTGGTTTCGTTCAGCCAGCGCCTTCCCTTCAGGCAATCTGCTGTGGGATTACCGGCAGCTCTGGAACTATGATGAGCATTCAGGAGCCGGTCAGGTAGGTTGGCCAGGTCTGATGACCGTGCAGGAAATCAATCAAACCAATCAGCAGTATGTGGACTATGTGCGCAGCGCTTTGAAGGACTTGAAATTTCTAGCGCAAACGGCCACGCAGATTCAGGATAGCAGCAACAGTGCCGGAGTCACTGCGGAGTCCGGATCATCGTCCATGAATTCGGAGGCCCCCACACTGAAAGTCTTTCAGCCTCTCAGTTGGAAAACAGAATCAGTGGTCCATATTCCTGCTGCTCCCGATTTGAAGGGGGTCCACTGCCTGCGGGGGGCCGGTTCCAGTGAGATTCTTCCTGTTCAGTGGTCGTCCACAGGAGGCGTGTTTGTGACCAGTCTCACCCCTACGGGTTTCAGCGCGTTTCGTTCTGTCGCGTGCCCTGGCAAGGTCGCCGGATTGGAGAATGAAGCCGGATCAAGAATGCTTCAAAATCGCTTCTATCGGCTGGAGCTGCGGCCTGCGGATGGATCAATCCGTCATCTGATGGACCTCGAAGCAGGCTGCGAGATGGTGAATCCGACGGCACCGGACGCATTCAATCAACTGGTGCGGCTTCAGGGATTCGACCGGATGAAAACACCACAAAGCCAGATTTCCTTTCACGCAACGCGTGGCCCGGTTTACGATGCGCTGACTGTCGTCCGATCGGGGTCAGTAGAACCGATGACCGAATATCGACTCTATCACGCGGTGAAGCGGCTCGAAATTCGCAACGAGCTTGACCATTCGTGGATGCGAATTGGCGAAGACTCCGGCAAGGCGCAAGATTACGAGTTTGCTTTTCCAGTGATGCCCAATGCGGTCATCAGGTCAGTTCAGTATGAAGATGGCGACGGCCTGGTGTCATTGCCGCAGGATTATCTACCGGGCGCGCGCACGGATGCGGCGGTTTCTCACGGCCTGATCATAACCGCTGATCGGTTGCGCGTCGCTCTGGCTTCGGCTCAGGCCTTTTTCTGGAATTTCCCAAGGAAGGGTTCCGGACCATGGAATCTGTGGAACAATGAAGTGCTTTCCACAGCATGGAGAAACGCCGATTGGGGCGAGACGCGCGATGTAGGCAATTATATTTTCCCCACAGTTGAGCCCGGCCTTCCTCAAAAACAGTGGTTTATCTATTCCGTAACAACCTGGCAAGGAGACGCCGATAACGGCCTGGCCTACCGCAAAATCTGGAACTCCCTTTCCTCTCCTCTTGTATTCATCAGCCGGGACGCAGGCGCCAGCCGTCCAGCAAGGCTGAATTTCTCAGTGCTCAAACTGGATAATCCGAACGTCATGATTCTCGCCGCAGCTTCATCCCACACTCACCCTGGAGCGCTGATTCTGCGTTTGCAGGAAATCTCAGGACGTCCACAGAGAGTGGATTTGGAGCTACCTTCGGCTGGAATAATGGCCACCGAGGTGGACCTTACTGAGACTCCCATAAACCCTGACCCGTTGACGGGAACCGGCAAAATCATATCGCTCGAAATCGGTGCGAATGCCACGGTTTCAATCCTTCTTACAAAGCAGAAGGCCGATTAAGATTCGCTCCTGTATTCTGCCGCCCCTCACCGGCTTGCGATGAGACAAGGGCGTCTTTTCCATGGGGAGGCGAGGGATGCGAAGAAGAGAGACTCTCTCCATTTTTTCGTCAATTTGACACTCTCTGAAGCCCTCTGTTAACTTAAATGACGTAGGATTTTCCAAGGGGTTTCTGTCAATAAGCAAGCAGTTTCAGAACGGTCTTGCCATCGTCCTGCTCGCGATCGGCTCCTTCGGTTGTGCCGTGAGCCGAACCCGGCACATCGCAAAATCTCAACTGCCGCCACCACCCAAAACCGCCACGGCAGCGCAACTGATCGACCGGATCAATGCGCAAAGCGGGGCGGTTCGGAGCCTTACGGCTACAGTGGATATGGAGCCAACGGCGGGCTCGATCTACTCCGGGGTCATCAAGCAATACCACGACGTCAAGGGATTCATTCTGGTCAAGAAACCGGACTCGATCCGGGTGGTGGGGCAGGCGCCGGTGGTGCGGACTGACATTTTTGACATGGCTTCCACCGGAAATGATTTCAGCCTTTACATCCCTTCCAAACAGAAATTTTACGTGGGTACGGCAGGCCTGCTGAAACCCTCGAAGAATTCGCTGGAAAATCTGCGACCGCAGCATATTGTGGATGCCTTGCTTCTTCAACCGATCGATCCTTTGAAAGAGAGCTATTTCCGTGAGGACGTCGAAAACGGTCCTGAGCGGGATTACGTCATTAGTGAATTGGCTGCCTGCGCCCCGGGCCTTGTGAATTTGAAACGGAAAATTTGGTTTGATCGCTCAGACCTGGAAATTTCCCGCGTTCAGCTTTATGGCCCGTCCGGAGGTGAGCTGGAAGACATTCATTATTCAAACTACCAGGATTTCACTGGCGTCCATTACCCCACGAAAATCATCATTAATCGTCCCATGGAGGACTATTCACTAGCCATTACGATTCTCCGGGCAAGTTTTAATCAACCGATTCCCGACTCGAAGTTCACTCTGAAAAAGCCGCAGAACGCGCAACTGATCAACCTGAGCGCGGCCGGGCAGCCAGGAGAGCCGGATGGTCGGTAAGATGATTGTGGCCAATGTTTTGCATCGCCCCATCCGGACAATCGTCAGCATTCTGGCTGTGGCGATTGAGGTGGGCATGGTGTTGCTCGTCGTCGGCATGACCTCCGGCATGCTGAACGAATCGGCAAAGCGGGTGGAGGGCGTGGGAGCCGATATCATGGTGCAGCCCCCGGGCGCCTCGTTTTTCCTCGGCATCACCGCTGCGCCCATGCCAATCAAAATTGCCGACCGGCTGAAGGAAATTCCGCACGTGCAGGCTGTCGCTCCGGTTCTGCTGCAATTTAACACCACGAGCGGACTGAACCTGGTTTATGGAATTGACATGAAGACTTTTGACGAGGTGAGTGGTGGTTTCGTTTATTTTGACGGTGGGCCGCTGAAGAACCCCTGGGATATTCTGGTGGATGACTGGTACGCCCGCTCCAATCATGTGAAGGTGGGGCAGACCTTGAACCTGCTCAGCCACGATTTCCACGTGGCCGGCATTGTGGAGCATGGAAAGGGAGCGAGGCTTTTTATTTCCATCGAAACGGCGCAGGAAATGACGGGCGCCCGCGACCGCGCCTCCATTTTCTTTGTGAAGTGCACTGATCCCGGCTATACCCAGAATGTCCTGAATTCCATCCGCAAACTGATGCCTCGCTACCAGGTGCTCTCCGTGAAAGAATATATGTCCATGATGACATCGAACAGCCTGCCGGAGCTTACGGATTTTGTGGATACCATGATTGCCATTGCCGTCGGCATCGGCTTCCTGGTGATTTTCCTTTCCATGTACACCACCATCACCGAGCGCACACGTGAAATCGGCATCCTGAAATCGCTGGGAGCCTCCAAGTTCTATATTATCAAGGCGATCCTCCAGGAGGCCGGGTTGTTGGCAATTGGCGGCATTATTCTGGGCTTCATTGGGACGTTCCTGATTCACCGGGCCATCAACGTCTACTTTCCTACGCTTCCAGTTGACCTTACAATGGCATGGAGGGCTCGCGCCGCAATGCTCGCCATCATCGGGAGTTTGGTGGGGGCGTTTTACCCGGCATTGCGGGCCGCAAAACTCGATCCGATTGAGGCGCTCGGTTACGAATAGCGCAGTGGTTCGAGGTCAATGATCGCAAAACTTCTGGTCCCTCTCTTTTAAGTCGCGGGTTATGAATGACTCAGCGACCACTGCACGGTCATGGAACCCATTATTGCCACCCAGGATTTGCGGAAAGTTTACCGCACGGGCAAAGTCGAGACGCACGCGCTGCGCGGCGTGACGCTTGCAATCCAGGAAGGCGAGTTCGTGGCAATCGTAGGGCCTTCAGGCTGCGGTAAATCAACGTTGTTGCACCTCCTGGGCGGCCTGGCTTCCCCCACCAGTGGCAAGATTTGGGTTGAAGGAAATGACTTCAGCAATATGACGGATAGCGAGCGGACTCGCTTCCGGCGGCATAAAATTGGCTTTGTCTTTCAACGCTTCAACCTGCTCCCCACGCTCACAGCCAAGGAGAATATTGAGCTGGCTCAGCATATTCATGGCAACGGCTTCAATCCTCATCGTTTTCAGATGGTCGTGGAAATGCTCGGCATCGCCAACCGGCTGAACCATCGCCCCTACGCCCTTTCCGGGGGCGAACAGCAGCGGGTGGCAATTGCACGCGCCGTCATCTGCGAACCCAAGATTCTGCTGGCTGATGAGCCTACGGGGAATCTGGACAGCGAGAATTCCCAGACTGTCCTGAACATGATGCGAACGCTGAATCGCACGCTGCGACAGACAATTTTGATGATCACGCATAATCCCGAAGCGGCTGCCGTTGCGGATCGCATTATCCACATGCGGGATGGACAGTTGATTGAGGATTGAAACTTCAAGCATTTGCGATTATTTTAGGGCTAGCCATGGCTGAAAGCACGGAGTTGCAAGGACATTCTCTGCCCCAAACGCTGACTCCGGAGGGAGTTAGCACGGGTCGGAGTGTCTGGAGGAAGGTAAGGCTTTTTGCCTCCCGCTCTGTGTTTTGGACTTATGCACGCGGCTCCTGGCAGTATGACATCATCTGTGCCCTGATCCTGGCGTTTATTTTCCTCACCCCTGCCTCCTGGTTCCATGATCGCCCAACACTGGGCCTTACGAATCTTCGGCATGCTCAAGGCGTCATTGAGGTAGGCCGCGCCAAGGACGGCTGGCACTATCTCGTGGATGCCCGCCTGGTTGCTTCGATGGCCCCCCGCAAGCCGGAAGACGCCATCCGTGAAATCCTTCAGCAACGCCTGCACAGGCCCATCGATCTGAAGTCCGTGGATGTGCTTCGCAATCACAACAACGTCATCCTCGGCTACACAGTCGTGCTGGCTCAGTAAATCGAAGGATGCCGCAGTCGCAGAGTGTGCAAGAGGTGAAGACTATCTCTGCCCCAAGGAGAAGGCGATCCAAGCATTGTCATCTCGATGGAGAGGCAATACACTAGGTAAGAACGAAGAAAGGTCGGGAGATTGAAACGAGTCGGGATTCCAGTTCACATCTTTTTATTCGTGCTCGCAGCGCTGCTTGCGCCCGACATCGTCAGGAATGTTCGTGCGACCCCTCGTGGCGCGCAACCCGCCAGCCTCACTGAAAACCAAGTCCTCTCTCACATGGACGAAATCGCCCAGACGGTAAAGACCGTTTCAGCGCACCTGGAGTACACCACCGTGACCGTCCTGGTGAATGACCGCTCCACGCAAAACGGCCAGATATTTTATCGAAAAGGGAAGAGACCTGAAGTTTTGGTGAAATTTACAGCGCCGGAGCCGAAGGAAATTCTCTTCAAAAAGAATCGCGCAGAAATCTACTATCCCAAGATCAATCAGATTCAGGAATATGATTTGGAGCGGCGACGCGACGTGCTTCAGCAATTTCTGTTACTCGGTTTTGGCACCGAAAGCTCGAAGCTCGAGCAATCCTACCGTATCCGCTATCTCGGCGAGCAGAAACTGGGCAACGAGGCCTTTCCCGTGCTGGAACTGACTCCCATCGAGAAGGATATTGCGGCCCAACTGAGCAAAGTGGAATTGTGGATCAGCCCGGGATCATGGCTCCCCGTGCAGCAGCAGTTCTTTGAGCCAAGTGGAGATTATCTGATCGCCCGCTATAGCAACATGAAGATTAACCGTGAATTAGGACCTTCGGTTTTTAAGATTCACCCCAAGCCCGGTGTCGAGCGGATGAAAATGAACTGAAAGGGGGCCGGAAGAGGGCCGTTAAGGGCAAGCGAACGACCTGCAGGGATCACCCGGATGAGGGTGCGCTGATCGCCTAGAGCGTCGGCGATTCTTATTCCCTTCAATCCAAAGCACTTATACTCAGTTCAAGAGCCTTTTTTCCCCATTCGCAACGATAAAGTTGCCAGCCCATACGGGAAGCATTAGTTTGGAATTTGAATCGTTCAATCGGCCGCGGGCAGCGGCGCGCCAGTAGGTTGTTGAAGATCCTGACCATTTTCACGATAATCGACTGCCATGAATAAAGTCGCCATCCGGCGCAGAATCCGGCTTTTCACCTTGCGCCTTCGTGAACTGCGAATGATTGCGAAGGGGCTTCTCTCCACTCATCATCCCATCGACGTTCATCTCATTCCGATCCGTAGGTGCAATCTCTCATGCGCTTACTGCAATGAATATGATGATTTCTCAAAGCCCGTGCCGGTGGCCGAGTTACAAAGGCGGGTTCATCGCCTGGCTGATTTGGGAACCACGATCATCACGATCAGCGGTGGAGAACCCCTTTTGCATCCTGATCTCGACGAGGTTATCCGCACGATCCGCAGTCGCGGCATGATCGCCGGGTTGATTACCAATGGATATCTGTTGGTGCCCGATAGGATCAAGCGATTGAATCGCGCGGGCTTGGACCATCTTCAGATCAGTATCGATAATGTGGCGCCCGACGATGTTTCCAAGAAAAGCCTCAAAGTGCTCGACCAGAAGCTTCGACTCCTCGCTCAATATGCGGAATTCCATGTGAATATCAATTCAGTATTAGGCAGCGCGGTTCGGAATCCGGAGGATGCTATTACGGTGGCCCGCCGCGCGCGGGAGTTGGGTTTCAGCACTACGGTCGGTATTATTCACGATCATTCCGGTCAACTCCTGCCGCTAAGCCCCCAACAACAGAAGATCTTCGATGAAGTCGCCGCAATGAGCAAACGCTCCTATTCGCGATTCTACGAGATTTTTCAGAGAAACATCGCGCAGGGGCGCGAGAATAGCTGGCGTTGCCGTGCAGGCAGCCGCTATCTCTATGTCTGTGAAAATGGTCTGGTGCATTATTGCTCGCAACAGCGCGGCTACCCTGCCATTCCCCTGGAACAATACACGCGAGCGCATCTGGAGCGCGAGTACCTCACGCAAAAATCCTGCGCTCCCCGCTGCACCATTTCCTGTGTGCAGACGATAGCCCTTTTCGATAATTGGCGCCATCCCCAGATACACCAGGCCTTTGATTCCACTTCAGCTTCCCCCGTGCAGCTTGAATCCCAGTTTGCCGGCAAAAACTGACGCCGAATTTGAGTGCCAGAAACGGTCCTTAATTACGCTTGAGTGGGAGTGTGACGTGGTGAGCGCGAACCTTCCGACTGTCGGAAATATTCCAGCAAGCGAAAAAATTTCAGCGACCGCCGGATATCCTCCTGAATCTGGAGCCTCAGCATGGCGGGATTCTGGAACTTGATTTCGTCCCGCAGCCGATGCAGGTATTCGATTTCCATCTCACGCTCCTGAACCTCGCCTTCGAAATTCAACAGGTGCGTCTCGATGGTAAGCCGATGATTTCCAAATGTGGGGCTATAGCCCACGTTTGTGACCGAGTTGCGCCAGTCCCCCGCCAGCCGTGTGCGCGTCACATAGACGCCCACCATGGGCCATTGCGTCTCATTCGGATTCAGATTCAAAGTCGGAACGGCATGACGACGTCCAATGCCCCGGCCTGAAACAATCGAGCCGGAATTCGAGAAGGGCCGGCCCAGGAGCCGACCTGCCATATGAACTCGACCCTCCGAGAGCAGTTGCCGAATGCAGGTGCTTGAGACGGGCCGCCCGCGTACCTCCATGAAGGGCAAAACCTCCAAATGGAACTTTCCTTCTTGGCTCAACCTCCTGAGCAGGCTCACATCGCCTGCCTGCCGATAGCCAAAGCGGAAATTCGGACCGACACAGAGGAAGTTGGCGTGCAGCCGCGCCATCAGAATCTGTTCGACAAAATCGAGGGGTGAAAGATGAGCCAGGTCGCGGGTGAAGGGCAACACGACCAGCAGATCGATCCCCATTTGTTCAATTCGCCGGGCCCGCGTCGCGAGCGAAGTGAGAATCCTTGGTGCGCGGTCGGGCGCAAGGACCTGAATGGGGTGAGGCTCAAACGTGATCGCGACCGCAATGGATTCCAGTTCCCGGGCATGCTCCACCGTTCGGCGCAATAACTCTTGATGGGCCAGGTGGACGCCGTCAAAGTTGCCGATGGTGACGGCGCTTCCCCGAGAGGGAGGACCGAACCGATTGAGGTCGTGAATAATCTCCATGATGAAACCAGACGCCGTACCAGGTCACCCGGAGTCTTCCGGCAGTTCGATCTTCAACCCGTCATAAGCCAGGCGGACGTGGGGCGGCAGTGCGGAGTTTGTCGCCTCATGACTTAATTCGTGGGCTATGTGCGTGAAGAAGGCGCGGCGCGGCCTCAGCCGGTTGACGATCTCGAGCGACTGCTCCACCGTCGAGTGCGTTGGGTGGGGGTGGTGGCGCAATGCATCCAGAATCAGCACGTCGAGGTCCTGGAGCATCTCCAGAGTCGATTCCGGGATCGTGCTGAAATCGGTAATGTAAGCTGTGCGGTGAAAGCGGAAGCCCAACACCGGCAGATCGCCGTGCAGCACCGGCAGGGGAATCATGCGCAGCCCCCACAAGTCAAACGGCCCGTCGATGACATGCGGATCAAGCCGCGGGATTCCGCCGGCCGCATAGTCGCCCTTGAAAATATAGGTGAAAATGCGACGAATGTCCTCCATGGAACGGCTGTCGGCGTAAATCGGGATGGCATGCTTCTGGCGCAGGTTGAAGACGCGCACGTCGTCCAGCCCGAAAACATGATCTGCGTGCGTGTGGGTGAAAACGACGGCGTCCAGCCGCTCGATTCGTTCGCGCAAGCCTTGCTGGCGGAAGTCCGGGGTCGTATCAACCACCACCACGCGATGATCAAATTCCAGGAGGATTGATGACCGCGTTCGACAATCGTGGGGGTCGGTCGAGAAACAGGTGGAACAATGGCAGCCGAGCGTGGGGATTCCGGTTGAGGTGCCCGTGCCCAGAAACGTCAGTTTCATCGTCGCTTGGCCGTGGCTTGCTTCTGGAGTTCGACAAACCGCGTGTGCAGCTCAAAAAGAATATCGTCCAGAAGTTTCCGTTCGGAGAGAGTCAGATTTCCCTTCGTCTTGTCCTGAATCACGCCGAGCAGATCAATCATCGTGCGGGCGCTCTGCAAATCAACTGGAATGGGTTCACCGGTCGGCCCTGCGCCCAGACCCAGATGGAGCAAAGCGCTGTTGGCGAGAAATTCCACCAGCATGGCAAACCCCTCGTCCAGCCGATCCTCGCGAGTGTCGCGAGCCTGCTCGGTCGCAGTTCGAGGCTTTTCAGATTCTTCCGACCGCTTTTCATCCACAGACGGCGCATCCTCGCGCCGCGTCCCTTCTGCTGTAAAGGTGCGCCGATCCACAACCTTGAAACCCGACCCTTCGCGCGTCTCCTCAGCCATACTTTACCTCAGCAAGTCCAGACCTCTTGGGGAGTTCTTGGAGTCTATCGGTCAAACCTGGTGATTTTCAGTCTAACAAATAATCACAAAAGACAACAAGCGCGGGGTGCTCAGCAAGGCGCGCTGCAATGGTTATTGAACGCGACCCGGAGGATTGCCGGCAGGAGGCGGCGCGGGAAGCGTCATGAGACCGAGGCCTTGCAGAAGGAAGACGGTGCGCTGCGCAGCGCCGCGCCAGATGAGCTGGCAGCCGTCACCCTGACAGTTCTGGACGTAAACGTCGCCCCCGGAGTATTCCAGACTACAGTTCCGGAAGGTGCAATTGATAAAGACGCCGTCGTCCAGCACCAGATGCTGATTCTCAAATGTCTTGCCTTCGTATCGGTTCATGACAAGTTAGGTTATCATTGCCGAGAATTCAATTGCAATCGTGCCTTGGCGAAGCGATGCTATCCTTCGTCGGCGATCGGTGCGCTTCTCGACTCCCTGCACGTCAGATATCCCCATTTCACTCGGCGCGCTTGCCTTTTACTGACTCACCAGCGCCAGCGACTCCTCAATCACGGTGTAAACATATCGCAGTTCCTCGCAAGTGATGGCATAAGGCGGCAGGATGTAGACCACATTTCCCAGCGGGCGCAGAAGAACCCCCTTCTGGAGATAAAAGTCATAGAGCCGGGGCTTCAAGGCGGAAAGATAACCCGGGTCTTCAGCCCGGAGCTCAAGCGCCGCCACGGTCCCGATCATGCGAGCATCGCTCACGGCGGGATGATCTTTCAGCCGCGCAAGTTGCTCACGATGAGCTGACTCAATGGAGGCAATGCGCTCGAAAACCGGCTCGGTGCGGAAAACCTCAAGGTTGGCCACGGCGGCAGCGCAGGCAAGAGGATTCCCCGTATAAGAATGGCCGTGGAAAAATGTGTGACGGCGGTCTGGCGCGCAAAAGGCCTCAAAAACACGCGCATTCGCCAGCGTGGCCCCCAGCGGCAGAAACCCGCCGGTGAGTCCCTTGGAAAGGCACATCAGGTCAGGCTCAACTCTCGCAATTTCGCAGGCAAACATGCGGCCACAACGCCCAAACCCGGTGAGTACTTCATCTGCAATCCAAAGCACATTGTAACGCCGCGTGATCTCACGAACCCGCTGCAGAAACTCCACCGGATGGACAATCATGCCTCCTGCGCCTTGCAACAGCGGCTCTACGATGACGGCCGCAACCTCTTCCGAATGCCTTTCGAGAAGCTGTTCGAGGCTCTCTGCGCAATCGATGGAACAGGTCTCCCGCCTTTTCCCCACCGGGCAGCGAAAGCAATAGGCGGAATGCGCGCGCAGGACGGGAAACAAAAGCTCCTGAAACGCAGCCGTGAAGCTCGACTCGGCGCTCACCGACATTGCCCCCACCGTATCTCCATGGTAGGCATGTTCCAGGGCGACAATGCGCTTTTTGTGCGGCTGGCCCTGGTTTTCCCAGAACTGAATCGCCATTTTCAACGCCGCTTCGACGGCGGTCGAGCCATCATCCGAGAAGAAAAGGTGCGTCAGAGAAGGCGGCACAACTTCGCGCAGCTGCGCGGCAAGTTCCTCAGCTCGGTCATGAGTGAAACCGGCGTAGATCACCTGTTCGAGCTTTCGCGCCTGCTCGGCAATTGCCGCCGCAATCCGGGGGTGGGCGTGGCCGTGAAGCGTGACCCACCAGGAGGAAATTGCATCGATGAGGCGCCGGCCGTCCTCGGTGTAGAGATAAACGCCTTCGGCGCGCCGGATAGGAAGGGGCTCCGGATCGAGCGTAGGATGCGTGTAGGGATGCCAGATGGAAAGAGGATTTTTCAAACCGGATCTTATCCTGCCAGAAATATCGTCAAAGCTTTTGGCGGTTGCGGCGGAGTTTTCTGCGCCGGAGATCGCCGGGTGGGAGATCGGCGCTCCGTCAGATCGGCGAGTCATCGAAAGCAGTCCCTGTTGAAATAAGACTCAAAGACCTTGAGCAGAGCAGCGCGATTGAAGGTTTGAAGCATCGGAACGTGGCCGATGACGGGCGTCTGGCCATAGTGCTCAATCGCCCGCCGATTCTCGATATTTTCCGGCCCAAGCATCACCACGCCGAGAATCTCTGCGCCAGCGCTGCGAAGGGCGGCTAGAGTCAGCAGCGTATGATTAATGGTGCCGAGTGCGGTCCGCGAGGCCACAATCACGGGGAAACCCAGATGACGGATTAAATCCAGGATCGTTTGCTTCTCATTGATCGGCACTAAAACCCCACCTGCGCCTTCGGCAATCACCGGGCGCGTGCATTCGCCGTCAGGCATCGAGATCCGATGAAGGTCAATCCGAACCCCCGCTTCCCGCGCCGCAAGATGTGGCGAAACCGGAGGATCAAAGCAGTAGCATTCCGGCAACGTCCTCTCTTCCGGAATTTCAGCCCATTGGATCACGGAGCGGCGATCAGTCCCCTCGCGCGCGCCCGTCTGAATAGGTTTCCAGTAAATCCCATCCAGGGCTACGGTGAGCAGCGCCGAGAGCATGGTCTTGCCCACGTTAGTGTCTGTTCCAGTGATGAACAAATTGGTTTTCATGTCAGGGATCCCCGGCAGCGCGAAAGCTTCCACTACATTTTTATAAGTTAAAATGCAATTAGATTAAATTAACATAACCTTGGGGTTCGTTCTGCAAAAATTCTTAGATTGTTCCTCCACCAGAACCCCTATCACTTTGAAGTCCTGGCATCCTTTAAAACACATTTTGTTGATAATAAAGACTGATTAGGGTTCGTCGGAAAAAATTTTAGTCTTCGCCCACCCCTCCAACACTTTGAGATGCCGTTTCTCAATAGAATGCCCGCGCTTCTTCCCAACCCTTATCATTTTCTTTGTAGTGGAAGATTTTCGTGTTGGCCGGAGACCTGCCTGAGGTGGTAAAACGGAGGCAGACATCTTCGCCCTCACGTCTAGTCTACTTTTATAGACTAGATATGTCAAATCACGTTCAGTGGCTCGACAAGTTCCTTCCCTTTCCACCTCCCCTCGAGGATCCTGTCCCGGCCAATTCTTTACAACAACCCTTAACCAAGGTGGGGAATTCCACTCCTCTCTGAGGAGGGGCAGAGGGGTGGTGAGTGGGGTGATGAGGCCAGCCTCACTGGAAATAATCAAACGGGATAAGACACTAGCTTTTGCTCTTCGCGACTGCCTTGAGCACCGGGATTTGCGACGATCCTATTGCGACCTCAAGGGCTTGGGCAATCCGGTCGCAATCAGTTTCCGAGAGTCCGGCGTTTAAGGAGATTCGCAGTCGGGCCGTGCCCGGCGCGACCGTGGGAGGGCGAATGGCGCGAATCGCGAAGCCCGCGCGCTGGAGAGCTTCCGCCGCGCGCAAGGCGGAGTCATTGCTTCCCAGCATCACAGGAACAATCTGCGAATCGGAACGGCCGGTATCCAGGCCCAATTCCTTCAGGCGTCCACGCAATGCATCCGCCAGGGACAACAGACGCTTGCGCCGGTCATCCGCCTGCTGAGCAAGCTTCAACGCGGTGCGAATTTGATGAGCCATATAAGGCGGAAGTGCGGTTGAAAAGATAAAGGTGCGGGCACGATTCACCAGAAACCGCTTCAGAATATCCGAGCCGGCAACAAATGCCCCAGCGCTTGCCAGCGCCTTGCCACAGGTGTGTACGGAAGCAAAAACGGCGTCACGCAGTCCAGCCTCGGTCACCAAGCCGCGGCCCTGAGGGCCCAGGACGCCGGTGGCATGTGCCTCATCCACAATCAGCGCCGCACCATATTGCGCGGCGAGCGCGGCAATTTCGGCAAGCGGCGCGCGGTCTCCCTCCATACTAAAGAGACTTTCAATCACAATGAATCTTTCGCAGCGCTCCCGGCGGGAATCCGCAAGGCGGTCTTCGAGAAAGTTCAAGTCGAGATGAGGAAAGATCACCTTGCGAGCACGCGAAAGGCGAATGCCATCGATGAGGCTCGCGTGGTTGGCGCTGTCGGAGAAGACCAGATCCTCAGGTCGCAGCAGAGCGCTCAGCAAGCCCAGATTTGCCGCATACCCGGAGCTGAAAAAAAGAGCCGCTTCAGCGCCTGTGAATGCGGCAAATTCCTCTTCCAACGCTTCCCAGGCGGGATCATTTCCGGAAAGCAGGCGTGAGCCGGTCGAGCCGGGGTGGGCTTCTCCCCGGAGCGCCTCAACAACTGCCGCTTTCAGGCGCGGTTCGCGGGAGAGCGCCAGATAGTCATTGGAACAAAGATTAACGCCTTCGATGTGATCGAGAGAGCGCAATTGGGATCGGGATTCGAGCTGTTCAAGTTCGGCAGCGAGCCGCGCGAGGGTGCTCCGGGTGGCAGGGTCAGCCACGGCTCATCGCCCTCAGACCAAGATCACGGAACAGAAGTTCATCCTCGTTGCAGGGCGGGTTGGGCGTGGTCAGGAGTTTTTCGCCGAAAAAGATGGAATTGGCTCCAGCCATGAAGCAGAGCGCCGCCGATTCGCGGCTCAAGGAGCGGCGGCCTGCGCTGAGCCGGACCCTGGAGGCAGGCATCAGGATTCGCGCCGTTGCGATGGTGCGCGCGAGTGTCAGGGGATCGACCGGTTCGGCCCCGCTGAGCGGCGTGCCTTCCACCCTCACCAGCAAATTAATGGGAACGCTTTCCGGATGCGGATTCATTACCGCAAGCTGGTGCAATAAGCCCACGCGGTCTTCGTCGGACTCGCCCATACCGATAATGCCTCCTGAACAGACCGATAGACCCGCGCGCCGCACAGACTCGAGCGTTCGCAGACGATCCTCGTAACGGCGAGTGGTGATGATGGAACCATAATACTCCGGAGAGGTGTCGAGGTTGTGGTTATAGGCCGTCAGGCCGGCTTCCGCCAGGCGGCGGGCCTGGTGCTCGTTGAGCATGCCCAGCGTACAACACACTTCCATGCCGAGTGAGGCCACCTCCCGCACCATCGCCAGAACATTTTCAAAGTCTCGGCCATCCCGCACTTCACGCCACGCCGCTCCCATGCAAAAACGCGTAGCGCCCTCATCCCGCGCTTTTTCCGCCGCCCGCCTTACCTCTTCCACGGACATCAGCGCGCCCGGCTTCACTTCCGTGTGGTAGTGAGCACTCTGCGGGCAATAAGCACAGTCCTCCGGGCAGCCGCCCGTCTTGATGGAAAGCAGGCGGCACAATTGCACCTCGCCGGGTGGGTGAAATTGCCGATGGATCCGCTGGGCCTGGAAAATCAGCTCCAGCAGCGGCTGATGATAAATGGCGCGAATTTCCTCGCGCCGCCAGTCGTGGCGTAACGCTCGCGGTTGAGATTCAGCGGTTGAAGTGCCTGTCAAAGAAGTCGCTCCAGGAACAGTCGGTGATCCTGCTTCAGCAACCTGCCAAAGCTTTGATTTCTGCCTGCATGGGAATAGCCCACACGGTCCTTTTACCGCTACGAATCGTTGCGGGCTTCCAGTTCGCGGGCAAACAGATGATATCCGGGATTGGGCGGAAACATTTCCGCGAGCAACACCATCCGCTTCCTTAACGGGTCGACGGGCAAGTGCTCCGGCCCAATGCGGATCTGAACGTCATGCCACAACCCATGCATATATTCCGCCATGGTGCTCACCAGGGAGACATCGCGATAATGCTCGAATGTGCCGGCCTTGGGGTTGGGAGAACCACGAGATTTGAGATGAGCCTCCTTCGCGGAGAGCGCATCCTTATCGATTTCGCCGGGCACTTCCTGTTGAAGCTCCTCTTTGAGGAGCCGGGCGTAGCGTTCCAGTTCCGCCGCGGTCAGATTCGAATGGACCAGTTGTGCGATGCTGGCCAGCAACTCAAAGCCAGTGTCATGCGCATCGAGCTCGCGGCAGGACAAGATCAGGTGAGTCCGGTCATCGGATTCCACCCATACCGCCGAATGTGTTTCCCCGGCGGGCTTGGAAAAGCAAACAGCGTCTCCTGACTCAAAACAGCCAATATAAGGCGCCACCCACACGCGCAGCTTGCCAATACGCTTTGCCATCGAGGAAGGCACGGCATGGACAGGCTCGCGCACCATGGTCCTCTCTTCCGCCGGAGTCAGCAGCACCGCGGAATGCAGCTCCCAATCATGCGGAAGATGGGAGATCAGTTTTGTCTCTTCCCGCACGTAATCGTGCACCGAGATGATTTCACGCGCAGGAGTTTGTGTGAGATCCATGGAAAGTTTGTCGAGCCGCTCTCGAAAGACGGCCTATTTGAACGTCAACTCTTATTCTGAAGGATTGCCCCTTTCGTGTCCAGAACCGCATCTTAGCCTTCTTCAATGGCTTTCGGCAAATGAGGAGCAAGGGTTGAGTCGATCCTGGAGAGATTCGAACGACGCTCATGCTTCCCTCAGGCCGCGATCTGGATGATGGGTCTTCGCAACGAAGCGACCGTTCTGGCAGATTTACCGCTGCACGGCGCGGGCTGAGCCGTCCTCGGCTGAGACATGGCCGAAAAGGTAATCTCCATGAACGCGCTGAACGTTGACATTCACCAGTTGATTCGGACCTGGATCATCGACCGGAAGAGCGACGTTCAGATAGTTGCTGCTGATCGCCTTGCGTGCCTCCGAGTGCTGCTGGTCTAACGTCACGGCGGAAAGGACGCGCCCGACCTGGGCAGTCAAAAATTCCTGCCGCTTGCGAGCCGCCAGGGCCTGAAGTTCGGCTCCACGCTCATGCGCAATGCGGCCATTCACCTGATCCGGCCGCTGGGCGGCGGGCGTTGAGGGTCGAGCCGAGTAAGGGAAGATGTGCAGGTACGTGAACGGAAGCGATTCAATGAAGCGGGCGCTCACGGCGTGGTCGTGCTCCGTCTCTCCCGGAAAGCCCACCATCACATCCGCGCCAATGCCGCAATTGGGCATCATTTCACGAATGGCCTGAATGCGCTCGGCGTACTGGGCCGCCCAGTAGCGGCGGTTCATCTGGCGCAGGATACGGTCGCAACCGCTTTGCAAGGGTACGTGAAAATGATCCGCCATGCGGCGCTCACCGGCGACAAACGCGATCAGTTCCCGGCTTACGTCCATGGGTTCAATTGAACTGATGCGCAGCCGCGCGATGCGCGTTTCGTTCAGAATCTTCTCCAGCAGATTCAGAAACGTGATGCGACGGTCGAGATCGCGTCCATAGCTGCCCAGATTGATGCCTGAGATCACGATTTCCCGATATCCAGCCTGTTCGAGAGCGCGGATGTGGTTCACGGCTTGATCCGGAGGTAGGCTGCGGCTGCGTCCCCTCACGGTGGGAATAATGCAGAAAGAACAACGGGCATTGCAACCATCCTGCACTTTGAGCGTCGGGCGTGTGCGGTCGTCCGGGAAAGCCGGGGTGAAATGAAATTGGGGTGCAATCTCGCCCACCCGGACTTCCGCAGAACTGGAAGGTTGAGCGCGATCGCGTTTTCCCGATTCCTGAGGGATGGCCGCAGAATCACGGCCAAGGGAATTCGCTTCAAAAGAGTCTTCCGAAATGACGGGCAGATGGTTTCGAAGCAGATTAACAATCTGGTGCTTGTGGGAATTGCCTACCACCCAGGCGACGCCCTCCAGGCCAGCAATCTCCTGCGGTGCCCGTTGCGCGTAACAGCCCGTCACAAGGATTTTGCAGTCGGGGTTCAAGCGATGAATGCGGCGGATGGTCTGCCGCACTTCAGCATCGGCAGCGGCTGTCACCGTGCAGGTGTTCAGAATCGCAATGTGGCTCGCCCGCGGGTCAGCGGCTTCGACCAGGCCCGCCTGCACCAATTGTGCCTTAAGCGCGACTCCGTCAGCCTGGCTTGCGCGACAACCAAAGTTGAGAAGATGAAAGGTGGTCATCTCGTCGACAGGCCTTATTCTAACGCGATGTGGAAGCTCGTGCCAGAAGCGACTCTCCTCAGGGTTGCTGAAAATCCCTTTCACCTGTCACTTGGAGGGCTTGAAAAAGCAGTGATCAGTGGCGGGTGATAAGCAAAAAATCCATTACGGGCTTCTGATTCCATTGGCTCGCCACTTGCCGCTTTGCACCTCATGATCCGCCGCTGGAATTCCTTGCGGGGGTTTTCCTGAGCCGCCCTGCGGGGATATTCTTTGACACGCCGTTCTGTCATCTCGCCTCGCGACACCTGAAAAATGAAAAGAGGCAGGATACAACTCATTGACTCCAAAGGGTTTATCGCTGACTTTCGTGGTAGAATGACAGGTCAAGGGGCCTTAAGGGCACAGTTGCGGGGCAGCAAGCCCTCGGAGAAGGAAATCGTAACAACCGGGACGCTGCGCGTCGGAAGGTCATTCCAGAAATCCCGGGAAGCGAGGCTAGTTATCTTGTCCTGCTTCGCCGGATGGGGCGCTCAAAGGTTATGCGGTTTACAGTGCCGAACCTGCTCTGTATTATAATTCTCAAATGAAGGGGTTGTGTTGTAAGATGGCGCAGAGGAGGAGGCACAAGTTCGGGGTGCTCCCATGAGGCTTTCCAGACGACGGCGGGCGCGCTCAAACCGCTTGGTCCTGGCTTCCGGGCGTTCGGCAACGCGAGCTCTGGTTTCCCGGGGGAAGCGCAAGCAGGATTCTATCTTCCTCAAACGGAGTTACGATAGAGGGGTAAAGGCAATGCCATCTGATGCAATGGCTCAAAGGCGAGACATTGAGGCGCAATATGCGGCGGCCGTTAAGAATTACGAGGCCGCTATCCGTTACATCCAAAAGCAGAACTACGATAAGGCCAAGGAGATCCTGGAAAAGCTCATTGCCAGCGGACCAGCGGAAATTGCCGATCGGGCGCGCGTTCACCTGCGTGTGTGCGAGCGAAAGCTTCAGCCCGCGACCAGCAGTCTGAAGACTGCTGAAGATTACTATGTGGCCGGTGTGACCGAGTTGAATGCCCGGCGCCTCGAACGAGCCATCGAATACCTGACGAAGGCGGTAAAATCGGAGCCTAACCGTGAGGAGACGCATTACGCGCTGGCGGCTGCCCATGCGCTCCACGGCAATGCCGATGCCGCGCTGGAACACCTGAAGACATCCATTGATCTGCGGCCCCAGAACCGGTTTCAGGCTCGCCAGGATGAAGACTTCCACTCGCTGGCTTCTGACCCTCGCTTCACCAATCTGGTCAGTCCGGAACAAGGCATGGCAGCGCGGGCCGGCTCCTGAACGCAAACCGATCGCCTGCTGAGTTCAGCTTAAAAGTTCACGCCAAATGAGAGTTGTGGCTATCGGGGGCGGTACCGGATTATCCACCGTCCTGCGGGGGCTGAAGCATCACATTGCTGACCCTTCAGGCGCGCCTTCCCTCAAACCCGCGATCACGTCACTGAGCGCCATCGTGACGGTAACCGATGAGGGTGGAAGCTCAGGTCGACTGCGCCGGGACTTTCGTATTCTGCCGCCAGGAGACATTCGCAACTGCCTGGTGGCGCTGGCTGAGGATGAGACACTTTTTGCCAAGCTTTTTAACTATCGCTTCAGTTCCGGGATTGGACTTCGCGGACACAGCTTCGGCAACCTCTTCCTCACGGCTTTAACCCACATCACAAAGGATTTCGCCAAGGCCGTTCGTGTTTCAAGCGAGATTCTTGCAGTGCGCGGCGAAATCTTTCCTTCCACTCTTTCAGACGTTCACCTTCAGGCTCGGCTGAGGGATGGCCGGACGCTTTATGGTGAATCGCGCATCACCCGAACCAGCACTCCCATCCAGAGGCTTTACGTCACTCCGCGCCGCTCGAAACCCTTGCCGGAAGCGCTTGCTGCCATTCGCTCAGCCGACCTGATCACAATGGGTCCGGGATCGCTCTATACCTCGCTCATTCCCAACCTTCTAATCAGCGGCATTGCAGAAGAAATTGCCCATTCAAAAGCTCTCAAGCTTTACGTTGGAAATTTGATGACGCAACCCGGCGAGACTCGGGGCTACACGGCAGCCGATCATCTGCGTGCGCTGCATGAACACGCCGAGCGCAAACTTTTCGACGGAATCATTCTGAATACCCGTCCCTTCTCCGCCACCCTGCGCAAACGCTACGCGGCAAAACGGGCTGAGCCGGTGGTTAATGACCTTGATCGGATCAAGGCCTTGGGCGTCGAGCCCATTCTGGCCGATCTGCTGGCCGAAGACCACGTGGCGCGCCACGATGCGCAAAAGCTGGCGGCATTGCTGCTGAGTCTGGCGGCAAAACGCAAACTGCGCCGTCCGTAAGGCTATATCAGAACCTTTTCAATCGCCTTGAACCACCAGTTTCCCCTTCATGCGCCGGTGACCCAGACCACAGAATTCCGAGCAGCGAAAGGTAAAGGTTCCAGCTTTGTCTGCGGTGAATTCGATGGTTGTGGGAACGCCCTTCTTGAGTTTCTGCCTGATTCCGAAGGCTGCGAGTTCGAATCCGTGATCACGGTCGAGTGCCGTAATGACGAGCCGCACTCTTTCCCCTTGGTGCACTGTGATGACGTCCGGATCAAATGCATATTTCTTGGCAGTCATCCGAACCTCGTGCGCGTGCTGCGGCGCCGATGGCAGAGGATTGGCAAATGTCGTGACTGAAAATCCGACCAAGAGCGTGCACACGGCCGCTGAACTTAATTTCCATGCGTGAGTCATGCGTCTTCCTTTCTTCCCTATGCGGATTTAGCCGGGCGAAATTCCAATGCAGCGCTGGTTTCGTGAGTCCATCATTTCATGCCGGACGTTCGGACTTCCAGGTGATACTTTGGCGCTAGCGCCAGGACCTTCGCAAAGGCGGCGGGGTCCAGAGGTGGAGGACTTTCTGCGCTGGTCGCAGGTTCTCCTAAGTCCTGCCAGAATTTCTCGAATCCTGCCGGTGTCAGGATGACCAGCGTCTTTGCAGGTCGTGCACCGGTATTTTGATAAGTGTGGAGCATCCCCTTGGGTACATGGACGAACGAGCCTGCTCCGGCGGTGAGCATCTGATCGCCCAGCAGGATTGAGAGCTCCCCTTCGAGAATGTAGAAGGACTCGTCTTCGCGATGGTGGATATGGGGCGGAGGGCCATGGTGAGGAAAAGCGGTATGTTCCACCACACAAAGAGAGCCGCCGCTCTGTTCCCCTGTGATTTTGAACTGGTAGTGGTCGCCCAGCACCCAGAACGCTGGGTCTCGATGTTCCCGGCCTGCAACAGAGCTTATCATGAAGCAATTCTCCTTGAATTGAAGTTCAGAATGCCGCAGGCATGCGCCACCGGGTTTCACGCAGCAACCGCAGGCCCAATTCTACGGGCATCAAAGCCGTAACCCAATTCTGAAATTCTGCTGGCAAGCAAACGATACCTCGAAGGAGGGCAGCAATTGCATAGTTTCGCCCCACCGAGCGCTGCAATTTTTGACGGTAGCGTCGCCCCACGGTCCCGGCAGGCTCAAGAGAGCCCGTGGCAGTCAACTCTTCCGCCGCCAGGCGCCCACTGTGCAGGGCCATGGAGATGCCGTCGCCGGTGAAGGGATCAAGGAAGCCTGCCGCATCGCCCACAAAGAGCGCGCCAGCCTCCTCCGCGCTCCGTCTCGCGGGACGCACCGGCGCGGTTGTCAATGTTTCAGTCATTTGCACCGCTCCTCGCAGCCTAGATTCTAACGCCGGGTGGCGTGCGATGCGGTTGAGCCATGTCGCAAAATCGGACATTTCCGCCCCCCCGTGTTCGCGGGTGATGCTGCAATGGACTAAACAACAGACGTTACACAAGCCATTCTCAATCGGCGCTAAACCGCAATATCCGCCTGGAAAGAAATAGAGTTCCACACAGTCCTGGGTCGCGATTCCCTGGAAATGCGCCTTAGCCCCCATCCATTTACCCGCGCGGCCTGAATTCGTGGAATCCGCCGGGGAATAAAGCCCTTCCAGTTTCCACCACCGCCCGCAGGCGACCAGCAGTCTTCGCACCTCGTAGGCGCCTATGCAGGAAAACACTTCCCAGGCCGCAGGATTAGCGCTCTGATGATGCTTTCGACCGAGGCTGCGCACTCCCTCCATTTCCCGGCAATCGGCGCCCACCGCCTGCGCCGCGCGCCACAAGGCGCTGTCCAGAACAGTTCGCGAGAGTCCGCACCCGGGCTGCGGAAAGCAGATCGAAAAAGTGCGGCCTTTCCTTGAATAAAATTCGGCTCGGCGGATGATCGCCGCGTGGCGGAGCGTATTCGGAATGATTTCACTGAGAAGTGGCATCGACTCCGGCGAAAGAAATTCCCCGCAAACTTTATCGCGGGGAAAGCGGTCACGCTCCCAAACCACAACCCGCAATCCGCGCCGCGCCGCTTGGAACGCCGCCATCGAGCCGGCAGGGCCGCCTCCGATAATCCCCAGGTCAATGATTCCAGGGCCGGAAGGGTGCGAGGTCCAATTGGCCTGAACCCGCTCACTCTTCATGATGTTCACAGCCTGACTCCGGCGACGATGCCTTCCAGATGAGGATGCCCAGTCGGAAGAATGGCAGTTGCACCACATCAAAGTTCTGGATGCCGGCTTCGGCAAGGAGAACCTTTATCTCAGCCCGCGTATAAGCCTGGCGCACACTCGCAGCCCCATCCAGACGGGTGATGGGACTGCGGGCAATCCAAGGGGCATAACGGATGAAGAGATAAGGCAGCCATCGGCGCTCGAGATCGTTGATCAGTACTGCAACGGTTGCGAGTTCCTCCAGGGCATTCAACAACTGCCGAGCTCTGGTCCCTGAGAAGTGATGGAGCAAGAGATTACAGAGAACGATCTCAAAAGATCCCTTTCTGAAAGAGGGAAGCAAAGCGTCGGCTACGACGCGCTGCAATGCTCCTGCCAGGGTCTGCCCATAGGTGAGATGAGATACCCGCCGATCCAAAACGAAAATCTCCGCCTGCAGGCCACGCTGCCGGAGAGCCTGGGCTAAGAAAGCTGCCAGCCGGCCGTCACCTGCTCCCACATCCAGGATGCGAATTTCGGACAAGTTCTTTCGCGCCAGGACTCCGTTCAGCAGGCGCATGGTTCCAGCGACGCCGCCGAAGTAACGGTTGATGCGCCACAGATCATCCAGACTGGCTTGAAGATCGCGGGGATCGCCCAGATCGTCATCCAGCAGTTCGCGCGAGGTTACGCGCTGCATGGAGAGTCTCCTTGAAATCCGTTCACCCGAGAGAGCACCAAGGCCGAGTTTTTTGATCCGAAGGCGATGCAATTGCAAATCGCGTGGTGAATTTTTGCAGGGCGGCAATGTCGGGGGATGTAGTCCAGATCACAATCGGGATCCGGAACATCGAGGTTAATCGTCGGCGGCAAACAGTTATCACGCATCGCCAGAAGAGTCGCCGCAACGCCTGCAGCCCCGCAGGCTCCCTGGGGATGGCCGATCATGGATTTAAGCGCCGAGCATGGCACGTCGTAAGCCCGCTGGCCTAATGCCAGCTTCAGCGCGCGAGTCTCAATGCGGTCGTTCAGTTCTGTCGAAGTGCCGTGGAGGTTCACATAGCCCACCTGCTCTGCGGTGATGCCGGCCTGTTGCATAGCGAGTTGAATGGCGCGTGCGGGTTCCTCGCCGTTTTCCTCCAGCCTGACACGATGGAACGCTTCGCAAGTGGAACCGTATCCTGCGAGTTCGCCGTAAATGTGCACTCCGCGTGCCACAGCCTGCTCGTAGCGCTCCAGAACAAACATCCAGGCGCCTTCGCCCAGCACAAATCCATCGCGGTCAGCCGAAAAAGGTCGGGAGCCACGCTCTGGCTGGTGGTTCCAGGAGGTGGTTAGAATGCGCATCAAGGTAAAGGCCTTCATGATGAGGAAAGAAAGTGGAGCGTCCGCTCCGCCACAAATCACGGTGTCGGCCATGCCACACTGGATATTCTGCATGGCGTAACCGAGGGCATCGGTAGACGAGGTGCAGCCGGTCGAGATGACATGGCTGAAGCCCCGAAATCCAAAATGCATCGAGATTTCACTGGCCAGCGTCCCCATGGTGGCCGAAGGGATGGTATAAACACTGCATTGTTTGGCATGGCCGGAGAGATAAAGCGACAACTGGCGCTGCACGAATTCCTGTCCGCCCCCGCCAGTGCCAAGAAGCACCGCGACCCGGCGGCGTTCTTCCAAAGACATCGAAGCGGGGTCGAGATCAGCATCGCGGATTGCTTCATGGGCAGCGGCAATAGCCAGCGGCACCACGCGACTGACGTGTGCCGCGTCCTTTTCGCTGATGTAGTCATGCGGATTAAAGCCAACCACTTCCCCGGCGATCTTTACCGGAAGAGATGTGGCATCAAAGGATTGGATTTGCCGGACGCCACTTTTGCCCTGAAGAGTTGCGGACCAGAAAATTTCGCGGCCAATCCCATTGGGACTCACCGCTCCGATACCCGTCACCACGACACGTGGTTTCATCCCTGTTGCCGCACGCACGCCTGCGTTGCTTTTAGCATGCGCCTCCTGATGGCATTAATCAAGCGCTGCAATCGCTTGCGAGCGCCCGAAGGGACTTCCCTTCAGACTCGCAGAAATCTCCACTTTTCGCATCCGTTGGATACACTTCAGACGTATAAGACAAAACATACAAAATATACGCCCACCAGGCTTTCTAAACCTGCTAGCCTGCTCTTGTCTGTCAATGATTGTGCGCACAGGAGACAGGCATTTGCAGTAAGGAACGCCATGGCGTTTTTCCCAGCACTTCAAGAAAAATGAAGAAACTTATTCAAAGCTAGATCAATACCGCCGCTCCAAATCATTGATTTTGTTCAGCCTCAATCGCTTCTGAGCAGGCACTCCATCGGGTTACGGTCGCCACCGCGGATCACCCCAGAGAGCCCGGACGTCTTGATCTCCGTGCTCTCCGGGGTCAGCCTTCTCATTTACGGAGCGGCGGATTTTCTCAGCGTGGCTTGCGTACTGCACGAGCCATAGTCCTTGACCAGTTTTTTGGCCAAAAAGGTGGGTTGACCTGAGTCGCTTTTGACCTTTTTACCGCTTAATTTTACCCAGTCCCCAACTTTAAGGTTCAAATCGCCAGGATCAATTGCATACGTCTTCTTATCTTTCTCATTTAGAAGCTTCGTCCCGCCAGCGGATTCTTCAACGCAACCGACTACCGACTTCCGATTATGGAGCATGTAGTATGCCAGGCCCGCTCCCGCCGCCGCCCCAGCCCCGATCGCGATTCCTGTACTTGAGCTGTATCCACCCTTCGGGGGCGTATAAACGCCGCCCGCCGATCCTCCCATGCCTCCCGTCGTGCCGCCGCCGTATTGAGCAAAGGCTGCTCCCGAGAAAACGGCAGCTAAAAAGATCATTCCCATGAGCCGAAGTGCGAAATTAGTTTTCATAGATATCTCCTTTTAACACGTGCGCCAAAAGTTCCTGAAGAATGTTTCGGGCGACTTTTGGCCTGAAGAGCCGAAGGCGGCGAAAGATCGCTGTGTTTGCTTGATTCAAGAATACGGCGATGCTTTACTATCGCTCAAACTGACAGAGAAGATCTCTTCTTTCCGGTTCTTCCAGGCGGAAAGCTGCCCGAATTCTTCATTCCCTAATGGGTCACACTTCAATTGGATGCCTCGGTGAAGAGCAGTTGTATCGGAAGGATGTCAAAGGATTGTCAACAAATTCTTTGCGGCTCTGTCCCTATCACCGCTTGCCGACGCTGCATTCAGAAAGCCCTCGCTTGCATTAATCCAGCGCCGTGCTTGTTGAGCCAGGGCTTGGGATACGGGGTGAGACTCGCATGAATTGACAGGAGCCCCAGAGAGAACGGAACAACGTTTTCAGAGAAGGTCGTTCGCCGTAAAGGAAGATTCGGCCCGCAACGCCGGCAGCAAGAGTTGAGCGGAAAATCCAGTTGATCCGATTGCGCGTCCGAGTTTCCTGATCTCCGCCGGGAAGATGTTTGAGATAAGAGGCAAGTGCCGGACGCCAGGCCTGGTTGAACTCGGTCAGTTTTGCTTCCACAGTGCCACTTGAAAGAGCCTGCTGGATGACATTGCAGGCCACTTCAGCGCTCACCATCGCCGGATAAATCCCTTCGCCGGTTGAGCCGGAAACAAATCCTCCCGCATCCCCAATCAGGATCACACGGCCCCGCGTGACCGCATTCAGGCGGTAAACCGCGCCCACGGGATCGACGTCAAAACGAGCGCCTGTGAGTTCCAGATCTTCGGGCAGAAGTCCGCGTTCCTTAAGATCGAAGAAAAACTTCGCAAATAGCGGCCGGATGCGGCGATTGTCAACCAACATGGCACCCATACCGACGCAAATGTGATGCCGCTTCGGGAAAATCCATCCGTAACCGTAAAGCATCCGGTACTGCAGATAAACCTGAAAAGGAAATCTGGAACCAAAAAAGTGCTCAATCTTCGCGGCATCATACGGGATATCCGCATTTCCACAAATAACATAGTCGCTTCGGCCCCAGCCGCGACGTAATCCCGCGCTGATGGCCACTCGGCTGGAAGCGCCGTCTGCGCCAATCAGAACACGGCCGCGGAAGAGATCACCCTTCGCGGTGTAAGCCCGAACTTCCGCCCTGTCCTGCTCCACACCGACAACGCTCAATCCGCCATAGAATTCCGCTCCCGTTTCTACGGCAATTCGCCGCAAGCCGTCATCGAATTTTGTTCGCAGCGAGAGATAGCCGGAAGGTTTGTTTTCCAGATAGCGAGCCGAGCGTTTCAAAAAGGAATCGAAGAACGTGACGCCGAAAAAAGGCGACTCGATCAATTGATTCAGCTTTGGTTTGAGGTAGGGAAACCGCTCAAAAACGAGGCGATTGATCCAGCTTGCGCAGGTTTTGTGACGAGGGAAGATAGCCCGATCCAGCAAGGCGACATGGAATCCCCGATCGGCAAGAAGCTTGGCAGCCGTCGAGCCGGCCGGTCCCGCCCCGACAACAATAACATCCGCTCGATGGATCATTTCGTCTGCATTTCCTTCAGAACTTTTCCCAGGGCCTGAATCTCCTGGCCGTATCCATTCCAGTTACCCTGGCGCAAGTCCTGCTGTGCGCGCTGGTAGTGCTCATTGGCCTGTTGAATCAGAGATTGAATGTGCGGCGGCAGCGCAGGCGGCTTCGAACTGACGGATGGTGTTGTCGCCCCCTCAGACGACGCTCCGGATGCCCCATTCTCGGATTGTTCCACCGAACCGCCAAAGATCTTCGCCAGCGCTTCTCCGAGCGTTGGCTCCATGACCAACTCGTCCGAATAGGCCACAATCACCCGCTTGAGTTGCGGCAAAGCGGCGCCGGCCTGCGCAGCAAGATAAAGCGGCTCGACATAAAGCACCGCATTCTCCACCGGAATGACCAGCAGCGTCCCCCGGATCACTTTGGACCCGCCCTGATTCCACAAGGTCAATTGCTGAGAAATGGTGGGGTTCTGGTCAATGCGCGATTCTATCTGCTGCGGCCCGTAAATGAGCTTCTCTTTAGGAAATGCAAAGACCAGAACCTTACCGTAATTCGGGCCGTCACATCGGGCCGCCATCCACGCAATCATATTGTTCTTGCGCGCGGGGGTGAAGGGAACCATCAAAACAAACTCTTCCGTCTTTCCGACCTCGGGCAGCTTCATGATGGTGTAATAAGGAATCATGGGGGCCACTTCGCCACCCACAGTGCGGCTGGCCACGCGCCAGAGGTCTTCTTTGCTGTAAAACACGCGCGGATCGGTCATGTGAAACACCGCGTACTTACCGGCCTGGACGGTGAAGAAATCCTCCGGGTAGCGAATGTGCGCGCGCAGATCCGGGGGCATGGAGGATAAAGGTTCGAAAACACCAGGGAAAATGCGGGCGTAAGCCTGAATGAGCGGGTCGCTGGGATCGCTGATGTAGAAATGCACGCGGCCGCTGTAGGCGTTGACCGTCGCCTTGACCGAGTTACGAATGTAGTTGAATGAATCGCCCGCCGCGCTCTCTGTCGGATCTGAATAGGGATACTGGGATGAAGTTGTGTAGGCGTCCAGTATCCAATCGAGCGAGCCGTCGTCTGTGATCACCAGATAAGGATCACTGTCATAACTGAGAAAGGGTGCCAGCCGGCTTACCCGATCCAGGATGCGCCGATGGATCATGATGCGGCTCGCAGGCTGAATATAACCCGAAAGCAGAATATTGATCTGCCCGAAATGCAAGGCAAAGAGCAGCCGGCGCCACAGGCTGCCGATCGGGAGGCCACCCGTTCCCTGATAGCTTTTGTAGACATTCTCCTCTCCGGAGGGATAATCAAACTCATTGGCCTTCGTTTTGACGATGCAATAATCGTTTGAAAGCTCGCCGTAATAAATTTCCGGGCGTGTGACTTTCAAAGGGATCGTTGAGACAGGAGGGATATCCTTGATAAAAAGTACGGGCAGGCCGTCCGGCGTGGACTCGTTTACGGGTCCGAGGCATAGACCATAACCGTGCGTATAGATCAGGTGCTGATTCACCCAGTTGGGGTCGGGCAGACTATTGGAGGCAAGCTCGCGCGCCGATAGAGAGACTTGCCGATCATCGCCCTGAATCTGATATCGGTCATTGTAGATGCTGATGAAATCATAATAGGTACGAATTTCCTGAAGCTGCGCAAACGTGGTCAGCAGGGGCTGATGGTCCCACAGTCGGATGTTGCGCATGGTGGCGTCATTTTTGCGAACGGAATCGAGCGTCAAGTCCTGAACGGCGGGGAAATTGCGCTCATCGAAGCGATCCAGAGCATAAGCCTGGCGGGTGAACTGAATGGCGTGCTCGATGTAAGGATATTCCTTGGCAAGCTCGTTGGGGGTCACCAAGTACTGCTGTACAATCGCGGGATAGATGACCCCTCCGATCAGCGCAACGGCAATCAGCGCGCCGATGGAAAAAAGCGGTGGGCGGAGGCTTCGGAGCTGAGCTCCTGCAAAAAACGCACCAGCCGTGATCAGGCAGAGAACAAGGAGAATCCAGAGAACAGGCAGCGTCGCATGAATATCCGTGTAGCCGGCCCCGTGGATGATGCCGCGGGCGGAATACAGGAGGTTGTACATGGCCAGGCGGGATCGATAAGCGATAACCAGAAAAAGCAGCCCTCCGAGAACCATTAAATGGAAACGCGCCCCGCGGGCCATCGAGACCCCGCGCGGCATGATCCAGACACCGCCCTCTACAAAATACAGAAATCCGGCGGTGAGCAGACAAATAATCAGAACGATCAGCGCAAAATGGTAGAGAAACCAGATGAAGGGCAGCTTGAAGAAATAGAAACTGAGCCCGATTCCGAAGATCGGGTCCGATTCGGCCATATGGATGGGATGAGCAGCCAACAAGTAATCTTTCCAGTGACTGGAGGCCCACTCCCCCACGAAATAGCCGATGATCAGAACGCTGAACCAGATGAGCCCGCGAAAGAGAGTATTGAGTCGGTCAAGCGCGGGAAATTCGATGACCTGCGAATAAACACGGTAGCCGGAATGATGGGCGATGGACCGCGTAATCCAAAGATTGATACCCACCAGAATGATGAAACCAATGCCGCAATAGCCGCTTAATCCGACCTGGGCCTTGAGGATCGTCAGGTAAATGATGCGAAAGCCCTGCTGCCGGAACCAGAGCCAGTCCACCAACAGGGCAACCCCGTCAGAAAAGAGCGGGGCGATAACAAGGAGCAGGAGGATAAGAGCAGCAATCCACCGGTAGAGCCGATCCGAACGCATAAAATCTCCGCCCGTATATTCACACAGCGCGCCTCAAGTGTCAAAACTTAAAGTTCTTCCTTTTGAGAAGTCAAAAATGGTGAAGAATCATCATGAGAGTGATGAGAGAAAAGTGACGTGTGATAAAAGATTAGCGCCGGAAGCGCTTTCCTGCTTGTCTCTCGTCACGATTCCTCAAATTGTTCGCTGCGCTCAGCGTGGCAAAAGCGTGGGTATAGCCGGTGGAGATCTCGTTGGAGCAGACCTGTGGCTGGATGCCGGCTCACCGCGTACTGAAAATTCCATGCTTCTTTTCGTCGCGGGTTTTCAGGTAAGCTGTTAGACTATAATCAGAAACCTTGTTGAGCGAGGTTACCATTCAAATATAAGCCTCTGCCCAGAAACCCGGGTGAGGGCCGATGGGTAAGGAGGCGGGGCTGAATTAAGCTTCGGCCTGAAGCGGCTCTCGTCAGCAGAGCCGCAAAGCCATGTTGCACGGAGCCGAGCTCACACCACGAGGATCAGTCGATGAATGATTGGCAGCCTGTGGAGCTTCATCCTTTGCGTGGTTTTTCTTTTGGCGAGAACTGCACTGTCAGGCGCTGACCAGGGGTGTGTCCCAGCCGCAGGTTTGTTCTGTATGTTGAACGGTGCTCCGCGCGATGGGGCTCATCGCTTGATCAAGAGTCATACAAAGAATCTTGAGGGGAGGAAAGCGTGTAGAAATCGGGGCGAATGAGGGATATGTGAGAACGGCCGTTCTTCATCCAAACCCTCGAGCCGTGCAAAGTCATTCCATTCATTAACAGTTTGTCGAAAAACTCCGTAAATCTGCCATTCCCGGCAGCCGAGGGCGGCAAAAATTTCGTAAGCCCTTTGCAGAGCGAAACTTCTTGCTTCAGGGGAGTGACGATATTTATTTACAGGCGTTTTTCAGCGAACTGCTCAGTGCTTCCAGCCTCCTTTTCTTCCTTTCCTTCCCGCCTGTGCGAGGCCGCACCATGATTTATTTTACTGAACTGCAAGGATTACCCACCTTCGACGCCAAGGGGGATTATCTGGGTCGCCTCAACGACCTTGTGGTGGATCCCAGCCAGAACTCGCTGCGGGTAGCGGCTTATCACGTCCGGACACCCAAGAAGAAGACGCTTTGCATTACCTACGATCAAATGCAATCGGTCTCAGTCCGCGCGGCACAAACCCGAGTGCCAGCGACAGAAATTCGCTGCTACTCACCCGATGAGAGTCTGATCTCAGTGAAGAAGGATGTTCTCGACCAGCAGATCATCGATGTGGATCACCGGAAGGTGGAACGCGTAAACGACGTCGATTTTGATATCCGTCCCACCAATGGCCACACGGAGCTCCGCATCCTGGCGGTGAACGTCGGGACTGCCGCCGCAGTGCGGCGCCTTCTGCAAGGGCTGGTGGCCAAACATCGAATACGCTCCATCACTGCCTTGTTGCCTTCACGAACGATCCCCTGGGAGTTCGTCAATTTGATTGAGCCTGATCCGGCACGCCGTTTGAAACTGCGGATTTCATACGACCGCCTGGCGGAACTTCATCCTGCTGATATTGCGGACATCCTGGAGGAGCTCAGCAGGGAAGAGCAGAAAGCGCTGATCGAGTCTCTCGACGACGAAACCGCCGCACAGGCGATTTCCGAAATACCCACCCGCATGCAGGCGGCTCTGCTGGAGAGTATTCCGGCGGAAAAGGCGGCGGATATTGTGGAAGAGATGCCGCCGGACGAGGCCGCAGACGTCCTGCAGCAAATGCCTCCCGAAACTTCAGCGGAGTTATTGGCCGGCATGGAAACCGACGAGGCCAAGGAGGTGCGCGGTCTGCTGGGTTTCGAGGAAAACACCGCCGGCGCGCTGATGACCACGGAATATATTGTCGTCGATGAGTCCGCAACCGTGACGGAGGCCGTGGAAGCCCTCAGGAAATTCGAGGGGCCGATTGAGTCTGTTCATCAAGTTTACTTAGTCAACCCGGCGGGAGTCCTGACAGGCGTCGTGCCGTTGGGCCGGATTCTTCTGGCACAATTGGGCACGCCCCTCAAGCAGCTTGCCAATGATCCTCTCATCTCCGTTCAGGCTCACGGCGATGAGAAAGAGGTGGTGGATCTGTTCCATAAATACAATCTGGTGGCGCTGCCCGTGGTGGATGACTCGGGTAAATTGCAAGGCGTCGTCACGGCGGATGATGTGCTGGAACTGGTGGTGAAGCGATAGAATGCAGAATCCCTGGCCGTCTTCAGCTCCTCAGGAGGACAGCCCGGAGCAGTTTTTAGCAGCCTATTGGGGCACAAAACCACGCATTTTCGGTCTCCAGGGATGTTCATGTTGAATCGCAAGCGGCTCTCCAAGCTGCGCAGGAATCTGTTGCTATTTCTGGTGGTGGTCGGGCCCGGAATCATCACGGCCAATGTGGATAACGATGCGGGCGGCATTCTCACTTATTCTCAGGCGGGTGCTTCCTTTGGTTATTCCTTATTGTGGACCTTGATCCCCATTACCATCGCCCTGATTGTGGTCCAGGAGATGGTGGCGCGCATGGGCGTGGTTTCGGGCAAAGGGCTCGCCGACCTGATTCGTGAAGAGTATGGCTTTCGTGCCACATTTCTTTTGATGTTGATGCTGCTCGCGGCCGATCTTGGTAATACGATTTCGGAATTTGCGGGCCTTGCCTCAGGCATGTCCGTGTTAGGTGTCAACCGCTATGTCGTCGTGCCGCTTGGCGCTTTGCTGGTCTGGCTGCTGGTTGTGAAGGGCACCTATCGGGTGGTCGAAAAAGTTTTCCTGGTGGCTTGCCTCTTCTATGTGGCATACCCCATTTCATGCTTTCTCGCCCACCCCCGTTGGTCCACCGCGGTTCGGAACACGCTGTTGCCTTCATTCCACTTCAGTAGTTCTTACCTTTATATGATCATCGGTCTGGTCGGGACCACGATCGCTCCGTGGATGCAGTTCTATCTGCAGTCTGCGGTGGTCGAAAAGGGCATTGAGGTAAAGAACTATCGGCAATCCCAATGGGACGTCATCATCGGCTGCTTTATGACGGACATCGTGGCTTTCTTCATTATTGCAGCCTGTGCCGCCACCATTTATGCCGGTGGACCACGCGAGTTGAGCGACGCAGCCCAGGCGGCGGTGGCGCTGCGTCCGCTGGCTGGGCGCGCCGCGGAAGCCCTGTTCGCTTTCGGGCTGTGCAACGCATCCCTTTTCTCGGCCTGCATTCTTCCTTTAGCCACCGCTTATTACGTCTGCGAAGGCTTGGGCTTCGAATCTGGCATTAATAAGAGGCCGCGGGAGGCACCAGCTTTTTATTCGCTTTATACCGGCCTCATCGCGTTTGGAGCGCTTGCCGTCATGGTGCTGAGCCAGAACATGCAGATTCCCGTCATTTTGCTTTCCCAAGTGATTAACGGCATTCTCCTGCCCTTTGTTCTGATTTTCATGCTCCGTCTGGTAAATCGCGAAGATTTAATGGGCGACTACCGCAATTCCCGCCTTTTCAACGCCATCGCATGGACGACTTGTATCGTGATGATCGGCCTAACGTTGATCTGGGTGGTGAGTTCCTTCGTACCTGCCCATCTGATGAGAGGATGAACAACAGAATCGCACGTGCTTCGATGGTGTGCGACAAGGGCCAGAGGTGACAGCGGCCGCGAATAATATAGAGCTTGACCGAGGCGGCTGAGC
>Ga0070741_10002912_pt1 | contig 44204 bp, 46 predicted proteins | sample Coa_R1_4_FD_66440 | JGI IMG/M metagenome (GOLD analysis project Ga0070741, IMG submission 66440) | Surface soil microbial communities from Centralia Pennsylvania, which are recovering from an underground coalmine fire - Coalmine... | ecosystem: Environmental > Terrestrial > Soil > Unclassified ... | reverse complement strand
ACATCCTGGCGTTCGACCACCGCGGCTCGTTCGAGAAGATGGTCGGCGGCGCCCCGACTTCGGGGACGACCGAGCGGATCAGAGCGGCCAAGGAGGTCATCTACGGCGGACTGCGGCGCGCGGTTGCCGCCGGGGTCCCGACCCTCGTGGCTGGCGCGCTCGTCGACGAGCAGTACGGCGCCGAGGTGGCGCGGCGGGTGCGCCAGGACCACCTCGTGCTCGCCATGCCGGTCGAAAAGAGCGGCCAGGACGAGTTCGACTTCGAGTACGGTCACGCGTTCGCCGAGCACATCGACCGCTTCGACCCCGACTTCGCCAAGGTGCTGGTCCGCTACAACCCGGAGGGCGACGAGGCGCTGAACCGCCGCCAGGTGAGCCGCCTGCGCGTGCTCGGCGAGCACCTGCACACCCACGGCCGCAAGCTGCTCTTCGAGCTGCTCGTTCCGGCGACGCCGGCCCAGCTCGCGGCGGTCGGCGGCGATGCGGGCCGCTTCGATCTCGAGCTGCGGCCGGATCTGATGCGCCGGGCGATCGCCGAGCTGCAGGACGCCGGCGTCGAGCCGGACGTGTGGAAGATCGAGGGGTTGGACCGGCGCGAGGACTGCATCCGGATCGCCGACCTGGTCCGGGCCGGCGGCCGTGGCGGCGTCGGCTGCGTCGTGCTCGGCCGCGGCGCCGACGCGGCGCAGGTCGACCGCTGGCTGCGCGCCGGCGCCGGGGTGCCTGGCTACCTCGGCTTCGCGATCGGGCGGTCGATCTGGTCGGCGCCGATCAAAGCGTACCTGGCCGGCGCCATCGGCCGCGAGGATGCCGAGGCGCAGATCGGCCGGAACTACCTCCACTGCGTCGACGTCTACGCCGCGGCCGCCCAACCGCCGGCGATCGCCGCCGCCCCGACCCACGCGGCGCTATCCGCGCGAGCCCCGGTATGAAGGGTCGCGAGGACGCAACGGGATGCACGAGCTCGGCATCGCCCAGGTGCTGATCGACACGGCCCAACGCTCCGCCGAGCTGGCCGGCCTGGCGCGGGTGCGCCGGCTGGGTGTCGAGCTCGGGCCGGCCGCCGCCCTCTCGGCCGAGTCGCTCGTGTTCGCGATCGAGCTGGTCGGGCGCGGCACCGTCGTCGAGGGCGCCGCGGTCGAGGTGACCGGTGGCCCCGACGCCGTGCGGCTGCTCTGGATCGACGGCGAGTAGCGCGGTGGCCGAGACGACCGCCATCGACCGGGGGCAGCGGATGGTCGACGCCACGCTGCGCCGCAACCAGCTCCGGCAAGACGCGCTGATCGAGGTGCTGCACACCGCCCAGAGCGCCTACGGCTACCTGACGCCGGAGATGCTCTGGTACGTCGCCAGGAAGCTCCACCTGCCGCCCAGCAAGGTGTACGGCGTCGCCACCTTCTACAACTTCTTCACGCTCAAGCCGACCGGGCGCCACACGCTGGTGCTCTGCCAGGGCACCGCCTGCTACATCCATGGCGCGCCGAAGTGCGCCGCGGCGATCCTGGCCGCCTTCCGCGTCGGCTCCGGCCGGACGACGCCCGACGGCGCGCTCTCGGTGCTGACAGCGCGCTGCCTGGGGAGCTGCGGCCTGGCCCCGACCGGCACGCTCGACGGCGACCTGCTCGGCCACTTGACGCCCGACGAGCTGGTCGCGCGCGTCCGCGCAACGCTGGCCGCCGACCAGCGCGTACCGGCGGAGGGCACGGCGTGAGTGACGACCAGCTCTGCCTGGCGGTGTGCTCCGGCGCCGGATGCCATTCCGCCGGCGCCCCGCTGGTGCGCGAGGCGATCGAGGCCGCGGCGCACGGGACGCTGCGCGTCAAGGGCTCCGGCTGCCTCGGACTCTGCGCACGCGGCCCGCTCGTGCTCGCGCAGCCGACCGGCGCCATCTACGAGGGGGTCACCGCCGAGTCGGCGCCGAGCATCGTCGCCCACGCGCTCGGTCGAGCGGCCGAGGTGCCCCCTCCGGTGCTGCCGGCCGACATGCCGTTCTTCGCGCGTCAGCACAAGATCGTGCTCTCGGACATGGGGGCCGTCGACCCCGAGCGAATCGAGGACTACCTCGCCGTCGGCGGCTACGAGGCGTTGCGCCGCGCGCTCCACGAGATGACGCCCCAGCAGGTGATCGACGAGCTGACGCGCAGTGGGCTGCGCGGCCGTGGGGGCGCCGGCTACCCAACCGCCGTCAAGTGGGGGCTCGTCGCCCGCGCACAGGCCGCCCAGAAGTACGTCATCTGCAACGGCGACGAGGGCGACCCGGGCGCCTTCATGGACCGCTGCGTCATGGACGGCGACCCGCACCGCGTGCTCGAGGGGATGGCGATCGCCGGCTACGCGGTCGGCGCCAGCCAGGGCTACGTCTACGTCCGCGGCGAGTACCCGCTGGCCGTCCAGCGGCTCCAGCGCGCCATCCACCAGGCGGAGCGCCAGGGCGTGCTGGGCGCGCGGATCCTGGACACGCCGTTCCAGTTCCGGGTCGACCTGCGCATCGGCGCGGGCGCCTACGTCTGCGGCGAGGAGACCGCGCTGATCGCGTCGATCGAGGGCGGTCGCGGGACGCCGCGCGCCCGCCCACCCTACCCCGCGTCGCACGGGCTCTGGGGCCAGCCAACCCTCATCAACAACGTCGAGACGTTCGCCAACGTCCCGCCCATCGTGCGCAACGGCGGCGACTGGTACGCGGCGATCGGCACCGAGAAGAGCCGCGGCACCAAGGTGTTCGCTCTGGCCGGCAAGGTGGCCAACACCGGCATCGTGGAAGTGCCGTTCGGGATACCGCTCCGGGAGATCGTCTACGACCTCGGCGGGGGTGTCCCCGACGGCCGCGCCTTCAAGGCGGTCCAGACCGGCGGTCCATCCGGCGGCTGCATCCCGGCCGACTACCTGGACGTGCCGCTGGACTACGAGAGCCTGAGCAGGCTGGGCGCGATCGTCGGCTCGGGCGGGATGATCGTGATGGACGACACGTCCTGCATGGTCGACGTGGCCCGCTACTTCCTCGAGTTCTCGATGATCGAGTCGTGCGGCAAATGCGTGCCATGCCGGGCCGGGACGGTCCAGGCGTTCCGCTTGATCGACCGGATGACCCACGGCCAGGCCGTCGAGGGCGACCTCGATCAGCTCGAGCGCCTCTGCACCTACATCCAGCAGGCCAGCCTCTGCGGGCTGGGGCAGAACGCGCCGAACCCCGTCTTCTCCACGCTGCGCTACTTCCGCGACGAGTACACCGCCCACGTCCGCGACCGCGTCTGCCCGGCCGGCGTCTGCCCCATGCGGCCGGAGGAGCACACGGCGTGACGCTGCCGACCCCGACGCTCACCCTCACGATCGACGGCGAGCTCCACAGCGCCCGGCCGGGTGCGACGCTGCTCGAGGCGATCCGCGAGGCCGGCGTCGCCCTGCCGACGCTCTGCGAGCTGCCCGGGCTCTCGTCGGTCGGCGCCTGCCGCCTCTGCCTGGTCGAGGTCGCCGGCCGGCCGCGGCCGATCGCGGCCTGCGTGGCGGCGGCCGAGGAGGGCATGGAGGTCCGGACCGACACGGAGAAGCTGCGCCTCTTCCGGAGGACGACGGTCGAGCTGCTGCTCGCCGAAAGAAACCACGTCTGCGCCGTCTGCGTGATGAACGGCCACTGCGAGCTGCAGGACCTGGCTGCCGCGCACGGCGTCGACCACGTCGAGGTCGAGTACTTGAGCCCGCCCGACCTGCGGGTGGACGCCTCGCACCCCCGCTTCGCGATCGACCACAACCGCTGCGTGCTCTGCACGCGCTGCGTGCGCGCCTGCGCCGAGGTCGAGGGCGCCCACACGTGGGATGTCGCCGGGCGTGGCGGCGCGAGCCGGGTCGTCACCGACATGGCGCTGCCCTGGGGCGAGTCGATCACCTGCACGAGCTGCGGCAAGTGCGTCCAGGCCTGCCCGACCGGCGCCCTGTTCGAGAAGGGCGCGACCGTCGCCGAGATGGTCAAGCACCGCGAGCGCCTCCGGTTCCTCACCGCCGCGCGGCAAGAGGGCCGCTGGCTGCTCGAGCTGGAGCAGCCGCCGTCGTCCCGAGCGGAGCGAGGAGCCTCGACCACGGCTGGCGTTGGTGGTCGACGCGACGCTCGAGACTCCTCGTCGCCGGGTCTCCCTGGAATGGCGGGGCCGACGAAGGGTTCGCCGTGACCGCCGACCGCCGCCCCCGCTTCGCGACCGTCTGGCTGGGGGGCTGCTCCGGCTGCCACATGTCGTTCCTCGACCTGGACGAACGGCTGCTCGAGTTGGCCGCGCGGGCCGACGTCGTCTACAGCCCGATCGCCGACGCCAAGGAGTTCCCGGAGGACGTCGACGTCACGCTCGTCGAGGGCGCGGTCGCCAACGCCGACCACCTCGAGGCGATCCGGAAGGTGCGGGCCAACACCAGGGTGCTGCTCGCCTTCGGCGACTGCGCCGTGACCGGCAACGTCACCGCGCTGCGCAACCTCGTCCCCCTCGACCAGGTGTTGGCGACGGCAGGCTACCCGGAGCTCGAGGCGCCGGTGCCGAAGCTGCTGCCGCGCGTCCTGCCGGTCCACAAGGTCGTGGCCGTCGACGCGTTCCTGCCTGGCTGCCCGCCCAGCGCCGACCAGATCTGGGCCGCCGTGACGGCGCTGCTCGACGGCCGCCCGGTGCCCCCAGGCGCGAGGTTCGGCTGATGCGCCGCGTCGTGATCGACCCCGTGACGCGCATCGAGGGCCACGCCAAGGTGACCCTCTACCTGGACGACGCGGGCGAGGTGGCCGACGCGCGCTTCCACGTGACCGAGTTCCGCGGCTTCGAGAAGTTCTGCGAGGGCCGGCCGTTCTGGGAGATGCCGGGCATCACGGCGCGGATCTGCGGCATCTGCCCGGTCAGCCACCTGCTCGCCTCGGCGAAGGCCGGCGACCAGATCCTCGGCGTCGCGCCGCCGCCGGCCGCCGAGAAGCTGCGCCGGCTGATGAACCTCGCGCAGATCGTCCAGTCGCACGCGCTCAGCTTCTTCCACCTCTCCTCGCCCGACCTGCTGCTCGGCTTCGACGTGCCGGCCGCCAGGCGGAACCTCTTCGGCGTGGCCGAGGCGTACCCCGAGCTGGCCCGGGCCGGGATTCGCCTGCGCCAGTTCGGCCAGGAGGTGATCGCGCAGCTCGGCGGGCGGCGCATCCACCCGAGCTGGGCGGTGCCCGGCGGCGTGCGCGCGCCGCTGAGCGCGGAGGGCCGCGACGCCATCCGCGCCGGGCTGCCCGAGCAGCTCGAGGCGATCACGCGGACCATCGCCCGCTTCAAGGCCGACGAGGCGCGCTTCGCCGACGAGGTCGCCAGCTTCGGCACCTTCCCGAGCCTGTTCCTCAGCCTGGTCGGAGAGGACGGAACCTGGGAGCACTACGGGGGCGCGCTGCGGCTGGTCGACGCGCGCGGCGAGGTCGTCGAGGCGGCGATCGACCCGGCGCGCTACGCCGAGTACATCGCCGAGACGGCCGAGCCGTGGTCGTACCTGAAGTTCCCGTACTACCGACCGGCCGGCCCGGTCGACGGGATGTACCGCGTCGGGCCGCTCGCACGGCTGAACGTGTGCCGCCGCTTCGGCACACCGCTGGCCGACGCCGAGCTCGCGGAGCTCAAGACGCGCGGCGAGGGCGCCGTCCTCGGCTCGTTCCACTACCACTACGCGCGGCTGGTCGAGATCCTCGGCTGCCTGGAGCTGATCGAGCGGCTGCTCGACGACCCGGATCTGCTGTCGACGACGTGCCGCGCGTCGGCCGGCGTGAACCGGCTCGAGGGCGTCGGGGTCAGCGAGGCGCCGCGCGGCACCCTCTTCCACCACTACGAGGTGGACGAGAACGGGCTGCTCACCGCGGTCGACCTGCTGATCGCGACCGGCCAGAACAACCTGGCGATGAACCGCACGGTCGCCCAGGTGGCCAGGCGCTACGTCCGGGGCGGCCGACTCGACGACGGCGTGCTGAACCGCGTCGAGGCCGGGATCCGCGCCTACGACCCCTGCCTCTCGTGCTCGACCCACGCGATCGGCAAGATGCCGCTGGTCGTGGAGCTCGTGGCGGCGGACGGAACGGCGATCGACGAGGCGCGGCGGTGACCGGGGTGGCCGTGGCGGGCTACGGGAGCACGCTGCGCGGCGACGACGCCGCCGGCTACCGGGTCGCGCGCGCGATCGCCGAGGGCTGCGCCTCGGAACGCGCCGACGTCCGCGTCTTGGTCGGCGTCCAGCCACTGCCGGAGTGGGCGGCCGAGCTGGCCGAGGCCGACGTGGCGTACTTCGTCGACGCGGCGCCGACTGCCGGCGGCGCGGCCGGCGTCGAGGTCGTGGAGCTGACGCCGACGCCGGTCGGCGGCATGCTCGACGGCCACGCGGCGAGCCCGGCCGCGCTGCTCGACCTGGCCCGGGCGCTCTACGGGCGCGCGCCCCGTGCCTTCCTGGTGACGGTGCCGGCCGAGCTCTTCGGCTTCGCCGACGACCTCTCGGCGCTGGCCGCGGCCGGGGTAGGCGAGGCGGTCCGGCTCATCGAGGAACGGCTGCGGGCTGGCGAAGGGAGCAGGCCGTGTGCCTGACGAAGCCGGCCCAGGTTCTCGCCGTCCACGGCCCCCGCGCGACGGTACTGCTCGACGGCGCGCCGATCGAGATCGACACGCGGCCAGTCGGCGTCGTGGCGGCGGGCGACTACCTGCTCGTCCACGCCGGCCTGGCGCTCGAGCGGGTCGACCCCGCCGCGGCCGCCGAGCTGGACGCGCTGTTGAGCGAGCTGAACGCGTTCGCGGAGGAGCAACGATGAGCACGACCTTCCATCGGGGCGCGCTGCTGGCGCTGGCCATCGCGCTCGTCTCCGGCGTGTCCGTCTACGTCGCCAAGCTCGGGACGCAGGCGGTGCCCGACCCGTTCGTCTACACGACCGCGCGGAACCTCGTCGTCGGCCTGGCGCTGCTGGCCGTGCTGGCGGCGAGCGGGCGGGGCGCGAGGCTGTCCGCGCCGCGGCGGGGGGAGTGGGCGCGGCTCGGCCTGCTCGCGTTGGTCGGCGGGAGCGTGCCGTTCCTGCTCTTCTTCTGGGGTCTGACGATGACGTCGGCGCCGACCGCATCGTTCATCCAGAAGACGCAGTTCCTGTGGGTTTCCGGGCTGGCCGTGCCGCTGCTCGGCGAGGCGCTCGGCGCCTGGCAGGCGCTCGGACTGCTCGCGCTCCTGGCCGGCACGCTCGTGATGGGGCCGGCGCCGACCGGCTTCGGGCCCGGCGAAGGGCTGGTGCTCGCCGCGACGCTGCTGTGGTCGGTCGAGGTCGTCCTGGCGCGTGGGCTGCTCCGCCGCGTGCCGCCGACGCTCGGCGCGCTCGCGCGGATGGGTGGCGGCGCCGTCGTGATGCTCGCCTTCCTGGGCGCGTCGGGGCGGCTCGGCGAGCTGTTCGCGCTCGACGCCGGCCAGTGGCTCTGGGTGATCGGCCCGGCGCTGCTCCTCTTCGGCTACGTGCTCACCTGGTACCACGCGCTGAGCCGCGCGCCAGCCACCGTCGTGACGAGCATCCTCACCATCGGCGCGCCGATCACGGCGCTCTTGAACGCCGGGGTCGCGTCTGGCACGCCGCTGCTCGGCCTCAGCCTCCTCGCCGCCGGCGCGGGGCTCACCGCGCTCCCGATCCTCCGGCGTGGCGCCGCGCGGCCGGCGACCTGGGTCCCCGATGTTGCCTGAGGCGGCCGCGGCGCCGGTCGACGGCCGGCTGCTCATGCTCGGGTTCGCGCTGATGCCGAACCGGCTCGGCTACTGCGGCGGGCCCGACCAGCGCGAGCTGCGCGACTACTACGTGGCGGGCCGCGCCGACGCCGGCCTGACCCGGCTGCTCCAACGCTTCGAGGGCGCCATGCCGTACCTGCGGCTGATCGCCGCGGCGAACGGCATCGCCGACCCGCTCGACCGACGCGTCGTCGAGGCGTACTGGCTCGGCAACGGCCTGCTCGGCGGCGCGGGCGGCCGGAGCTTCCACGACGCGCTGCGCGAGCGCTTCCGCGGCCGGATGGGCCCCCGCGCGCTCGCGTACCTGCTCGGCAAAGTGCCGGACGGCGCGCTGCCGCACCACAACTTCCACGTCTTCGAGACCTACCTGCGCACCGACACGCTGCCGGCCGGGCTCGACACGCTCGACCAGTGCCGGATCAGCTGGGGCACCGTCGTCTCCACGACCCCCCACCAGGCGGTCGTCCTGACGCGCCCGCTCGTCTGGAACACGACCGGCACCGGCGACCGGCTCAGCCTGGGCTCGCCGGCGCCCCGGACGCTGGTGCGCCACCTCGAGGGCCACACCGCGCTGCCCGACCTCGCGCCGGGTGACGTCGTCGCGATCCACTGGGGTTGGGCGGCCGCCAGGCTCACGCCCCAGCAGGCGCGGACGCTCGAGTGGCAGACCCGCCACCACCTGGCGCTGGCGAACCAGACGCTGTAAGCCGGCGCTGTCAGGCGGGCGGCCAGCCGGTCGCGGTGGCTGGGCCGATCGTCCCCCGGCGGGCGTCGATCGCCTCACGGATCGCCCGGTGCGTCAACCCGCGGCCGGCGCCCTCCTGGGTGTCGAGGGTGATCGACGCGCAGGTGCCGCAGCCGAAGCCGTGCGGGTCGAGCGTGACCGACCAGCTCGAAGTCCGCCACGGGCCACCCGGTAACGAATGCCACTGGCCATCAGTGTTTTCCCTGATCCGCCCCCGGCGGAGCGGCGCTACCTTCGTCCCGGATACCCAAGTAAGCCGGTCGGAATACTCAAGAGCCGGCCCCACCGAGGAGGAAAACGCAGTGACCCTCGCCATCGAGGAACGCATCGCCGACGACGCCACCGCGCTGGTCGGGAACACGCCGCTGGTGCGGCTCAACCGGGTCGTCGGCGACGCCGACGCGGAGGTGATCGCCAAGCTCGAGTCGTTCAACCCGGCGAGCTCCGTCAAGGACCGCATCGCGCGGAGCATGGTCGACGACGCGGAGGCGCGCGGCCTGCTCGACCGCGACACGGTCGTCGTCGAGCCGACCAGTGGCAACACCGGCATCGGGTTGGCGATGGTCTGCGCCGCGCGCGGCTACCGGCTCGTCCTGACTATGCCCGACACGATGAGCGTCGAGCGGCGCGTCATCCTGCGTGCGTTCGGCGCCGAAGTCGTGCTCACGCCGGGCGCCGAGGGCATGCGCGGCGCCATCCGCCGCGCCGAGGAGATCGCGGCCGAGAGCAAGAAGGCATGGATCCCGCAGCAGTTCCAGAACCCCGCCAACCCGGCCATCCACCGCGACACGACCGCGGAAGAGATCTGGCGCGACACCGGTGGACGCCTGGACGTGTTCGTCGCCGGCGTTGGCACCGGCGGGACGATTACCGGGGTCGCCCAGGCGCTCAAGCCGCGGCTGCCGGGCCTGCGCGTCGTCGCGGTCGAGCCCGAGGCGTCGCCGGTGTTGAGCGGCGGGTCGGCCGGGCCGCACGCGATCCAGGGCATCGGCGCGGGCTTCGTACCCGGCGTGCTCGACCTGTCGTTGGTCGACGAGATCGTCAAGGTGTCCAACGACGCCGCCATCGGCATGGCGCGCCGCCTGGCGACCGAGGAGGGTTTGCTGGTCGGCATCTCGTCCGGCGCCGCCGCCGCCGCGGCCGTGCGGCTCGCCCAGCGGCCCGAGCTGGCCGGCCGCCGGATCGTCGTCATCCTCCCCGATACCGGCGAGCGCTACCTCAGCTCGGCCCTCTTCGCTCACCTGCGTAGCTGAGGTCGGCTGGTGTTCGGTCAGCTCACGGCGGTGCCGGCGCGGCTGCTGCGGGACCTGTGCGAGGACGTCGCGTCGGTGCGCCAGCGCGACCCGGCGGCGCGCGGGGCCGCCGAGGTCGTGCTGTGCTACCCGGGTCTGCACGCCGTCTGGCTGCACCGGCTGGCGCACAGGCTCTACCGGGCGCGGCTGTTCCTGCCCGCGCGGCTGCTCTCGCACGTCGGCCGCTTCCTGACCGGCGTCGAGATCCACCCCGGCGCCCGGATCGGGCGCCGCCTCGTCATCGACCACGGGATGGGCGTCGTGATCGGCGAGACGGCCGAGATCGGCGACGACGTGCTGCTCTACCAGGGCGTCACGCTCGGCGGCACCAGCCTGGAGCGCAAGAAGCGCCACCCGACGCTCGGCGACCGCGTCGTGGTCGGCGCCGGCGCCGCGATCCTCGGACCGATCCAGGTCGGCGCCGGCGCCCGGGTCGGGGCCGGCTCGATCGTCACGCACCCGGTCGCCCCGGCGGTCACGGTCGTCGGCGTCCCGGCCCACCCGGTGCGCGGCCGGCCACGCGCTCCGATCGCGATGCCGAACCTCGAGCACGCCGACCTGCCCGACCCGCTCGTCGAGGCGCTGCGCGCCTTGGTCGACCGGATCCACGAGCTCGAGGAGGAGCTGCGCGCGGTGCGAGGCCGCGCGCACACGCACGCCCCGGCGGACCACCGCGTCGAAGAGGTGGTGGCCGCGCTCGTGCGCGACGGCGGCGGGATCTAGACCCAGCTTACCGGCGCGGCCACCCAGCACGTACCCGTCGACCACAGCCTACCCGGCGGCTGCCCGGCCGGAACCCGGGTGAACACCAGATCTCTCCGATCGGCACGACCGCCCCGGGCAAGATCGGGGAAATTGCCGATTCCGGGCCCGGGCCCGCTCGGTAGACCCGAGGCAGTGAGACCCAACGGTGCGATGCGCGTGGAGCGCCGACGCTCCGGCGCCAAGTTAAGGAGGGCATCGTCCATGTCCAGCTTCAGCCGACGCCGCTTCCTATCTGGAGCAGCGATCGCGGTCGGCGGTCTTCCCGTTCTCCTCGCCGCGTGCAGCCAGGCCGCGGCCCCGACCGCTGCGCCGGCACAGGCGCCGCCAACCTCGGCGCCGGCCACGTCCGCGCCGGCCGCGAAGCCGACCACCGGTGCTGCTTCGCTGAAGGGCACCTCGCTGGCGTTCATCGGCGGGACGTACTTCGTCCCGGCCGCCCAGGAGATGTTCACGAAGCAGCTCCAGCAATTCGGCGAGGCGAACGGCGTCAAGGTCAGCGCCGACTACATGGCCTGGACCGACCTGCAGGCCAAGATCGCCGCCGCCATCCAGGCCGGTGCCGGCGTCGACATCATGGAGCTCTGGCCGGTCTGGCCGTACCTGTACAAGGACGCGCTGGTCGACTTCTCCGAGATCGCCGAGCCGATGGGGCAGGCGCAGGGCGGCTACTACGACTGGGTCACCCCGTCGGTGAAGGTCGACGGCAAGTGGCTGGGCGTGCCGCACGGCGCGACCAACAACGCGGTCAACTACCGGATCAGCTACCTGAAGAAGGCCGGCGTCGGCGACGCCGAGACGAAGTTCCCGGATACGTGGGAGGAGCTCTTCGCGCTGGGGAAGGCGCTCAAGGCGATGGGCAAGCCGATCGGCCAGGCGCTCGGGCACAGCCTGGGCGATCCACCCGGCTTCGCCTACCCCTACATGTGGTCGTACGGCGCGATGGAGGTCGAGAAGGACGGCAAGACCGTCGCCTTCAACAAGCCCGAGTTCGTCGACGCCATGAAGCGTTTCGTCCAGGCCTGGAAGGACGGCTTCGACGAGACCGGGCTCTCGTGGGACGACTCGGCCAACAACCGCGCGTTCCTGGCCGACCAGATCTCGGTGACGTTGAACGGGTCGAGCATCTACGAGTCGGCCAAGAAGGACCAGCCCGCGATCGCGGCCGACATGACCCACGCCGACATCCCGAAGGGACCGGCCGGCCGCTTCTACTCGCTCGACGGCAAGTCGATGTCGGGGCTGAAGTCCTCGAAGAACGTCGACGGCGCCAAGGCGTTCTACCGGTGGTGGTTCGACCCCGAGCAGTTCGGGCCGTGGCTCCGCATCCAGAACACCTACCAGCTCCCGCCGACCAAGGCGTGGGAGAAAGACCCGATGTGGACGGCCGACCCGAAGCTCGCCGCCTTCGGGCGCGAGGCATCGTTCGGCCGCACGCAGGGCTACGCCGGCTCGCCGAACGACAAGGCGGCGATGGCGCGCTCGAAGTACATCGTCGTCGACACCTTCGCCAAGGCCGTCCAGAGCGGCGACGCGGCGGCCGCGATCAAATGGGGCGCCGACGAGCTGACCAAGATCTACAACCCGTAAGCCCGGCCGGAGCGGAGGGGAACGGCTATGGCGACCACCACTACCGCGGGGGCCGGGCCCGCGGCCCGGCCCCACCAGGCCTTCAACCCGCTGCGGCGGCCGTTGGCCGCCCTCGAGCGGCAGGCGCCGCTCGGGGTCGTGCTGATGGTGCCGGGACTGCTCTTGCTGCTGGTCTTCATGGCCTACCCGTTCTTCCTCGGCATCTACCTGTCGATGACCGACAGCACGATCGGCGAGACGGGCAGCTTCGTCGGCATCAGGAACTTCGCGGCGCTGCTCTCGGACGGGATCTTCCTGCAGACGGTGCGCAACACCTTCGTCTACGCCTTCTTCACCGTGCCGTTCAAGCTGGGCTTCGGGCTGGCACTGGCGCTCGTGCTCAACAACAAGATGCCCTTCCGCAACGCGATCCGCGCCGGCGTGCTCCTGCCGTGGATCGTGCCGACCGCGCTCTCCAGCCTCGGCTGGTTCATGATCTTCGACCCCGTCTTCAGCCCGATCTCCTGGCTCCTGCGGCAGCTCGGCCTGATCAGCCACAACGTGAACTTCCTCGGCGATGCCTACTTAGCGATCGCGTCGGTGTGCCTGGCCAACGTCTGGCGCGGCATCCCGTTCTTCGGCATCGCCATCCTGGCCGGGCTGCAGGCGGTGCCGCAGGAGCTCCACGAGGCCGCCGCGATCGACGGCGCCGGCGCATGGCAGCGCTTCCGGGCGGTCACGCTGCCGGTCATCCGGGGCGTGGTGCTCATAGCGACGCTCTACTCGATCATCTGGACGTTCGCCGACTTCCAGCTCATCTACGTGCTGACGAAGGGCGGACCGGCCAACCAGACGCACGTCTTCGGCACCTACGCCTACCAGATCGGCCTCAACGCCACCCAGATCGGCCAGGGCGCGGCGATCGCGCTCTACATGTTCCCAATCCTGGCGCTCTTCGCGATCGTCCTGCTGCGCTTCGTGCGCGGCCAGGAGGAGTGAGATGGTCGGCAGCGGCACGCTCCGGCACCGATTCCTCGGCGTTTACCTCCCCCTCGCCGGCTTCCTGATCTTCCTGTTGTTCCCCTTCTACTGGATGGTGATCGTCTCGCTGAAGCCGACGAACGACCTCTTCAACACCGCCAACAACCCGTTCTGGGTCCAGCACTTCACGCTCGAGAACTACGCCTATCTCTTCCAGAAGACCGCGTTCCTGAGCTGGCTGCAGAACACGCTCATCGTGTCGGTCGCGGCGACCGCGATCTCGCTCTTCTGCAGCGTCCTGATCGGCTACGCGCTGGCGCGGCTCAACTTCCCCGGCTCCAACGTCCTGGCGCTCGGCATTTTCCTCGCCTACCTGGTGCCGGACACGCTGCTCTTCCTGCCGCTGGCGCAGGTCATCGCCAAGCTGCACCTCTACAACACCTACTGGGCGCTGATCCTGACCTACCCGACGCGGCTCATCCCGTTCGCCTCCTGGCTCCTGATGGGCTACTTCAAGACGATCCCGAAGGAGATCGAGGAGTGCGCGATGATCGACGGGATGAGCCGCCTGGGCGGCCTCACCAGGATCATCCTGCCGCTGGCGCTGCCGGGCGTGCTGTCGGCCGGCATCTTCTCGTTCACGCTCTCGTGGAACGAGTTCCTGTACGCCCTCATCTTCATGTCGACCGGCGCGATGAAGACCATCCCGGTCGGCACCGTGAGCGACCTGGTCAAGGCCGACGTGCTGTTCTGGGGCTCGCTGATGGCCTCGGCGGTGCTCGGCTCGGTGCCGGTCGCCTTCATCTACTCGTTCTTCGTCGAGAACTACGTCCAGGGCATGACCGCCGGCGCGGTCAAGGGATAGGCGGGGCCGAGCGACCAGCGCGGCGCAGCCGCCGCGTCCCTCACCTGAAAACCACATGGGTGCGCGCCCCGTGGGCCTCCACGGTGAGGCGTTTCGGAATGGCGTCGGCTACACGGCGGCGACTGGCTCGCGGACCGCCATCGACGACGGCAGGAACCGCTTGACGATCCCCAACGACGCGTCGGTCTTGCGGATGGACGCCATGGCGTCCCGCTCGATCCCGGTCAGCGCCCGGATGCAGTCGATCGTCTCGGGGATCACGATCGCCTCGTTGTGGACCTGGTACGTCAGGTAAACGTCGTGCTCGTCGGCGCCGATGGCGTCCTCCCAGACCGCCACCTCCCACATGTCGGCGCGCGGTCGCCCGAGGTCGCGCATCAGCTCGACCACCGCGTTCGGCGCGCTGAGCCCGTCGTCGGCGCGGACGAAGGCGACGCGCGGTGCGCCCAGCAGGATCTCGCGCACCTCGTCCGCGGCGACTGGCCGGGTCGTCTCGACCATGGCGAAGTGGACGTGGCTGAGGTTGAACGGCCCGGAGGCCGCGACCGTCGTGATCTCGAGATCGGGGATGACGGTCTTCGCGTCGGGCCCCTGGTGGCTGGGCACCTTCGTCTCGGGCACGACCGTGTTGATCATGCCGCCCAGGTGCGACTCCCACGGGTCGGTCGCCCGACGCATCAGCACGACGCGGGCACGGCGCACCAGGCCGCGGCTGTGGAGCGGGTGCAGGATGCGGCACAGCGCGGTCGTATTGCACGAGACGACGCGGGCCGCGTCGCGGCCGAGCGCGCCGGCGTAGTTGACCGCGGCGTTGAAGGAGTAGCCGGCGAGCTCGTGCTTCTCGCCGCCCTGCCAGACCGCCTTGACGCCGAACGCGCGGTACAGGTCGCGGTTGGCGGCCGCGACCTTCTTCGGCGTGCAGTCGACGACCACGTCGGCGCGGGCGACCATCGCCTCGAGCTCGCCCTGGACGGGGATGCCGGCGGTGGCCATCGCCTCGTGCGCGGCCGCGGTCGCGGCGAAGACGGGGAAGCCGCGCTCGACCGCGACGCGGATCCGGTAGTCGGCGACGACGTCGGCGACGCCGACGAGCTCCATGTCGTCCTGCAGGTCCACCGCGTCGGCGACCCGCTTGCCGATCACGCCGTAGCCGTTGACGGCGACGCGCACGGGCTGCTTGTAGGCCATCGTTCGTGCTCCTTTCGCGTCAGGGACGCTGCTCTCGCTCAGGTGGGCTGCGGGCGGCCGATCAGCCGCTCGACGGTGGTCAGGAGGGTCTCGCGGTCCAGGTCGCCGGGCAGCAGCTCGGCCTCGCCGCGGGCGGCCATCGCCGCCACGTCGAGCGGGATCACCCCGCCCGCGCCCCAGATCAGGATCGGCTTGGTCGGCGCGTGCGCGTGCTCCTGCGCCAGCATCTCACCGCTGCCGAAGCTGGTCGGCCCGGTCGGCAGGTTGGGGTCGTAGAGCAGCAGGTCGGCCTGGGTCCAGAGGGGGCAGTCGAAGAAGTGGTAGGAGTAGCAGTCGTAGGCGGGTGCCTCCGGCCCGCAGCACACCCGGACGCGGTAGCCTGCCTCGCGCAGCCAGCCGGCCAGCTGGTCGGCGTTGTCCGTGGTGCGTTGGACGACGGTCACGGTCTTCGTCTTCATCTCGTCTTCCTCTCGGAGGCATGCCCCGTGCTTGAGGTTACGAGCGGCGCGCGCTGTCGTCGTCGGGGGAATACCCGGATGTGGGCGATGCCGACGTGGCCCGGGCGTTGTGGCGGGTGCCGACGAGCCGGCGGTGGAGGTGCGGGCAGAAGCCTCGTCGACTACGCCGTGGATCAGCGTTTCCCCTGATTGCCGGACCTGGCCCCCTCCGTAGAGTCGACCCTAGAGCGGTGGCAAGCGCCGCCCGGGAGGTGCCCGGCGTGCATCGCCGGCGACCGTCGACTCCCAGCGTCGGGCCGGGCGTGGCCGTGGCCGTGCTCCTCGTCCTGCTGGGCATCTACGACGTCCTGCTGCGGCCGTGGCTGCTCGACTGGGGCTCGACCGCGGCCGAGCGCGTGATGGTGCTGCCGGGCGACCGCGAGGAGGACTTCGGCCCCAACGCGTGGCAGCCCGGCACGCAGCGCACCGGCGCGTCGCCCGATCCCGGGCTCCGGTTCACGCGCGCCATATCGATCGACGCACCGCCCGAGGCCGTCTGGGCCTGGCTGGTGCAGATCGGCCAGGACCGAGCCGGCTTCTACAGCTACACCTGGCTCGAGAACCTGACCGGCGCGGACATCCACAACGGCGACGCCGTCCGACCCGAGTGGCAGGCGCGCGCAGTCGGCGACCGGGTGCCGATGTACCCACCCGGGGCGTTCGGCGGCCGCCTGCGGGACGCGACGCAGGTGACGATCGCCCTGCTCGAGCCGAGGCGCGTGATCGACGGCGTCACGGGGCGCTTCGTGCTGCTGCCGACGGCAGACGGCGGCACGCGGCTGTTGCTGCGGGAGCCCCTCCATCCAGGGCTGGCGTCCTGGCTGGTCGGCGACCCGATGCACTTCGTCATGGAGCAGCGCCAGCTCCGCGGCATCAAGGAGCGCGCCGAGGGGCGCCCGTTGGTTCCGCCAGCGTTGGGTGCGCTTGCGCGGCTCGGCTGGCTCACCGCCGGCGCCGCGCTCGTCGGCGCGTTCCTCTCACGGCGGCGCTGGATCGTCTGGGGAGGCGCGTGCGCCCTGCTGATGATCCCGGTGCTGGTCACGACCGGCGACGCCGACGCAGCGCTGGCCGGATTCCTGGCGCTGGGCACCTCGGTGCTCGGCTTCCTGCGCTTCGGCCGCGGCTGGTTGGCGCCGTACGCGCTCGTCGCGGCCGGCGTGCCGCTGGTGCTGCTGCTGGCGCCCGACGCCTACGCCGCGTTCGGGCTGCTATTCGCCCTGGGTGGGGTGGTGCTGGCTGGGCGCTGGGCGCTCGGGCACGCTGCCGCACCACCGGCCGTGCGCCCCGCCCCGCGCGGCGTTGATTGACCTGACTCGACTGGAGGGACGCGATGGGACGGATGGTGCTGGTGGCCGCCGGCGGCGCGATGGTGTTCGGCGGCCTGGCGGCGTGGCTGCGCCGTGCGCCGGCAGAGCGGGTCGTGCGCGGGGGCACCCACGACGGGACGCTGCTCGACGACGTGTGCCCCGACTTCGAGTTCGCGGGTGTGGAGTCGGTCGAAGTCAACGCGCCGCCAGCGGCGGTCTTCGAGGCGATTCGGCGGGTGACGCTCGCAGAGATGCCGGTCGCGCGCGCGCTGGGCACGCTGCGCTACCTGCCGGGGATCCTGCTCGGGCGGGTGCGGCCGCGCGCCGATGGGCGGCCTTTCGTCGAGGGGCTCGGCGTGGTGCTCGCCGAGGCGCCGAAGCGCGAGGTTGTGATCGGGATGGCCGGCCGGCTGCACGACCTGGTCGACCAGCGACCGGTGCCGTTCACGAGCGCCGACGAGTACGCCCGGTTCGCCGACCCCAGCTACCAGAAGTTCGTGCAGAGCTTCCGCGTCGAGCCGCCCGGCGGCGACTGGGTCCGGCTGGTCGCGGCGCACCGCACCCACGCCCTGAGCGAGGAGTCGCGGCGGAAGTTCCGGCCGTACTGGCGGCTACTGGTCGGGCCCGGCAGCGGCGTGATGCTGCGGGGACTGCTCGACGCGATCAAACGGCGCGCCGAGGCCGAGGCATCGCGCACCCGGTCGCGCCAGGAGGTGTAGGGGCATGTCGCGGTGGCTGCTCGCGTTCTTCCTGGTGGTCCAGGCACACTTCGCGGCGTCCTACCTGGTGCCGCTCGACGCGCGAAGCCAGGCCGAATTCGGTGGGCTCCTGCGCTGGCTCTGGCCCTGGGCGGACGGCGATGGCGGCCCCCTCGGCCGGGTGACCGTCGCGGCCGGCTTCCCGGTCGCCGGCTTCTTCCTCGCCATGGCGACCGCCGCGCTGCTGCTGGTCGCCGCGCTCGCCGTAGCGGGCTTCTGGGTACCGCGCGCCTGGTGGAGGCCCACCGCCGTCCTCGGCGCGGCACTCCTGCTGTGCCTGATGGCGCTCTTCTTCGGGCCGACCAAGCTGCTTCCGGCCGCGTTCGCGCTGGGCACGCTGTACCTGGCGTTGGTCGAGCCGAGCTGGGCGAGCGGGTAGGCGTCACGGGACGGTGGTCGACGGTGTCGACACCCGCGCAGGTCGGTTCCCGGGCGGTCGAGGCGCCCGGCCGCGCCGGTCGCGCTGCCCGACCGCCGAAGGAGGCGGTCGCACGGGCGTTGCTCGCCCGCGACCCTCGCCTGGCCTACGCGCTGTCTCTGCTCATCGCGGCGCTGGTCGCGGCCGTCTCGTCCGTCGGGCTGGTCATGGGGTCGGCCGTTCCGTCTGGCCCGGACCCCGCGGCGGGCTACGGCATCCGGACGTCGACCGCCGGCGTCGTCGTGCCGGGGTTCCTGGCGCATGACGGGTTCAACCTGACCGTCGCGCTGCCACTGCTGCTCGTGCTGCCGCTGCTGGCGCGTCGCGGCTCTTTCCTCGGCCTGCTGCTCTGGCCCGGCGCGCTCTTCTACGCGCTCTACACGTACGTAGGCTACCTGGTCGGGGCACCCTTCGGTCCGTTGTTCCTGCCGCACGCGGCGTTGGTCGCCCTCAGCGGCGTCGCGGCGATCGATCTGCTGACGGCGATCGACGGCGAGCGCATCCGGGGGTACCTCGGCATGGCTCTGCCGGCGCGTGCCATCGGCGGGCTGCTCGTCGGGCTGGGGCTGATGACGCTGGGCCAGGACGGGGGCGGCGCGCTCGCGGTCGCGCTCGCGGGCACCGCCGAGCCGATCTCCCGCCACGTCTGGGTGGCCGACCTGGCGTTCGAGGTGCCGGCGACGGTCGTCGGCGGTCTGATGCTGTGGGGGCGGCGCCCGGTTGGGTACGCGGTGGGTGCCGGGCTGCTCTTCCAGTTCGCGTTGACACCCCTGGCGCTGGCCGCGATCGCGGCGCTCCAGCCGATCCTGACTGGCTCCGCGGCCGATTGGGGCAGCGTCGTCGGGTTGCTCGCCTTCGCGGGGATCTCGCTGACACCGCTGTGGTGGTTCGCCCGAGGTCGGGCGGCCAGGCGTGAGGAGCAAGGCTGATGTGGTGGCAAGACGTGCTGATGGGCTTCTGGAATGGACTGACGGCCTGGATCGTGCTGGTCGTCCACGTCCTGGGCGGCTGGGCGCAGTACCCACTCTACGACGCGGCGCGGAGCGGCAACTGGTACGACTTGGGCTTCCTGGTTGGAGCGGGCTCGCCGTTCCTCGGCGCGGCCGGATCGCGCGCGCGCAGCCGTCCGACGCGCGACGCCGAGGAGAACGACGCGCCGGGCGACGGACGGCTGGTGGCCTGAACGGCCGCGGCCGGCTTCGGGGCCTCGGCCGATGAGCCTCTGCGCCGCGACTGGATGCCGTCGCGGCTGAACCAGTCACAGTCGCCGGCTTCGGGGCCTCGGCCGATGAGCCGCTGCGCCGGCCCTGGCACCCCGGCCCACTCCCCAGAATCAGGTGGTTCCCCTGACGCCGCCCACCCGCGGCGCGCCTAAGCTGCCCGATGGGCGGCCGTAGAGACCCGCCGGAGGTACATGCGATGGAGCTCGACGAACGATCCGCCGCGGAGTGGCGGCGCCTGTGCCTCGCGCGGCTCCGGCGCTTCGTCCGCCTGACGCAAGCGCCGGTCGTGGTCGCGACGCCCGAGCTGCGTCGGCTGACACGGCGCGCCGTCTTCTCGGCCTACCGTGATTGCGCGGCGGTCGGCCTCGAGGACGAGGCCCGGCTGGCGATCGCCGAGACGCTCGCGCACGCCGTGCGCTGACCCACGCTCACCGGTAGGCGGTAGCCGTGCATCGCCAACCCACCAACGGAACGCCCCGCGCGCCACTGGTCGCGGGAGACGATCGCGACGGCGCGTCGACGCGTCGTCGACGCGCGTTTACTTGCCGGGCGACGGCCGTCCCCGGCGATCCGACCGAGGAGGCAGACCCATGGGCGGATTGACGCTCGGCCGGCCGTTCGGCATCCCCGTCGTGGTGCACCCGACCTGGCTGATCGCCTTCGGCGTCGTGGCGTGGGCGCTGGCGGCCGGCTACCTGCCGGCTGACTACCCGGGCTGGGCGGCCTGGCAGTACTGGCTGGCCGGCGCGGTCGCCGCGGTCCTGCTCTTCGGCTCCGTCCTCCTCCACGAGCTGAGCCACGCGGCGGTGGCGCGCGCCCGGGGCCTGCGCGTCGAGCGCATCACGCTCTTCGTCTTCGGCGGCATGGCCGGGATCGCCGAGGAGGCGCGGCGGCCGGTCGACGACTTCCTGGTCGCGGCGGTCGGCCCGCTGGTGAGCCTGCTCCTGGCCGGCGCCGCCCGGCTCCTGCTGCCGCTGGCGGCCGCGGTGGGCCAGGGGCCGGCGGCCGTGGTCGGCTACCTGGCGCTGGTGAACCTGCTGCTGGCGCTCTTCAACCTGCTGCCCGGCCTGCCGCTGGACGGCGGCCGCGTGTTGCGGGCCGCTTTGTGGCGCGCAACCGGCAGCTTCGCGCGCGCCACGCGCCTGGCCTCCTTCGCCGGCCAGGCGCTGGGCTACCTGCTGGTTGCCTCGGGCTTCCTGTCGGTGCTGGGTGGTGACCTGGTCGGCGGGCTCTGGACCAGCACGATCGGCTGGTTCCTCGGCGGCGCCGCCGAGGCGAGCCGCCAGCCGGCCGGCCCGCACCCGGCCTTCGGCGTCACCGTCGACCGCCTGGCCAGCCGCGACGTCCCGGCCGTGGCACCCGACCTCAACCTGGAGACGTTCGTCCACGAGCTCGTGGTCGCCGCCGGTCGGCGCGCGGTTCCGGTCGTCGAGGGCGGTCGGCTCGTCGGCATCGTCAGCGTCACCGACGCCGGCAAGGTCGCTCCGGCCGCCTGGTGCGGCACGACGGTCGGGGATGTGATGACCCACGCCGACCTCGCGACCGTACGGGCCGACGCCGACGCATCGGTCGCGCTCGATCTGATGGCGCGCCGGGGCGTCCACCAGCTTCCGGTCGTCGACCGCGACGGGCGGCTCGTGGGGCTCATCACGCGCGCCGACGTCGTCGCCTGGCTGGCCCGCGGCCAGGCGACACGGTTGGGGCTGGACGCGGCCGAGCTGCGCGGCGAGGACGTGCGCCCAGCCGCCTGAACGACGCGCTGGCCTCGGGGCCGCGCCGCCGAAGGCAGCCGAGGCCGCACTGCGCCGACGACGACGTGGACGCCGGGTCGGGAGCCCGGCCCTGGCGTCCACCAGCGCGCCGGTGGGCCTGACCTCGCTACCGAGTCGGGGCCGGCGGGGCCAGGCGCCCCGCCGCCTGCAGCCGTTCGGCTAGCGCGCGGATGGCCCCGGCCTCCGGAGTCCCACGGTCGGCGCTGACGAGCAGCAGCTCCAGCCCGTCGAGGAGCATCTGCCGCTCGCTTTCGCCCAGCGACAGCTGGGCGGTCGGCTGGGGCTCACGCTCGGCGGCGGCTGCCGCGGCGGCGCGGTCGGCGGCGTCGCCCAGCGCCACACCGCCTGGCGGGACGAGGACGACCGGCGTGACGGCACGCTGGACGACCGCCGAGGCGACCGAACCCATCACCAGCCGCGTGAGCCCGGTGCGGCCGTGCGTCGCCATCACGATGAGCGTCGCCGCGACGCTGCGCGCGGTCTCCAGGATCTGGTGGGCCGGGTCGCCCTGCTCGACCACCCGTAGCGCGACGTGGTCGGCGACGCCCACCCGCGCTGCCGACTCTTCGAGGGAGTCGCGGGCGGCTGCCAGCCGCTCCTCGACGGCCGTCGTCTCCGCGCGGGCCGGCCAGTCGCCGGTCAAAGTGAACGAGTCGACCGGAGGGGGCTCGACGACGCGCAGGAGCACCAGCTCCGCGCCGAGCGTGGTGGCGAGCTGGTGGGCCGGCCGCAGCGCCGACTCGGCCAGCTCCGACCCGTCGAGCGGCACGAGGATCCGCATGTGGCCGCCGCGCGGCGCCCGCGCCCACGCGCAGGCAGGCGGCACCAGCACCACCGGGACCGGCGACAGCCGCAAGGTCTGCTCGGCGACGCTGCCGTAGAACCACCGGCCGACCCCGCCGCGCCCGTGCGTGGACATCACGACCAGGTCGGCCGGCAGGTCCTGGACGGCGTGCCGGATCGCCCAGGCCGCGTCGCCGCCGCCGACGCGCGCGTCGACGGCGAGCCCTTCTTCCCGCAGGCGCGCCGCCTCCGCCTCCAGCTCCCGCTCGGCCTCGGCCTCGGCCTTCTTCTGGGCTGCCCAGTTGTCGAGGCCGGGCACGGGCAAGACCGACACGGCCCGGAACAGGACGAGCCGGGCGCCGGCCGCCTTCGCCAGCGCCAGGCCGTAAGGCAGGGCTGACCTGGCTAGCTCGGACCCGTCGAGGGGGATCAGGATCGTGGTGATCACGGCACACCTCCCATGATGTGGAGCCTTCGCTCTGCCCACAAGCTCGCGCACCGTCGTTTCGGACCGCGTAGCCGACGGTAGACGGCGGGTCAACGGCCGTCGCCGCACCAGCTCAGCCGAAGGCGCCGACCCGTCGGCGCCCACCACTCGCCCGCGCAGTATCCGGGTTTCCCCCGACGCGGGCGCGTGGCCCCAGGGGCACCATCGAAGAAGCCAGGAGGAGGAGCATGGCGAGGATGCACGAGCCCGTCGAAGCAGCGTTGACGGCCCAGCTGAAGTCGGAGCGGGCCAGGCTCCTGCGTGAGCTGCGCCTGCTCGACCAGGCCGAGCGCGCGCTCGGCGCCAGCCAGGCCGACGAAGGCGACGCCGGCGGCGAGATGGCCGACGTGGCGAGCGACCTGGCGGAGGAGGAGCTGGATGCGTCGCTCGCCGCCGCCACCAGGGAGCGTTTGGTGGAAGTCGAGGCGGCACTGCTGCGCGTCGCCGAGGGCACGTTCGGCCGATGCCTGCGCTGCGGCCGAGCAATCGGTATCGCCCGGCTGCGCGCGCTGCCCTGGACCGCCTACTGCCGGCGCTGCGCGGGCAGCTTCGGCACAGCCCAGCCGCCAGCCGATGCGCCGGCCGGACTGATCGCGCACATGCGGTAGCTGGCGGCTGGGACAAGTGGGGCGACGTCGTCCTACTCCGTAAGGCGCGGCACCTTCCGCCTCGCCGCGGCGGGCTGTCGCCACGTTCCCACCTACCGGGCCGGTAGCTCTGGGTTGCTGGCCCCGAAAAGCGGTTGGCCGCCGGGACGTTGACGAGCCGTCTACCGGCGCCTACGAGACCAGCAACGTTGGGGCGGCAGACTGGTGCCCGACGAGGTGGGGCATGGACGGCATTCCGCGCGCCGACGAGGAGATCGAGCGGAGCATTCTGAACCTGTTCGCCGCCGAAGGGGCGCCGAGGCCGGCGAACGTTTCGGTGCACGCGGTCGGCGGCAGCGTCCGCCTCGGCGGCGTCGTGGCCGACGCGGCGGAACACCAACGCGTGTTGGACCTGGTGCGCGCCGTGCCCGGCGTCACTGGCATCGTCGACGAGGTGACCGTTCTGCGGGAGCCCCCGCCGCCGCCAAGCCGACAGCCCGGGACCGCGTTCTCGAAGATCCTCGTGCCGCTCGACGGCACGGCCGAGGGTGCCGAGGCCATCACGACGGCGCTCGCGCTGGCCGATGGGCTCGGCGCCGAGCTGTCGCTCGCGCACGTACTGGAGGACGGCGGCGCGCCGACGGAGCGGGCGCTCGCTTCGACGTACCTGGCGGGCGTCGCCGGCGAGCTCTCAGCGCAGGGCCGCCGCGTCAGGACCATGCTCCGTGAAGGGCAGGTCGCCAAGGAGATCGTCGCCGCGGCGGACGAGCTCGGCGCCGACCTGATCGTGATGACCACCCACGGCCGCCACGGGCTTGCCCGGGCCTGGCTGGGCAGCGCCGCGCAGGGGGTCCTCTCGGCGAGTCCGGTGCCCGTCCTCCTGGCGCGGCCGGGCGTCAGGCAAGCCGAGCAGGTACGGACGCTGTTGGTGCCGGTCGACGCGACGCCGGGCGGCGCGCTTGCGTTGGCAGCGGCGGCCGGCCTGGCGCGCTCGCTCGGCGCGGGGATCGTCCTGCTCCAGGTCGTCGTCCCGAGCGACTCGGCGGACGACGCCCTCCTGGGTCCGCTCGACGAGCTGATCGACGGGCTCGACTGGAACGCCGAGGCGCGGGCCGCCGCGCAGCGGTACGTCGACGCGCTGGCCGCACGGCTCGTGCACGCCGGGTTGGTGGCCCAGGGCCGCGTCGTGCTCGGATCGGTCGCGCCGACGATCTGCCGGGTGGCGGCCGACGTCGCGGCGGATCTGATCGTGATGAGCACGCACGCGCTGACCGGACCCGCGCGGGCGCTGGTCGGCAGCGTGGCCGACGAAGTGGTGCGCGCGGCCGATCGGCCGGTGCTCCTCGTGAAGCGCCCGAACCGCGGCCGGTTCGACGTGCCGAGCCGGCTGCGGGAGCCACAAGCGCTCGGGCACGCGGGTTGATGGCACGAATCGGTAAAGCCACTCCTGGAGGTAAGCACGTGGAAACGTTGGGCGATGTTCGTGTCGGTTACCGCGCGGGCCCGGGTACGGATGCGCGCGCCAAGTCGAGCGAACAACTGCTCGAGGCGATCGGCGAGCGGGTGAAGCCGCAAGTCGGCGTCGACGCGGTCTTCGGGCCGCCGCGGACGGTCGGCGACCGGACCATCATCCCGGTCGCCCGGGTCGCCTACGGCTTCGGCATGGGTGCCGGCGCGGGGAAGCCCGCGAAGGACGGCAGCCAGGACGCCGAGCAGGCCGGCGCTGGCGGCGGCGCGGCCGCGATGGCGACGCCGGTGGCGGTCGTGGAGGTCACGCCAGACGGCGTGCGGGTCATCCCGGTCGTCGACGTGATGCGCCTCATCACGCGCGTCCTGCTGTTCGTCGGGATCGTCTCGGTCATGGGCATCCTTTTCGGCGCCCGCGGCCGCGGCCAACGTTTCGGAACGCGTGGCGCGGCGTAGATCCTCGGTTGGGCCCCCAGCTTGCCGGGTCCGGTCACGGGGTGGCGTTCGGGGCCGGCGCTGGCGAGGGCGCCGGCGGCATTGGCCGGTCATGGGTGTCGGTCCACGCCGCCAAGTGGCGTTCGTGGCGGCGCTGGCGTCGGTTCGGCGGCTCGAGGTCGCCGGGGCACAGGCCGGCTCGTCGAGCAGCGGCCAGATCGCACCGCGAGCTGCCAGTGCTTGGGTCCGACCGTGGGCCGTTTACGAAACGTTCACCCTCGCATAGGTTGCCCGCAACGCTGGTCGGCCACGATGGCGCTGCGCGCCCAACCGAGACTTGCGCGCGGAGAAGACGATGTCCGAGAAGAAGGCAGACGTTCCGGTGAAGGCAAGCGAGGTCCGGCCAGTGCTCCGGGAGCCGTTCAAGATGCTCGAGGCGATGGAGCAGGAGATGAGCCGGCTCTGGCGAGAGGGCTGGCCGTTCGGCCCGTGGCTGGCGGCGCGGCCGCGCCGCCTGTTCGAGGCGCCCACGATGGGGGCGGTGTGGGTGCCGCAGATGGACGTCTACGAGAAGGACGGCAAGCTGGTTGTCAAGGCCGAGCTGCCCGGCATGAAGAAGGAGGACGTCGAGGTCACGGTCGAGGAGGGTGACCTCGTCATCAAGGGCGAGCGGAAGACCGAGTCGGAGGTCAAGCAGGAGGACTACTACCGGTCGGAGCGCAGCTACGGCAGCTTCTACCGGCGCGTCCCGCTGCCCGAGGGCGTCGATCCGGAGAAGGCCACGGCGACCTACGCCGACGGCATCCTGGAGATCGACGTGCCGCTGCCGGCCAAGCCGAAGCAGACCGAGCGCAAGATCCCAGTCGCGTGACCGGGTGACGCCGGGGCGTGGGCGCGCCGGGCGGCGCGCCCACGTCACCCCGGCGCCCGATAGGTCACCCGCCGGCTCGAAGCTGCCGGAGCCTACTCGGCAGAGGCCTGGGTCACCCGGACGAGCAAGATGGGGCAGGCCGCGTGGTGGAGCACGTGGTCGGCGACGCTGCCCATCACCATCCGCTCGAGGCCGCCACGGCCGTGCGTGCTCATCGCGATGAGGTCCACGTCGGAGCGGCGCGACTCCAGCACGATCGCCTCGCCGGCCGGTCCGTCGAGCCGGCGGTGCTCGGCGCGGATGCCCTGCCGGCGCAGCCGCTGCTCGACCGCCTCCAGGTAGACCTCGGCCTCCTGCTCGCCGGCCTCGACGAACGGGCCGGAGTCGAGGAGCGGGCCGGTTCCCGGCAGGGCAGTGGAAGCGCGGGCCACGTACAGGCTGGCGGGGGGCGTGTAGGCGCGCACCAGCTCGACCGTCGACCCGAAGCGCTTCGCCAGCGCTTCGACGTGCGGCAGCACGGCCTCGGCCAGCGGCGAGCCATCGAGCGGCACGAGGATCCGCCGGTAGCTCGGAACCGGGGTGCTGGGGTCGGTCCGCGGGTCGTGCGCGGTCATGCTAGCGCTCCGGCGGGGTGGGATCGACGTCGGGCAGCACGTCGTGCGCGGTCATGCTAACCCTCGGGCGGCGCGAGATCGACGTCGGGCAGCGCGTCGTGCGCCTCTCGCAGGTGGGCGTCACGCGCGACGAGGCTGCCGAGCAGCACGCCGCAGACCGGGCAACGCACGCCGGGCGGCTCGGGCTGGAGGTGCGCCGACCAGAGGTGGTCGTCGAGCTCCTGCCAGGTCGCGAACTCGGCCTCGCACCGGTTGCACCGGAACGCGCCGGGGATGCCCGGAACCTCGGTCATCATCGCTCATCCTCCTCTCGCTCGCGTCGGACGCCCCGATGGTCGACCGGTCCGCTCGCCCCACGGCTCGCGGACACCGGATACGGGTCCGCCACCTCCGAACCAATGCGGAGGCTAGCCGTGGGGGGTTGCCGCTGGCATTGCCGCGGGTTGCGCCTACGTAGACGTCGGCGGCCGGTCCTCGCGTCGACCGGTCCGTTTCCGGCGTGTCTACCGAGCGCAACGCCGGGCGCAACCCTGGCGGGGCAAGGTTCGGGCGGAACGAAGCAGCCGGCTTCCGGAGGCGGCGTGGTGTCGGAGCTGGGACGCATAGACGAGGTGCTCAGCCGGCACCACTACGGTCGGGGCCCACAGGTCGAGCCGTCGACGGAGTGGGTGCCGGTCGACGAGGATGCACCTTGCCCACGGTGCGGCAGCGTCGCCCTCTGCCACGTCTCGGCGGACGGTCGGTACGTCCACTGCTTCCTCGTGCCGTCGCGCTGGCCGATGGCCGACGGCGGCTGGCTGCACCCGGTGGGCGTCCCGGCTAAGGGGAAGCGTCCCCCGCGGCGCCGCGCGGCGCCCGCGCCGCCACCCCCGACGGACGAGCAGTGATCCGCACGATCGTGGTGCCGCTCGACGGCTCGCCCCTGGCGGCGCGCGCCCTGTTGTGCGCCGAGCCGCTCGCGCTCGCCGCCGATGCGCGCGTGCTGCTCGTCCGTGCTGGCGGCACGCCACCGGACGAGGAGTGGGACGAGCGTTCGGCGCTCGCGCGGGCGCGCTCGGAGCTCGCGGAGACGGCGGAGCGGCTCCGTCGGCGCGGCGTCCAGGCGGACTGGCGCGTCGAGCCCGGCGACGCGCGCGCGGCGATCATCCGGACCGCGCGCGAGGCGCCCGCCGACATGGTCGTGATGGGCACGCACGGGCGCGGGGTCCCCACCGAATGGCCGCACGGGAGCGTGGCCGACGCGGTCGTCCGCGACGCGGCCGGCCTGCCCGTGCTGCTGGTGCCGGCGTCCTGCCAGCCCTCCCACGCCAGGGGGCCGCGGGTGGCGGTGCTGCTGGACGGCTCGTCGTTCGCCGAGCAGGTCCTGCCGGCCGCGGGCGACCTGGCCCGGGCGATGGCGGGGCGCGTCGCGCTTCTCCGGGTCGCCCAGACGGGCGACGCCGTGGGGACCGACGGGATCAGGGCGCACCTGGAGCTCGTCAAGCGCGCACCTGCGCTCGACGGCATACCGGTCGAAGTGCACACCGCGGAAGGGGACGTCGCCGCGCACGCGCTGGGAGCGTCGGTCGCGGCGGACGTGGTCGCGATGACGACCCACGGCCAGAGCGGACACCCCAGCGTGCTGATGGGCAGCGTGGCGGCCGCCGTCCTCCGGCGCGCGCGGTGCCCCGTCCTGCTGCTGCGCCCGACGGGGCTCCGCGCGGCGGCAGCGTGATGGCACCAGTGGTCTGCGGCAGTGGCAGTGCAGCGCGACCCGCGCGGCCTCGCCGCGCGAGCTAGCGGATTTTGGAAGGTGTGGCATGGAGGACACGTCGGAGTCCCGGCGCGAGCGGGCGATCAAACGGATCAAGGAGCGGAACGCGTTCTGGATGCACCTGGTCGTGTACGCGGCGATCAACGGGATCCTGGTGGTGATCTGGGCCATCAACGACGCCGGCGGCCCCCGCGGGTTCTGGCCGACGTTCTGGCCGATCTACCCGCTGCTGGGCTGGGGGTTCGCGCTGGCGATGCATGCCTACGCGGCGTTCTGGGCCCGCCCGATCACCGAGGAGCAGATCGAACGCGAGATGCGCAAGATGACCTGACCTTCTGGCCGGGGGGCGACGCCGGGCGGTCATCCGGGGATTCCCCCGACGACAGCGCGGCCGTCCGCCACCACAATTCGGGCTGAGCACACGCTCGCGGGTAATCGAGGTCTTTGCCATGGAGACCGCGCCATCGATCCGGACAGGCACCGCTCCGCCGAGACCCGTCCCAGAGGAACAGGCGGCGGCGGCGCGGGCTCGCGGGCTCCCCGAGCGGGTGGCCGCGCTCCTCGATCCGGCGACATATCCGCACCCGGCCGCGGACATCGAGCTCGTCGAGACGCACATCTCGTGGGTCGTCCTTGCCGGGAGCTACGCCTACAAGATGAAGAAGCCGGTGGACTTCGGCTTCCTCGACTTCCGCACGCTCGCCCAGCGCGAGCACGACTGCGCCGAGGAAGTGCGGCTGAACCGGAGGCTCTGCCGCGGCCTCTACCGCGGCGTCGAGCACCTGGTCGAGCGCGGCGGCGTCTACCGGATCGGCGGCCCTGGCCGGCTGGTCGAGCCGCTCGTGTGGATGCGCCGCCTGCCGGCCGAGGGCATGCTGCCCCACCTGCTCCGGCGCTTCCGCGCCGACGCGGCGTTGATGCGCCGACTGGCAAGGCGCCTCAGCGCCTTCCACGCCAGGGCCGCGACCGGACCGGGCGTCGACGAGCACGGGAGCCCCGAGGTCGTCGCCCACAACTGGCGCGAGAACTTCGAGCAGATGGCGCCGTTCGTCGGCCGAACCACGACACCGGCCACGAACGAAGCGATCCGCGCGTACGTCGACCGATTCCTCGCCGCGCAGGGGGCCCTGCTCGCGCGGCGCGTGGCGCGAGGCCGGATCCGCGACGGGCACGGCGACCTCCACGCTGGCAGCGTCTGCCTCGACGGCCACCGGCTCTACCTCTTCGACTGCCTGGAGTTCAACGCGCGCTTCCGCTGCGCCGACGTGGCCTCGGAGGTGTCGTTCCTGGCGATGGACCTCGACCGCCACGGCCGTGCCGACCTCGGCGCCGCGTTCGTGGACGGGTACGTGGGCGCGAGCGGCGACCGCGAGCTGCTCGATCTGCTCGACTTCTACCGCTGCTACCGCGCCTACGTGCGGGGCAAGGTGCTCAGCTTCCGGCTGGCCGAGCCCGAGCTGCCGGCCTCGGAGGCGAGCGCCATCGCCGTCGAGGCGTCCGGGTACTTCGACCTTGCCGCGAGCTACGCCGACCGCTCGCGCCAGCCACAGCTCATCGTGGTCATGGGCCTGCCGGCGAGCGGTAAGACGACGCTCGCCGCGGCGATCGCCGGGCGGCTGGGCGCCGTCCACATCTCCTCCGACGTCGTGCGGAAGACCGCGGCGGGCATCGCGCCGACCACCCCGCGGACGGCGGCGTTCGGCGCCGGGCTCTACACCGCGGCGGCGCGCCACCGCACCTACGACGCCATGCGGGCCAGCGCCGCGCGGTGGCTGCGGCGCGGCAAGACGGTGGTGCTCGATGCGACCTTCGGCGATCCCGCCGAGCGCCGGCGCGTCCAGAGGCTGGCCGGCCGCCTGGGCATGCCCCTGGCGTTCCTCGCCTGCCAGGCGGCGGAGCCCGTACTGGTCGCGCGGCTCCGGGCCCGTCGGGCGGGCCCCAGCGTCTCCGACGCGCGCCTCGAGAACTGGCCGGCGCTGCGCGACGCGTACCAACCGCCGCGCGAGATCGTCGACGTGGTCGCCATCGACACCCAGGTTGGTCCGGCGACCGCGGTCGAGGCGGCGATGCGAGCGCTGGGCCGGCGGCCGGGCTAGCGCTCGCGCCCCGCGGCGCGGGCCACGGCCGGCGCCCTCCCGGATGGCGCCGGAACCGTTGACGAGCGGTTTACCCACAGCCACCTGGTGCGCAACCAAGCCACGGCACCATCGTCGAGTCAGGAGATCCCCTAATCGTGGAACCGACGTTCGAACGGGCGATCCCGGCCCGGCCCATTGCCTACGAGCGCTTCGGACGACCGTCGGCACCCAGCTCCGCGGGGTGGAGGACGGATGGCGCTTGCTGCCGCACGCCCACGCTCACGCCGTGGAACGGCGTGACGACGCCGCGGCACGCGCGGACCCACTGCACGAGGAGAACACTATGGCCAATGGGGAGGGCGATGGGGCGGCGTTCCGCGACCGCGGACAGGCCGGGCGCCTCCTCGGCGTCGCGCTGAACGACCACCGCGGGCAGGGCGTGCTCGTGCTGGGCATCCCGCGCGGCGGCGTCGTCGCGGCCGCCGAGGTGGCCCGCGCGCTCGGGGCGGAGCTCGGCGTCGTCGTCGCCAGGAAGCTCGGCGCGCCGGACCAGCCGACGCTGGCGGTGGGCGCGGTGAGCGCCGATGGCACCCTCGTCCTGGACGAGGCGCGGATCCGCGCCAGGCGGATCCCATGGTCGCACCTGGCGGCCGCCGAACGCCGCGAGCGCGCCAAGGCGCGCCGCTGGCAGCGCCGCTACCGCCGCGGGCTGCCCCCGCCGCGCATGGCGCGGCGCACCGTGATCGTCGTGGACGACGGCCTGACGACGGGTGCGACGATGCGCGCGGCCTTGCGGTCGGTGCGCCAGCACCGACCGGCGCGGCTCATCGCCGCCGTGCCGGTCGGCTCGGCGGCGGCGTGCGCCGAGCTCGCCGACGAGGCCGACGAGGTGCTCTGCCTCGAAAAGCGAGCGAACGTCGTCGCCGTCGGCGCTTGCTACGCCGATCCCACACCCGTCGACGACGCGGAGATCGTCCGCCTCCTGGACGAGGCGGCGCACCGGCCAGCGGCGTGACCGGCGCGGTTCCGCCGCACCGGACCACCGCGCCGCCGCTGTTTACGGGCTGTCTACGTGCGTCTACAGCTCCTGAAACGGGCGGCGCGCATCCTCGGCGCGGAGGTGAGTGGGAATGGCGACGATGCACCCCGCGCACGAGATCCCGGCCGTGCTGGCGACGCTGCGGCGCGCACCCGCCCGCGCCGGCGTGCTGAGCGTCTACCTCGACACCCGCCCCGAGCGCGTGGCGAACGCCGCCTACCTGCTCGCCTTCCGGGACGCCTGCAAAGAGATCCGGCACCAGGTGCCGGCCGACCAACGCGAACCCTTCGAGCTCGCGCGTCTGGCGGCCGAACGCTTCTTGACCGACGACTTCGTCCCCGGCGGACCCGGGGTTGCCGTGTTCGCCGCGGCGCCACCGGGGTACCTGCACGCGGTCGCGCTGCCCAGCCGCCCGCTCGACGAGGTCACGTGGTCGGACCGTCCGGCCCTCGCGGCGCTCCAGGCGGTGCTGGACGACCACGAACGCATCGCGGTCGCGCTCGTCGACAAGAGCCGGGTCCGGCTGTTCAGCGTGTTCGTCGGCGCCATCGAGGAGGAGCGCGACTTCAAGGACTACGTCCCCGGCCGCCACCGGACCGGCGGATGGCACCTGCTCTCGCAGACGCGCGCCCAGCGTCACCACGACGACCTGGTCGCCGTGCACATCCGCCGCGTGATCGCCACGCTGATGGAGATGCTGCGGAGCCGGCCATTCGACCACCTCGTCGTCGCGGGGCCGGACGAGGCGATCTCGCTGCTGCGCCACATGCTTCCGCGGCCGCTCCGCGCGCGGCTGGCGGCGACGCTGCACCTGGAGCTGTTCGCCGGCGAGGCTGAGATCCTCCGCGCGGTCGAGCGCGTGCGGCAGGAGACGGAGCGCGCTCACGGGCTTCGGGTGGTCGAGGAGTTGGTAGGAGCCGCGGCGACCGGGCAGGCCGCGGTCGGCCTGGCGGCGACCCTGGCGGCGCTGGCCGAGGGCCGCGTGTTCCGGCTGGTCGTGTCCGACGCCCTCACGGCGGCCGGCACCCGGTGCACGCGCTGCGGCCGGATCGCAGCCGGGGCTGGCGCCTGCCCCGCCTGCGGCGGCCAACCAGGTCGCCCCTCGAGCCTGCGCGACCTCCTGGTCGAGGAGGCACTCGCGCAGGGCGCGGCCGTCGAGATCGTGCAGGCCGAGGCCGCCGAGCGGCTCGCGCCGTACGGCGGCCTCGGCGCCTTCGTGCGCTACGCCGCGGTGACGACCGACGCGGCGGACTCGGAGCCCGTTGCCGCCAGCCCCCTCCCGGCCACCGGGTGACGCTCGCCCACGACCATGGAGGTCGTGGGGCCGGGCCGCACGAAGCGGTAGCCGAGGCCGCGCTCAGTCTGGATGTAACGGTGGCCGTTTCGCTCGATCTTGGCGCGCAGCCGGCTCACGAAGACCTTGAGGTAGTCGACTGGCGCGGCGTACTCCTCGCCCCAGACGCGGTCGAGCAGCAGCCGGTAGGGGAGCACCCGCCCGGCGTTGCGCACCAGGTGGTAGAGCACCTTGTACTCGACCGGCGTCAGCCGCACCGGCTCGCCGCCCACCGTCACTCGGCGCGCCGCGAAGTTGACCGCCAGGTCGCCGGCGATGAAATCGGGCGCCGCCTCCACCGGCGGCGGCAGCTCGGCGCGGCGGAGCACGGCCTTGATGCGGGCCAGCAGCGCCAGGTGACCGAATGGCTTGACCACGTAGTCGTCGGCGCCCATCTCGAGCCCGCGCACCTGGTCGAGCTCCTCGCCGTGCGCGCTCAGGATGATGACCGGCACGTCGGAGGCGCGGCGGATCTCGCGCAGCACCTCGTAGCCGTTCTTGCGCGGCATCACGATGTCGAGCAGCACGACGTCAGGCACTTCGTCGTAGAAGAGTGCCAGCCCCGCTTCGCCGTCGCGGGCCGTCAGCACGATGCTGCCCTCCCACTGCAGCTCGAACGCGAGCGTCAACGCCTCGAGCAGGTCCGGATCGTCGTCGATCACGAGGATCTTCACAGAACCTCCCACGTGGGCCGGCCTCGTCGGGTCCCGCGGCCGCCCGTTGTCGACCCGCACGGTACACCGTACCACCGCGGCGGGCATCCGGGGTATCTACTGAGTTTGTTTACGCGCCGTCTACCCGCCGACTGAATCGGTGCTTTCCCCCGACGCGGCGCGCGCGCGCCGACCGCAGCATGTCGCCCGGCGGCCCGAGGCCAACGTGGCAGCCAGGAGGATGGTGCGTGTTCCAGAGAGTGCTCGTTCCGCTGGACGATACGCCGGAGGCGGGCGTGGCGCTGCCGCCGGCACTCGCGATCGCCCGGTCCGTCGGCGCGGCGGTCCGGCTCGTCCGGGTGGTCGACGACGGAGACGAAGAGGCGGCGGGCGTCGCTGCGCAGTCGCTCCGCGCCATCGCCGCCGAGGTGGAGGGGGCGGGCGTCCGCGCTAGCTGGGTCGTCCGCCGCGGCAGGCCAGCCGAGGAGATCGTCGACGAAGCCGAGGCGGCCCAAGCGGACCTGATCGTGATGGCGACCCACGGCCGGAGCGGCATCGGCCGTGCCGTGCTCGGCAGCGTCGCGGACGGCGTGATCGCCCACAGCCGGATCCCGGTGGTGCTGCTGAAGCCCGGCGGCCACCGGATGGCCGCGGTCCGGACGCTGCTGGTCCCCGTGGACGGCTCGCCGGGCGGCGCGTTAGCCGTGGGCGCGGCGCTCGGCCTGGCGCGCGCGACCCGCGCCAAGATCGTGCTCGTCCAGGTTGTGGTGCCACTGATGTCCTACGCCCTCGGGAGCGGGTACGATGGGGTCTACGGCCTGGTCGACCCGGGCTGGGACGAGGAGATGCGGGCTGCCGCCCGCGAGTACGTCGGGGGGCTGGCCAGTCGGCTGGTCCGGGCCGGCGTCAGCGCGGAGGGCCGCGTCGTCGACGCGGCCGTCGGGTCGCCCTCGCAGGTGATCGCCGACGCGCTCGCGCAGGCGGCCACCGACGTGGGCGCCGACATGGTCGTGATGAGCACCCACGCGCTGACCGGGCCGGCGCGCACGGCGCTGGGGAGCGTGGCCGACGCGGTCGTGCGCGGGTCGCACCGCCCCGTGCTGCTGCTGCGGCGCGGCAGGCCACTGGCCGGCAGCCGCGGCGGGGCCGGCGCGTCGGCGGAAACCGCCTGACGCCGCGTCCGCGGCCACACGCCGCCCCGAGGGTAGCTGGGCCGGGCGACGAGCACGACGTGCATCCGGGGCGCCGCGCCGGCACGGCTCGGCGCCGGGCGGCCGAACCCACCAGCGCGCGGCCACCCGAAGCGCCGGCGACTCGGGAACCCGCCGGTGCGATCGGCGGCGCGAGCACGAGCGCGGCACGCGGGCGCGAGCGCTGCTCACCCAGCGGCGCGTTGACCGTCCGTCTACGCGGTGCAACGCCATCGGCAACGCGCAACCGCGACCCTCCGACTGAGGCGGCCGGTCGCCTCGAAGGAGGACGCATGGCTGGTGCGCTGATCGACGTGGTCGACCCTGGGATGGTGGTGGTGGACGCCGAGGGCGAGCTCGTCGGCACCGTCCGCTGCGCACGGGTCGGCGATCCGGGAGCGGCGTGTACGCCGGCCATCACCCGCGCCAGGTCGTGGCTGCAGGTCCTCGCCGGCAGCGTGCTGGAGCAGTGCGGCGAGCCCCGCGTGCCGGAGCCGCTTCGAGGCCGTCTGCTGGCGTCGGGCTTCATCGAGGTAGACGCGCCCGAGCTGCCGGACGCCGACCTCTACCTGGCCAGCGACGCCATCGCTAGCGTGGCGGGGGGCACGGTGCGGCTCAAGCTGAGGAAGGAGCGCTTCATCGCCGAGGGCCGGGCCGACCGGTCGAGCGATGCCGGGGAGCCGGCGCCGGCGGGCGCGCTCTGGTGGGTAACCCGGCACGCCTGGTCGGACGCGTGTGCCGACCTGGCGCACGCGCGGCCTTGAGCCAACGCGGCGATCGTCAACGCCTTCGTCGCGCCTCGTCCCGTCGACCAGCCAGCTACCGACCGCTGCGAGACCGGCAACGCTCGGCACGTAGACGCTTGTTTGGGGGTCAGAGATGATCGACCTGTCGACGACGTACATGGGGATCCCTCTGCGGAGTCCGCTGGTGCCGAGCGCCTCGCCGCTCTCGCGCAGCCTCGACCAGGTGAAGCGGATGGAGGACGCTGGCGCCGGCGCGGTCGTGCTCCACTCGCTGTTCGAGGAGCAGGTCGGGTGGGCACCCGACGAGCCGCACCCCTACGCCGGCAGCCGCCGCGGTGACCAGTACATGCCGACGGCGGCCGAGTTCGCGCTCGGTCCCGACGAGTACCTCGAGCACGTGCGGCGGGCGAAGGCAGCCGTCGCGGTACCGGTGATCGCGAGCCTGAACGGCACCTCGGGCGACGGCTGGCTCCGGTACGTGCGGAACCTCGCCGAGGCGGGTGCCGACGCGCTCGAGCTGAGCATCCACTACCTACCAACCGACCCGTTCCTCCCCGGGAGGGCCGTCGAGCAGGTCCACGTGCGGCTGGTCCAGGAGGCGGCGACGAAGGCAGCCGTCCCGGTCGCGGTCAAGATCGACCCCTTCTTCACGAGTGTGCCCGCTATGGCGCGGGCGCTGAGCGAAGCGGGTGCCCGGGCGCTGGTCCTCTTCAACCCGGTGTGGGCGCCCGAGGTCGACCCGGAGAGCCGGTCGCTCGTGCCGGGGCCGCTGCTCAGCAGCCCCGGCGACCGTCCCGGCGCGGCGCTGGCGCTGCAGTGGATCGCCTTCCTGCACGGCCGGGTCCAGGCGGACCTGGCCGCCAGCGGTGGGATCCACACGGCACGCGACGCCGCCAAGGCGATCGTGGCGGGGGCGGCGGTGGTGATGATGGCCTCGGCGCTGCTGGCCAACGGCGTCGACCACCTGCGCGCGGTGCGGGACGAGCTCGCCGAGTGGATGGAGCGGCAGGGCTGCGCGTCCGTGCGCGAGCTGTGTGGCTCGCTCGACCATAGCAGCGTGCCCTGGCCGCAACTGTACGAGCGGGCCCAATACGTCCGCGCGGCCGGCACCGCCGACCCGTGGCTCCCCTCCCACGAGCTGGCCACGCGAGCCGCCCGGACGACGCCGACCGCGGCTGGCCACCTGGCCGAGCCGCTGGGCTGACCCCGACGCATGCTCGTCGTTTACAGCGCCAACGCCGACCGCGGGCTGGTCCGTGGTGGGCCACGGCCGAACGAGTCGACAGAATCAGAGGATCCCCTGACGGTACGCGACGCCGCTCGTGGCAGCCTTAGCACGGATCCGGGACCGGACTCCGGCGCCGGCGTACCGGCCCCAGGGTGGAGGTACCCGCGATGAACCGCAAGATCACTGTCGCGGCCGCCGTGCTTTTCGCATGCGCCGGGCTCTTACCCGGCCAGGCGCTCGCCGCCGAGGTGCGGCCGGGCGAGTCGGTGGTCGTCGGGCCGGCCGAGACGATCGACGACGACCTGTACGCCTTCGGCAGGACGGTCACGATCCTCGGCACTGTCAACGGCAGCGTCTTCGCCGCAGGCGAGGCCGTCACCGTCGCGGGCCCGGTGAGCGGCGACGTCTCCGCGGCCGGCAACACGGTGAGCGTGACCGGCCAGGTGAAGGGCAGCCTGCGCGCCGCGGGCGGCACCGTCACCCTGGCCGCACCCGTCACGCGCGACCTGCTCGCCGCCGGCGGCACGATCGGCACAGCCGCCAACGGGAGCGTCGGGCGCGACGTCCTGGTGGCTGGCGGCTCCAGCAACCTGGCCGGCGCCGTCGGCCGGAACGTGTCCGCCGCGGGCGGCGAGCTCGTCCTGGCCGGACCGGTCGGCGGGAACGTGAGCACAGACGTGCAGCGCCTGACGGTGGACCCGCGGGCATCGGTCGGCGGTGAGCTCCGCTACGTGCAGCGCGAACAGGCGAACATCGCCGCCGGTGCGCGGATCGGCCGGGTGGTCCGGGCCGAGGCCCCCCAGGCCGCGCCGGAGGTGCCGCCCGGCCCAGGCGCGGGCGTCGTGGGCTGGCTGCGCGGGCTGACCGGCGCGGCCGCCCTGGGCGTGCTGTTCGTGGTGTTGTTCCCCGCGTTCGCCTCCCGGGCGGCCGGGACGATCGCGAGCTCGCCGTTCGCCAGCCTCGGCCTGGGTGCCGGCGAGCTGGTCGGCGGGCCGATCCTGGCGCTCCTCGTGTTCGGGCTCGGCATCGTGCTCGGCGGCTGGTGGCTGGGGCTGGCGGTGCTCGGCGTCTACGGGGCACTCGTCTCCGTCGGCTACGTGGTCGCGGCGCTCGCGCTCGGCTGGTGGGTGATGGCACGGATCGGCCAGAGCAACCGCCACCGCATCTGGGCGCCGCTCGTGGGGGTCGTCTTGCTCGGGCTCGCCGGCGTGGTGCCCATCCTGGGCGGCCTGGTCATCGCGCTCGCCGCACTGCTCGGCGTCGGCGCCCTGTCGATCGCACTCGTGCGGGCGTACCGCGAAGCCAACCCGTCGGGCGAGGCGGCCGTGCCACGCGAGGTCGGATCGTCGGAGCAGGGCGCCGACGAAGGCCCTGTCGGCGCCGCCAGCGCTCTGCACCCGGCGGCCTGAGAACTGGAGGTGCAGGGATGCGACAGTCGAGCCGCGAGCGCCGCCCGGGCCGGCGCGCCGGGGGAACGCCGCCGACGGAGCGCGCCGGCAAGGCACCGGTCCAGGTGATCGTGCACGACGGGTTGGTGACCGTCGTGGGGACGGTGGCGTCCGAGGCCGAGCGGAGGCGCGTGCTCGACGCGGTGGCGCGCGAGCTCGCGGGCCGCGAGATCGAGGACCACCTGGTGGTGGGCCCGGAGCCCGGGTCCACCCGTGGCGCGACCCCGGGGCCGTCGCCTTAGCGGGGGAAGGAGGTGCCCGGCGGGGCGACGAGCGCGGCGGCGCAGCTCGGGCAGCGCGGCATCAGCCCCCTGGTGGCACGGCCGATGCTGCGTCCCACCCGCCTGGCGGCCGTCCGCCCGCCGTCCGGGCGCGCCGCATCCACCGGCTCGGCCGATCGCCGGGCCGGTTGCCGCGGGTAGACGGGCGGGCGCCGGAGCGTGCGTCCGTGCTGGAATCGGTACTTTCGACGGACGCGGTCACCGAGGCCGGCTGCTACGGTCCAGCCATTCCGGGCGAATGGCTGACCGTCCGGTGTGAGCGATGACCGAAACCACAGCTGGGCGCCTGCTCGTCCGAGGCCTGCTGCTCGTGGTCGCCGCCGCCGTGCTGCTGCTGCTCGCAACCCAGCTCGTGTCGGTCTTCCTGCGGCTCTTCCTCGCCACGATCGTGGCGGCCGCCATGACGCCGCCAGTCGACGCCGTCGTGTCGCTGCTCGGCCGCTGGGCGCCGCCACGGGCCGCCGCCGCGCTCGCCGCGTACCTCGTGCTGGTGCTGGTGCTCGTCGGGCTCGGCGCGCTCGTCGTGGGACCCGTTGTCGCGGAGTCGCGCGCGTTCCTCGAACGGCTGCCCAGCTACTCCGCCGCGGCGGTGACGGCGTACCACGAGGCGGCCGAGGGGGCAGGTCCGCTGCGCGACCTGCTCGGCGGCACGGCGACGGGGTTTCCCGTGTCCGCGCTCGCCCAGCAGGCGCCGAGCGTCGCGAACCAGGCACTCTCGCTGGTCCAGTACGTGGTTGGCGCGGCGTTCGGCGCGCTGAACGGGCTGATGGTGCTGTTGCTGGCGCTCTACCTCACGGTCGACGCCCCACGCATCCGCGACTACCTGATCGTGTTCCTCCCATCCGACCGCCGCGCCCTGGCGCTGCGACTCGGGGGTGAGGTGGTCCGGCGGCTGGGGGGTTGGGCGCGAGGGCAGGTGCTGCTCTGCCTCGTCATCGGCGCGATGTCGTGGGTTGGCCTGACGGTTCTCGGCATCCCCTACGCGCTGCTGTTAGCGCTGGTCGCCGGGCTGATGGAGGCGGTCCCGACCGTGGGGCCGGTGCTGTCGGCGATCCCCGCGCTGGCGGTCGCGCTGACCGTGTCGCCGTGGCATGCCGGGGCGGTGGTCGTCCTGTACGTCGTCATCCAGCAGGTCGAGAACTACGTGGTCGTGCCGCGGGTGATGTCGGCCGCGGTCTCGGTGCACCCGCTGGTCGTGCTCGTCGCGCTGATGGTCGGCGGCGAGCTGATGGGGCCAGCCGGCGTCGTGCTGGCGGTGCCGCTCGCCGCGACCCTGGCGGTCGTCGTCGACGAAGTTCGGCGCGGGCTGGTGTCCCGCGCCGAACTCGGCGCGGGCTAACCGTGGCTATCAGCCAGGAGCCTGCCGAGCCCCAGGCTCGAGCCCCGGTGTGGACCTCCGACGCGAGCGACGTCTGCGAGGCGCTGGGCGTCGACCCGGCGGCCGGTCTCTCCGAGTCCGAAGCGGCCCGCCGGCTTGCCCGGCACGGCCACAACGAGCTGCCCGACCATGGCGCGCGGCGGGCCTGGCGCGTGCTCGTCGATCAACTCCGGTCGGTCATGGTCGCGATCCTGGCCGTCGCCGCGCTCGTGTCCGCCGTGATCGGCGACGTCGGCGACGCGCTCGCGATCCTCGCCATCGTCGTGCTCAACACCGCGCTCGGGTTCGTCCAGGAGCACCGCGTCGAACGGGCGCTCGCCGCGCTCCGGCGGCTGGCGGTGCCGTCGATGCGCGTGCGCCGCGAGGGACACACGCGCGAGCTGTCGGCGCGCGAGGTCGTGCCGGGCGACGTGCTGTTGCTCGAAGCCGGCGACCTCGTCGCGGCCGACTGCCGGCTGGTCGAAGCGGTGGCGCTGCGCGTGCAGGAGTCGGCGCTGACCGGCGAGGCCGAGCCGGTCGATAAGCACACCCAGCCGATCGCCGACGCCGAGGCGGACACCGCCGACCGCGCCAACTGCGCCTACATGGGCACCCTGGTCGTGCACGGGCGCGGCGTCGCCGTCGCGACGGCGACCGGTCCAGCGACCGAGCTCGGGCGGGTCGCCACGCTGCTGCGGACCGTGGAGCGCGAGCCCACGCCGCTGCAGCGCCGGTTGGACCGCCTTGGGCGAACGCTCGCGGCGGTCGCGCTGGGCCTGGTCGCCGTGCTGGTGACGTTGGGCGCGGTGCGTGGCGAGGACCCGCGGACGCTCGTCCTCACCGCCCTCGGCATGGCTGTCGCGGCCGTGCCCGAGGGTCTCCCGGCCGTCGTCACCGTCGCGCTCGCGCTGGGCACCCAACGGATGCTCCGGCGGCGGGCGCAGATCCGAAAGCTCCCGGCCGTCGAGACGCTGGGCTCCGTGACGGTCATCTGCGCGGACAAGACCGGCACGCTGACGCAGAACCGGATGGAGGTCGAACGGCTCGCGGTCGCGCACGGTGCCGCCCGCGACGACCAGGCACGGCTGGTGCTCGCGGCGGCGCTCTGCTGCGATGCCTCGACGGACGCGGCTGGCGCCGTGACCGGAGACCCGACCGAGGTTGCGCTGGTCGCCGCGGCGGCGCGGGCCGGCTGCACCAAGGACGAGCTCGACGCACGGTTTCCGCGCGTCGGCGAGGTGCCGTTCGATCCCGTTCGGAAGCGCATGACGACGATCCATCGCGCGTCGAGCGGCCTGCTCGGCACGCCGGGCGGCCTGCTGGTCGTGACCAAAGGCGCCGTCGACGAGCTGCTGCCCCGGTGCGACGCCGTCTGGACCAACTGGGGCCCGGCTCCGCTCGACGCCGACGAACGGCGCCGCCTCGAGGCGACGTCTGAACAGTGGGCGTCAGGTGGGACGCGGGTGCTGGGCGTCGGGTTCCGGTGGATCGACGCCACGCCGAGCGAGGTCACCCACCTCGTCGGCCGACCGGAGGAGCTGGAGCAGCGGATGGTGTTCCTCGGGCTCATCGGGCTGCACGACCCGCCGCGCCCGGCCGCCGCGGCCGCCGTAGCCGCCTGCCGAGCGGCCGGCATCCGGCCGGTGATGATCACCGGCGACCATCCCGCTACCGCCACCGCCATCGCGCGGACGCTGGGTATCGCCGACGATCGAACGCGCACCCTCACCGGGGCGGAGCTCGCGCGGATGAGCGTCGACGAGCTCGTCGACCAGGTGGATGAGGTCGACGTCTACGCCCGCGTGTCCCCCGAGCACAAGCTCAAGATCGTCGAGAGTCTTCAGCGGCGCGGCCACGTCGTGGCGATGACGGGTGACGGCGTCAACGACGCGCCCGCGCTCAAGCGCGCCGACATCGGCGTGGCGATGGGCCTTGCCGGCACCGACGTCGCCAAGGAGGCCGCCGACATGGTGCTGCTCGACGACGACTTCGCGACCGTGGTCGCCGCGGTCGAGGAGGGCCGCGCGATCTACGACAACGTCCGGAAGTTCGTGCGCTACCTGATGGCCAGCAACGCCGGCGAGCTCTGGTTGATGCTGCTCGGGCCGCTGGCCGGGATGCCGCTGCCGCTCCTGCCGCTCCAGATCCTCTGGGTGAACCTCGTGACGGACGGACCGGCCGCGCTCGCGCTCGCCGCCGAGCCGGCTGAGCCGGACGTGATGCGCCGCCCGCCCCACCCACCGAACGAGGGCATCCTCGCCCGCGGGCTCGGGCGGCAGGTCGTGTGGGTCGGTCTGTTGATGGCGATGCTCGCCGGGGTGCCTGGCTACGTGCTCTGGGCGGCCGGTGACCCCGCCTGGCAGACTGTGGTCTTCACGGTGGTCGTGTTCGCCCAGATGGCGAACGTGCTGGCCGTCCGGTCGGAGCGCGAATCGCTGTTCCGCGTCGGCTTCCGGTCCAACCCGCCGCTCCTGGTCGCGGTGGTTCTGACGGTCGCCCTACAGCTCGGCACCGTGTACTGGCCCCCGGCGCAGAACGTGCTGGGAACCGTCGCGCTCCCGCTCGGACACCTACTGGCCGCGGCGGCGATCAGCGGCGGCGTTCTTTTCGCGGTGGAGCTCGAGAAGTGGTTAACGCGGCCCAGGCCCCCCGGGGAGGCTGGGGTCAGGGAAGGACCCGATGGCGTCGGCGGGGCCGGCGCGGACAATGGGGTGAAGTCAGGTGCCGGTGAATAAGTCCTGACTGGTCGGAGGGACCCGCATGACGACGATCCTCGTACCGCTCGACGGATCCCCTCTCGCCGAGCGCGCGCTTCCCTACGCGGTGCAGATCGCGAGCGCCACGGGCGCGCAGCTCCGGCTGGTGCGGGCCTGCGAGCCGGCTCCGCCGGTGTTGCTGGACAGCGGCGCGGCGGTGCGCGTGGCGATCGCGGTGCACGCCGCCGAGCTTCACGACGCCCGCCGCGCGATGGACCAGCAGGTGGCGGCGCTGCGGTCGGGCGGGGCTTCGGCCGACGGCGTCGTCCGTAGCGGCGACGCGCTGGACGTGATCCTGAGCGAGGCGCGAACCTGCGGCGCCGAGCTGATCGTCATGACGACCCACGGGCGCGGCGGTCTGACGCGCGCGCTCTACGGGAGCGTGGCGGACGCGGTGCTCCGCGGCTCGACGGTGCCGGTGCTTCTCTTGCCGGAAGCGGTGCCGCCGTCGGCGGAGGCCGGCTACCTCGCCCGCATCGTGGTCGCGCTCGACGGGTCGAGCCTCGCGGAGGCGAGCCTGCGGCCCGCGCTGGGCCTCGCGCGCGCGGGTGGTGGCAAGCTCGATCTGCTCCGCGTCGTGGATCCCCCCGAGGGGCTCGGCAAGCACGCTTTCCTGCGCGCCGAGCGTGCCAAAGCGTACCGCTACCTGCGGGTGCAGGCGAAGCGGGTCGGCGATGCGGGCGTCGAGGCCGCCGTCCACGTGCGGGTCGGGCCGGTGGTGGCGACCATCCTGGCCGCGGCGGACCAGCTCGGCGCCGGTCTGATCGCAGCCGGGACGCATGGCCGCAGCGGGCTGAGCCGGCTCGTGATGGGCAGCGTCGCGACGGGGCTCGTGGAGCACTCGAGAGTTCCCCTCCTCCTCGTCTCGGCGGTCGGCGCCAGGAGCTCGGGAAGACCGTGGGCGCGGAGGGAGGTGGGCGTGGTGCCCTGGGGAGCGAGCGCCGGCAGCGCGGCCCCCCGGACGCCGGACAGGCCTACCGGTGCCCCAACCTCGGGTCAAGCGCGTCCCGCAGCGCGTTCCCGACCACGTTGACCACGAGCACGGTCACGAAGATCGCCAGCCCCGGTGCGATGACCAGGGTCACCGACCGGTAGAAGTACTGTTGCGCGTTGGTGAGCATGTTGCCCCAGCTTGGGGTGGGCGGCTGGATGCCGAGGCCCAGGTAGCTGAGCGTCGCCTCGGAGAGGATCACGTTGCCGACGGCCAGCGTCGCCCAGACGATCATCACGGGCACGACGTTGGGCATGACGTGGTGGACGATCAGCCTCGCATCGCTCGCCCCCAGAGCCCGAGCCGCGACGACGAAGTCCCGGGTCCGCAGCGAGAGCACCTCGGCGCGGACGAGCCGCGAGATGCCGGTCCACGAGAGGGACGCGATCACGAACGCCAGGCTCACCGGCCCGACGTTGAAGATGACCGAGACGAAGATCAGGATGAACAGGCTCGGGATCGACTGCAGCGCGTCCACCGAGCGCATGATCACGCTGTCCACCCAGCCGCCGTAGTAGCCGGCCAGCGAGCCGAGGAAGGCGCCGAGCGTGAGCGCGACCGTGACGGTGAGCGCCGCCACCCCGAGCGAGACGCGCGCGCCGTACACCAGGCGCGTCAGCACGTCGCGCCCCAGCTCGTCGGTGCCCAGGTAGTTCGGCGCGCCGGGTGGCCGCAGCGCGCGCAGCAGGCTCTGTTGCTGCGGCTCGAAGCCGGTTACGTACGTCGAGATGAGCGGCGCCGCGAGCGCGACCACGACCAGCAGCATGGCGACGACGAGCGAAGCCAGCGCCACGTAGTCGCCGCGGAACCGCCGCCAGACGGACGCCCAGCGGCCCGGCTCGGCCTCGTCGACCTCCTGGACCACGGCCGCCGGCTGGGCCTGGAGCTGGCGCGCGACGTCGATCACGAGTAGCCCACCCGCGGGTCGAGCAGCCCGTACACCACGTCGGCCAGGAGGTTGCCGACGACCACCAGCACCGAGCTGACGACGACCAGCGCCAT
>Ga0070741_10002911_pt1 | contig 44213 bp, 27 predicted proteins | sample Coa_R1_4_FD_66440 | JGI IMG/M metagenome (GOLD analysis project Ga0070741, IMG submission 66440) | Surface soil microbial communities from Centralia Pennsylvania, which are recovering from an underground coalmine fire - Coalmine... | ecosystem: Environmental > Terrestrial > Soil > Unclassified ... | reverse complement strand
AAGTGATACAACTACAAGCACAATGGGGGCATCGCGCGGCGACGTGGGTCGCTACCGGCTTCGGCGTCGGCAGGGCGCCGATCGCCCCCGGCACGTTCGGCACTCTACTCGGTATCCCTCTGTATTTGATTCTACGCATGTTGTCCGCGCCGATATATGCGTTGTGCGTGGTTGTGCTCTTCCTCCTCGGGGTATGGATCTGTCAGATCGCCGAAGCGCGCCTCGGGAGCCGCGATCCGGGCGCTATCGTGTGGGACGAAATCGTGGGGTTCCTGATCGCCATGTTCCTGGCGCCGGCCGGATGGCGCTGGATTGTGATCGGATTTGTCTTGTTTCGCGTGTTTGACGTATGGAAGCCGTTTCCTATTCGCGAAATGGATCGCCTCGAAGGCGGTTTCGGCGTAATGGCCGACGATGCGGCTGCCGGTGTTTACGCTTGCATCGCCCTGCAGCTGCTCGTGTGGATCGGGGCTTACTGATCTAGGCGAGCGCGCACGAAGTGGAAACGCTCGCGTTGATCCTGGCCGGCGCGGCCGCCGGCACTCTCGCCGGTCTACTCGGGGTCGGCGGCGGCGCGCTTATCGTTCCGGTGCTGGCATTCTTCTTCGAAGCGCACGGCGTCGATGCGGATGTCGTCATGCAGGCGTCGCTCGGCACCTCGCTCGCGACCATCGTCTTCACCGCTATTTCCTCCATTAAGGCGCATCACTCGCGCCGGGCGATTCGCTGGTCCGCGTTCTGGCAGTTGACGCCGGGAATTGCGGTGGGCGCGATGATCGGTGCCGTCATCGCGCATTTGCTTCCCGGCAAGGCGCTGAAAATCATGTTCGCTGTGTTTGCGCTGTTCATCGCGGCCCAAATGGCGCGCGGCATGGCGGTGCGGTCGCACCGGCCGCTGCCATCGACGCCGTGGATGGTGGCGGCGGGCGGCGTAATCGGGATCTTGTCTTCGCTCTTCGGCATCGGCGGCGGCTCGATCTCCGTGCCGTTCTTGACGTGGTTCAGCGTGCCGGCGGTGGAGGCGATCGCGACCGCGTCGGCGATAGGTCTCCCTATCGCAGTTTTCGGGACGTTGAGTTACGTCGTCGCGGGGTGGAACACGGCCGGTCTGCCGCCGGGAAGCATCGGCTACGTCGTGCTGCCGCCGTTTCTTGGAATAGTAGTGGCGAGCACCGTATTCGCGCCGCTCGGAGCGCGGCTCGCGCACCGTCTGTCGCAGACCGTGCTGCAGCGGATCTTCGCCGTCTTTCTCTTGGTGATGGCGTTGCGCTTGTTGTTCGGTTGAGCGCTGCCGTAAGAAGCGCGCGTTAGTCTTCGGAAGCCGCTCCGTGACTCTTCAGTATCTCGAGCCCCTTGATCGCCTGACGGTAGCCTTGTGCCGCCGATAGCCGCCACCAGCGCACCGCCTCCTTATAGTTTCTCGGTTCGCCTTCACCCGTCGCGGCCAGCGCGCCGAGATGAAACTGGGCGACCGGGTCGCCTTCATCGGCGGCGCGCTGCCACCACATGCGCGCTTGGGCCAGATCCTTTTCGACCCCTTCCCCGCGCCAGTAGAGGAGTCCGAGATTGAGCTGCGCGCCGGCGTGGCCTTGCGCCGCCGCCGCGCGCCACCAGCGAATGGCGCGCTCGAGATCGGCGCTCGCGCCTTTGCCGGTCGCGTACGCGACGCCGAGATTGAACTGTGCGCCCACGTGCCCGCGCTCGGCGGGCGTCCGCCACGCGCGCGCCGCACCGTCGTAATCGCCGGCTTCGTAGAGCGCTACGCCTTCGCGAAACGCCGCCTCCATGAGATCGATGTCTCCCAGCGGCGCGACCGGATTTGGCGCGGGCGCCGTGGTGAGCGGTGCGGAAGTCAACGCGGCGGCGAAATTGGGGAGGGTGGCGAGCAGGAAGCTCAGTGCTAGACCGAGCGGCCGAAAGCAGGAGTGATACATGCGGTCCTCGCAAAAGGCTTACTCTTTTAGAGTGTAGATCATGAAGCGATACGTAGAGGTGATCGGCTTTCGCGTTCGCGTCTACAATGGCGCATGGCTGCGACTTTCACCGATGCGGACCTGACCGCGCTCGCCGTCGAAGTTGGGCAGGCGCTCGCCGGCGCCGGCGCGATGCTCGCGACGGCCGAGTCGTGCACCGGCGGCTGGATCGGCCGTGCGATTACGTCCGTCAGCGGAAGCGCCAATTGGTTCGAGCGCGGTTTCATCACGTACAGCGAAACCGCCAAGCGCGAGATGCTCGGCGTGCCGGCGGATGTATTGGAGCAACACGGAGCCGTCAGCGAGCCGACGGCCCGCGCGATGGCCGAAGGCGCGTTAGCGAACAGCCACGCGCAGGTTGCTCTCGCGGTGACCGGAATCGCGGGGCCCACCGGAGGGTCGGAGCGCAAGCCGGTGGGAACGGTATGGTTCGCCTGGGCGGCGCAAGGTCGCCCCACGCACGCGGTGCTGCATCGGCTCGACGGTGATCGTGAATCGATACGCCGCGAGTCGGTCGCCATCGCCCTGCGCGGCTTGCTCGAGTTGCTCACCCGGGATTTTGCCGAGCCTCCGCGCCGGACGGTTTCCGCGCCGCGCGAGTGAGGCACGGGCCGACGCCGGGTGCGTGTGGTACGGAGACGTGGGTCTATCCGAACTGCCGCTGGATGGTCAGCAGCAGTTCTTCCAGATCCACCGGTTTGCGCAAGTAGCTCCCCTTCGTCGCTTCGAGCTGTCGGATCGCGTTGGGATCGGCGGTCATGACAATGACGGGAATGCCCTTCCAGCGCGGTTCCGCTTGCTGCTCCAAACGAAACGCAACTCCGTCCTTCACCGGCATCATTAGATCGAGAATGATCAGGTCGGGTAACTCGGACGCCTCCCGCAGCGCGTTAATCCCTTCCTGCCCGTTCCTCGCGGCGATGACTCCGTAACCCTCCGCGGCAAGCACGTCGACGAGCGATTCGCGGATGTCCGCATCATCCTCGAGCAGTAAGATTCTTTTTATCTTTTGTGATTTTCTCACGCGAATTATCGTTGTATGCGAGTGTGCATCGATTACGCGTATCGCGCACCAAGGAAATTCCGAACAAGCCTGAATCACCCGTCACTGCCGTAGCGAAGCAATCTCGCACGTTACATTTCGGGTGGCTGGAGGTTGCTTCGTCGTCCGCGCTCCTCGCAATGGCACTTGTGCGGAGTTTCCCTATTCATGAACCGTTATCGCTAGCGTATAGACACCGGCTCGAAAGGCCAAGAACCAAATCATCGAGATGCAGGACTACCGGGAACGCTGCCGGTCGTGGACTACTTTTTTGAGCGCAATTCGTTAGCAGTCGCGGCAGACGAGTGCTCGCGAATGAGCGCATCGAGCTCCAATTGCAGGCGCGGAAGGATTTGGTCGTATGGAAAGCTGCCGAGAGACTCGGCCTTGCGCTTGAGATTAACGAATTTGGGCCCGCACCAGAGACCGAGATCGGCGTCATCGGTTTCGCCCGGGCCGTTTACTCGGCAACCCATGACGGCAATGGTGATGGCGTGCTCCGCCGCGTATTGGGTGATTTCTTTCACTTGTTGCGCGAGCTCGATAAAGGCTTCGTTCTCCACGCGTGAACAGCTCGGACAGCTAATAATATTGAGGCCGCGGCGATCGTAGCGGACCACGCTGCGTACGCGGCCGGCGGCGATGTCGGCCACGATCTGGCGGCCGACGATGATTTCTTCGCTCTTGCGTGGGTTCGGTACCGTCAGCGATACGCGGATGGTGTCGCCGATACCTTGGCTGATCAGCTGCTCGAAGGCGATGCGGGTCTTGATGATGCCGTCGGGCGGCAAGCCGGCCTCGGTTACGCCGAGGTGCAGCGGCACGTCGGAACGTTCGGCGGCGAAGCGGCGATTGACCTCGATGACCTCATTCGGGTCGGAGTCCTTGAGCGACACGCAGTAGCGCGTGAACCCGAGCTTATCGAGCAGCGCGCAATGATCGAGCGCGCTCTCGAGCATGGGCGAGAGGCGGTCCTTGGGATCGTATTTTTCGGCTTTGGCGGGATCCACCGAACCGCAATTGACGCCCACGCGCAGCGCGCAGTCATGCTCGTCGGCGACGTCAACGAGATAGCGCACCTTGTCCTGCCAGGGCTTGCGGCGTTCGTGGTGATAAAGGTGGCCCGGGTTGTAGCGGAGCTTGTCGACATAAGGCGCGACGCGCTCCGCCATGCGGTAATTTTCCTGCAAATCGGCCGAGAGATTCGCCTGCGTTTGCTCGCGAATCGCCGCCAGCGCCGCCGCGTCTTTCATGTTATCCACCGCGACCCGCACCACATCGGCGCCGGCGGCCGCTAGATCGTTGATCTGCGCTACCGTCGCGTCGATATCCTGCGTACGCGTGGCGCACATGCTCTGAACCGCAATCGGATGACCGGCGCCGATCGTGATCGAGCCGATGCGGACCGAGCGGGTGGGATTGCGGGGCAGATTCACGGCGGTAAAACGGCTGTCGGTCTAACTGGAGGCATTCAGCGGCACTAACGCTAACTGATATTACACGTTCACGCCAGTGAACCGACTCCCCCCTCTCCCTTGACGGGGAGGAATGGGGAGAGGGTAATGGGATCACAGGCAGGGAGCCCTCCCTCATTCCCTCTCCCTCAGGGGCTGGGCCGCTCCCACGCATCCCTGCGCCCGCGGTAATTCGCATGTCCTGTGCAGCAGAGCGAGCCGAGGCGCGCTCGTTGCTCGTCTGGCCATTAGATTGGCACTTTCGTGCCCTAGGGCTAGGCCCACCCTCGGAAACTGTGGAATAATCTTTTCCGCATAATTTTCCCGTGCGCCACGTATTTCCCTAATCGACTAAGCGGTCTATCCGCGGGAGACACCTGTATGGAAGGCAACAAGGCCAAAGCTCTACACGCCGCCCTGGGCCAGATCGAAAAGCAATTCGGCAAAGGTTCGTTGATGCGCCTGGGCGACTCGGGCGTGGTCCAGCCGGTTTCGGTGATCCCCTCGGGCTCTCTCGGATTGGATATTGCCCTCGGGATCGGCGGTTTCCCGCGCGGCCGGGTGGTCGAGATCTACGGCCCCGAGTCGTCCGGTAAGACGACATTGGCGCTGTCCGTGGTGGCGAACGCTCAGAAGCTCGGTGGGACGGCCGCTTTCATCGACGCCGAGCATGCCCTGGACCCGCTCTACGCCAGGAAGCTCGGTTGCAACATCGAGGAACTCCTCATTTCACAGCCGGATTCCGGCGAACAGGCGCTCGAAATTACTGACATGCTCGTTCGTTCCGGGGCGGTGGACGTAGTCGTTGTCGACTCGGTGGCTGCCCTCGTGCCCAAGGCCGAGATCGAAGGCGAAATGGGTGAGCCGCAGATGGGGCTACAGGCGCGCCTGATGTCCCAGGCGCTGCGCAAGCTCACGGCCAACATCAAGCGCTCGAACACCCTGGTTATCTTTATTAATCAGATCCGCATGAAGATCGGCGTGATGTTCGGCAACCCCGAAACCACCACGGGCGGCAACGCGCTCAAGTTTTACGCCTCCCTGCGTCTGGATATCCGGCGCATCGGCGCGATCAAAAAGGGTGAAGAGGTTATCGGGAGTCAGACGCGCGTTAAAGTGGTCAAAAACAAGCTGGCTCCGCCCTTCAAGCAGTGCGAATTCGATATTCTTTATAATGAGGGCATCTCCAAGACCGGCGAGTTGATCGACATTGGTTCGGAGCAGAACATCATCGAGAAATCGGGCGCCTGGTATACCTATAAGAAGGATCGTATCGGTCAGGGTAAGGAGAACGCGCGCGATTATCTGAAGGAGCATCCGGAAACGGCGGCGGAAATCGAAGCGCGGATCCGCGAGAAGGTGGTGGTCCAGCCGACCGCGGGTGCGGACGCCGCTGAGGCCGTGCCGGAGGAGGTCGAAGTCTGAGCGGCGACGGGTCTGCGATAGACGCCGTAAAGGCACGGCAGCTCGTCGTTGCTTGGCTTGCCCGGCGGGAACACAGCCGGAGCGAAGTCGTGGACAAACTCAAGCGCAAGGGATGCGCGCCGGGTGTCGTCGAGCAGGTGGTGGGCCTGCTCGCCATCCAAGGTCTGCTTTCCGATGAACGCTTTGCGGAAACGGTGGTGCGGAGCCGGCGGCGACGCGGCTACGGCCCGGTACGCATCCGCAAGGAACTTCAGGATAAAGGTTTAGCCGCCGAGGCAGTCGACCGCTGCGTCGATCTCCACAGCCAGGATTGGATTGCCGAGATCGAGCGCGTGCGCCGCAAGAAGTTCGGGGAGCGGGCGCCGCGGAGCTTTGAGGAACGCGCCAAACAGGCGCGCTTCCTGCAATACCGGGGCTTCACGTACGATCAAATCCAGCGCGTGTTGCGCACGCGTCCCGAGGATTGACCGTCGGGTGCCGCGTCCTCATCCCTCTTCGAAAGAGGGGTCGGAAGAAATCTTTAGGTTGGTTATGAAGAGCAACGAATTACGCAGCTTATTTCTCGATTACTTCAAGCGGAACGGTCATCAGGTCGTTCCGAGCAGTTCGCTCGTGCCGGCGAACGATCCTACATTGCTCTTCACGAATGCCGGCATGGTTCAGTTCAAGGACGTATTTCTCGGCACCGACAAACGCCCTTACACCCGCGCGGCGAGCAGCCAGCGCTGCGTGCGCGCGGGCGGCAAGCACAACGACCTCGAGAACGTCGGCTATACGGCGCGGCATCACACGTTCTTCGAGATGCTCGGCAATTTCAGCTTCGGCGATTATTTCAAACGCGACGCGATTCGCTATGCGTGGGAACTGCTCACGCAAGAACTGCGCCTTCCGCCCGAGCGTTTGTGGGTGACGGTTTATCACGATGACGGCGAAGCGGCCGACATCTGGCTGAAAGAAATTAAAGTAAACCCCGAACGCTTCGGACGCCTCGGCGAGAAGTCGAATTTCTGGGCGATGGGGGACACCGGTCCCTGCGGGCCGTGCAGCGAGGTTTTCTATGATCACGGTCCCGGAATACCGGGCGGTCCGCCGGGTAGCCCCGACGAAGAAGGCGATCGCTATGTCGAGATCTGGAATCTCGTGTTCATGCAGTACAACCGGGACAGCGCGGGCAAACTGACGCCGCTGCCGAAGCCGTCCGTCGATACCGGGATGGGGCTCGAACGCCTCGCCGCCGTTATGCAGGGTGTGCACAGCAACTATGAGATCGACTTGTTCCAACACTTGATCAACGCGGCAAGGCAGATTGTCGGCACCCAAGAGTTGAAAAATCCGTCGCTCAACGTCATCGCCGATCATATCCGCGCGAGCGCGTTCCTCATCACCGACGGCGTGTTTCCCTCCAACGAGGGGCGCGGCTACGTCTTGCGCCGTATCATCCGTCGGGCGATACGTCATGGTCACAAGCTTGGCGCCACGGAGACGTTCTTCTATAAGCTCGTACCGGCGCTCGTCAAGGAGATGGGTGCCGCGTATCCGGAGATCAAGCAGAACCAAGAGACGGTCGAGCGCGCGCTCAAGATCGAAGAGGAACGGTTCAACGAGACACTCGAGCAGGGATTGAAGATCCTCGATCAGGACATCGCCGGCCTGACGGGCGACACGATCTCCGGCGCGACCATCTTCAAGCTTTACGACACTTACGGGTTCCCGGTCGATCTCACCCGCGACGTCGCCTTGGAGCGCGGGCTGAAGCTCGACATGACCGGCTTCGAGCGCGAGATGGAAGCGCAGCGCGCCCGCGCCCGCGCGGCCAGCAAGTTCGACGCGGACTACCACAACGTGATCTCCATCCAGGGCCGCAGCGAGTTCAGCGGCTACGAGCTCGAGAAGGACCAGGCACGCGTCACCGCGATCTACCGAAACTTGAAGGAACCGGTGCAGACGCTGCAGGCCGGCGAAACCGGCGCCGTCGTGCTCGAGCGCACGCCGTTCTACGCGGAGTCCGGCGGTCAAGTCGGCGACACCGGCGTGCTGCGGAATACCGCGGCGACGTTTACGGTCGAGGACACGAAGAAGCATCCTTCGAGCGCGCATCTGCACGTCGGCCGTCTCGAGCGAGGTCGCCTGAAGGTGGGCGATGTGGTGGAAGCCGTCATCGACGAGGCGCGTCGCCAGAAAATCCGCTTGAATCATTCCGCCACGCATTTGTTGCATGCCGCATTGCGCCAGGTGCTCGGCAAGCACGTCACGCAAAAAGGCTCTCTGGTGCATCCCGATTATCTGCGCTTCGATTTCTCGCATCCGCAGCCGGTGACGCCCGGCGAACTGCAGCGCGTCGAGGATATCGTCAATGATCAGATCCGTGCGAACCACGAAGGCGAGACGCGCCTCATGGATCTCGAGCAGGCGAAGGCCAGCGGAGCGATGGCGCTGTTTGGAGAGAAGTACGAAGAGAAGGTGCGGGTGCTGAGTTTCGGCGACTTCTCGGTGGAGCTCTGCGGCGGTACGCACGTGCGGCGCACGGGAGACATCGGCCTCTTCAAGATTGCCTCGGAAGGCGGCGTAGCGGCCGGTGTGCGCCGCATCGAAGCCTATACGGGGCCGGGTGCCGAAGCGTGGGTGCGCAGCCAGCAGGAGCAATTGGATAATATCGCTCGCTTGCTTAAAGGGGACCGTACATCGGTCGTCGAGAAGGTCCAGCAGTTGCAGGCGCGCCTGAAAAGTCTTGAGAAAGAACTTGAGCAGACACGCGCAAAGTTAGCCACCGGTGGCGGCGCCTCGCTCCTCGATCGCGCTCAGGAAGTAAAAGGCGCGCGCGTGCTTGCAGCGGTAATGGAGGGAGTGGACGTGAAAGGGCTGCGCGAGGCCGTGGACCACTTCAAAGACAAGCTCGCGCCGGCCGTGGTCGTGCTGGCGACGGTACAGGACGGGAAAATAAGCCTGATCGCGGGCGTAACCAAAGAGTTGACCGAACGTGTGAACGCCGGGGAATTGGTGAACTTCGTCGCCGCGCAGGTCGGAGGGAAGGGCGGGGGGCGTCCGGACATGGCGCAGGCGGGCGGCAACGATCCGTCCGGATTGGAGCGAGCACTGCGGATGGTTGCCGATTGGGTCGGCGCGCGGGTGTAACCGCCGGTCGTTTGATCTGTTTACTCGCGACGGAAAAGCCTGTTTAATTTGCGACCTTTAACGGTCAGGCATACTCTTCGGTGGCACTCATCGTACAAAAGTACGGCGGCACGTCGGTGGGAAACCCGGAGCGTATCAGCGCGGTTGCGGTGAAAGTCGCCCGGGCCCGCGCCGCCGGCCACGACTTGGTGGTGGTCGTGTCGGCAATGAGTGGCGAGACCGACCGGCTCATCAAGCTGGCGAAGAGCTTGCATCCCGACCCGCCGGCACGCGAGCTCGACGTGCTTCTGGCAACCGGCGAGCAGACGACGATTGCGCTACTCAGCATGGCGCTCGAGCGCCAGGGCGTGCCGGCCCGTTCGTATACCGGTCATCAGGTGCACATACGTACCGACAACGTGCACGGCAAAGCGCGCATACTCGACATCGACGACAAGCGCGTGCGCGACGATCTCAAGAAAGGGCGGGTGGTAGTGATCGCGGGCTTTCAGGGTGTCGATGAAGAGGGCGATATCACGACACTCGGGCGCGGAGGCTCCGATACGACCGCGGTGGCGATGGCGGCCGCGCTCAACGCCGACGAATGCCAGATTTACACGGACGTCGACGGCGTTTACACGACCGACCCGCGGATCGTGCCCACGGCGCGGCGGCTCGATCGCATCACGGATGAGGAGATGCTGGAGATGGCGAGCCTCGGCGCCAAGGTATTGCAGATTCGTTCAGTCGAGTTCGCGGGCAAGTATAAAGTTCCGTTGCGGGTGTTGTCGTCGTTCGAAGACGGCCCCGGGACGCTGATTACGTACGAGGAAAATCAAATGGAAGCGCCGCTCATTTCGGGCATTGCGTTCAATCGTGACGAGGCGAAGCTCACGATCCGTGGTGTGCCGGATCGACCCGGCATCGCCGCGCAAATTCTTGGCGAAGTGGGCAAGGCGAATATCAACGTCGATATGATCGTGCAGAACGTGGGCGCCGACGGCAGCACCGACTTCACGTTCACGGTGCACCGCACGGATTACGCGAAAGCGCTCGATATCTTGCGCCAAGTCGCGCAGGCATTGAAGGCGCGCGAGGTGAGCGGGGACGACAAGATCGTCAAAATCTCCGTGGTCGGGGTCGGCATGCGCTCCCACGCCGGCATCGCCAGCACCATGTTCAAGGCGCTCGCCGACGAAGGGATCAACATCCAGATGATTTCGACGTCGGAGATCAAGATCTCGGTGGTGGTGGACGAAAAATACCTTGAGCTTGGAGTGCGCGCATTGCATGATGCGTTCGGTCTCGACCGGGCCCCCGCGGGGCAGAACAAGCGGAAATTCGAGCAGGCGTCGCGCTAATGCCGTTTTTGGGCACTTTTGCCGCGGGGTACTGGCATGGAAGGTGCATATAGGTAGGGCGTAAGGAAGGGGAAAACCGGCTGTCTAGCGAAGGATTGTAGAGTTTGACCAAAGAATCCTAAGCTTAGCCGGACAGATGTTGTGGGAAACATAAGATTCGGGTATTAGTGAAATTAGCGGGCTATTAGTATTAAGTAGGGACATTCTCAAAAACGGAGAGACTAAGGAGTACAGGATGCTGATCTTAACTCGACGCATTGGAGAAACATTGAACATTGGCGACGATGTTCAGGTGACCGTGCTTGGTATCAAGGGTAATCAGGTGCGGATCGGCGTAAATGCGCCCAAGGAAATTCCTGTTCATCGGGAGGAAATCTACGAGCGCATCAAAAAAGAAAAAGAAGCGGGCATCGTTCACGAGCCGCGCGCCGCGGAGCAGGGCAAGGGCTGAACTTCGGTTTCCTTTACGTGTACGGCAGCAGCGGGTATCCTTGCTGCCGTTCGTAAAGGAGAGATGGCCGAGTTGGTCGAAGGCGCTCCCCTGCTAAGGGAGTATGGGGCCAAAAGTCCCATCGAGGGTTCGAATCCCTCTCTCTCCGCCACTTCTCTTCCTTCATAAACCGGTCAGTTGCTTTCAATTCGTCCACGACAACGTCGTGGGCGTCATTTATAATTTCGCGCTTCGCGCCCGTAGCTCAGCTGGATAGAGTACCTGGCTACGAACCAGGTGGTCGGGAGTTCGAATCTCTCCGGGCGCGCCAATCAATACAAAAAGGGCCGTAACAGGCCCTTTTTGTATTGATGCACGGGTGGATTCGAACTCCCGACGACTTCATAAGCAGTTCGACCAGGCTCGCTGGGAGCGAGCCGGAACCGCCGAAGGCGGGCCCGGAGGGGCGAAGTACAAGGACGTACGGAGTAATCTCTCCGGGCGCGCCATTCCTAGACCCTGAGCTAGCCCGCGTAAGCGGGCTTTTTTGCGCCCGGGAGACGAGAACTCCGACGAGCCGGGGCGACGCCGGGTGCCTTACTAAACGATCGGATGTCAATCGCTATTCTTTCCTACCTTTCGGTTATCCACTTTCTATACTTCGGCTTACGGCATCCTGTTTGCATGTTAGCTGACACTTGATGCCTGTCGGTCGGGATCGTCGATCTCGGACGACATTAATCACTCATAAAGGGGCCGACGGAGGACAAGTGACTGATTCCGAGAAAGCGCTGCTGGTGATCGACAGTGATGAACAGCGGCGAGCGCAGTTGAAAGAATGGTTGCATGCGATCGGTCGCTCGCAGGTTTTGGGCGTCGCGCCGGGCGACTGGCATCAACGGCTGGACGCTGAAGGCACCGTACAGGTCGTCTTGCTCGGTCCGTGTCCGGACGCTTCTCAGCAACTCCACGTATATCAGGCGTTGCACGCGCGAGCGCCGAGCCTTCCTGTGATTCTTTACGGCGACAAAGACGCCGTCGCTTCTTTCCCGGCCGAAGACAACACCTCTTTGTTTCTGCGCAGCGTGCGTCTGCCGATCGATCGCGCTGCTCTCGTCGAAGTGCTGGCGGAGGCGGTTAAGTTCGCCCATCAACGCAGCGCCAGCGCCGGGCGCAACCCGGAGCTTTTTCGCAGCCTGGTCGGCAAGAGCGAAGGCGTGCGCCACGTACGTCAGTTGATCGAGCGGGTGGCGCAGAGCGATAGCACGGTGCTCATTCTCGGCGAATCCGGCACGGGCAAAGAAGTGGTCGCCCGCAACCTGCACTATCGCTCCTCGCGCCGCGGCAAGCCGTTTGTCGCGGTCAACTGCGGCGCCATTCCGGCCGACCTTCTGGAGAGCGAGCTGTTCGGGCACGAGAAGGGAGCGTTTACCGGCGCGGTCAGCGCGCGCCAGGGACGCTTCGAGCTGGCCACGGGCGGCACGCTGTTTCTGGATGAAATCGGCGAAATGAGCCTCGCCATGCAAGTGAAGTTGCTGCGCGTGATACAAGAGCGGACCTATGAGCGCGTCGGCGGCAGCCGCACGCTGCGCGTTGACCTGCGGCTGATCGCGGCGACGCATCGGGATCTGGAGCGCGAGGTGCAGGCGAAGCGCTTTCGCGAGGACCTGTATTATCGCTTGAACGTTTTTCCGATACACATGCCGCCGCTGCGCGATCGCATCGACGACATCCCGCTGCTAATCGCCGAATTGAATAACCGACTGCGGCAGGAACGCGGCTCGGCGGTACGCTTTACCGCGGAAGCGATGACCGTGCTGCAGCGCTATTCCTGGCCCGGTAACGTGCGCGAGCTCGCCAACCTGGTGGAGCGCCTGACGATACTTTTTCCGGATGGAACGGTCGACACCAAAGACCTGCCCGCACAATATCAGACGACGGAAGCGCGTGCGCCGGCGCCGGGGTCGGCCATCGAAGATGTAGCCATGCCACTGCCGTCACTCCCCGCCGCAGGCCTCGATCTGAAAGAATATCTCGGCAATGTCGAGTACACCCTGATCATGCAGGCGCTTACCCGCACCGGCGGCGTCGTCGCGCATGCCGCGAATCTACTGAAGTTGCGGCGCACGACGCTGGTCGAGAAGCTCTACAAGTACGGGGTACGGCGCGAGCGCTCCGGCGCCGTCGCCGAGGGAACGCCGGTGGAAGACGCCGAAGCGCCGCCGAACTGAGCGATCGCCGATCTGCTAGCGGCGGGACGCGGAAGGGTGCATTCGTCCGGCGGAGGCTGTTTCCTCGCCGGACCCCACCGCGACGCCGTGGACGTAAACCATTTCGCCACCGAGCCAGCCGGATACGCCGAGCAGCGCGACGCCCACGCCCGAAAGCCAGATCGATAGCGTGGGGCTGCTCGACGCGCTCCGCATCCACAAATTAATCGCGTACAGGACGACCACGCTGATGTTGATCGCCATGTGCACGGCGCCGATCTGGCGCACCCGACTGTCTGTAAGCGAGAAGAAATCGACAGCGCCGGGGATTGCCGCCGCGAGACCGCCGACGATTCCGCCGGCCATGGTGTAATACGCAACATCTCTCCAGAGCGGATCGTGGCTGCCGAGGTATATAAGGTCACAAAGAAAAGAGAAGACGAACAGGCCGATCGGAAATACCACCAGCATCGGGTGAATGGGGTGTCCGGCTATGCTTGCGCGACTGGCCATCACGTTTTCCTCCATGAGAATTCGGGCGCTCAATGGCGCAGGATCAGCAGTAATACGCCGCCGCCGGCGACGAAGCCGACCGCAATCGCATTCCAGACGGCGACCGGATGATGAGCGAATCCCAGCACGAAAGGTGAGACGATAAGCCATCCCCCGAGCGCGAGATTCAACCACTCTTCCCACATCCGCGGTTCTACGAGCGCTACGGCTCCGAAGAGCAGAAAGCAGAGGCCGACGACATGCGCGTTCGACGTCGCCGCCGCGTGGTTTTGGTTCAGAAGGAAAGGAGAAAGCAAAAGCCACGCACCGAGTAGCAGTACCGTCCAGTCCTGCCACTGACGCGACGGCACGCACCTGATTTTTCTTCGTTCCATCGGAACACCCTTATGACTCGTCCGCCGTCAGGCGAGTTCCCCGCGAGAATATTTGCTGCGCCCGCGTACATTCGGTATTTTCCATTTCCACGGATGCAGCGGAAGAAGCCCTATGTCGAGCACGCTAATGACAGGCAAGTCGGAGCGCGTAAAACGCCTCACGCGCTTCAGCGACTACGACATCTATTTACTCAAACAGGGCAATCACACTCGCTTGTACGAAAAATTCGGCGCCCGCCCGCTGGTTTGCGAAGACGCCGCGGGCGCCTACTTCGCGCTATGGGCGCCGAACGCGGCGCAGGTCAGCGTGATCGGCGAGTTCAACGGCTGGGATCCGAGCGCGCATCCGCTGCTGCCGCATGAAGGAGACGCGGGCATATGGGAAGGGTTCGTACCGGGCGTCAATGCCGGCGCGCTTTATAAATTTCATATTACCTCGCGGCTGCGCGATTTCCGCATCGACAAGGCCGACCCGTTCGGCTTTTACTACGAAGCGCCGGGGAAGACGGCGTCGGTGCTGTGGACGCTCGACTACGAGTGGGGCGACGGGCAATGGATGCTCGGACGCCATGCGCGCAACGCACACGAAGCTCCGATGTCCGTCTACGAGATGCATCTCGGTTCGTGGCGACGCGTGCCGGAGGAAGGCGATCGGTTTCTCACGTACCGCGAACTGGCCGACCAGCTGCCCGAATACCTGCGGGAGATGGACTACACGCACGTCGAATTCCTCCCGGTCACGGAGCATCCGTTCTACGGGTCGTGGGGCTACCAGACCACGGGATACTTCGCGCCGACTTCGCGCTACGGCACGCCGCAGGACTTCATGCATCTGGTGGATCAGCTGCATCAACACGGGATCGGCGTGATTCTCGATTGGGTGCCTTCGCATTTCCCGAGCGACGGGCACGGCCTCGCCTATTTCGACGGCACCCATCTCTACGAGCATGCCGATCCGCGCAAAGGCTTTCATCCGGAATGGCACAGCTACATTTTCAATTACGGTCGCGTGGAGGTCCGGTCGTTCCTGCTGAGCAGCGCGGCGTTCTGGTTGAACGTATATCACATCGACGGGATACGCGTGGATGCGGTCGCGTCGATGCTCTATCTCGACTACGCGCGCAAACCCGGCGAATGGATACCGAACCGCTACGGCGGCAAGGAAAATCTCGAGGCGATCGCCTTCATCCAGGAGCTCAACCGCGCCGCCTACCGCGAGCAGCCGGACATTGTCACCATTGCCGAGGAATCGACCGCGTGGCCGATGGCGTCGCGACCGGTGCATCTCGGCGGACTCGGCTTCGGCATGAAATGGAACATGGGGTGGATGCACGACACGCTTAGCTACTTCTCCAAGGACCCGGTCCATCGCAAGCATCATCATGACCAGCTGACGTTCAGCATCTGGTACGCGTTCTCGGAAAATTTCGTGCTGCCGCTTTCCCACGACGAGGTGGTCTACGGCAAGGGCTCGTTGTTCGGAAAGATGCCGGGCGACGAGTGGCGGAAGTTCGCCAACCTGCGCCTGCTGTACGCCTATCACTACGCGCATCCCGGCAAGAAGCTCTTGTTCATGGGCGGGGAGTTCGGCCAGCGGCGGGAATGGAATCACGACGCCAGCCTCGATTGGCACTTGCTCGACGATCCGAGGCATGCGGGCCTGCGGCGCCTGGTCGGCGATCTCAATCGCCTGTACCGCGCCGAGTCCGCGCTGTTCCGACGCGACTACGAGAGCGAGGGTTTCCGTTGGATCGATTGCTGCGATTGGGAACAGTCGGTGATCAGCTTTCTGCGCAGCGACGGTGAAGAAGAAGTTGTCGTGGTGTGCAACTTCACACCGGTGCCGCGGCAAAACTACCGTTTGGGCGTCCCGCGGGCGGGTTTTTGGCGCGAGCTCTTGAACAGCGACGCCGCCATTTACGGCGGAGCCGGCATCGGCAATTTCGGGGGAACGGATACCGCCCCGGTGCCCATGCACGGCCAATACCATTCCTTATCGCTGACGCTTCCGCCGCTCGGCGTTCTTTTCCTGAAGCACGCGGAACCGCTGTCGCATGGTTAGCCCGATGCCGGCCGAGCACGGCGCCGACATCGGGCGTCGGCGCGTCGTGATCGAAGAGCTCAGCCCCTGCGTCGACGGCGGGCGCTTCGCGATCAAGCGCATCGTGGGCGATGAAGTGCAGGTGGAAAGCGTGGCGTTCGCCGATGGCCACGACGCCATCGCGTGCCGGCTGCGTTATCGCAAGGAAGGTAACGAGCTTTGGAGCGAGACGCCCATGCAGCCGCTCGGCCACGACCGGTGGCGCGCGGCGTTCCGCGTCGCGGAGCTCGGGCGCTATCGCTACACCGTGACCGGCTGGGCCGACCGCTTCTTGTCGTGGCGGCGCGATTTGACGAAGCGCATCGACGCCGGGCAGGAGCTGGCGCTTGCGTTTCGCGTCGGCGCCGAGATCGTGGCGGCCGCCGCGGAGCGCGCCCACGGCCTCGACGCCGCGCGCTTGACGCAAATCGCGGCGGCCTTCGAGCGCCCGCCGGCGGATACATCGACGCAGGCGCTGGCGCTCGGCGAGGAGCTGCTGGCGCTGATGATGCGTTATGCCGACCGCCGCTTCGAGACCACGTTCGCGCCCGAGCTTAGCGTCGTCGTCGATCGCGAGCTGGCGCGCTTCAGCGCCTGGTACGAGTTCTTTCCGCGTTCCTGCACGAACGATCCGGCGGTGCACGGCCGGTTGCGCGATTGTGAGCCGCGCCTGCGCGCGGCGGCGCGCATGGGCTTCGATATCGTGTACCTGCCGCCGGTGCATCCGATCGGGCGCACCTACCGCAAGGGCCGCAACAACGCCGAGCGCGCGGAGCCGAGCGATCCCGGCAGTCCCTGGGCGATAGGGAGCGAGGAAGGCGGACATCGCGCGGTGCACCCGGAGCTCGGCGGGCTGGACGATTTCCGCCAATTCATGGCGCTCGCGCGCAAGCACGGCTTGGAAGTCGCTCTCGATCTCGCGTTTCAATGCTCGCCCGATCACCCTTACGCGCGCGAGCATCCGGAGTGGTTTCAGCGGCTACCGGATGGGAGCGTGCAGTACGCGGAAAATCCGCCGAAGAAATACCAGGACATCTATCCGCTGTACTTCGAAACCGACGCCTGGCGCAGCCTGTGGGACGAGCTGCTCGAGATCGTGTTCTTCTGGATCGAGCACGGCGTGCGCATATTTCGCGTGGACAACCCGCACACCAAGCCGTTTGCATTCTGGGAATATCTGATCGGGCGAGTCAAGGAGCGCGACGCCACGGTTATTTTTCTCTCCGAGGCGTTTACGCGGCCGGCGGTGATGTATCGGCTCGCGAAGCTCGGTTTCACGCAGTCCTACACCTATTTCACCTGGCGCAATACCAAGTGGGAGCTGACACAGTACTTCAGCGAGCTCACGCAAACGAACGTGCGGGAATTTCTGCGCCCGAACCTGTGGCCGAATACGCCGGACATTCTCCCCGAATATTTGCAGGTCGGCGGCAGACCGGCGTTCGTCACGCGGCTCGTGCTCGCGGCGACGCTCGGGGCGAGCTATGGGATTTACGGCCCCGCCTTCGAGGTCTGCGAGAACCGCGCCCGCGAGCCGGGCAGCGAGGAGTATCTCGACTCGGAGAAGTATCAGATTCGGGTTTGGCCGGTGGAGCGCCCCGACAGCCTGCGCGAGCTGATCGCACGCGTCAATCGCATGCGCCGCGAAAACCCCGCGCTGCATTCGGATGCGAGCCTGCGCTTCCACCACGTCGATAACGACATGCTCGTTTGCTACAGCAAAATCGCGCCGGACCGGACGAACGTCATCGTCTGCGTGGTCAATCTCGATCCGCACCACGTGCAGTCCGGCTGGGTGACGTTGCCCCTGCATGAGTTCGGCCTCGATTATCAGCAGCCGTACCAGGCGCACGATTTACTGTCCGACGCGCGCTACCTCTGGAGCGGCGAGCGCAATTACGTCGAGCTCAATCCGCACGTGATCCCGGCGCATGTGTTCCGGTTGCGTAAGCGCGTGCGCTCCGAGCGCGATTTTGATTATTACATGTAGAACGGATTCCGCTCCCGCGAAGGGAGGTTATTAGCGATGGCTATGGAAGGGTCTGAGGGGGCGACCGCGCTATGCGCGGCCTGGTTAATACGCCGAGACGCGCTCAATGCACGTCCTCGACGGCGTGCGGTAGCGGCCTGACCCCATGGCCCATTCCCCGTTACCCGACGATCCGCTTTGGTACAAGGATGCCGTCGTCTACCAGTTGCACGTCAAAGCATTCTTCGACAGCAGCGGCGACGGTACCGGCGACTTTCAGGGATTGATCCAGAAGCTCGACTACATCCGCGATCTCGGCGTGAACTGCATCTGGTTGCTGCCGTTTTACCCCTCGCCGATGCGCGACGACGGCTACGACATCGCGGACTACCGCGACGTGCATCCCGCCTACGGCACGATGGCGGATTTCCGCGCCTTCGTGCGCGCCGCGCACGCCAGAGGTCTGCGCGTCGTGACGGAGCTCGTCATCAACCACACGTCCGACCAGCATCCGTGGTTCCAATCGGCGCGGCGCGCGCGGCCCGGCTCTGCGCGCCGCAACTACTACGTGTGGAGCGATGACGATAAGAAGTACGCCGGCACGCGCATCATCTTTCGCGACACCGAAACGTCGAATTGGGCGTGGGATCCGGTCGCGCGGCAATACTACTGGCATCGGTTTTTTTCGCACCAGCCGGATCTCAACTTCGACAATCCGCAGGTGATGCGCGCCATCCTCGCGGTGATGCATTTCTGGCTCGACACCGGCGTCGACGGCTTGCGCCTCGACGCGGTGCCGTATCTCTGCGAGCGCGAGGGCACGAATAACGAGAACCTGTCCGAGACTCACGCCGTGTTGAAGCGCCTGCGGGCCGCGCTCGACGCGCGTTTCAGCAACCGCATGTTTCTGGCGGAGGCGAACCAATGGCCGGAAGACGTGCGGCCGTATTTCGGCGAGGGGGACGAATGCCATATGGCGTTTCACTTTCCCTTGATGCCCCGCATTTACATGGCGGTGGCGCAGGAGGATCGCCACCCGATCACCGAGATCATGGATCAAACCCCCGATATTCCGGACAACTGTCAGTGGGCGATTTTTTTGCGCAACCACGACGAGCTGACGCTCGAGATGGTCACCGACCGCGAGCGCGACTACATGTATCAGGTCTACGCCGGCGATCCGCGCAGCCGGATCAACCTCGGCATACGACGGCGCCTCGCGCCGCTGGTCGACAACGACATCGAGCGCATCCGGCTGCTCAACAATCTGCTGTTGTCGCTGATCGGCAGCCCCGTCATCTACTACGGCGATGAAATCGGCATGGGCGACAATATTTTCCTCGGCGATCGCAACGGCGTGCGCACGCCCATGCAATGGAGCCCGGATCGCAACGCCGGGTTTTCCCGCGCCGATCCCGCGCGGCTGTATTTGCCGCCGCTCATGGATCCAATCTATGGCTACGGCGCGGTTAACGTCGAGGCGCAGACGCGCGATCCGTTCTCGCTGCTCAACTGGATGAAGCGCCTAATCGCCGTGCGCAACGCGCACCAGGCGTTCGGGAGGGGCACGCTGCGCTTTTTGCAGCCGGGGAACCGCAAGATCCTGGTCTATCTGCGCGAGTACCGCGACGAAAGCATCATGTGCGTGACGAACTTATCGCGCGCCGCGCAGCCGGTCGAGTTGAATCTCGCCGCCTATAAAGGACGCGTGCCGGTGGAAATGCTCGGGCGCAGTACCTTTCCGCCGGTCGGGGAATTGCCGTATTTACTGACGCTGCCCGGCTACGGATTCTATTGGTTCCTGTTGTCGAGAACCGCCGAAGTGCCTCGTTGGCACGAAGAGCGTCCGGCTCCCGCCGAATTGCCCTGGCTCGTCTTCTTCGCCGGCTGGCGCACGCTCTACCCGGACTTCATCGCTCAGAGCGACCGCGTGCAGCGCCCGATGGCGGAAAAGCTGCGCCAAACGCTCGAACGCAACATCCTCCCGCGCTTCGTCGCGCAACAGCGTTGGTACGCCTCGAAGAACGCGGCGCTCGAGCGCGTGGAGCTGCTCGACGCCGCCGAATGGACCGAAGCGACGCACAGCGCGCTCGTCGCGCTCATGCAAGCGGTGAGCAGCGAGGGCGCGATGCGTTATTTTCTGCCGCTCTCCATCGCCTGGGGCGAAACGACCGACGAACACATGCATTCGCTGATCCACGGCGCCATGGCGCGCGTGCGTCGCGGCGCGCGGGTGGGAGTGCTGCTCGATGCGGTGGCGGACGAGGAATTCTGCCGCATGCTGGTGCGCGCGCTCGGGGTGCGCCACGAGTTGACGCTCGCCCAGGGCCGGCTGCGCTTCGAGTCGACCCATGCGTACAAGCAGCTCGTCGGTGACAACGTCGGCGCGTTGCCCGTGCGACCTATCGGTCTCGAGCAAAGCAATTCCTCGGTGGTGATCGGGGAGCGCATCATTCTCAAGTTCTATCGGCGCCTGCAGTCCGGCATCAACCCCGATCTCGAGATGACGCACTTCCTCACCGATATCTCGCCGTTTCCGCACATCGCTCCGCTGGCGGGATACCTCGAGTATCACAACGCGCAGGAGAACTACACGGCCACCCTCGCGCTGCTGCAAAGCTTCACCGTCAATCAAGGCGACGGTTGGATGTACACCATCGAATTCCTGGTGTGGTATCTCGAAGCGAACCGCAGCGAGCCGGGCGTCGACAAGGGCCTGCAACAACACGCGCGCTATGCGCTTTACATGACGCTCGTGCGCACGCTCGGGGTCCGCACCGCCGAGCTGCACCAGGCGCTTTCGCGCGTGACGGGCAATCCGGCGTTCGATCCGGAGCCGGCCACCGTGCAGGAAGTCAGGCAGTGGTGGGAGCAGGTGCGCGGCGACATCGCGACGACCTTGAAGGACTTGCGCGCCGTGCAGCCGCGGCTGCCGCCCGCCACGCAAGCGCTGGCGGCGCAATTGTTCGAGCGCGAAGCGGAATTGCGCGCGCGGTTGGGCACGCCGCCGCCGCTGCAAACGCGCAAGACGCGCTACCACGGGGACTATCATCTCGGCCAAGTGCTCGTGGTGCAGAACGATTTCGTAATAACCGACTTCGAGGGCGAACCGATGCGGCCGCTCGACGAGCGCCGCGCGAAACATTCGCCGTTGCGCGACGTGGCCGGCATGTCGCGTTCCTTCAACTATGCCGCCTACAACGCGTTGCGCCGGGTTACGGCGGAACGCGCGGAAGACTACGCCACGCTCGAGCCGGTCGCGCGCGCTTGGGAAGCCGAAGCGCGCGAACGTTTCCTTGAAGGATACCGCAGCGCCGCCGTGGGCTCGGCCGGATGGCCGGACGATCCTTTCGTGGCGCAGGCGTTCATCGATCTCTTCACGCTCGAGAAAGCGCTCTACGAAATGCGTTATGACCTGCGCAACCGGCCGGACTGGGTGGACATACCCTTACGTGGAGTATTGGCGCTGCTACCGGACTCGGGGGCAACCACGATATCGTCTCTAGAACGATCCGTGTAATGTCGGATTCCGTGCGCAAGGAGGAGCACAACGATGACGAGCTCCCGGGACTGTCGGGAATTTCAAGGTGGATGCGTAGGGAAAAACGGGCGGGGATGTTTCCGCCGGTTCGCCGTCATCCCGCCGATTTTGCCGTCCGCGTGACGTCATGAGGCGCTTTCCCATCCGCGAAGGGCGGCCGTTTCCACTGGGCGCGACATGGGACGGTCTCGGCGTCAACTTCGCGCTCTTTTCCGCGCACGCGACCAAGGTCGAGCTCTGCCTGTTCGACTTGAACGGCGAGCGCGAGCTCGAGCGCATCGAGCTTCCCGAATACACCGATGAAGTGTGGCACGGCTACTTGCGCGATGCGCGGCCGGGCACCGTGTACGGCTACCGCGTGCACGGTCCTTACGAGCCGGACGCCGGCCATCGCTTCAATCCGAACAAACTCCTCATCGATCCGTACGCCAAGACGCTCGTGGGTAAGCTCAAGTGGTCCGACGCCATCTTCGGTTACAAGATCGGCGCGCCGGACAAGGACCTCTCGTTCGACGATCGCGACAGCGCCGCCTTCGTGCCGAAGGGGCGCGTCATCGATCCCGCCTTTACCTGGGGCAATGAACGCCGGCCGATGGTGCCTTGGGAGCAGAGCATCATTTACGAGACGCACGTCCGCGGCTTCACCAAGATGTACAAGCATATCCCGCCGGAGTTCCGCGGCACTTTCTCGGGGCTCGGCGACGGTCGCGTGGTCGAGTACCTGCGCCGCCTCGGCGTTACCTCGATCGAGCTGCTCCCGGTGCACGCCTTCGTCGATGACGGTTATCTCATCGAGAGGAAGCTCGCCAACTATTGGGGCTACAACACCATCGCCTTTTTCGCGCCCGAACCGCGCTACATGGCGACGCCGTTCGCGAACGAGTTCAAGGAAATGGTCAACCATCTGCACGCCGCCGGGCTCGAAGTGATACTCGACGTGGTCTACAACCACACGGCGGAGGGGAACGAAGCGGGTCCGACGCTTTCGTTCAAGGGCATCGACAACGCGAGCTATTACCGGCTGCTGCCCGATCAAAAACGTTACTACATCAACGACACCGGGACCGGCAACACGCTGAACCTGAGCCACCAGCGCGTCTTGCAGATGGTCGCGGATTCGCTGCGCTACTGGGCGACGGAGATGCATGTCGACGGCTTTCGCTTCGACCTCGCGACGATTCTCGCGCGCGAACCCTACGGCTTCGATGAAGGCGGCGGCTTCCTCGACGCGTGCCGCCAGGATCCGGTGCTCTCGAGCGTCAAGCTCATCGCCGAGCCGTGGGACATCGGGCCGGGCGGATATCAAGTCGGCCAGTTTCCGCCTGGATGGGCCGAGTGGAACGACAAGTACCGCGACACCGTGCGCGCGTTCTGGAAAGGCGATGAAGGCCAGGTGGCGGATCTCGCGCGCCGCATCACCGGCTCGGCCGACCTCTTCAACAAGCGCGGGCGCAAACCCTGGGCAAGCGTGAATTTCATCACCGCGCACGACGGCTACACCCTGAACGACCTCGTCTCGTACAACGACAAGCACAACGAGGCCAACGGGGAGGATAACCGCGACGGTCATTCCAACAACCTCTCGTGGAACCACGGTGTTGAAGGTCCGACCAACGACCCCGAAATTCTCGCGTTACGCCACCGCCAGCGGCGCAATTTTCTGGCGACGCTGCTGCTGTCCCTCGGCACGCCCATGGTGCTAGCCGGCGATGAGCTCGGTCGCACCCAGGGCGGCAACAACAACACGTACGCGCAGGACAACGAAGTCAACTGGCTCAATTGGGAGAGTGTCGGCGACGACGGTCGCCAGCTTCTCGATTTCGTGCGGCGGTTGATTGCGATTCGTAAGTCCTATCCGATCCTGCACCGCGGCCGCTTTTTGACGGGTCAGTACAACGAGGAGCTCGACGTCAAAGATGTCACCTGGCTTACCCCCGACGCGACCGAAATGACCGAAGAGCAATGGGACAACGGCGTTACGAAATGCTTCGGCATGGTGCTCGACGGCCGCGCGCAGGCGACGGGCATCAAGCGGCGCGGCTCGGATGCGACGCTGCTCGTCATCATGAACGGGCATCACGACGTGGTGAACTTCAAGCTCCCCGAGGTAACCGAGGGCAAGCGGTGGAAACGCCTGGTCGATACCAATCTGCCGAGCACCACGGAAACCCCGCAGTTCGAGTTCGGGCACCTCTACCAGGTGACCGGCCGCTCGCTGCTGCTCTTCGTGCTCGAGAACGGAGGGGAGGGCTTGCCGTCGGACGATGTCGGCACCACCCTCGACGTGCCTCGGGGAACCGATCCTTCCTGATTCGAATTGGTACCTGCCATGGCGGATGTTCAAACACCCACGACCAACCCCGGCGCCGCGCGCCGCCGCGCCGCCGATGGCGCCACGACGCGCTCGCACGCCATGCCTTTCGGCGCCACCTTGCTCGGCGATGGCACGGCGCGCTTTCGCCTGTGGGCGCCGAGCGCGACGCAGGTCGAGCTGTGCCTGGTGAGCGGCGGGCGCGAGACGCGCTTGCCCATGGAGAGCCAGCCGGAGGGGTGGCATGCCGCCGTGCGGCCGGCCCGCGCCGGCACGCGGTATCGCTACCGGATCAACGGAGAGACCTCCGTCCCCGATCCCGCGTCGCGCTTCCAGCCCGAAGACGTGCACGGCGCGAGCGAGCTGATCGACCCGGCGGAGTTCAAATGGAGCGACGCGGCGTGGCGCGGGCGCCCGTGGGAAGAGGTCGTGCTGTACGAGCTGCACGTCGGCGCGTTCACGAGCGAGGGAACGTATGCGGGCGTGCAGGGCAAGCTCGAGCACCTGCGCTCGCTCGGCGTGACGGCGATCGAGCTGATGCCGCTCGCGGATTTCCCGGGCAAGCGCAACTGGGGCTATGACGGCGTGCTCCCCTATGCGCCCGACAGCCAATACGGGCGGCCCGCGGATCTCAAGCGGCTGATCGACGCGGCGCACCGCTCGGGCCTCATGATGTTTCTCGACGTGGTCTACAACCATTTCGGTCCGGAAGGAAATTACCTGCCGCTGTACGCCGCGCCGTTCTTCACCGATCGCCATCAGACGCCCTGGGGGGCGGCGATCAATTTCGACGGCGTGGGCAGCCGCACGGTACGCGATTTCTACATTCACAACGCGCTCTATTGGCTGGACGAATATCATTTCGACGGTTTGCGTTTCGACGCGGTGCACGCGATTCGCGACGACTCGGTCCCCGATATCCTGACCGAGCTCGCGCGCACGGTCGCGCGCCGCGCCGGCGGCGAACGTCACGTGCATCTCGTCCTCGAGAACGACGACAACGCCGCGCGCTATTTGAAGCAGGACGACGGCGGCCGGCGCCTCTACGACGCGCAATGGAACGACGACATCCACCACGCGCTGCACGTGCTCGCGACGGGCGAGTCGGGCGGCTACTACGCCGATTACGCGGATGCGCCGCGCAAGCATCTGGGTCGTTGCCTGACCGAAGGGTTCGCGTTCCAGGGCGATCCTTCGCGCTACCGCCACGGCGTCCCGCGCGGCGAACCGTCGGTCGACGTCCCGCCCGCGGCGTTCGTTTCCTTCTTGCAGAACCATGATCAGGTCGGCAATCGCGCTTTCGGCGAACGCATCGCGCAGCTCGCGAGCCCGGAGCGCGTGCGCGCGCTCTCGGCCGTGTTCCTGCTGGCGCCCTCGCCGCCGTTGCTCTTCATGGGCGAGGAGTGGGGCACGCAAACGCCGTTCCCGTTTTTCTGCGACTTCGGACCGGAGCTCGCCAAGGCCGTCACCGAAGGTCGGCGCAAGGAGTTCGCCCGTTTTCCGGAGTTCGGCGATCCGAACGTGCGCCAACGCATCCCCGATCCCAGCGACCCGGCGACGTTCGCCAAGGCCATACTCGACTGGGCGAGTATCGAGCACGCGGAGGGCAAGCAATGGCTCGATTGGCATCGCGCCGCGCTGCGCGCGCGCCACGCGGAAATCGCGCCGCGCCTGAAAAACTTGCCGGCGCGCGCCGGGCGCTACGCGGTATTGCAGGAGCAGGGCCTGTGCGCCGACTGGACGTTCGCCGACGGCGGCCGGCTGCACTTGCTGGCGAATCTGAGCGACGCGCCGCTCGCCGTCTCCGTGCCGCCGGGACGGATCATCTATGCATGCCCGGCGCCGAGCGCGGTTGTCGCCGGGCCGCTCGCCCCGTGGTCGGTCGTGTGGTCGATCGAGTGACATGAGCGCCACTTCGCCGGTCCGCACGGCACAACGCGCGACCGATCCGCGCCTCGCGACGCTGTGCCGGCTCTACGATATCGAGCCGCAATACCGGGACGTGTGGGGCAACGTCCACGACATCGATTCCGACACCGCCCGCGTATTGCTGCGCGCGATGGGCGTGGAGGTGGCCGGGCGCTCGCTCGATGAGCTGATCGCCGGGCGCCAGGCGGGGCAGTGGCACTGTCCGCTCGTTCCCGTGCAGGTGATACGCGTCGGCGAGGCGTCGGCGGCCGCGTTGCGTCTGCCCGAGGCGCGTGCCGGCGAGAGCGTCGCGTACACGATCGCGCTCGAGAGCGGGGCGATGCAGCGCCACCAGGCGCGACCGGCGGACCTGAAGGTGATCGAGCGGGCGACGATCAACGGTGTCGCGTACTGCGCCTGCGCCTTGCCGCTTCCGCAGCTTCCGCTCGGCTATCACCGCCTGACGCTCGAGTCCGTGGACGCGGCGATGTCGCTCATTGTGACGCCGCGCGAATGTTTTTTGCCGGACGCGGTGGCGAATGAAGGGCGTGTGTGGGGGCTCGCGCTGCAGTTGTACGGCCTGCGCTCGGAACGCAATTGGGGCATCGGCGATTTCACCGATTTGCGTCTGGCGCTCGAGCGCGCGGCCGAGCACGGCGCGGCCGTGGTCGGGCTCAATCCGTTGCACGCGCTCTTCCCGGACAATCCCGCGCAGATCAGTCCGTACAGCCCTTCGAGCCGCATGTTCCTCAACGTGCTGTATCTCGACGTCGAGGGCATCGCGGAATTTTCCCAATGCGCCGCGGCCCAGCAGGCGGTTTACGCGCGCGAATTTCAGCGCCGTCTCGAGCAGCTGCGCGCGCAACCGCAGGTCGATTACGTGGGCGTCGCGGGCGCCAAGTTCGCGGTGCTGGAGCTCTTGTATCAGAACTTCCGCGAACAGCATTTGGCGCGCCGCACGCCGCGCGCCGCGATCTTCCGCGAATTCCAGGCGCACGGCGGCGAGGCGCTTTACCGGCACACGCTTTATGAAGCGCTGCAGGAACATTTGTTGCGGCAGGATCCGAATCTGCGCGGGTGGCGCACGTGGCCGAAGGAATACCACGACCCGGCGTCGCCCGCGGTCGCGCAGTGGGCCGAGCAGCACTGCGAGCGCGTCGAGTACTACCAGTACCTGCAATGGCAGGCGGACCGGCAGCTCGGGCTCGCCGGCCGGCGCTCGTACGAGCTCGGTTTGGGCATCGGCATTTATCAGGACCTCGCGGTCAGCGTGAACGGCGCCGGCGCCGAGGCGTGGAGCTGGCAGTCGGCGTACGCAAAGAACATGAGCATCGGGGCGCCGCCCGACGTCGTCAACTTGAACGGCCAGGACTGGGGACTGCCGCCCTTCATTCCGATGCGCCTGCGCGAGACCGCGTATGCGCCTTTCATCGCGACGGTGCGCGCGAACATGCGCCATTCGGGCGCGTTGCGCCTCGACCACGTGCTCGGGCTCGCGCGGCTTTACTGGATCCCGACCGGCGGATCGCCGACGCAGGGAGCGTATGTGCGTTATCCGCTCCTCGACTTGCTCGGCATTATCGCGCTCGAGAGTCACCGCAACCGATGTCTCGTGATCGGAGAAGACCTGGGCACGGTGCCCGAGGAGATCCGCCGCGAATTGCCGCCGCGCAAAGTGTTTTCGTACCGGGTGTTCTACTTCGAACGCAACCAGGCCGGTGAGTTCGAGCCGCCGTCCGCCTATCCGCCGTATGCGCTCGCCGCCGTCACCACGCACGACCTGCCGACGCTCGCGGGTTACTGGAAAGGCGTCGATCTCGTGGAGCGCGGGCGGCTGAAGCTGTTCCCGCCGGAGAAGCTCGCGGAACAGGTGCTCGCGCGCACGCAGGACCGCGCGCGCCTGCTGATGGCGCTCGAGCGCGAGGGATTGCTGCCGGAGGGAATGACGGTCGATCCCGCGTCGGCGCCGGAGATGACGCCGGCGCTGGCGCGCGCGATCCATGCGTACATCGCGCGCAGCCGCTCGAAGATCGCGATGCTGCAATTGGAGGACGTGCTCGGCGAATTGCGTCAGACGAATCTGCCGGGGACCGTCGCGGAGTACCCGAACTGGCGCATGAAGCTGCCGCTCGATTTCGAGGACGTTCTGCGCGACGAGCGCGTAAAAACGACGTTCGGAGTGATGCGCGACGTCCGCGGGCCGGGCATCGTCCCGCGCCCGGCTCCCGATTTCGGCCGCGGCAGCGCGATTCCGCGCGCCACGTACCGCTTGCAGTTTCACCGCGACTTCACGTTTCGCGACGCCGCCGTGCTCGCGCCGTACCTGCAACGCCTCGGGATCAGCCATTGTTATGCCTCGCCGTACCTCAAGGCGCGGCCCGGCAGCCGGCATGGCTACGATATCGTCGATCACAACGCGCTCAATCCGGAAATCGGTTCGCCGCAGGACTACGACGGGTTCATCGCTGCGCTGCACGCGCACGAGCTCGGTCAGGTCCTCGACATCGTGCCGAACCACATGGGCATCGGCAGCGACAACCAGTGGTGGCTCGACGTGCTCGAGAACGGGCCGGCGTCGCCGTACGCGCCGTTCTTCGACATCGACTGGCGGCCGCTCAAAACCGAGCTGCGCGGCAAGGTATTGCTCCCGGTGCTCGGCGATCATTACGGCCGCGTGCTCGAGAAGGGCGAGCTCAAGCTCGCATGGGAGGCGGGGAGCGGGTCGTTTCATGTCGCGTACTACAACCACCGCTTCCCGCTCGACCCGGTGACGTATCCGCTCGTGCTCGAGCGCGAGCTCGATCGGCTCGAACGCGCGCTCGGCGCCGATCACCGCCGGCTCATCGAGTACCAGAGCATCATCACCGGCCTGCGCAATCTGCCCGGGCGGGGCGAGCGCGAGCAGGAGCGCGTCATCGAGCGCAGCCGCGACAAGGAGATTCACAAGAAGCGCTTGGCCGACCTCTGTGCGATGGAGCCGTTGTTGAACGAACACATCGAACACGTGATCGGGTTTTACAACAGCGGCGGCGGGGAGTCGGCACGCTGGGATGCGCTGCATGAGTTGCTCGAGCAGCAGGCCTACCGCGTCGCGTTCTGGCGGGTGGCGTCCGACGAAATCAACTACCGGCGCTTTTTCGACATCAACGATCTCGCCGCGCTGCGCATGGAATACCCCCAGACGTTTTATACGACCCACCGGCTGGTCAGCCATCTGATCGCGCAGGGCAAGGTGAACGGCCTGCGGATCGACCATCCCGACGGGCTCTACGATCCGGCCGCCTATTACGAACGGCTCCAGAGTTTCGTCACCGCCGCGGCCGTTTCCGGCGGCGCGCCGCCGGCGCGCGGCAATACGCTGTACGTCGTGGTGGAAAAAATTCTCGCGAGCCACGAGCACTTGCCCGCCGATTGGCCGGTGCACGGAACCACCGGTTATGATTTCGTCAACCTGGTTAACGGTCTGTTCATCGATGCGTCCGCCGAAGAGGAGCTCGACCGCGCCTATGCCAGGTTCATCCGGCGCGCGGTGGATTTCGATCAGCTGCTCGCCGATCGCAAGCGCCTGATCATGCGCTTTGCGCTGTCGAGCGAGCTCAACGTGCTCGCCAATCATCTCAATCGCCTGTCGGAGGCCGACTGGTACGCGCGCGACTTCACGCTCAATTCGCTGCGTGACGCCATCCGCGAGGTGATCGCCTATTTTCCGGTGTACCGCACGTACCTGCGCGGCGGACGCGTCAGCGCGGAAGACCGCCGCTATATCGAATGGGCGGTGGCGCAAGCGAAGAAGAACAGCACCGCGGCGGACATCAGCGTGTTCGAGTTCGTCCGGCGTATCTTGCTGCTCGAGGAAATCGACCGGCTGCCGGAGGTCTATCGGCGCGGCGTCCTCGATTTCGCCATGCGCTTTCAGCAATACACGGCCCCGGTCATGGCCAAAGGCCTCGAAGACACCTCGTTCTATATTTACAACCGGTTCGTGTCGCTCAACGAAGTGGGCGGTGATCCGCGGCGCTTCGGGGTGTCGGTGCCGGCGTTTCATCGTGGTAACCAGGAACGCGCGAAGCGGTTTCCGTATTCCATGCTCGCGACCTCCACGCACGACACGAAGCGCAGCGAGGACGTGCGGGCGCGCATCAACGTGCTGTCGGAGCTGCCGCGCGATTGGCGCGCCGCGGTGAACCGCTGGGCGCGTATCAATCGCAGCCGCAAGCGCAAGCTCGAGGAGGGTTACGCGCCCGATCGCAACGACGAGTACTTGTTGTATCAGACCCTGGTCGGCGCGTGGCCGCTCCAGGACCCCGAGGGCCCGGCGCTCGAAGCCTTCGCGCAGCGCATCGAGGAGTATTTGCTCAAAGCCGTGCGCGAGGCCAAGGTGCACACGAGCTGGATCAACCCCAACGTGAAATACGAGGAAGCGACGCAGCAATTCGTGCGCGGGCTGCTCGCGCCCGGGCACAATCTCTTCTTGCAGGATTTCGTGCCGTTCGTGCGGCGCCTTACGTATCCCGGTCTGTGCAACAGCCTCGCGCAGACCTTGCTCAAGCTCACCGCACCCGGCGTGCCGGACATTTATCAAGGAAACGAGCTCTGGGACTTCAGCCTGGTCGATCCGGACAACCGCCGCCCGGTGGATTACGAGTACCGCAGGCAATTGCTCGATAGTTTGGCCGAGGAGCTAGGCGCGCCGGATCCCGCGCGCGTGCGCGCGCTGCTCGATCGGATCGAGGACGGCCGAGCGAAGCTCTATCTCACCTGGAAGACGCTCGCGCGTCGGCGCGCGCTCGCCGGGCTCTTTCGCGACGGGGAGTATCTGCCGCTCGCGGTCGAGGGCCGGCGCGCCGAGCACCTCTGCGCCTTCGCCCGCCGTCATGATCAAGCGACGGTGGTGGTCGTGGTTCCGCGCTGCGTCGCGCACCTCGCGCCGGAGGGCCGGTTGCCGCTCGAGAAGGTTTGGGCGGATACCTGGGTGGAAGCACCGTCGGCGGGCGCTTTCGAGAATGTGTTGACGGGCGAGAACCACCGTACGGAACGGCGGTCCGACCGCGATCGGTTGTCCGCCGCCGCTTTGCTGCGATCGTTCCCGGTCGCGATGCTCGAATGGCGACCGGGTGTTCAAGGCGAGTCATCGCCATCGGTCGGCCGGACAAGCGGCTGATCAAGAACGCTTTCACGCAGGTCTAACCGGACGGTGCCATGGCGCGCCTATACTAGTCGTGCTGGCCAAAATCCTTACATGTTCAGTATGATCTCGGCGGGCCGCCGCCGGCCGTGCTTTTGAGGAACGCTTCATGTCGCGAATGCTTGTCCTGCTTGCCGTACTGGTGCCGTTTTCCCTCGCCGTTGCCGCCGATGCTGATGCCGACCTTGCCGCCGTCAAGCAGAAACTGACGGAACGGTTGCCCAACGTATCGCTCGACAAGCTCAAGCGGTCCTCGGCCATGCCCGGGTGGTATGAGCTCGAACACGGCATGCAGTTGCTCTATATCAGCGGCGACGGCAAGCGGCTGTTTCTCGGCGACCTCGTCGATCTCGAGACGAGGACCAACGTGACGGAGTCGTGGCGCGAGCAGACGGCGATACGCCTGATCAACGCGGTCGGCGAGCAAAACATGATTGTCATGGGACCGGCGGACGCCAAGCGCACCATCACGGTCTTCACCGACGTCGATTGTCCGTACTGCGCCCGGTTGCACCAGGAGGTGCCGGAGCTGACGAAGAGCGGCGTGAAGGTAAGGTACTTGTTGTTTCCGCGCGCGGGCATCGGTTCCGAAACCTATAAGAAGTCGGTCGCCGTATGGTGCGCGGCGGATCGCGTTAAGGCCGTCGGCATTGCGAAAGCGGGCGGGAAGGTCGAGATGAAGACGTGCGCCAATCCGGTCGAGAACCATTACCAGCTCGGGCGGCAGTTGGAAGTCAGCGGCACGCCGACGATCTATCTCGACGACGGCAAGATGCTGGGCGGCTATCTTCCGAGCTCACGGCTGCTCGCTATACTTAATATAAAGCCGTCGCTCAAGACCTCGGATGCCCGTTAGCCGCAAACCGCCCAGCCCGCCCGCTCCCCAATCGGATTCGCGTGTACGCGGCGCACTGCTTGCCGGCAGTGTCGCCGGTCCGCGCGAAGTTGCGCGGCTCAAGCGCCAGCTGCGCGACAACGAGCGCATCTGGGCCGGGTTCCGCCGCCTCGAGATCCGCCTGATCGGGGCGCAGTCGCTGCGCGAGTTCGTGACGGTCCTCGGCGCCGACATGCCGCGCACTTTTGCGAGCGTCGATTACGTGACCCTGGCTTGCTTCGATCCCGAATACGAGCTGACGCGGCTGCTCGAAACCGAGGGGCGCGAGGATAACGACGGTAAGGACGAAGTCGGCGACGCCTTCATCAACATCACGCCGCAGTCCTTGCAGTTTCTTTTCAGCACGCCGGCGCGCCCGCAGCTCGGGCCGTGCACGCCGGAGCTGCAATCCTTGTTGTTTCCCGCTTGCCCGTACGCGCTCGGTTCGGTGGCGCTGGCGCCGCTCGTGTTGCGCGGCCAGGTGATCGGCACGCTCAATCAGGGCAGCATCGACGCCGGGCATTTCACGCCGGACACCGCGACGGATTTGTTGGAGCATCTGGCGGCGGTTACGGCGATGTGTCTCGACAACGTCGTCAGCCACGAGCGGCTGCGCTGGTACGGCCTCACGGATCCCCTGACCGGCATCGCCAATCGCCGCTTCTTCGAACGTCGGCTGGGCGAAGAAGTCGAACGGTGGTTGCGCCGCCGCGAGCCGCTCGCCTACATGCTCGTCGACATCGATCATTTCAAGCGGGTGAACGATAGCTACGGCCATCAGGTCGGCGACCAGGTACTGCAACAGGTGGCGGAGCTGCTCGGGCGAGACCTGCGCGGCGTCGATCTGCTCGCGCGTTTTGGCGGCGAGGAGTTCATGCTGCTGCTGCCGAACACCACACGCGCCCAGGCGACGGCGATCGCCGAGCGCCTGTGCCGGAACGTCGAACGCCATCCCTTCGTGGCGAGCGGCGTGCAGAATCTCACCGTCACCGTCAGCATCGGCGTCGCGTGCCTCGAAAACGAACCCGCCGACCTCCCGGCCCCCGGCGCGCGGCTCTTCAAGCAGGCGGACGCGGCGCTTTATGCGGCGAAGCAGGCGGGGCGGAATCGCGTGACCGTCGCGCCGTCCGACTAAATCCTTTTCCCTGTCCGTCGCTCTCGACCCGCTTCACAGGGTTTCCTCTTCGTCTACAGCGTATACATCGCATTTCGCGTAGTTGGGCTAGTGGCGTTTTCTGCCAGTGATCAGCGACTTGGCATTCACAACGGCAACGGCACGTTCGTGCCGTCGACCGGCACTCGCTTTTCCTCATAACCTGCGCGGATAAATCGTTGCACTGAAAAACCTAGAGCGCACGCCAGACGTCGTATCGAATCAAAGGGAGCGGGCCATGAAGTGGAAGCATTCGTTTCCGGTCGATTCTTCTTAGTTTCACTGCATTGTGGTGCGCGGTGCGCACCCTACGTTTGCCGACTCAACAATAAAGTTCCGGGAGGCGTCATGGGGAAGATTCATCGCGGGACGGCACGTGGCTTGCGCACCGGTTGTCTCGCATCGCGTTTTTCCGGCTGGCACCGCGTGCACAAAATATTTCAATCGCTCGGCCTACCACGGCTCTCCTTACAGGTCCTTACGTCACGCAACGTTATGCCGCAACTGACATTCCTCCTTTCCGCCAGTTCCTTTAGCAGCGAGGTAGGGCGCAATAAGCACAGCGCATTGCGCCGGACGAATTCTTTTCATCTCAATTTATCCGGCGCATTACGGCATTCGCCTAATGCGCCCTACGAGTTCTGTGCGCGCCCTCAGGATGCTCGGCGCCAGCCCGGGTAAGTAACGGTCCACAGTATTCCTCGCTGGTGAATGTGCGTGCTCAACCGTTCCCGGCGAAGCACTCGGCACATCTTCTCGTATTCGTCTACAGCGAATACGTTTCTTTTTGGACGTCACGGCCTCTCGCCTTTCCCTCGGCATTCAACCTGTTAACAACGACTCTAATTCGAAGCACGTGCGCGTTGACGCGACACCCATTTTCCTTTTAGCTAGTGTGTCTATTACCGCTCAACTAAAAGAACCAGAGCGGCTTTAACAATAAGCAAATACAGGGAGGAACTGTGGGCCGCAAGTACGTGATCAGTTCAATTCTTATCCTCCTCGAACAATTCCCGCTTTATCGGGCTGCAGTTTGGCTATCGGTTCAGAATTAAAAACGTCTTAAACGAAAAGCGTTGCGAGTAGAAAAGGGAGGACACATGAACAAGATATTGCGCATCGGCTCGATGGTGGAGGGAGGCGGTATGAACCGGTTGTATGCTTTTCTGGCGGCTTTTCTGGCTTTAGTTTCGTTTTCCTTTCCCTTTCCGGCTCGTTCAGATACTCCAATACCACCGGGAAGCACTGTCGCCATTCACGCATTCATCTATCAGTATCAGTGGTGGTCCTTTTGGCCTATCCCAACGACATTACCTCCGGGTTACGTAGCGGTTTACTACGCTCAATCCGCAGATGGACATATACCGTCGGCGATCATCAGCAAAGCAAACGATTGGTCGCAATACTGGGTGAACAATTTGGTCGCCTTGACCGTGGCGCAGCATCAGCTTGATTCACGAAATAGCGTACTAGTTCCTGCAAGTGATCCAAGTTGTTTCGAATCATTCCCACCGCCTGGCCCCTCCGGCGACTTGCACGGGGTCGCTTGTAATTTCGAGGCTGATACGTTTTACAACGCGGACGGGACCGGGCAACTCATTACCGGTCATGTTTCTTTCTACTATACGTTTTGGGTTGATTGGACGGCTCCTTGTCCGAGCGGAACCGGGCCGGATCCAGACACGGGTGCCTGTGCTCCTGTAGCGCCTCCGCCCGCTCCACTTCCCGAACCCCTCGGCCCTCCCGCCCAATGCACCGGCAACCCGTGTGATCCGGCGACCGGTAATAAATATCAGAATGAAACGGATTTTCAGGCGGGCGAGGGGCTCGCATCATTTACTCGCAACTACAACAGCCAACTTAGCAAAGACGTAAGCTTCGGTTTCGGTTGGACCGCGCTGACCTTAAAGCGCCTTGAGATCAGCGGAACAAACATCCAAGTCCGCTACGACACCGGCAAAGGCGAACCCTTTAGTTGTCCTAGCGGGACTGGAACCTGTAGCGGCAACGCCGACACGACCCTCACACTCACCAAAGACGCGAGCGGCTACACCCTTACCCGCCGAAATGGCGCAACCGAGCGCTACGACACGTCCGGCCGCCTATTAACTGAAACTGATCGCAACGGGCTCGTGACGAGCTACGCCTACAACGGCTCCAATCAATTAACGAGCATCATCGGCCCCTACGGCCACGTCACGGCCTTCGCCTACAGCGGCACACATATCAGTTCCCTCACCGATCCGTCCGGACGGGTCTATAGCTACACCTACGACGCCAACAACAATTTGTCCCGTGTTAGTTATCCCGACGGCGCCGCGAAGCTCTACCACTACGAGAACGCAAGCTTCCCCCATCACCTGACCGGCATCTCGTATCAGGAAGCGGGCGGAAGCCCCGTACGCTATTCGACCTACGCGTACGACAGCACCGGCAAAGCCATCGTCACCGAACACGCCGGCGGCATCGAGCACTACGGCTTAGCCTACGACTCCGACACCCAAACGACCGTCACGGATGCGGTCGGCACGCAAAACGTCATGACCTTCGCGAGCAACCTCGGCGTGAAGAATCTGCTCAATAAGGTGAACCCAGCCGACGGCAAGTCGCTGACCCAAACCTTCGACGCCCAGAACAACCTCACCTGCAAAAAAGACGAAGAAGGGCGCGTCACGACGTATACCTACAACAGCACCAACCAGCGCACGAGCCTGACCGAGGGGTTGACCGGCAGCTGCACGTCGCCGCAGGTAACGAGCGCCACCCGCACCACGAGCTATCAGTACCAATCCGCCACCCTCGATCTGCCGACCCTTATCCAAACCCCGAGCGTCGCCCCCGGGCAGATGAAAACGACCACGCTCCAATACACCGACGCCGCGCATCCCGCGCTCCCGACGCAGATCACCCAAAGCGGCTACACCTCCGGGGGCAACGCCGTCTCCCGCTCGATCAGTCTGACGTATACCGCCGCCGGCCAAGTCGCTTCTGTCAACGGTGCCCGCACCGACGTGAACGACGTGACCACGCTTAGCTATTACACCTGCACCACCGGCGGCGCCTGCGGCCAGCTGCAATCGATCACCAATGCCTTGGGGCAAATCACCACCTTCGATGCTTACGACGGTGCTGGGCGATTGACCCAAATGACCGACCCGAACGGCCTGCGCACGAACTACGCGTATGACGCGCGCGGCCGGGTGACGACGATCACCCAGACGCCCCCGGGCGGGAGCGCCCGTGTCACGACCTACACCTACAACGCCGCCAATAACGTCACCTCCGTCACCTTCCCGGACGGTATCCTCCTCACCTACACCTACGACGCCGCCCAGAAGCTGCGCCAAGTCACCGACAACCAGGGCAACAAAGTCGTCTACACCTACGACCTCAAAGGCAACCGCACCCAAGAAGCCACCTACGACCCCGCGAACACCCTGGTGCGCCAAATCGACACCGCCTACGACCTACGAAACCACGTGAGCGCCATCAATAACGGCGGCTCGGTGACCCAGCAGTTAAGCGACGCCCTCGGCAATCTCACGCGCCTCACCGACCCGAACCAAGTCGCCGCCGGAAGCGGCGTCAGTACCAACCATAACTACGACGCCTTAAACCGCCTGGTCGAAACCGTAAACAATCTAAGCGGCGTGACGAGCTATGACTACGACGTCGCCGATCGCTTAATACAGGCGAAAGCGCCGAACAACGCCACCACCCAGTATCAATACGACGATCTCGGCAATCTATTGCAAGAGATCTCCCTCGACCGCGGCACCACGACCTACACCTACGATGCCGCCGGTAACGTCACCAGCCTCACCGACGCCCGCGGCGTCGTGGTCAACTACACCTACGACGCCCTAAACCGCGTTACCGCCATCAATTACCCCGCTTCATCGGGAGAAAACATCACCCTCACCTACGACACAAACGGCGCCGGCACCTGCACCGCCGGCCTCGGGCGGCTCTGCCAAGTAACGGATGAAAGCGGAATAACACAATACGCCTACGACGCCTACGGCAACCTAACACAACAAACCAAGGCCGAGCTCGGTATTACCTATACGACGCGTTACACCTACGACGCCGCCAACCGGCTCGCCTCCCTTACGTACCCCGACAACCGCGTCGTGACCTACACGCGAGATAGCCTCGGACGGATCCAGAACGTAACGACCACCGTGAACGCAAGCAGCCAAACGATCATCACCAACCGCACCTACCGCCCCGACGGCCTACCCACCGGCCAAACCTACGGCAACGGCCTAAGCGAAGTGCGAACCTACGACGCGAGAGGCAACCTTACTTACCAATCGTTGGGCGGCGCCGATACCAGGCTCTATACCTATGACGCCAACGGCAACCTCACCCAAAAACAAACCCTCCCCGAGGTCGGAAACTATACCTACGACGCCGAGAACCGGCTGACGGATGAGCTCACCTCCGACAACCAGCACAACGCCTTTACCTATGATCCGAACGGCAACCGTACGAGCGATCTGAAAGCCAACGGCACCCCGAGGCCCTACGCCTATAGCCCAAATACCAACCGCCTCACGGCGCTTGGCAACCAAGTCATCACCCTCGATGCCGCCGGCAACACCACCATCGACAGAAACGGCAACCGCGTCTTCACCTATAACAACGCCAATCGCCTGACCCAGGTCTCCATCAACGGTGTACTCAAAGGCACCTACACCTATAACTACCAAACCCAACGAACCCGAAAGGTGAGGGCGAACGCCACCGGTACCGGCACGAGCACCTTTATCTATCACTACGACATAAACGGCAACGTAATCGCCGAAACCCGACCCAACGGCAAACTCATACGAGCCTACCTCTGGGCCGATAACGAACCGATCGCGCAGATTCAAACCAAAGGCACCAACCCCGAGGAGCTAAGCTACCTCCATAGCGATCACCTCAACACCCCGAGACTTGCGACCAACAGCACCCAAACGGTCGTCTGGCGCTTCGAGAGTGAAGCCTTCGGCACGGGGAAACCCGACACCGATCCCGATGCGGATGACACCAAAACCAACATACGCCTACGGTTCCCGGGGCAGTATGGGGATGGAGAAACCGGGCTCTATTACAACATCAACCGGTACTATGATCCCAAGATAGGAAGGTATATCACCGCTGATCGGATGGGCCCAGCGTGGCACGTTCAGCGTTACCTTTCGAATCTCGGCGCGCCGGGTGAGCCACCGTTAGAACTCAACTCGTACGTTTACACAGCGAATAATCCGCTGCGCTGGATTGATCCGACAGGTCTCTGGTCAATCTCGATAGGCGGATATTTGGGGGCGGGTGGAGAAATGACGTTCGGCAGAGACTCCGGCAACGGCTTTTTTACAGCTCGAGTTGGGTTCGGTGTGGGCGGTGGCGTGTCTTACGATCCATTGGGAGGTATTCCTGGTCAGGAGCCCAAAGATCGGTGCAAGCCCGGCACGGTGCTATCGGTTTCAGGGAAGGGTGGCTTTGGTCTCGGACCATTCGGCACATCTCTCGAAGGAGGTGTCGCGAGAAACTACAGCAACCAAGAGTCCGGCTTCTATGGTGGCCCATCGATTGAAGGTACTTCCGATAGACCATCGAGGGGTCTGCATGCATCAGCTTCCTTCGGCGGGCAGATCACCGCGTATTCGGGTAGCAGGAACTGCGGCTGCCAGCAATGAGGGTTAACAAACTCTCACTCGCCGTGCTCGCAGGAGCGACGCTTTATGGTGTCGTGTACTTCATGGCGAGCCACGGTGATGCGTTTAAATTTGCCGAGCGCACGATCAGAAATTCGCGGTCTCTGGAGACCAGGATCGGCAAGGTCGATAACGTGCGGATTCCGCTGTTCAGCCCCTACCGAGAGAGATTTTTCAATTCCGAAGCTTCGGCCGCCATGACAGTGGAAGTCACCGGCGCTATGAGAACAGTAGAGCTCAAGCTAAAAATGAAAAAAACGAACGACCACTGGATGGTCGAGCACGCATCGCTCGACGGAGCTCCCGTCATTTTGAACTGAGCGACAGATCGTCTTCGACGAAGGAAGTGATCCGATGAATAGATGGACTTGGGTGAGGGTTGCAGTCGTAGCATTCAGCTTCGTGGCGGCGCTGTTTCAGGGTTCCGACTCTGCGAGCGTTTCATCGAGCGATTGGGGAACATTGATTGCATCGCTCGTGCTGACTCCCATTGCGCTGTTGATTGTGATTGGGATTCAGCGCCTGAACTCACGCTCTGCGCCCGTGTGGCGTTATCCGCGATGGTCTATTAATCCCTTTACGATGAAGGAACCGCTGCAGTTCTTTCACCTAGCCGGGTACGTGTTCCTTGCAGGAGGCGTTGGGTACTTGATTCGATCAACACTGAATCATATGCCGATGACGCTAGAGACGTTACTTTGGATCACCACGGGGATCGGCGTTTTGATTGGCATACAACTTTGCGTTATTGCTTTCCGCAGCAAGATGGAGCGAGGGGAGCGACAAAGAGTGTAACAGCTCGATCACCACTGTCTCCTGTACCCCAAGGTCTCAATGCGTCGTCTCCCGCGCGATTAAACCCTCCAGCGTCTCATCTTCCTTCAACGCCGCAACGAACTTCGCCTGCCCGGCCGGCGACAGATCATAGAACTTGCAATGCGTGATCTTGCAGCGATCCGCCGTGTCGCACACCCCGCCATAGATCGACACCGTGTGATCCTCCCACGTGACGTTACCGAGCTTCGCCACCATCTTGTAGCCGTGTGGGCAGTCGATCTTCATTCGCGCCGGGAATCCCGCAGGTAAGCATCCACCATCTGAAGCAGCGTCTTCTGCCGTGTCGGCGAGCAAGGTAGGGCGCAATAAGCACAGCGCATTGCGCCGGACGAATCCCTTTCATCTCAATTCATTCCGGCATTACCGCATTCGCCTAATGCGCCTACGAGTTCTGTTACTGCGAGTGAAGGGCAATGGTGCGCGGTGCGCACCTAGGCTTGCTTCGCAAGCTCGAGATGCAGTGGTGGGATAGCGATTTGCAGCTCCGGCGGCAGCGCGCCTAGGCGGCCGCCGAGCGCCGCGGATAGCCGCGTTCTTCCAAATCGACGCGATCCTGCTCGAACGCTTTCTTCACCGTGCTGCGGATGGCCGCCTTGAATAGAGGCTTCAACAGCTTTTTGATGCCGGTCGCCGGCGCTTCGATACGGAAATCTATGGTGGTCGCGTTCGACCCTTGCGGCTGGAACGATTGATAAATCTTCGTTCCTTTATTCGTGCCCTCGATGACTTCGCTCTCCAGGCCGCCGTCCGCACGACGCCTCTGGATGACTTCATCTTTTTGTCTCAGGCCGAGGAGCCGCACTTCCTGGGTGAAATGGCACACATCATTCCGGTCGGAGAGCACGGTGAAGGTGATGTCGGGATGCACGGAATGCTTGGCGTGATGGGCAATGTCGCCGAACTGACGGCTGACCACATCGATCGGCTGGCGTATCGTTCCCGAAAACCGAACCACGAGTGAATCGGACATCGTTGCCTCCATCGCCTGCGTCGTAGTCGAGGACAAGCGCGTTTATTGTAATCGTCCGGCGCGAATTTCTCTCCGGTGCCTCGAACTTCTTGGCGTCCGGGCCGTGCCTAAACCTCAACCTGCACGCTCTTTCGACAGGCGGTGAACAACAACACCGCCTCGATCGGCCGCCCGGGCCAAAGACGGCGCAGTCCTTCCGCGTAGGAGCGGAGCTGCGGCGTATAGAGGGCGGTCAGCGCGGCGGTCTCAGCGGGCTCTACGCGATGCGTCTTGTAATCGATCAACACCAGTCGATCACTATGGAACACGAGTCGATCGATGACTCCGGTGATCTCGCGTCCGTCCGCACGGTAAAGCACCGCGACTTCATTGCGCGCATCCTGATAACGCCTCGGATCGAAGAACTCCCGGAGATCGGGCGCATCGACCACGTCGCAGGCGTCGCGCCAGCACTCCATCAGCTCGCGCTCGTCGGTCGCGGCGGTGAATTCGCGCCACACGGTACGCCGCGCCATTTCGCGATCGGTATTCGCCGTGAGACAGTCGAGCATCCGGTGAATCACGACGCCGCGCTGTTTGGCGGCGGACAACGAGCGGAAATCGGTTTCGGACGGTGACGCGCCGTCGTCGGTTTCATCCGTCATTTCGTCTTGTTCGCGCGGGCGCCGTGGCGGATCGAAAGGACGCGTCAGCGCGGGCTCGATGGGAACGCGCGGCCCCGATGGAGCCGGTTGAATGATCGGGGCAGGGGGCGGCAGGCCGTGGCTCACGAAGCCGTATAAGTTGATCGGTTCACCGGAAGTGGGATGAGTGACGGGTTGCAGTTGCAGCTCGAACGTCGCGGCGACACCGCTCGTTCTGGCCGCCTCGAAGCGGCGCTCGATATATCCGTACCAACCGCGGCCGGGTTCGCCCGCGCGCCCGGGATCGTCCGCTTTGCGCCGCCCGGTTTCGCAACCGGAGACGAACAGCAACTGCTGCGCGCGTGTGAGCGCGACGTACAGCAGGTTGGATTCCTCCTGGAACTTCGTCGCGGCGCGGCGCTCGAGTATTTCGTGCGTATACGCGTCGGCGTCGCTCTTGCGCGCGAGCAGCAGAAAATGACTCGGCCGCGGCTGCTCGATCGGCCATGCAATGAGCGCATCCGCGCCGCGCTCGTTATCGGTGATGTCGCGGGCGGCGTCGACGAGAAACACCACCGGGCTTTCGAGTCCTTTGGCGCCATGAACGGTCAGAATCCGTACCTGGTCACTGCTCGCTTCGCCGCCGGCGTCGAGCGATTCGTTGTCTTCCTCGGTCAGAACATCGAGGCGCGACAGGAAGCGGGCGAGGCTGGGGAAGCGGCCCCCGTCGGCTTCGAGCGCGAGGTCGAGCAGGCGCGTGAGATTGGCGGCGATGCGCGATCGCAAATGCGGCGGGGCGGCGCTCCAGTATCGTTCCGGCACGTTGGCTTCGAAGTAGATGCGGTCGAGCAGGTCGTGGACCGGGACGCGATCGGCTGCCTCGCGCCAGGCGCTCAGCCGTTCGGCCGCCCGCGCCAGCGCGGACGCGGTGCCGTCCTCGCGACAGTGGGTGAGGAGCCGGTCGTACCAGGTTCCGGCCGGCCCGAGATCGGCGAGCGCGAGCAGATCCGCGTCGCTCGCGGCGAAGATCGGCGAACGCAGCACCGCGGCGAGCGCGACGTTTTCCCACGGCGAAATCAGCAGGCGCAGCAGGTCGACGATATCGCGCACTTCCAGGCACTGTAGAAACGTGCCGCGGCCGGCGCCGACATACGGGATGCCGGCGCGCCGCAGCGCCGTTTCGTACGCCGCCGCATGCGTGCGGTTGCGCAGCAGGATCATGATGTCGCCGTAGCCGAGCGGATGAATTTCGCGCTTGCGATAAATCGGCCGGCCGAGGAGCGCGCGGATTTTCTGCGCGACCATGGCGCCTTCGCGCTCGCGGCGTTTGTCTTCTTCGGAGACGCGCGGTTGTTCGAGCGGGTTGCGAAACCCCGGCGTCGCGGCTTCCTTGGGGTCGCGCAGGACGAGCGGCAGCAATTCCGCGTGGCCCCAGAGCTCCTCGCGATGCGTTTGGTGCGGACGGAAGTTCTTCAGCGTGTGATCGGAGTTGCCCGCCGGCGTGTCGCTCGCCGGTACGTCGAACAGCAAGTTGACGAAGCGCACGACGGCGGGCGACGAGCGCCAGGAAATATGCTGATCGTAGACTTCGGCGCCGGTATGTTCCGCGAGCCAGTCGCGCGCGAGCGCGAACAGCCGGGGATCGGCGCGGCGAAAGCCGTAGATCGACTGTTTCTCGTCACCGACGAGGAATACGCTGCGGCTGCGCTCGCTCGAACCCGCCGCCATTTCCTGCAGCAGCGGCAGTAACAGGCGCCATTGCGTCGGGTTGGTATCCTGGAATTCATCGACCAGCAAATGGTCGATGCGCTGGTCGAGCTTATACTGCACCCATTCCGCGTGCGGGCTCTGGTTCAGCAGGCGATAGGCGAACCATTCGAGATCCGCAAAATCGAGCGCGCCTTCGGCGCGTTTCTCCTCCTGAAAGTGATGCAGCAGGCGCGCGCCGATCACGTACCAGTCGCGGCTGCGGTGCCAAGTCGCGTGGCGCCGGCGGTGCTCGGTAGTTCGTTCGAGCCGGTCGAGCAGTGTGTCGCGCCGGCGCGCCAACGCGTCGGTGCTCGCCGAGCCGAGCCGCTTGGCGAGCCCATTCGGAACGCGAAATGCCCGCGCTTCTCCTTCTTTCGTCAATAACGCCTGGCGCACAAGCCGATAGAAATCGGCGCTGCTGGTCGCCGCGAGCGCCTGTTCCAGGCAGGTGTACGTGAGCTTTAGACTGGCCGGCACATCGTGAGCGATACCCGCGATTAGGGATCGCATGAGCGCCTTCACCTCGGCATCGCGGGCGAACGCCTCCGTGGGATCGGTCTGCGGATCGATCTGAAGCGCGTCCTGTAAGCGGCGGGCGGCGTAGCCGATCGGATCCGCTTCGTTTTCGGTGTACGCCCACCAGTCGCTCCGGTGCGCGAGAAACCGGCGTAGCGCGTGGCGGGCGTTGTCGAGACCGCCGGCGCTCGCGAGGAGTCGTTCCATCGCCGCGGTAAGTTCGCTGTCGCGACCGGCGAGATCGCGATCGAGCGCGCGCCAGGCGGCGGCTTCGATTTCGACGGTTTGGTCGATGACTTCGAAAGACGGCGGCACCCCGGCCTCGAAGGCGAAGCGCGATAGCAGCTCCTGGCAGAAGGCGTGAAAAGTGGTGGCCCGTAACTCGTGCGGAGCGACGAGCAATTCTTCGTAGAGGCGGCGGGCGCGCGCCAGGGTCGCGGGGCCCGGGGTTACGCCGATGGCGGAAAGCATTGCGCTCAATTCGGCGTCCGGCGCCTCGCACATCGCAAGCAGCCGCTCGCTTACGCGCAACCGCATTTCCGCCGCCGCCTTGCGCGTGAAAGTGATCGCGAGGATGGACGAAGGTTTTGCGCCTTCGAGCAGCAACCTGACGATGCGACTGACGAGAAGCCAGGTCTTGCCGGTGCCGGCGGCGGCGTGCACCACGGCGTTGTGACGCGGGTCGATCGCGGCGAGAGCGTCAGTGGACATGGAGAGCGTGCGCCGCGCGGTCGAGCGGAGCGCCTGTCGGCGCGCTCGTCGAGTGTAATAAATCGTACTTGCGGTTCCCGAACCGCCGTCGGGTGACTTTCTCTTGCTTGTCCAAGAGAAAGTCACCAAAGAGAAGGACACCCCGGATGGCGCAAGCGGTTCTTGCGCTTCTCGGCATTGGGGCCCTC
>Ga0070741_10002910_pt1 | contig 44243 bp, 46 predicted proteins | sample Coa_R1_4_FD_66440 | JGI IMG/M metagenome (GOLD analysis project Ga0070741, IMG submission 66440) | Surface soil microbial communities from Centralia Pennsylvania, which are recovering from an underground coalmine fire - Coalmine... | ecosystem: Environmental > Terrestrial > Soil > Unclassified ... | reverse complement strand
CGGGGGCCGGGTGGCTCGTGGAGCATCGCCCGGACCTCCTCGGCGACGCGGAGTTCCTCCTCACCGAGGGCGACCACGTCCACCTCCGTCCGTCGGCGAGCGGAGCGCTCGTCAAGGTCGTGCAGGTCGCGGTCGCCGAGAAGACGCCCTGTTGGGTTCGCCTCGTCGCGCGCGGGGAGCCGGGGCACGGGTCGGTGCCGCCGGCGCAGACGGCGGTCACGCGGCTGGTCCGCGCGCTCAACAAGCTCCGCCGCTATCGGACCGCGGTGCACCTCACGCGTCCCGTCGAGGAGTACTTCGCGGCGATCGCGCCGTTGCAGCCCGCGCCCATGCGGGAGCACCTGCGGCACCTCGCCCGCGCGCTCGAGGACCCGGCGTTCACCGCCGAGTTCACGCGCAACTCGCTCCAGAACGCCCTCGTACGGAACACGATCACCCCGACCGTCCTCCAAGCGGGCGTGAAGACGAACGTGATTCCCGCCGACGCCGCGGCCGAGCTCGACTGCCGCCTCCTCCCCGGCGAGCGGCCGGCCGACTTCCTGGCGCTCCTCCGCGACGTGATCGGCGACGACTCGATCCGGATCGAGCCGCTCCTCTCCTTCCCCTCTTCGTCCTCGGACTCGAACTCCGCGCTCGTGGCGGCCGTGCGGCGCATGGCGGCGACCATGCTCGGCGGGGCGCCGGTGGTCCCGAGCGTGATCCCGGGCTTCACCGACAGCCACTACTTCCGCGAGCGGGGCATCGCGAGCTACGGCTTCGTGCCGTTCATCCTCGCCGACGACGACGAGAAGGCGGTGCACGGCGTGAACGAGCGGATCTCGGTCGAGAACCTGCGCGGCGGCGTCGAGCGGCTCTCCGAGCTCCTCCGCACGCTCGGCTCGAGCGGTCGGCGGTGACGCGCGGGGTTTTTTCCACCGCAGCGAGTTGAAATTTGCCCGCGCCCTTGCTCTAACCAGGCCGAGCGTCGTTGATTGGTGCGGGGGGCGTCCGCGCGACCGCGTGGCCGCGCCGGAGAAGAGTTCGTGCTCCGGATAGGCGTGGGACTGTCCACAGATCGGGACTCGGCCCGGGCTGCGGCCGATGCCGCGACCGCTGCGATGCGCTCGGCCGGCGTCCCCCGCGCGGACGTGCTCCTCGTCTTCGCCACGACCGCCCACGGTCCGGGGTTCACGGCCGTCACGCGGACGGCCGGCGAGGTGTGCGGCACCAAAGAGGTGGTCGGATGCAGCGCCGCCGGGGTGCTCGCGGACGACCAGGAGGTCGAGGCCGGCCCGGCGGTCGCCGTCCTCGCGATGGCGGGCGGTCTCGCGAGCCGCCGTTTCTTCGTCCCGCTCGCTCGCGGCAGCGAGCGGATCGCGGACGAGGTGGCGGACGCGGTCGGCGATCTCGACGGCCGCGACCGGCTCCTCTTGCTGTTCACCGACTCCTACAACGTGCACCCGGAGCCGCTGCTCGCGGGCCTCCGCCGGCGGTTGCCCGGCGTGACGGTCGTCGGCGGAGGCGCCTCCGAGAACGGGAGCGTCGGCGAGGTGTCGGTGTTCGCCGGGAACGCCACTTCGTCGCGCGCGGTCGCGGGCGTGGCGCTGGCGGGCGACTTCCACGCGACCGTCGGCGTGACGCACGCCGTCCGGCGCGTGGGGCGCGTGCACCGGATCACCGAGGCGCGCGGCAACGTCGTGTTCGCGCTCGACGGACGGCCGGCGTACGAGGCGTTCGCCGCCGTCGTGCCGGCGCCGCTCCTGCAGGAGCCGCGTCGGGCGCTGTCCGTCGTCCTGGTCGGGCTGCCGGTCGGCGAGGGCGAGTTCGTCGCCCGGCATCTCGTCGGGCTCGACCCGCACCGAGGGGCGCTCGTCGTCGGCGCGCTCGTCGAGGAAGGGGAGGAGCTCTTCTTCGGCGTCCGCGATCCGAACGGCGCGCGCGAGGATCTGCAACGTCTGCTCGCGACGCAGTCGGCGGCGTGGGGGGATGCCGCGCCAGCGGGCGGACTGTACGTGAACTGCATCGGACGCGGGCGTGGGTTCTACGGGGTTCCCGGACTGGACACGGCCTACATCCGCCAGCAGTTCGGGGCGCTTCCCGTCGCCGGCTTCTCGAGCGGCGCCGAGATCGCGCCCGGCGGCGGCGCGCCGCGGCTGCACCAGTACACGGGAGTGCTCGTGCTGCTCGGGCCTGCGGAAGGAGCGAAGGAGGGGTGATGGGACGCACGAAGGAGGAGCCGCGCGGGCGGCTCGCGACGCTCCAGGACATCCTCGCGGATCGCGGCAAGGCGCTCGTCGGACAGGCGCTCGTCCTCGGCGAGGGCGTGCAGCGCCGGCTGATCGACGTCGGACGCAGCGTCGAGGAGCAGATCGTGACGCTCGTGGCGGCTGCCGAGGAACGGCTCGGCGAGCGGCTCGACGTCCTGCTCAACCGGGTCGCGGTGACGCTCCGACGCGACGTCGAGCGCGTGCGCGACCGCGTGCGCGCGCTCGAGAACCGCCTCGCCGACGTCCCCAAGGAGGGGATCCGCGAAGTCGTCGCGCCGCTCCAGGCGATCGCGTCCGGCGCGGGGGAACGGGCGTCCGCCGCGGCGGCGCGCGCCGAGGAGCTCGGCGTCCGACTCCAGCACCTCGAACGACGGATCGCGGAGCTCACGCGCGAGGCCGCCCAGGAGACGCTCGACGCCGACGACGTCCGCCAGCGCCTCGAGCGGATCGACCAGCGGCTCACCGACCTCGGCCGCGAGGTGGGCACGAAGCTCGGCGAGCTCGGCGCGCTGCGCGAGCGGCTCACGCGGATGGAAGGCCGGGTCGTCGACAACAGCAAGGAGCAGATCGCGCGCGCCGGGGAGCTCGCGGGATTCCGCGATCGCATCGCCCGCCTCGAGGCCCGGCTCACCGACGTCACGAAGGAGCAGCTTGCCCGGGCGGTCGAGACGGCCGGCTTGCGGGAGCGGCTCTTCCGGCTCGAGCAGCGGGGGCCGTCAATCCCCGCCAGCCCGCCGCTCGCCGAGCCCGTCGCGCCAGCCTTGACCACGCTCGACGACTAGGGGAAATCCACCCCTCGTGGACGTCGTTCCGATTCCCCAGCTGTCGGACAACTACGCCTACCTCCTGATCGACGGCGCGACCCGCGAGGCGGCGATCGTCGACTGCGCCGAAGCCGCGCCGGTCCTCGACGAAGTCCGCCGCCGGAGCGTCCGGCTCGTCGCCGTCCTCGCGACCCACCACCACTTCGACCACGTGGGTGGGAACCGCGACCTGCTCGCGGCGGTGCCGGGGCTCCGCGTCTGGGGGTCGGCGGAGGACGCACCCCGGATCCCGGGCATCACCGACCGGATCCGGGACGGCGACCCGGTTGCGTTCGGAACGGTTCGCGGGCGCGTGATCACGATCCCGGCGCACACGAGCGGGCACGTCGCCTACCACTTCCCCGACGCGCGGGCCGTCTTCACGGGGGACACGCTCTTCGCCGGCGGCTGCGGCCGCCTCTTCGAAGGCGACGCCGGGCAGATGAGCCGCTCGCTTGCGAAGCTGACGGCGCTCCCGGCCGACACGCGCGTCTACTGCGGGCACGAGTACACGGAGAAGAACCTCCGCTTCGCCGCCATGCTCGAGCCCGGCAACCGCGCGCTCGCGACGAAGCTCGCGACCGTCGAGGCGCTCCGCCGCGACGGGAAGCCGACGGTGCCGAGCACGCTCGCCGAGGAGAAGGCGACGAACCCGTTCCTCCGCATGGACAGCCCGGAGCTCCAGGCGTCGGTCCGGAAGCGCGTCCCCAGCGTCCCGGCGAACGACCCGATCGCGCTCTTCGCGGCGGTGCGAAAGCTGAAGGACGACTTCTAGATGCCCGATGAGATCCTCGTCCGCACCGACGACCACGTCTGCACGATCACGCTGAACCGCCCCGAGAAGCGGAACGCGCTCACGACGTCGATGGTCGACCGCTTCCGCGCGATCGTCGACGACGTCGGGCGCGCCCCGGACGTCCGGATCGTCGTCGTGCGGGGGAACGGCGCCGCGTTCTGCGCAGGGATGGATCTCCGCGAGTTGGAGGCGCAGCGTGCCGCGGGCGCCGTCGACCTCCAAGCCCTCGAGCGCGCGCTCGAAGCGCTCGAAGCGTGCCCGCTGCCGACGATCGCCGCGGTTCACGGCGACGCCGTCGCCGGGGGCTGCGAGCTGGCCCTTCACTGCGATCTCCGCATCGCGACCGAGACCGCGCGCTTCGCGATGCCGCTTGCGCGCATCGGCATCGCGGTGCCGGTCGGGCTCACCTGGAAGCTCGTCGACGCGATCGGCGCCGGCGCGACGAAGGAGATGCTGTTCACCGGCGAGCCGGTCGGGGCCGAGACGGCCCTCGCCCTGGGGCTCGTGAACCGGGTCGTGGCGGCGGCCGACCTCGACCAGGCCGTCGCGGAGCTGGCGCGCGTGATCGCGCACAACGCGCCGCTGTCGATCCGCGCGATGAAGGCGTTCGTCCAGCGCCGGACCGCGACCCCAGGCCTGCGGCGCGACGACCTCGACGCGCTCGCGGACCGCGTACGGACGAGCGAGGACGCGCAGGAGGGGCTGCGCGCGCAGCGCGAGCGCCGCGCCCCCCTCTTCCGGGGACGCTAGCTGCTAGCGGACGCCGGACGTCAGCCGCCCTCGCCTGCCGTGCCGAGCAGCGGCCGCAGCGCCGCGGGCTCGGTGACGGGCGCGGAGCAGGTGAAGCCGCGGCAGACGTAGGCCGTCGCACGGCCGCCGACGGCCGGGCGGTCGCGCGCCGGCGCGAGCGGCTCGTCGTCGCCCGCCGTCGTCGCGACGAGAACCCGGTGCGGGAGATACGCCTCACGCACTGCCTCCCAGAGGACGGCGTCCTCCGCCCCGGGCGGCGTCACGACGATCACCTCGGTCGGCCCGCGGACACACATCTCGAGCGCTTCGAGATAGGTCGTGTAGGCGAAGGGATTCTCGGCCGCCTCGTCGTGGTAGAGGCGCAGGATCTCCTCGGCGCGGGCCCGATGTCCCTCGTCGCCCGTCAGGTGGTGGAGGCGGAGCAGGACGTGCGCCATCACGGCGTTGCCGGACGGGATGGAGCCGTCCCCGCCGCTCTTCGCCCGCGCGATCAGCCGCTCCTCGTCGTGGGCGGTGAAGAAGTACCCGCCGGCGACGTCGTCGTGGAAGCGGGCGTCGACGGCATCGACGAGGGCGCGGGCACGCGCCAGGTGGGTGCGATCGCCCGTCGCCTCGTACAGGTCGACGAAGGCGTCGGCGAGGAACGCGTGATCGTCGAGGTACGCCCCGTGCTTCGCCATCCCTGCCGTCCACACGTGCAGCAGCTTCCCGTCGCTCCGCAGCCGCGTCCACACGAACTTCGCGGCGCGGGCAGCGGCGTCGACGAAGCGCCGCTCGCCGAGCACCCGGCCGGCCTCGGCGAGCGTGCCGATCATGAGGGCGTTCCAGCTGGTGAGGACCTTCTCGTCGCGCAACGGCGGCACGCGCTCGGCGCGCCGCGTGCGGAGCGCGACGCGCGCGCGCTCGATCGCCTCCGCCGCGTCCTCGGTCGTCCGTCCGAACATGCGCGCGACCTGCGCGACGTCGAGCGTCACGTGGGCGATGCTTTTCCCCTCGAAGTTGCCGTCCTCGGAGATGTCCCAGTAGCGGCACACGAGCTCCACGTCCTCGGCCGGCACGACGTGCGCGACCTCCGCGGGCGTCCAGAGGAAGTACTTTCCCTCCTCGCCCTCGCTGTCGGCGTCGGTGGCCGAGTAGAAGCCACCCTCGGGGTCGCGCATGTCCCGGAGCACGTAGTCGAGCGTGTCGACGACGACGCGCCGGAGCGCCGGAGCGCCGGTCACCTGGAAGGCCTCGAGGTAGAGGCGGGGGATCTGCGCGTTGTCGTAGAGCATCTTCTCGAAGTGGGGCACGAGCCAGCGCGCGTCGACGGCGTAGCGGTGAAAGCCGCCGCCGACGTGGTCGTACATGCCGCCGTCGGCCATGCGGCGGCACGTCAGGCGGACGGCGTCGAGCAGCTCCGGGCTCGCGCCCGCCGCGTACTGGCGGAGGAAGAGCCGGAACGCGGACGCGTGCGGGAACTTCGGCGCGCCGCCGAGCCCGCCGTTCTCCCGGTCGACGTGGCGAAGGAGGGCTTCGGCCGCCCGGCGGGGCAGGGTGGGATCCAGCGCGGCCGCCGGCCGCGCGTGCTCGAGCTGCGCGAGGCCGGCGAGGAGCTGGTCGACGGACTTCGCGATGTCGTCGGGACGCTCGCGATAGGCCCGGATGACGGCCTCGAGGACGCGCGGGAATCCCGGCATGCCGTGGCGGTCCGTGGGTGGGAAGTACGTGCCGCCGTAGAAGGGCTTTCCGTCGGGCCGGAGGAAGACGGTCATCGGCCATCCGCCGCGGCCCGTCAGCATCTGCACGGCCTTCATGTACACGTCGTCCACGTCGGGCCGCTCCTCGCGGTCCACCTTCACGTTCACGAAGTGCTCGTTCATCAGCCGGGCGATGCCCTCGTCCTCGAACGACTCGCGCTCCATCACGTGGCACCAGTGACAGGCCGAGTAGCCGACGGAGAGGAGCACGGGCTTGTCCTCGGCCCGCGCGCGCGCGAACGCCTCCTCCCCCCACGGATACCAGTCGACCGGGTTGTGCGCGTGCTGGAGGAGGTACGGGCTCGTCTCGCGGCCAAGCCGGTTCGCGCGCGGCATCGTCGAATCGTGGCAGCCGCGCGGGGCGGGCGCAATGCCCGCGCCGCACGTTGACATCGGGCGTCGCGCGGCCTAGCTACGCGAGGATGCGGACGGTGTACGTCGCGGAGTACCCGGCGATCCAGCATCGTCACGAGGACGGTGCGATCGTGACCGTCCGCCTGAAGCGGCAGCAGGGCGAGCTGCGGGTCACGTGCGCGGGGTGCGATACCGAGTTCGTCTACCGCAAGCCGAAGCCGAGCGACGTCCCGCACCACAGGTCCCCGCTCCTGCCCCCGGTCAAAGGGAACTGGGACACGGGCGACGACCACTAGGCTCAAAGTCGTCCTCAACTTCCACCTCGGCACGGACCTCCGGATGTCGGTGCCCGAGGACACCCTCGCGCTTCTTCGCCGGCGGTTCCCCGCGCTCACCTTCGTCGGCGCGGACGACGCCGAGACACTCCGACGCGAGGCGGCCGACGCAGACGTCTTCTACGGCTGGCGATTCCCGCCCGAGCTCGTGCCGCACGCGCCGCGGCTGCGGTGGATCCAGAGCGCGTCCGCCGGGGTGGAGGACAACCTGTCTCCCGAGCTGCGAGAACGCGGCATCCTGCTCACGAACGGCGCCGGGATCGCGGCCGGCGGGATCGCCGAGCACGTGCTCGCGCTCCTCCTCGGCTTCTGCCGGAACCTGCCCGCCGCCGCCCGGCTCCAGCGCGAGCGCCGGTGGGACCGCCCGGCCGTGATGGCAGGCGACGGCGCGTCGATCCGCGAGTTCGCCGGCAGCCGGGTCGCCGTCCTCGGGCTCGGGCCGATCGGCCGCGCGGTCGCCGAGCGGAGTGTCGCCCTCGGTGCGGTGGTGCGGGGCATGCGCCGCCACCCACCCGGTGTCCCGACGCCGCCCTACGACGCCGTCGTCGGCCCGGAGGGGCTGGGCGCGCTCCTCGCGTGGGCCGAGTTCATCGTCGTCGCCCTGCCGCACACGGCGGAGACGACCGGAATGATCGGCGCCCGCGAGCTCGCCCGCATGCGGCCCGACGCGTGCCTCGTGAACGTCGCCCGCGGCGCGGTCGTCGACGAGGACGCGCTCGTCGAGGCGCTCGAGCGAGGCGCGATCGCGGGGGCCGGCCTCGATGTCTTCGAAGCCGAGCCGCTTCCGCCCTCGAGTCCGCTCTGGGGCCTTCCAAACGTCGTCGTCACCCCGCACGTCGCCGGCGCCACCCCGCGATACCTCGAGCGGGCCCTCGCCCTCTTCATCGACAACCTCGAACGGTTCCTGGCTCGCCAGCCGCTCGAGAATGTCGTCGACCCCACCCTCGGGTACCCGTCCAGAAGTTAGTAATTACGGTTGCTTGCAGCGTTGCGTACAGATAAGTACGGTGCGCGATTGACAGCCACTGAACGTTCCGGCATTACGCGCCGAAACGATCTTACATACGCCTAATCCCCGAGAGGGGAGCGGAGGACCCAGTACCACTGGGGTTAATCCGGGACGACCGAGGTCCCGGACGGGCCACGCTCTTTGAGCCCGCACCCGTCAGCTAACTTCGCCGGCGTTCAAGGAGCGGGATCATGCAGACCGTGCCTCTCGGGGCCGGGGGAGCGATCCCCCGGCCCCTTTTTAATGCCCCGCGGTGGTGCGGGCGAACCCTCGTGATCGGGTTTCTCGCCGGCGCTCTGAGCGTCGTGGCGATGCCACGGGGCTCGCACGCGGACCCCCTCTCGCCCCCGCGGGCGAAGGTTGGCCAGGCGTCCTGGTACGGGCACGAGTTCGCCAAGCGCCGCACGGCGAGTGGCGAGCGTTTCGACCCGACGAAGATGACGGGTGCGCACCGGACCTTGCCGCTCGGCACTGTCGTCCGTGTGACGAACCTGCGGAACGGACGGTCCGTGCTGGTGAAGATCACGGATCGCGGCCCATACCGGCGGCGCCGGGAAATCGACCTGTCGTACGGCGCGGCGCGGGAGCTCGGGATGCTCCAGCGCGGCGTGACGCCGGTACGGATCGAGCGGCTCGACTCCTAGCGGAGTCCGCGCGGGCGAGCGCGCAAGCTCGTCACGAGTTCGGGGCGCCCGGCCTTCAGGCGCGCCTGAATCCGCCGTCGCGGCCGACGAGTCCCTGCGGGCGGAACTGGATCGTCCGTGTGGGATCTTCGGTCGCCCGCCCGAGCACGTGCACGCGCTCGCCGAGGGCCTCGAGGCGCCGGCGCACGGCGTCGGCGTCCTCGGGCGCGACGACGAGCGCGAAGCCGACGCCCATGTTGAACGCCCGGTACATCTCTTCGTCCGGGATGCCCCCGAGCCGTTGGAGGAGGTCGAAGATCGGGCGCCGCTCGGGCCAGCGTTCGATGTCGAACCCGACCGCGCGAACGGTCCGGACGAGGTTGAAGAGGCCGTCGCCCGTGATGTGGGCGAGCGCGCGCACGCGAAGCCCGGCGTCCAAGACGTCGAGGACGGGCTTCACGTAGATGCGCGTCGGCCGAAGCAGCTCCTCTGCGAGCGTGCAGCCGAGCTCGGGCAGGTGTGCGTCGAGGGCGAGGCGGCCGCGATCGAGGAGCGCGCGGCGAGCGAGCGTGTAGCCGTTCGAGTGGAGCCCGGCACTCTCGAGTCCGAGCAGCACGTCGCCTGCCCGAACGTCCTGCCCCGCGAGGACACGATCGAGGGCGACGGTCCCGATCGCCGTCCCGACCAGATCGACCGCGCTGCCCGGGCGCGCGCCGCGAAGCATCTCTCGCACCTGCGCCACCTCGCCGCCCGGGCAGGAGACGCCCGCGAGCTCGCAGCCGCGCGCGAGGCCCGCACCGAGCGCGTCGAGCAGCGCCGGCGTCGCCTCCTCGACGGCGACGTAGTCGACGAGCGCGATCGGCCGGGCGCCAACGCACAGGACGTCGTTCACGTTCATGGCGACGCAGTCGATCCCGACCGTGTCGAGGCGTCCGACCGCCTGCGCGACCAAGAGCTTCGTGCCCACTCCGTCCGTCGAGATCGCCACGCCGAGGTTCGGTGCGACGGGAACGACGTTCGCGAAGTAGCCGATGTCGAGCGCCGGGCGTGCAGCGGGCGCGTGATCGAACGTCGGCCGCACCCAGCGGAGAAGGGCGGCGAGGCTGCCCCCGACGGCGGCCACGCCGGCCTCGCGCTCAGTCAGTACCAACATCGACTCCACGAATGCCTGCGCTGACGAACGGCGGTCGCGCCAGATGCCGACGCGAGCGAACGGCGGGGGGCCTCGTCGGGCGCGCGGCGGCGAGAGCGAACCCGGGCTCGCGCACGCGAGCGTGGAGCGTCTGTACGACGAACGCCATCCGCGGTGAGCGCGGAGTATCTCAGGAAGGATGTGGGCGGTAAAGACGCCGTGCGCACCGGCGCACGGCGTCTGCTGCGGGGGCTACGCGGAGCGGCGGAGGCCGACGGGGCGTCCGGTCACGGAGTGACGACGACCGTTGACGCGCCGGAAGGGGAAGCGGACGACCTTCGGCGAGTCGGCGGCGCCGGACTCCTGACGCTCCCGCCACCGTCGCAGCCCGCCGCGCATGTACTCGGGGTCCATGCCGAGCGCGTGGCAGATGTTGACGAACGCGAACGGCCACTCCGTGTCGTTCGAGGCGAACCACTCCTCCGCCTCGAGAAACAGCCGGCGCATGCGCCGATTCCCAGCGCCCGTGTACTTCTGGAACGTTCCCACCGCGTCCTCGAGCACCGCGAGCATCAGGCGCTTCTCCGGTTGGAGGGATGCGTCGATTCGCAGGTGGTCGAAGAACTGCGGCGGAAGGATGGTCTCCGGTTCCACGCTCGTCCCGCTTGTCCGTGATTCCTCGATCTTCACCGCCGGTTCCATGGCTCGTCCTCCTGAGGCGGCGCCGAGCAGCTTCCATGCCAGCGGGGCCGGAGGCGTTCGGCTGCGTCGGACGTTGGTCCGTTGCGCCTCGGCACCGCGTGAGATGAAACGCGCGTAACGAAACGTGACGGCCGGCCGGTGACAAACGAATACAACGCTGCCGGCGCGCCGGGGAACGACGCTATGTCTCCGGACTGCATGACCTACGAGCATATCCGCCTGCGCCGCGACGGTTCGCGTGCGACGATCACGTTCCACCGCCCGGAGAAGTTGAACGCTTTCACGTTCCGGATGCTGAACGAGATTCATCGGGCGCTCGTCGATATGGGCGGCACGGATCCGGCCAACGACATTCGGCACGGCCATCACCGCCTGACCCTGCGTCTGCGGGCGCTTCGCATCTCGGTCGTCGCCGCGCTGAACGGCTTCACCCTCGGCGCGGTGTTCGATCTCGCCCTCGCGGCGGACTTCCGCATCGCCGCCGGCGACGCCGAGCTCGGCGACGTGCCGGCTCAAACAGGTGCTCTGCGCGATGAGCGGCGCCGCGTACTGGCTGCCACGGATGGTCGGTGTTCCGCGTGCGACCGAGATCCTCCTCGGCGCGCAGATCCCCGCGCCGCGCGCCCTCGAGCTCGGGCTCGTGAATCGCGTCGTGCCGGCGGAGCTCGAGGCCGCCCGCGCTTCACCGGGCGCTGACGCTACCCCCCGTCGAGCGCGGCGGGCACCGACGCGGCGCTGGGATCCCGGCGAGCACCCGCTTCGCGAGCCGCTCCGTGCGCCGGAGGGGGCGGGCGAGGCGCTCCGCTTCGGCGCCCGGAAGCCCCTCGGCGAGCAGCCGCCCGAGGCAGCGATTGAGGCGGCGCGCCGCCGCGAGCACCTCGGAAACCTTCACGCCGCACGGGCCGTCCCCGCTCTTCTCGGCACGGAAGGTCCGCACCGACAGCGCATCGAGCTTCACGCGTCGCCAGAGCGCGAGCGCCGCGTCCGGGTCCTCCTCGCGGGCGACGCTGATCAGGAGCTCGCGCGAGACGGGAGACCGGTCGCGGTGAAGGTCCGACTTGACGGCCTCCGGCAGGCGCGTGAGCGCGAGCGTGTTCGAGACGTATGGCCGGCTCTTGCCGAGCAGCTCGGCGACGGTCCGGTGGCTGTAGCCGTGGCGGGCGATGAGGGTCGCGAGCGCTTCCGCCTCCTCGAGCGGGGAGAGATCCTCGCGTTGCAGGTTCTCGATGAGGGCGACTTCGAGCGGGTCCTCGACCTCGCGGATGAGCGCCGGCAGGCGGTCCATGCCGGCGAGCTGCGCGGCGCGGAACCGGCGCTCGCCCGCGAGCAGCTCGAAGCCGCTGTCCGCCCGGCGTACGACGATCGGCTGGAGAAGTCCGTGCGCCTTGATCGAGGCGGCGAGCTCGGCGAGCTTCTCGTCGTCGAAGTACTTCCGCGGCTGGTCCGGGTTCGCCCGGACGTCCTTCACGGACACGAGCGTGAGCACCGTCCGCTGTCGCCGCTGCATGGTACCCGCAAGGGCGAGAACCCGCGCGGGACGCAGCCCCGGGCCCTGTTCGCTTGCCTCAGGCATGCTCCACCACATCGTGCACCTCCCCTCGCCGCACGGAGAGCCGGCGGACCGTACCGTGAGTCGCGCAGACGAGTCGACGGATCGGTGGTGTGAGAAGAGCGAGTGAGCGTCGCATGCGGGCGTCGGAGGAAGCGTGTCCCGGGCGCGCCACGAGGCCCGGCGTCGAGCCGGTGCGACGCGGAGAACGGTCCCGCGCCGGCCGGCCCGGGAGCCGGCCGGCGCGGGTGCGGGTCAGACCTTGCCCTGGAGGAAGAAGGCGATCACGAGCGCGTACAGCGCGAGCGCCTCCATCAGCGCGAGACCGACGATCAGCGGCGTGAAGATGCGATCGGCGGAGTTCGGGTTCCGTCCGATCGATTCCATCGCCGCGGCCGTCGCCCGGCCCTGGCCGAGCGCGGCGCCGAAGGCCGCGAGGCCGAGTCCGAGCCCGGCCGCGAGTGCGATCAGGCCGTGGTGCCATGTTCCTCCGCCCCCCTCCCCGGCGACTTCGGCCAGCGCCGGATGTGCCGACAGAATCAGGCCGAGCGTTGCGACGATTCCGATACCGATCCACTTCATGACGAAGGTCATCTGCTCCCTTCCCGAGCCCCCGCTCATCCCTTCCACCCCTCTGTCCTCTTCCGCTCCCGTCCGGGACCGGCGACTCACGCTTTCAGAGCTCAGTGCTCGTGGCTCACGGCGAGCGCGATGTAGATGGCGCTCAGCATCGTGAAGACGAACGCCTGTACGACGGCGACGAACGCACCGAGCACGTAGAACACGACCGGAACGCCCACCTTCGTGAGCCCGGTGAAGATCTCGACTACTTGGTGATCCGCGAACATGTTCGCAAAGAGACGGATGCCGAGCGAGACGGGACGGAAGAGATGACTGAACAGCTCGACGACCAGCATCAGCGGCATGAGGAACACGACCGAGCCGAGAAACTGCTTCACGTACTTCACCCCGTGCTCCTTCACGCCGTAGAAGTGATACGCGGCGAAGGCGACGAGCCCGAGCGCGAGCGTGATGTTGAAGTCGGACGTGGGCGGGGTGAAACCCGGGACGAGGCCGATCAGGTTCGAGATAAGAATGAAGATGAAGAAGGCCGCGAGGAGGGGGACGTAGCGCTCGGCGCCGTGTCCGATGACCCCCTCCGCCATCCCGAGGATCGCCTCGACGAACACCTCAGCGAACCCGCGCGCGGTGACGCCGTCGTCCGGGTCGAGGGCCGCTTCCGTCGGACGGAGCCTCCGGTGCACCACGAGCGCGAACGCGACCAGGAGGAGGGCGACGAGCCCCGCCGTGAGCGTATGCTCCCACTCGACGGGGAACACCCTGCCGAACCACGTGTAGGGAGTGTGCTCCATTCAGCTCGCTCTCGCCCGCGTCCGCCACGCCTCCCACACCGCCGCGAGTGGAAGACACGTGACGCCTGCGGCGAAGCCCAGCGGGTCGGGCCGATGATCTCGTCCGGAGTTGAAGGCCATCCAGCCAAGTCCAAGGAAGGCCAGAAGTTTAACAGAGAGAAGTGCAATAGCAAGGTGCGAGCGGCCGGGTTTCACGACGAGACGGAACACGGCCTCGTAGACGAACAGCGAGAGCCCGATCGCGGCGCCGCCGAGCACGATCCCGCCGACCGCGCGCCAGCCGAGCGCGGCGGCCGCAGCCGCGAACAGGGCCACGAGCGCCCAGTGGCGCGCCTGGAGGCGGCTAAGATTGGGCGCGGTCAAGGCGATCGAACCGACGCAGCACCTGGATGAGGCGAACGAACCCCCCGACGACGGCGAGCAGGGTGCACGCAACCACGCCGTACGGGTCGGTCCCGAACGAGCGGTCGATCAGCCAGCCGGCGATGGCCCCACCCGCGATCGTCCCGGTGAACTCGAAGGCCATGGCGCCGTAGCGCCCGTAGCGGACGATCGGGCTCGGCGACGCCATTCAGAGGGCCGCGAGAGCGCGACGGGCGGCGCGCCCGAGCTCCGCGATCTGCGCCTCGTCGTGCGCCAGGGAGACGAACATCGCCTCGAACTGGGAAGGCGGTAGATAGACGCCCTCGTCGACCATCCGCCGAAAGAAACGCGCGAACGCCGCCGTGTCCGCTCGGCACGCCGCGGCGTAGCCGTCGACCGCGTCGACCCCGAGGAAGAGCGTCAGCATGGAGCCGACCCGGTTCACGCACGCGGGGACACCGCTCGCGGCCGCCGCCTCCGTGAGCACCCTCTCCGCCTCCGCGCCGAGCCGCTCGAGGCGCTCGTACGCCGCCTGGGTCTCGCGGAGCGTGCGGAGCGTCGCGAGGCCGGCGGCGACGCTCAGCGGGTTCCCCGAGAGCGTGCCCGCCTGGTAGACCGGCCCCGCCGGCGCGAGCTGCTCCATGAGGCGCCTCGGACCGCCGAGCGCCGCGAGCGGCAGGCCGCCGCCGACGATCTTGCCGAGGCAGGTGAGATCGGGGAGGACGCCGTAGCGCGACTGCGCGCCCCCCCACGCGACGCGGAATCCCGTGATGACTTCGTCGAAGACGAGAAGCGCGCCGCATCGCGACGTCTCCTCACGGAGCGCCGCCAGGAACCCGGGGGCCGGCGGGACGACGCCCATGTTGCCCGCGACCGGCTCGACGATCACGGCGGCGACCTCCCCGCCGCGCGCGCGGAGAAGCCGCCGGGTTCCCGCGACGTCGTTGAAGTCGGCGACGAGCGTGAGACCAGCCAGCGCGCCCGGCACGCCGGGGCTGTCCGGGACACCCAACGTGAGGGCCGCGGACCCGGCCTTCACGAGGAGCGCGTCGACGTGCCCGTGGTAGCACCCCGCGAACTTGACGATCAGCTCACGTCCGGTCGCCGCCCGGGCGAGACGGAGCGCCGTCATCGCCGCTTCGGTCCCCGAGCTCACGAGCCGCGTCTGCTCGATCGAGGGAACGGCGTCGCGGAGCAACGAGGCGAGCTCCACCTCCGCTGCCGTCGGGGCCCCGAAGCTCGTCCCGCTCGCCGCCCGCTCCGCGATTTCCGCCACCACGCGCGGATGCGCGTGCCCGAGAATCAACGGGCCCCACGAGCCCACGAAGTCGAGGAACACGCGTCCGTCGACGTCGACGACTTCCGCGCCGCGTCCGCGCGCGATGAACGCCGGCTCGCCGCCGACGGCACGCCACGAGCGCACGGGGCTGTTCACGCCGCCCGGGATCACTTCGCGCGCGTCGGCGAAGAGCTCGCGAGACCGCCCCGACACGCCGAGGACGGTGGCACTCGGTCGCCGACCGGTCAAGCCGCCTCATCGGCAACTTTTCGCTTGCGTGCTCCCGTGCACATCGCCTATACCGTGCCGCCTCCCCCCAACGAGACGACGGTGTGAGCGGGCGGCCTTCCCGGCATGCGGCACGGTCAGCTTCTCTCCGCGCTGCTCCCGCCCATTCCTGCGCCGCGCATCGCAGCGCTTCCCCGCCACATCGACAATTGCCTGGAAGGACTCGGGCTTCGACAGTTATCTACAGGATGTGGACAAGCGTGTGCGTAACTTGCTAGCACCTCGCCTCGAGCGGACCTGGGAGCGCGTGCTCGAACGGATGGCCGAGCGCGTGCAACCGGACGACATGACGCAGCTCATCCGGCCGCTCCGCCCGCGGCTGCTGACGCCGACGGAGTTCCGGCTCGAGGCCCCCAACAAGCTGACGCTCGTCTGCATCACCGAGAACTACGTGGGCGCCCTTCGGGACGCGGTGGCGGCGGTCATCGGGCCTCGTCAGGTCCTCATCGACCTTCCCGTCCGCGAGCAGGGTGAGCTCTTTCCCGAGGCCGCACGGTCACGGGCGGACCGGCGCACACGCCAACCCCACGCCGCGCTCAATCCCAAGTACACGTTCGCGAACTTCGTCGTCGGAGCCTCGAATCAGTTCGCCCATGCCGCGTGCAAGGCGGTCGCGAGCCAGCCCGGGGACCACTACAACCCGCTCTTCATCTACGGGGGCGTCGGGCTCGGGAAGACACACCTCGTGAACGCGGTCGGGCACCAGATCCTTGAGCAGCAGTCGTTCGCACGGATCGCGTATCTCTCGTCGGAAACGTTCATGAACGACCTCATCTCGTCGTTGCGCGCCGACAGCATGGGTGACTTCAAGAACCGATTCCGGCGTGTCGACGTGCTGATCCTGGACGACGTGCAGCTGCTCGCCGGTCGCGAACGGACGCAGGAGGAGTTCTTTCACACGTTCAACACACTGTACGACCAGCGCCGCCAGATCGTGCTCACCTCGGACAAGGTCCCGAAGGACATTCCCGGGCTCGAGGAGCGGCTCCGCAACCGATTCGAATGGGGTCTCATCGCCGACATCCAGGCCCCCGACGTCGAGACCCGCGTGGCGATTCTTCAGAAGAAGGCCGAGCTCGAGGGAATCGCCCTCGAGCACGACGTGGCCCTCTTCCTCGCGACGAACATCGCGTCCAACGTGCGCGAGCTCGAGGGCTCGCTCACGCGTCTCGGCGCCTACGCCTCGCTCACTCGGCGTCCGATCACGATCGAGTTCGCTCGCGAGGTGCTGCAGACCATGCTCAAGCCGAAGCCGGCGGCGGTGACGTTCGATGCGATCGCCGGCGCGGTCTGCGATCACTTCGCGCTCCGGCCGGGTGATCTCCGCTCGAAGCGCCGGAGCCGGAACGTCGCGGTGCCGCGCCAGCTCGCCATGTACCTGTGTCGCCAGCTGATGAATGCCTCGTTTCCGCACATCGGGGAGCTCTTCGGGCGCGACCATTCGACCGTGATCCACGCAACTGCCGCGACGGAGCGACGGATCAAGAACGATGCCGCGTTTCAGGCCACGGTCGAACGCATCGAGCGAACGATACGAGGGGAGTAGCGCGGGCGAACAACGGCATCCGCGAGGTGGACAAGCGAAGGCCGCTCTACTAGATGGCACAAGGGGTCGCCGCCGTTTTGCACTTCGTCCACAGGCCCTACGACGAACACGGAGCGTTACACGAAAACGAAGCACGAGAACCTATTCGGTCTGGGGATAACGGGGACAAGTCAACGAAGGTGAGGTAGGCGATGGAAGTCACCATCCGGCGCGACGATCTGATGCGGGGCCTCCACCTCGTCCAAGGCGTGATCGAGCGGCGCAACCCCCTCCCCATCCTGGCCAACGTCCTCATCGAGCCGTCCGAAGCGGGAATCGCTTTGACGGCGACCGACATGGAGGTCGGGGTTCGCGCGCACGTGCCGGCTGACGTGAAGAGGAAGGGCACGGTCACGTTGAATGCCCGCAAGCTCTACGAGATCGCGCGTGAAGTGACCTCGGAGGAGGTTGTCCTCAGGTCCGCACAGGCGGGATGGGTGGACCTCCTCGCCGGCCGCTCGAAGTTCAAGATCGTGAGCCTCGACCCCAAGGACTTCCCCGAGCTGCCCCTCAACACCGTGCCGAGCGGCGCGGCTTCCGGCGTCTCCGTGCGCGTCGCGACGGGAACGCTGCGCGAAATGATCGACCGGACGATCTTCGCCGTGTCCTCGGACGAGACGCGCTTCAACCTGTCCGGCGTCTTCGTGACGAGCGGCGAGGGCGACCGGCTGCGAATGGTCGCCACCGACGGGCATCGGCTCGCGATGATCGATCGCCGCTTCAGGGACGTGAAGCTCGAGCGCGGTGTCATCATGCCGCGGAAGGGCCTCGTCGAGGCCCGCAAGCTCCTCGAGGACACGGAAGACGCGGAGCTCACGCTGACGATCTCGATCAAAGACGTGCGGCTCACCATGCCGTCGGTCTCCTTCTTCATGCGCCTCGTGGAGGGGGAATTCCCGGATTACCGGCAGGTGATTCCGAGCACGGTTCGTGCGCAGGTCCGTGCCAACCGCGACGATCTCCTCGCCGCGCTCCGGCGCATCTCGCTCCTGGCGAGCGAGCGGTCGCGCGGCGTGAAGCTTCACTTCGAGCGCGGCCGCCTCGACATCTCGGCGAGCAACCCGGACCAGGGAGAGGCGAGCGAGGACATCGAGATCTCGTACAGCGGGGAGCCGCTGACGATCGGCTTCAATGCGCGCTACCTGATGGAAGTGCTGGCCGTTCTGGGGGAGGGGGAGGTCGTCGAGCTCGGCCTCACCGACGAGGTGGGACCGGCGACGCTGCGTGCCTCGCAGGACCCCGACTACACGTACGTCGTGATGCCCATGCGGCTGTGACGGGGGGCGTCGAAGGGGTCCGAAAAACCCGCCGCTCGATATCCCTTGCTACCACCGGGCCGAATTCACCAAATCGGCAATTTTTAAGCGCTTTTCAATCAATCGCACCCTGGCGTCGAGGGGGCGCGCAGGGTACAATGGCGAGCGTGCACAAACCGCATTTCGGACATCGATGAGCACCCCCGAAGCACAGTCGCTCTACGGCGCCGAGCACATCAAGGTCCTCGAGGGGCTCGAGGCAGTCCGCAAGCGGCCGGGCATGTACATCGGGGACACCGGCGAACGGGGCCTACATCACCTCGTGTTCGAGGTCGTCGACAACTCGATCGACGAATGCCTCGCAGGTGAGTGCACGCGTATCCGCGTGACGATCCACATCGACTCGAGCGTGACGGTGGAGGACGACGGGCGCGGCATTCCGGTGGAGATGCACCCGACCGAGGGCGTGTCCGCGGCCGAGGTCGTCATGACGAAGCTGCACGCCGGCGGAAAGTTCGACCACGGTGCCTACAAGGTGTCGGGGGGGCTTCACGGTGTCGGCGTATCGGTCGTGAACGCGCTGTCCGAGACGCTCGAGATGGAGGTGCGCCGGAACAACAAGGTCTACGTCCAGCGCTATCACCAGGGCGTCCCCGAGGCACCCGTGCAGGAGATCGGCGTCACGGATCAGCGCGGGACGAAGATCACCTTCAAGCCCGACCCGCGCATCTTCGAGACCACGGCCTTCAGCTTCGACGTTCTGTCGCAGCGGCTTCGCGAGCTCGCCTTCTTGAACCGCGGCATCCACATCACGATCGAGGACGAGCGCGACCAGAAGTCTCACGAGTTCCTCTACGAAGGCGGCATCGTCTCGTTCGTCGAGCATCTGAACAAGGCGAAGACCCCGATACATCCCGACGTCATCTACCTTCAGGGCTCGCGCGACGGCGTGGAGATCGAGATCGCGATGCAGTGGAACGAGGGGTACGTGGAGAGCATCTACGCCTTCGCCAACAACATCAACACGATCGAAGGGGGAACGCACCTCGTCGGCTTCAAGTCGGCGCTGACCCGGACGGTGAACGCGTACGCGGTTGCGAACGCCCTCCTCAAGAAGGACGACGAAGCGCTACAGGGGGAGGACGTCCGTGAAGGCCTGACGGCGATCATCAGCGTCAAGGTGTCCGAGCCGCAGTTCGAGGGGCAGACCAAGACGAAGCTCGGCAACAGCGAGGTGAAGGGGACGGTCGAGGCACTCGTGAACGACCGCCTGGCCGTCTATCTCGAGGAGCATCCGAGCGAGGCCCGGCGAATCGTCTTGAAGGGCATCGAGGCGGCGCGGGTCCGCGAGGCCACCCGGAAGGCCAAGGATCTCGCCCGACGCAAAGGGGCGCTCGACGGCGGCTCGCTGCCCGGAAAGCTCGCGGACTGCCAGGAGCGGGACCCGGCGCTCTCGGAGCTCTTCATCGTCGAGGGCGATTCGGCGGGCGGCTCGGCGAAGCAGGGGAGAGACCGGAGGAACCAGGCCATACTCCCGCTCCGCGGCAAGATCCTGAACGTCGAAAAGGCGCGGTTCGACAAGATGCTCTCGTCCCATGAGATCAAGCTGCTCATCACCGCGCTCGGCGCCGGCGTCGGGAAGGACGACGTCGACCTCGCGAAGCTGCGCTACCACACCATCATCCTCATGTGCGACGCGGACGTCGACGGCGCACACATCCGCACGCTGCTGCTCACGTTCTTCTATCGCCACTATCAGGAGATCATAGACCGCGGCCATCTCTTCATCGCACAGCCGCCGCTCTACCGCGTGAAGCGCGGCAAGGCGCAGCAGTATCTCAAGGACGAGGCGGCGCTCGAAGACTACCTGATCGAGCTCGCTTCCGGTGACATCGGGCTGGCAGGACGAGGCAGCTCGCCGGTCCGCGGCGGAGCGCTCAAGCAGCTCGTGAAGAAGACCATTCGCCTGGAGAGGCTGCTCGACATCCTCGAGCGGAAGGGGCGCAACCGGCACGTGCTCGCCGGGCTCGCTCGTCAACCCGGAATGGATGCCAATGCGCTCGGCGACGAGCGGGTGCTGCGCGAGGTTATTGCGGGTGCCGAAGCGTACGTCCGTGAGGCGGCGCCCGACCTCGGCCCGGTCGCGTTCTCGCTCGAGGAGGACCGCGAGCACGCGTGTCACACGATCGTCGCCGCGCTTCGGCCGAACGGCGCGCCGCATCGCAACGCGTTCGACCGTGAATTCTGCCAGAGCCCCGAGTTCGAGGAGGTGCGACGCCTGTCGCGCGAGCTCACGATCGCCGGAGATCCGCCGTTCACGCTCGGCGAAGGCGACTCCACGGTCGTCGTCCCCAGCCTCGCGAAGGCCGTTGCCCGCATCATGGACCAGGCGCGGAAAGGGCTCGAAATCCAGCGCTACAAGGGTCTCGGTGAGATGAATCCCACTCAGCTGTGGGAGACGACCATGGATCCCGAGACCCGGACGCTCCTGCAGGTGAAGATCGAGGACGGCGTCGAAGCGGACATCATCTTCTCCACCCTGATGGGCGACGAGGTCGATCCGCGCCGGAAGTTCATCGAGGAGAACGCGCTCAACGTGCGTAACCTCGACATCTGAGCATGGAGAACAAGTCCCAGCGCGTCCCCGTCAACATCGAAGACCAGATGCGCGAGTCCTACATGGACTACGCGATGTCGGTCATCATCGGCCGCGCGCTCCCCGTCGCGCGGGACGGCCTCAAGCCCGTTCATCGCCGCATCCTCTACGCGATGTTCAGCGAGGGTTTGCTCCACAACCGTCGCTACTCGAAGTGCGCGGGCGTCGTCGGGGAGGTGCTGAAGCGCTACCACCCGCACGGCGACTCGGCGGTCTACGACGCTCTCGTCCGCCTCGCGCAGGAGTGGAACGTCCGCTACCCGCTGATCGACGGGCAGGGCAACTTCGGATCAATCGACGGCGATCCACCCGCCGCGTACCGCTACACCGAGTGCCGGCTGACGGAGCTCGCCGAGGAACTGCTCGCCGACATCGACCGCGAAACGGTCGACTTCGTTCCCAATTTCGACGACTCGACACAGGAGCCGGTCGTCCTTCCGAGCAAGATCCCGAATCTCCTCGTGAACGGGTCATCCGGCATCGCGGTCGGGATGGCGACGAACGTCCCGCCCCACAACCTGAGCGAGGTGTGTGACGCGCTCGTCGCGCTCGTCGAGAATCCGGAGCTCACGGTCGACGAGCTCATGCAGTTCATCCCCGGCCCCGACTTCCCGACCGCGGGCTTCATCTGCGGCCAGGAGGCGGTCCGCGAGGCGTACCGGGAAGGCCGCGGCATCCTGACCGTCCGCGCGCGGGCGACGATCGAGACCGACGAGAAGAGCGGCCGGTCGTCGATCATCGTCACCGAGATTCCCTTCCAGGTGAACAAGGCGCGGTTGATCGAGCGGATCGCCGAGCTCGTGAACGAGCGGAAGCTCGATGGGATCTCCGACCTGCGCGACGAGTCCGACCGCGACGGCATGCGGATCGTCATAGAGCTCAAGCGCGACGCCGTCGCCGACGTGCTCCTGAACCAGCTCTACAAGCACACGCCGCTTCAGGAGTCGTTCGGCGTCAACATGCTCGCGATCGTCGACGGCCGCCCGAAGCTGCTGACGCTGAAGGACGCACTGTCCGTCTTCCTCGACCACCGGCGCGAGGTGATCGTCCGGCGGACGGCCTACGATCTCCGGAAGGCCGAGGAGCACCTGCACATCCTCGCCGGGCTCAAGATCGCCATCGAGAACCTCGATCAGGCGATCGCCATCATCCGCGGCGCGAAGGATCCCGCGACCGCCCGCGACGGTCTCATGTCCGCTTTCGCGCTGTCACAGCCGCAAGCCCAGGCCATCCTCGACATGCGTCTCCAGAGGCTCACCGGGCTCGAGCGCAGCAAGATCGTCGACGAGTACGCGGAGACCGAGCGAGCGATCGTACGGTATCGCGAAATCCTCGCCGACCCGCGCGAGGTGTCGAAGATCATCGTCGAGGAGCTGCGCACCGTGCGCGCGAAGTACGGCGACGCGCGGCGCACGCAGATCATCGGTCGCGCGGCGGAGATCTCGGCCGAGGACCTCATCGTCGAAGAGGATATGGTCGTCACGATCTCCCATGAGGGCTACATCAAGCGGAACGCAGTCGCCCTCTACCGCGCGCAGCGCCGTGGGGGGCGAGGGAAGATCGGTGCCACGACCCGCGACGAGGATTTCGTCGAGCATCTCTTCGTTGCGTCGACGCACTCCTACATCCTGATCTTCACGAACTCGGGTAAGGTCTACTGGCTCAAGGTGCACGCCATTCCCCAAGCAGGGCGCGCGGCGCGGGGCCGGAGCATCACGAACCTCCTGAGCCTCAAGCCCGAGGAGAAGCTTTCCGCGTTCCTGCCCGTGCGGGAATTCCGGGACAACCGCTTCGTCCTCTTCGCGACACGCCGCGGTCTCGTGAAGAAGACCGATCTGATGCAGTACGCAAGCCCGCGTCCGTCGGGGATCATCGCCATCTCGCTCGAGGAGGGCGACGAGGTGATCGGCGTTCGGCTCACCGAGGGGACACAGGAGGCTATCCTCTCGACGCGCGACGGTCAGGCCATTCGCTTCAAGGAGGAGGAAGTTCGGCCGATGGGACGCGGCACCTACGGCGTCTGGGGCATGAAGCTCGACCCCGGCGACGAGGTCGTCGCGCTCGACCTCGTCGAGCCCGGCGCGACCCTGCTCGCGGTGTCGGAGAACGGGTACGGAAAGCGTACCGAGATGGACGAGTATCGGCTGACACGCCGGGGTGGCAAGGGCATCATCACCATGAAGACGACCGAGAAGACGGGGCGCGTGATCGGCGTCCGCATGGTGACCGACGACGATCAGATCATGCTCGTCACCAGCGGTGGCAAGGTGATACGGCTCCGCGTCAAGGAGATCCGCGTCATCGGGCGGAACACCCAGGGCGTCCGCCTGATCGACCTGGAGGATGGTGAGCGCGTCGCGTCGGTCGCGCGGCTGGCCGAGCGCGAGGACGACGCCGAGCCGAAGGACGAGGCGGCACCCAGCCCGGATTCCGCCGAGTAGAGCGGTTCGACGTCGAACCATCGCCGACTGCCTTGCGTGGCGGTGGTTCTTCGTGCGAGCCTCGCGGCTCGCGCATGGCATCTCGCGTCACCGTCCTCGGGTCGGGGAGCTGGGGCACGGCGCTCGCCATCCACCTCGGGCGCCTCGGTCACGAGGTTCTTCTCTGGTCACGGGCTCCCGAGTTCTCGGCGGCACTCGCCGCGACGCACGAGAACCGCGTGTATCTGCCCGGGGTTGGGTTCCCGCCGACGGTCCACCCCACGTCCGATCTCGCCGAGGCGTGCCGCAGCCCGGATCTCCTGGCCTTCGTGTGTCCTTCCGGGGGGGTGCGCGGGGTCGCGGAACGTACGAAGCCGCTGCTCGGCGGTCGCCCGCTGGTCGTGAGCGCCGCGAAGGGCGTCGAGCAGGACAGCCGTCTCAGCATGTCGGCGGTCCTCCAGCAGGTGCTGGGGGACGATCACGCCGCGCGTGTGGCAGTCCTCTCGGGACCAAGCTTCGCGCGCGAGGTCGCGCTCGGCACGCCGACCGCCGTGACGGCGGCCGCCGGGACGCTCGACGTCGCCGAGGCGGTCCAGCGTGTCTTCACGGGCCCCACGTTCCGGGTGTACACGTCGACGGACGTCGTCGGGGTCGAGATCGGCGGCGCGGTGAAGAACGTGATCGCGCTCGCCGCGGGCGTGAGCGATGGGCTCGGATTCGGGCTCAACAGCCGGGCCGCTCTCATCACGCGCGGCCTGGCGGAGATCGCGCGTCTCGCGACCCGTCTGGGCGCGGACCGCCGGACGCTCGCTGGCCTCGCCGGCCTCGGCGACCTCGTCCTCACGTGCACCGGCGACCAGTCTCGGAACCGGACCGTCGGTCTCAGACTGGGCAGGGGTGAGCGCTTGGAGGACATCGTCCGAAGCATGACGGAAGTGGCCGAGGGCATACGGAACACGCGTTCGGTCAGGGACCTCGCACGAAGCGTCGGCGTGGAGATGCCGATCACGGAGCAGATGTACCTGCTCCTCTACGAGGGGAAGCCCCCCCGTCAGGTCGTGACCGACCTCATGACCCGAGGCCTGAAGCGTGAGATGGACTGACGGAGGAGAGAGATGGCGGGCGAGGAGGCGACGTGCAAACACGACCGCTGTTCCAGCGCTGCGACGGGCGGCAAGGGATACTGCGCTCGGCACTACGCGGCGTGGAAGCGCGGCAAGCTGCCGAAGGCGCGCTACAAGACCTGTCGCGTGGAAGGCTGCCGGAAGGTGATCACGAGCCGCGGGCGGTGCGCGGAGCACTTCGCGCGCGACTTCACCGGCAAGCGGACCGCTTCAGAGACCGCGCCAGCCGCCGCCGAGTAGGCGCATCCTCAGGGACGCTGGCCCAGTCGAGACACGCCCGCGTTCCCGGGGAACGTTGACTTTCCCCGAGCCTCGTGTTTGCATCCGAGGTTCTCTCGGGACCCGGTGCTTGATGAAGCGAACGTATCAGCCGAGCAATCGACGGCGAAAGCGAACGCACGGATTTCGCGCACGCATGGCGAGCCCCGGCGGGCGGCAGGTCTTGAAGCGCCGGCGCGCGAAGGGTCGCAAGCGGCTCACGGTGAGCATCCCGCCGAAGCAGCCGGGGTGACGTCGTGGTGCGGCCGCGCAGCTATCCGAAGGCGGCTCGTCTGCGCCGTCGACGGGAGTTCCTGGCCCTGCAGCGCGACGGTCGCCGGCGGCACACGGCACATCTCGTCGTGATTCACCAGCCCAGTCGGGCCGATGTCACGCGATTCGGCGTCACCGCCAGCACGCGCATCGGGAACGCCGTCGCCCGAAATCGGGTGAAGCGCGTGCTTCGGGAGGTATTCCGCAACCACCGGGCGGCGCTCGTCCCCCCGATGGACGTGATCGTCATCGCGAAACCCGGCGCGGACACCCTGACCTATGCCCAAGCGGCCATCGAGTTCGCGCGAGCGCTCGACATCGAGCGCGCCTGAGGGCGCGCGGCGACCGCGCGGCGTCGCATTGGCGCTGATCGCGATCGTCCGCGCCTATCGCCTCCTGGTCGCGCCCCTCCTTCCGCGTTCCTGTCGGTTCGCTCCGAGCTGTTCGGCGTTCGCCCTCGAAGCAATCGAACGGCACGGTGCGTGGGTCGGTGCACGACTCGCCGTTGCTCGGGTCCTGCGCTGCCACCCGTGGCACCCTGGCGGGTACGATCCCGTGCCGGTCGCCGGCGAGGAACGCTGAGTTGGACCAGCGGAGGCTGCTGCTCGCCGTCGCGATCTGCGTGCTGTTCCTGATGGTCTATCAGGAGCTCGTTTCGCGCCTCTATCCACGGCCCCAACCGAGCGGGCCCGTCGGCAAGCCCGAGGCGGCGGCGCCTCCCAAACCGGACACGCCGCACACGCCGCCCCCGGCGTCCGGGCTCGCTGCACCCGCGGCCGGCGGAGCGTCGCCAGTCGAGGTGGCGACGGACGTGCTGCACGCCGCGGTAACGCCCCTCGGCGCACGGTTGTCCGCGCTCAAGCTGAACCAGTACCGCCGCACGGTCGGGACAGAAAGCGAGCCTCTCGACCTCGTCGCGGATGGCCCCCTCCTGCCCCTCACGCTGCAACTCGGCTCGACGGAGAGCGACGCCGCGGTTCGCTATGAGTGCGTGCCGGCGCGACTCGTGCTGCACGGTCTCGAGCGGGGCGAGATCGTTTGCCGCGGGGCCACGCCGCAGGGCCTCTCCGTGGAGAAGCGATATTCATTCGTCGGCAACGACTATCTGTTCGAGCTCGGAGTGAATCTCGGCGCGGGTTCGCCAACGCGGGTCATCGGTGTGGTGGTCTCCGCCATGCCATCCGAGAGGCCGACGGGCAGGGCACCCGGAGAGGTGGGACTCGCGCTCTCGGGAACCCAGGTGGTGCAGAAGGGCATCGCCGACCTGGAGAAGCAGCCGGTCTCCGTCGACGCCGCCGCCTGGGTCGGCTTCGCGGCCCAATACTTCCTCGTCGCAGTCGCCCCCGAGCAGGGAGCCGCTCGCGGCCTCCTCACCTCGGTCGACGGAACCCCGATCGCTCGGCTCGATGCACCGCTCAGCAACGGAGGGGGACAAGTCGCCGTGTACGCCGGCCCGAAGGACCGGGACGACCTGGTCCGCGCCGGTCACCACTTCGACCGATCGCTCGACTTCGGTTGGTTCTGGTTCATCGCCATTCCTCTCCTGCGGGCGCTCCAGTTGCTGCACCGCGTCACAGGGAACTACGGCATCGCAATCATCCTGCTGACGACGATCATAAAGATCGCGACCATCCCGCTGACGCAGACGACCTTCCGCAACATGCGCGAGATGCAGAAGCTCCAGCCGCAGATCACGAAGCTCAGGGAGCGGCTGAAGGACGATCAGCTCGCGCTCCAGAAGGAGATGATGGACCTGTACAAGCGGCACCGCGTGAACCCGCTGTCGGGCTGCTTGCCGATGCTCCTGCAGGCCCCCATCTTCATCGGGCTGTACAATGCGCTCGGGCACGCGATCGAGCTGCGACATGCGCCCTTCGCCCTCTGGATCCACGATCTTTCCGCCCCCGAGCGCCTGCCGGTCTTCGGCGTCGGCCTCCCCGTGCTGACGCTCCTCATGGGCGGCACGATGCTCCTTCAGCAGTGGATGACTCCGCAGCAGGGCGATCCCACGCAGCAGCGGATGATGATGCTCATGCCGGTCGTGTTCACCGTCATGTTCATGAACTTTCCGGCCGGCCTCTCGCTCTACTGGCTGGTCAACAACATCCTCAGCGTCGGGCACCAGTACTGGATGCTGCGCTCCGAAGCCTAGGACGACGATGCGTTCGGTCGAGATCGAGGGCGACACGATCGACGAGGCGATCGCGCGCGCGCTTCGCGCCCTGGGCGTCGAGCGCGACCGCGTCGAGATAGACATCCTAACGGACGCCGCACGGGGCATGTTCGGCCTCCGCCGGCGGAAGGCGCGCATCCGAGCCACCGTGCGCGCGCCCCTCCTCGCGACCCTGGACGGCTGCCCTTCGCCGTCCCCCGACGTTCCCCAGGAAACTCGGGATTCGGGGGATGTCGGTGCATCCGGTCCGCGGGTCCTCGAAGCGCGCGGGAACCGCGAGGGCAACGCACCGATCGGGGGCCACGAGAAGGCGACGACAACCGTCGAGGTGATCCTCCGCGGTCTGGGCGCCCCGGGTCGGGTGTCGGTCACACGCGGCGAGGAACCGGGCACGACCCTCCTCGAGATCGCGACCGAGGAGGCGAGTAGTGTGATCGGGAGGAAGGGGGAGACCCTGGATGCGATCGAGTACCTCGTCAACCGGATCGTCGCGCGGGACGACGGGTCGCGCCGAGAGCGGTACGTGCTCGACGTGGAAGGCTACCGGGGACGGCGTCTGCGGTCTCTCGAAGAGCTGGCGCACCGGCTGGCAGACACGGTGCGCGCGACCGGGCGACCCGCGACGGTCCCGCCCATGAGCCCGCGGGACCGCCGGATCCTCCACCTCGCCTTGCGCGGGGAGTCAGGCGTCGAGAGCCGTACGCGTGGCCAGGGCTACTACCGGAAGCTCGTCGTCGTGCCGGCCAGACGCCCCCCTGTCCCGGAAGGCGGCGTCCTGCCTGACTGACGGCGCTCAGCGGGAGGTTGCGCGCCTCGAATGACATCGGAAGAGCGCGCGATGCTCCGTCGCTGGGCGGAGGCGCTGGGGGTCTCGTTGTCCGATGGCGCCGTGCGGCGGCTGGGAGGCTTCGTGACGCTCCTCGAGGAGTGGAACGAGCGGATCCACCTCACTGGGGAGAGAAGCCGCGAGGGGATCATCCAGAAGCACGTCGTCGACGCTTTCGCCATCGTGCCCCTCCTCCCCGACGTCGGCCCGATCGTCGACATCGGCGCGGGAGCGGGTTTCCCGGGAATCGTTCTCGCCGCCGTCCGTCCGACGCTCGACATCGTGCTGATCGACTCCCGTCGGCGACCCGTCAGCTTCCTCCGCGAGGTGATTCGCACCCTGCCGCTTCCTCATGCGCGTGCGGTCCAGTGTCGGGCCGAAGATGCCGCACGCGACCCGGCTCTCGCCCGCCGTGCGCGTCTCGTGGTCGCGCGCGCGCTGCGGCTCGACACGGTCCTCGCGCTCGCACGGCCGCTGCTGGCGGCCGATGGGACCGCGCTCGCAATGCAGACCCCGCGGGCCCTGGAACGCGCCGAGGCAATGGCCGCAGCAGCAGGTTTTCGGCTCGCGTCCGTCTGCCGCTACGAGCTCCAGGGGGGCACCGAGCGCGCCCTTCTTCTGTTCGAGCCCGCCACTCGCTGACGCGAGTTTCCTCGCGCCCGGGGCTGTGGTAGAGGCGCGCTCCATGCGGAGCGCGAACGTGCTCCGCGGCGGGAGTCGGGATGGGGCGGGTGATCGCGGTGGCGAACCAGAAGGGCGGGGTCGGAAAGACGACCACCGCCGTCAACGTCACCGCGGCACTCGCGCTCGACGGCCATGCGACGCTCCTCGTCGACCTCGACCCGCAAGGCAGCTCCACGACGGGGGTCGGAGTGCATGCGGCGGGCATCGAGGGGACGGTGTACGAAGCGCTCGTCAGCGGCCGCGAGCTCGGCGAGCTCGCCCATCGGACGACGGTCGAGCGCCTGTTCGTCGTCCCGGCGACGCGCGACCTGGCCGGTGCCGAGATCGAGCTCGTCACCCTGCCCAATCGCGAGCACCGTCTGTACGAAGCGCTCGCCGGTGCGAAGAAAGACTTCGCATTCGTTTTCATCGATTGTCCGCCGTCGCTCAGCCTCCTCACCGTGAACGCGCTTCGGGCGGCAGACGCCGTTCTGATCCCGATGCAGTGCGAGTACTACGCGCTCGAGGGACTCACGGCGCTACTCGATACGGTCGCCCGCGTGCGCGAGACGCTCAATCCGACGCTCGCCCTGGAAGGCCTCGTCCTCACCATGTTCGACGGTCGGAACAGCCTCGCCCGGCAGGTACAGGAGGAGGTCCGCACGCACTTCGGCGATCAGGTCTTCCGCTCGGTGATCCCGCGCAACGTCCGGCTGTCCGAGAGCCCGAGTCACGGCATGCCGGTTCTGCTCTACGATCCCTCCTCGCGCGGCGCCGCAGCGTACCGCGCGCTCGCGCGCGAGATCGCGCCGCTCGCCAGCGCTGCGGCGGAAGACCAGCGGCCGCGCGAGGCAGCGACCGTAGACAGCTAGAAAGCTAATTCAGGAGGGCGGGATGCGCAAGGCATTGGGCAAGGGCCTGGAGGCGTTGTTCCCCGTCCCGACGCACGGAGCGCCGGCGCCCACGAGCGTCCCGTTGCGCGAGATCGTGCCGAATCCCGAGCAACCGCGACGCCATTTCGACGAGGACGCGCTCGATGCGCTCGCGGACTCGCTCCGGCGCCACGGTCTGCTCCAGCCGCTCGTCGTCCGGCGCATCGAAGGACGATACGAGCTGATCGCGGGCGAGCGGCGGCTGCGGGCGGCCGCTCGAGCCGGGCTCGAGGAGGTGCCGGTCATCGTACGCGAGGCCGCGCCCGGAGAGCGGCTCGAGCTCGCCCTGATCGAGAACGTCCAGCGCGAGAACCTGACTCCGCTGGAGGAGGCCGAAGCGTACCGCCATCTCATGGAGCACTTCGGGCTCACGCACGAGGCGGTGGCCGAGCGGGTGGCGAAGAGCCGGCCGGCGATCACGAACGCGCTTCGTCTCCTCGCCCTTCCGGATGCCGTCAAGGCGCAGCTCGAAAGCGGTGAGCTGACCGCAGGGCACGCCCGGGCCGTCCTCTCGATCGAGGGGGCCGACGCCCAGGTCGAGTTCGCACGCGAGATCGTCCGCCGCCGCCTCTCGAAGAGCGAGGCGGAGGGGCTGGCGGCGGCGCGACGCAGCCGACCCTCGCATCGCAAGACGAAGGCGAGTGCGGCCGATCTCGAGCTGCGTGCCGTGGCGGAGGAGCTGACGCGAGGTCTCGGGACGAGAGTCCGCATCGTACGCGCCGCACGAGGGGGTAGGGTCGAGATCGAGTTTTACTCCGACGCGGAGCTCGGCCGTCTCGTCGACCGCCTGCGGGAGGCCGTCGCTTCTCGTTGAACCTGCTTTGACACTCGCGGGAAAGCGATGCTAGAAGCGGGCGTTTTCGAGCGAGCCGGCCACCGCAACCGCCGATCGCGGCGGCACCCTCGGGCAATTGGAGAGAGGTATGGCGCTATTCGGGAAGGACCGTGAGCGGAACGACCGGCCGTCGGCACGAGGGCCCGAAAGCACTGTGCCGCCGAGCGTGGCGGCACCTCGGGAGGTGGAGATGTTCGAGCGCGATCGGGATGGGGGCCAGACCGCAGAGACGGGCGGTACGAGCGCGTTCCTCGGCAAGGGAAGTCGGGTGACGGGGAAGCTCGCCTTCGAGGGCACGGTACGCATCGAAGGGCACGTCGAAGGCGAGATCTCGGCGCAGGACACCCTCATCATCGGCGAGAGCGCCGTCGTGAACGCCCAGATCACGGGCGCCTCCGTGGTCGTGCACGGGCGTGTGACGGGGGACATCACGGCACGCAAGCGGCTCGAGATCCGAGCCCCCGGCAAGCTGTTCGGGAACATCACCACCCCGAGCCTCGTCATCCACGAAGGCGTCATCTTCGAGGGTCAATGCTCGATGGGTGGCGCCGACGCACAGCGTGCCGACAAGGACCGCAAGGTCGCGTTCTTCCCGAAGGAGGAGCGCGCCGACGGCGCCGCCCTCAAGGCGCACTCGGAGCTCGCCAAGTAGACGCCGCCGAGCTTCCTCCCTGGATTCATTGCGGCTCGTCCGGTAGTTGGAGACGGGCTCGACTTCCCATGCTGAAGATCCCTCCGGATTATCTGCCCCTGTCGATTCAGATTGCGCTCTTCGTGGCGCTCTGGCTCGTCCTCAAGGTGCTCTGGTTCGATCCCACCCTCCGGATCATCCAGGCACGCCGCGCCCGCTCGGAGGGCGCCCTCGAGGAGGCCCGCGCCATTCAGGCCGAGGCCGACCGGCTGCGTGCCGAGCACGCCGCGGCGCTGGACACGGCCCGCAACGAGGCACAGCGCGAAATGCAGGAGATCGTGCGGGACGCGGAAGCGGAGCAGAAGCGGCTCATTGCCGCGGCGCGCGAGGACGCCCAGCGGACGCTCACCGAGGTCCGGACCCGGATGGCCGAGGAAGTCGCCGCGGCGCGCCAGGCCCTGCGGAGCTCCGCGGGCGAGATCGCACAGATGGTCGCCCACAAGATCCTCGGACGGTCGGCGTGATGGAGCACCACGCGGCGCCAACGATCGGGCAGCTCCTCTTCCCGCTCATCAACTTCGTCCTGTTCGTCGCCCTGCTGGTCCGCTTCCTGGGGCAGCCCATCCGCGAGCACTTCCGGAGCCGGGCCGAGCAGCTGCGCGACGCACTCGCCGCCGGGGCGCGCGCGCGAGACGCGGCGGAGGCGTTGAGGGCGCAGCTCGCACGGGACATCGCCGACCTGCCGGCGCTCCGCGAACGACTGCGAAGCGATCTCCGGGCCGCCGCCGAGCGTGAGCGGGACACGCTCCTCGCGCTCGGCCGGCAAGCGGCCGAGCGCATCCGGACCGACGCGCGTCTGCTCGCCGACCACGAGCTCGCCGCCGCGCGCGATGCGCTCCGCAACGAGACGATCGACGAAGCGGTCCGGCAGGCGACGGCGCTCGTGCGCCACGGTCTGCGTCCCGACGACCAGGACCGCTACGTGCGGGAGTTCGTCGCGGCGACCGGGAGTCAGGCGTGAGCGGGCGCCTCGCACGCCGCTACGCGAAGGCGCTGCTCGATCTCGCGCGTGCTCGGGGGGCGCTCCAGGACTGGGGCGAGGAGCTCGGGCGGGCCGTCGCGGCGTTCGACGAGCCGCGCCTTCGGCCGCTCTGTCTGAGTCCCGCGCTCGAGCGCACGACTCGTGTGAAGAACACGAAGCAGGTCGTCGCCGCGCTCGGCGTTTCGAGCATGGTCGGCAATCTGATCGCCATTCTCGCCGAGCGCGACCGGCTCGCGCTCCTCACCGACGTGTCCCGCTGGTACGATGTCCTGCTCGACGACGAGCTCGGGCGCGCGCGCGTCACGATCCGGTCCGCGACGCCGCTCGGGCCCTCGCAGCGGAACGAGATCATCGAGGTGGCGCGACGCCTGAGCGGCCGACGGGAGGTTCTCGCGGTCACGGAGGTCGACCCCGACCTCCTCGGCGGCGTCGTCCTCGACGTCGGCGGGACCGTGTACGACGGCAGCCTCAAGGCGCAACTGATCCGACTGAGCAAGGAGATGGCCGCAGGCGGCGCGTGAGCCGCGGGCCGGAGGAACACGGCGATGCAGATTCGGGCAGCGGAGATCAGCGACGTCATCCGCGAGCAGATCAAGGAGTACGAGAAGCAGCTCGAGGTGCGAGAGACCGGCACGGTCCTCTCGGCGGGTGACGGCATCGCGCGCATCTACGGCCTCGACAAGGCGGCCGCCGGCGAGCTCGTCGAGTTCCCGCACGGCATCTACGGCCTCATCCTGAACCTCGAAGAGGACAACGTCGGTGCCGCGGTCTTCGGCGAGCAGCAGGCGATCAAGGAAGGGGACGAGGTCCGTCGCACGGGACGCATCGCCGAGGTCCCTGTCGGTGAAGCGCTCCTCGGGCGCGTCGTGAACGCCCTCGGCCAGCCGGTCGACGGCAAGGGCCCGATCAAGGCGTCCGCCACCCGCCGCATCGAGCTCAAGGCCCCGGGCATCATCGCGCGCCAGCCGGTGAAGGAGCCGCTTCAGACGGGCATCAAGGCGATCGACGCGATGATCCCCATCGGCCGAGGCCAGCGGGAGCTCATCATCGGCGATCGGCAGACGGGCAAGACGGCGATCGCGGTCGACACGATCATCAACCAGCGGGGCGGGGACGTGCACTGCATCTACGTCGCGATCGGCCAGAAGCGTTCGACGGTCGCGCAGGTCGTCGACAAGCTCACGCGCTTCGGCGCGATGGACTACACGACCGTCGTGCTCGCGTCGGCGTCCGACCCCGCACCGATGCAGTTCATCGCCCCCTACAGCGGTTGCAGCATGGGCGAGTACTTCCGCGACAGCGGCCGCCACGCGCTCGCGATCTACGACGACCTGTCGAAGCAGGCGGCCGCGTACCGCCAGCTGTCGCTCCTCCTGCGTCGTCCGCCGGGCCGCGAGGCGTACCCGGGCGATGTCTTCTACATCCACTCACGCCTCCTCGAGCGGGCCGCGAAGATGAGCAACGAACAGGGCGGCGGATCGCTCACCGCGCTCCCGATCATCGAGACGCAGGCCGGCGACGTGTCGGCGTACATCCCGACCAACGTCATCTCGATCACCGACGGGCAGATCTTCCTCGAGTCCGACCTCTTCTACTCGGGCGTCCGTCCCGCCGTGAACGTCGGCATCTCCGTCTCCCGCGTCGGCGGCAACGCGCAGGTGAAGGCGATGAAGAAGGTCGCGGGGCCCCTCCGCCTCGAGCTCGCCCAGTACCGCGAGATGGCGGCCTTCGCGCAGTTCGGGTCCGACCTCGACGCGGCGACGAAGCGCCAGCTCGACCGTGGCCAGCGCCTGGTCGAGGTGATGAAGCAGGGCCAGTACGAGCCGCTGCCGGTCGAGAAGCAGATCGTCATCATCTACGCCGCCACGAACGGCCATCTGGACGCGCTCCCCGTGTCGGCGATCCAGCGCTACGAGCGCGAGCTCTACGCCTTCCTCGACGCCAAGCACGAGGCCGTGCTCGCGGCGATTCGCGAGAAGAAGGAGCTCACGCCGGACATCCAGGCGAAGATCGACGCCGTGCTCGCGGACTTCGGAAGGCTCTTCGCACCCGGAGCCTGATGCCGAGCCTCAAGGCCCTCCGCAAGCGGATCGCGACCGTCCGCTCGACGCAGCAGATCACGAAGGCGATGAAGATGGTCGCGGCGGCGCGGCTCCGTCGCGCGCAGGACGCCGCCGAACGCGCCCGGCCGTACGCCGAGAAGCTCACCGAGATGTTCACGGCCGTCGCGGCGGGCGTCGAGCCCGACGCCCATCCCCTCCTCGCGCGCCGCGAGGAGCGGAAGATCGACCTGATCGTGCTCACGAGCGACCGGGGCCTCTGCGGCGGCTACAACGCGAACCTGCTCCGCTGCGCCGAGTCCTTCCTCCGCAAGCAGGGCGACCGCACGGCTGCGGTCAGCGTCGTGGGGCGGAAGGGCTACGAGCACTTCCGCCGCCGCGGCGCGACGATCGTCACGCACCGGTTCGGGATCCTCACGACGCCCGCCGCGACCATCGCCGCCGAGCTCGCGGCCGAGGTGATCCGGCGCTTCGTCGCCGAGGAATGCGACGCCGTGTACCTCGTCTACAGCCGCTTCCGCTCCGCCATCTCGCAGGTCCCGAGCGTCGTCCCGCTCCTTCCCGTCGCGTCCCCGGGTGACGACGCCCCGGCCGTCGACTACATCTTCGAGCCGGAGCGCCCTGCCCTGCTCGCACGCCTCCTCCCCCGCTACGTCGAGGCGCTCGTCACCCAGGCGCTCCTCGAGGCGGTCGCGAGCGAGCACGGCGCGCGCATGACGGCGATGGAGAACGCGACGAACAACGCCTCGGACATGATCGAGCGGCTCACGCTGTCGATGAACCGCGCTCGCCAGGCGACCATCACCAAGGAGCTGATGGAGATCGTCTCGGGCGCCGAAGCGCTGAAAGGATAGCATCGGTACCATGCCCAGCACCGGACGGATCACGCAGGTCATCGGCCCGGCGGTCGACGTCGAGTTTCCCGACGGCAACCTGCCGCCGATCTACAACGCCCTCCAGATCACGAACCCGGCGATCAGCGACAAGCCGTGGAACCTGGTCGTCGAGGTCGCGCAGCACCTCGGCGAGAAGACGGTGCGGACGATCGCGATGGACTCGACCGAGGGCCTCGTGCGCGGCCAGGAGGTGCGGGACACGGGCGAGCCCATCTCGGTGCCCGTCGGCGAGGCGACCCTCGGTCGCATCATGAACGTCGTCGGCGAGCCGGTCGACGACCGGGGGCCGATCGCCGCGGCGAAGCACTATGCGATCCACCGCGAGACGCCGGCGTTCACCGAGCAGGAGACGCAGGTCCAGGCCTTCGAGACGGGCATCAAGGTCGTCGACCTCCTCGCACCGTATCAGCGCGGCGGGAAGATCGGCCTCTTCGGCGGCGCGGGCGTCGGCAAGACCGTCATCATCATGGAGCTCATCAACAACGTCGCGAAGCAGCACGGCGGCGTGTCCGTGTTCGGCGGCGTCGGGGAGCGCACGCGGGAGGGCAACGACCTCTACCTCGAGATGCAGGAGTCGAAGCTCTCCGACGGGAACCCCGTCATCTCCCGCGCCGCCCTCGTCTACGGGCAGATGAACGAGCCGCCCGGCGCGCGCGCCCGCGTCGGGCTCACCGCGCTCACGGTGGCGGAGTACTTCCGCGACGAGGAGGGCAAGGACGTCCTCCTCTTCATCGACAACATCTTCCGCTTCGTGCAGGCGAATTCGGAGGTGTCCGCGCTCCTCGGCCGCATGCCGTCCGCCGTCGGCTACCAGCCGACGCTCGGGACCGACATCGGCGAGCTCCAGGAACGCATCACGACGACGAAGAAGGGCTCGATCACGTCGGTGCAGGCGATCTACGTTCCCGCGGACGACCTGACGGACCCCGCGCCCGCGACGACCTTCGCCCACCTCGACGCGACGACCGTGCTCTCGCGCCAGATCGCGGAGCTCGGCATCTACCCGGCCGTCGATCCCCTCGACTCGACCTCGCGCATCCTCGACCCCGCGATCGTCGGCGAGGAGCACTACCGCGTCGCCCGCCAGGTCCAGGCGACGCTCCAGCGGTACAAGGATCTCCAGGACATCATCGCGATCCTCGGCATGGACGAGCTGTCCGAGGACGACAAGCTGACCGTCGCCCGCGCGCGCAAGATCCAGAAGTTCCTCTCCCAGCCCTTCCACGTCGCCGAGCAGTTCACCGGCTTCAAGGGGGTGTACGTGCCGCTCGCGGAGACGATCCGCGGCTTCCGGGAGATCGTCGAGGGGAAGCACGACGACCTTCCCGAGCAGGCCTTCTACATGGTCGGGACGATCGACGACGCGATCGCGAAGGCCGAGAAGATGGCCGCCTGAGCGATGGCCGATCGCTTCCACCTCTTCGTCTACACGCCCGAGCACGCCCTCGTGGACGCCGACGTCCAGGAGGTCACGGCGCAGGCAGCGCTCGGCGAGATCGGCGTGCTGCCCGACCATGCGGCGCTCATGACCGCGCTCGAGCCGGGCATCCTCCGCTACCGGGAGGGCACGACGGTCAAGCAGCTCGCGCTCGGGGGCGGCTTCGCCGAGGTTCGCGACAACGTGATGACCGTCCTCGCCGAGACGGGCGCGGCCGCGAGCTAACGGTTCGACATCGAACCGCGGCGATGGAACGGCTCGCCGGCAAGACCGCGCTCGCACCGGCGGCGGCCGCGGCATCGTCCTCGAGTTCGCGCGTGAGGGTGCCGACGTCGCGATCAACTACGGCAAGGCGCGGGGGGCGGCGGAGGCGACCGCCGCCGAAATCCGCGCGCGCGGACGGAAGGCCGTCATGGGCGAGCGGCTTCTCCGCTTCCACGGCGACGCCGTCCTCGCCGGCATCCCCCTCGGGCGCGCCGGCGAGCCGGCCGAGATCGGACGCGCCGCCCTGTTCCTCGCTTCCGACGACGCCGCCTGGATCAGGGGGATGATCATCCTCCGGATCGACGGCGGCGCGTGGATGTGAGCGAGCGTCAGTAGCCGGGGGGCTTTCGCGCCTCGAGCTCGGCGAGCGCGCTCCAGAGCCACTGCTCCTCGACGCGCGCGGTCATCCACTGGTCGGCGACGGCCCAGTCGGGCAGGAGGAACGCGTTCGTACGCCCGAAGTAGAGGAGCCGCGCGGCCTGCCGCGCGCGCACGGCGTCGTAGAAGGCGTCGAGGTCGGCGAGCCGGCCGAGCATCCGCCGCGCGAGGTGCAGCCGGTCGTAGGTCTCGAGGGTCGCCTGCACCTCGGCGGCGCTCGACCGCGGTAGTGGGGCGGTCGAGACCCGGCCGATGTCGGTGCGGAGCCGCACGCCCGAGCGGGGGACGCGGGCGCGGTCGTCGGAGTAGTGGAGGCGCCCATCGGCGTCGCGCCAGCGCCAGACGTCGGCGTCGGCGACGCGCGGGAGGAGGAGCAGGAGCGCGACCGCGATCGCGTGGCGCATGGCAAAGTCCTCCTCTCGTCGGCTAGCGCTCGTGCGCCGGGGCGTCCATCACGGCATGCGAGGGGACGCCCCAGGGATTGACAAGCCGCGTCACCGAAGATACTGAACGGTCAGTATGTCGGCACGGGGCCGCCGCTCTCGCACCGAGAGACCGGAGCCGTCGCGCAAGCAGCTCATGGCCGCGGCGATCGATTGCTTCGCTCGGCTGGGCTACCAGGGCACCACCATCGACCGCATCGCGCGCGACGCGGGCGTCACGAAGGGCGCGGTCTACTACCACTTCCGCGACAAGGAAGAGCTCCTCTTCGAGGCGGTGAAGGACCGCGTCGGCGAGTTCGAGAAGCACGTGCTCAAGGACGTCGTCCCGGGACACAGCGCGCTCGCGACGCTCCGGCAGGTGGTCGACGCCTGCTTCTTCCACGCCACGGTCTCCAATCACCGCCGCTTCATCATCACGCTCATGGTCGAGGCGCTCGACACGAACCCGCGCCTCTCCGACGCCTTCCGGCGGATCCTCCGCCGCATGCGAGCCTTCCTCGCGAGCGTCGTGCGCGAGGGGCAGGAGAGCGGGACCGTGCGTGCGGGGATCGTGCCGGAGGCTGCCGCGGCGGTGATCGCGGGCGCGATCATGGGGGCGGAGATCCAGCACTACCAGGACCCCGGGGAGGTGGACCTCAGGGCGGTCCTCGACACGCTGATCGAGCAACTCGCCGTCTGGCTCGCCGCCGACGGCGCCGCCGAGGTGGCGGCTTCGGGAGGCACACGATAATGGTGAACTTCAAGCCGACGGACGAGCAGGAGCTCGTCCGGGACACGATGCGCAGCTTCGCCCGCGACGTGCTTCGCCCGCACGCGCGCGAGGCGGACGAGCGCGGGGTCGTGCCGCACGAGATCGAGGAACGGGGCTGGGAGCTCGGCCTCGTGCAGAGCGCGATCCCGGAGGCGTTCGGAGGCTACGGGGACGCGCGCTCCGCCGTCACGGGCACGCTCATCCTCGAAGAGCTCGCGTACGGCGACCTCTCGCTCGCCCTCCACATCTTGACCCCGCGCCTGTTCACCCTTCCCCTCGTCGCGCTCGGGACCCCCGACCAGCAACGGGAGTGGCTCCCGCGCTTCACCGGCGCCCAGTTCACCGTCGGGACGGCGGCCTTCGTCGAGCCTCGGTGGGACTTCGACCCGACCGCGCTCGCCACGCGCGCCGAGAAGCGCGGCGGCGACTGGGTCCTCTCCGGCCGGAAGTGCCTCGTCCCGCTCGCCCGCCAGGCGGAGGCGATCCTCGTCTACGCCGCGACGCCGGAGGGCCTCGGCGCCTTCGTCGTCGAGCGAGGCGCGACCGGGCTCACCCTCGGCGAGCGCGAGAAGAACATGGGCATCAAGGCCCTCGAGACGTACCCGCTGTCGCTCACCGACGTCCGCGTGCCCGCGGCGGGCCGGCTCGGGGGCGACGGGGCCAAGGTCGAGCCGCTCCTCGACGCGTCGCGCGCCGCGGCGGCCGCGCTCGCGGTCGGCGTCGCGCGCGCGGCCCTCGACTACTCGCGCGATTACGCGAAGGAGCGGCGCGCCTTCGGCGTCGCGATCGCGCAGAAGCAGGCCATCGCGTTCAAGCTCGCGAACATGGCGATCGAGATCGACGCGATGCGTCTCCTCGCGTGGGAAGCCGCGTGGCGGCTCGACACGGGGAAGGACGGGCTCCGCGAGTGCTGTCTCGCGAAGAGCTACACGAGCCAGGCCGCGCTCGACGTCACGGACAACGCCGTCCAGATCCTCGGCGGGCACGGATACATCCGCGAGCATCCCGTGGAGCTCTGGCTGCGCGACGCGCGAGGGTTCGCCACCTTCGACGCGATCGCCATGGTGTGAGGAGCAACGACCATGATCGACTTCGAGCTGTCCGAGGGCATCAAGAACATGCGGCAGATGGTGCACGCCGTCGCCGAGCAGATGATGCGACCCATCTCGCGCGAGTACGACGAGCGCGAGCACGAGAAGCCGTGGGACTTCCTGAACACGATGTGGCAGGTCTCGAACGGCAATCCGATCGGCGGCGGCGCCGAGAAGCGCAAGCCGAGCGAGGGGCCGAGCGAGCGGAACCTCGGCATGTGCGTCTCGATCGAAGAGCTGTCGTGGGGGGACGCCGGACTCTACCTCTCGATCCCGAACGCGGGCCTCGGCGGCGCCGCCGTCGCGGCGGCCGGGACCCCGGCGCAGAAGGAGCGCTTCCTCGCGCGCTTCGGCGAGGGGAAGCCCAAGTGGGCGGCGATGGCGATCACGGAGCCGAGCTGCGGCTCGGACAGCTCCGCGATCCAGACGACCGCCGTCCGCGACGGCGACCACTGGGTGCTGAACGGAACGAAGATCTTCTGCACGAGCGGGCTGATGGCCGCGGAGAAGTCGGACGGGTTCGTGGTCGTCTGGGCGACGGTCGACCGCTCCGCCGGCCGCGCCGGGATCAAGGCCTTCGTCGTCGAGGCCGGGACGCCGGGGATGTACGTGACCCACGTCGAGAACAAGCTCGGCATCCGCGCGTCCGACACGGCGACGATCGTGCTCGAGGACTGCCGCATTCCCGTCGACAACATCCTGGGAAGCCCCGACGTCCCGAAGACGAGCGAGGGGTTCAAGGGCGTCATGGCGACCTTCGACGCGACGCGCCCGATCGTCGCGGCAAGCGCCCTCGGCGTCGGGCGCGCGGCGCTCGATTTCGTGCGCGACACGCTGAAGGAGCACGGCATCGAGATCCGCTACGGCGTCCCCCCCCACCGGCTCACGGTGATCGAGCGCGACTTCATGGAGATGGAGGTGCAGCTCGAGGCGGCGCGGCTCCTCACCTGGCGGGCCGCGTGGATGATGGACAACGGCCTGCGCAACAACCTCGAGGCCTCGATGGCGAAGGCGAAGGCCGGGCTCGTCGTGACGCAGATCACCCAGAAGGCGGTCGAGATGCTCGGTCCCCTCGGCTACTCGCGCCAGCTCCTCCTCGAGAAGTGGATGCGCGACGCGAAGATCAACGACATTTTCGAGGGGACGCAGCAGATCAACCAGCTGATCGTCGCGCGCCGGATCCTCGGCTACTCCTCGAAGGAGCTCTCCTGACGCGGGCGCCCGAGCGAGCCGTGACGGAGGCCGAGGTCGCACGGCTCCTCGGGCGCGTCCCCGACTTCCGGGAGTTCTCGACCCTCGACGAGCTCGCGGCGAGCTCGTGCCGGCTCGTCGCCGACTTTCCCGGCCTCGCGCGCCTCGAAACCGTCGGCACGTCCGCCGAGGGCCGGCCGATCGACCTCCTCTCGATCGGCCGCGGGCGGCGCTCGGCGCTCCTCGTCGGCGTGCCCCATCCGAACGAGCCGATCGGGACGCTCACGCTCGAGTTCCTCTGTCGCCTCTTCTGCGAGGACGATCGGCTGCGGGAGGCGCTCGACACGACGCTCCACGTCGTGAAGGTCGCGGATCCCGACGGCCTCGTGCTGAACGAGGGCTGGTTCAAGGGCGCGTTCTCGCCCGCTCGGTACGTCCTCGAGTACTACCGGCCGCCGCATCGCGAGCAGGTCGAGTGGAGCTTCCCGGTCGCGTACAAGACGCTCAGGTTCACGACCCCGTCGCCCGAGACGGCGGCGCTCATGCGCGTCATGGAGCGCGTGCGGCCGGACTTCTTCTATTCGCTGCACAACGCCGCCTTCTGCGGCGTCTACTTCTACGTCTCGGACGAACGGCCCGCGCTCTTCCGCGCCCTCCACGCGCTCGTGGCGCGCGAGGGCCTCCCGCTCCACCGCGGCGAGCCCGAGGTGCCGTACCTCCGGACGCTCGCGCCGGCGACCTACGCGCTCTTCGGCATCCAGGACACCTACGAGTACCTCGCGACGACGCTCGGCGAGGACCCGGCGCCCGTCATCGGCGCCGGCACGAGCTCGGACGACTGGCTCCGCGGGGTGTCGGCCGCGTTCTCGCTCGTGTGCGAGCTTCCGTACTACACCGCTCCCGGGCTCGACGACACGACGCCGTCCGGACGAACGCGCCGGGAGGTCGCGCTCGAAGGCCTCGCGCGCGCGGACGCGCTCCGCGCGGAGTGTGCGGCGGCGTTCACGGCGTTGGGGCGGTCCGTGCCCGATCACCGGCTGGCCCGCTCCGTCGCCGACTACCTCGCCAAGACGCCGAAGCGGCTCGCGGCCGAGCGCGCGCACGCGGCGGGCGCCGACTACGAGCGCGAAGCGACGCGCGCCGAGGCGCTCGACGCGACGACGTGCCGCGCGTTCTACCACCTCGCCTATCTCGGCGAGGTGCGGCGACTCGGCGTCATGGTCGGCCGCGGCGACGTCGCGGATCGGCTGCGGGCCCGCGTGGAGACGCTCGCGGCTATGATCGAGCGGGAGAGCGCGCTCCGCGTCCTGCCGCTTCGCCCGCTCGTCGCGGTGCAGGCGGGTGCCGCGCTCCTGGCGCTCGCGGGCTGAGGAGCGCACGGCCCCCGCGTGTGGGCGCGGCCGAGCCGGGTGCCCGTCCCCTCGGACCGCCCTCCTCTCCAGCTAGCCGCGCGTCGCCTGCCAGGCCCGCTCGAGGTCGGTGCGCGTGAAGAGAGCGTGGAAGGCGGCGCCGATCTCGGTCAGCGCCTTCTCGACGCGTGCGCGGCCGGCGTCCTCCTCGCGGTCGACGAGGACGACCGCCGCGAGCACGCGGAGCCCCTCCTCGCCGCACTTCCGGACGGCGTCGACGAGCGCCGAGCCGCTCGTGATGACGTCCTCGACGACGACGACGCGATCGCCGCGCTCGGCCGACCCCTCGAGCCAGCGGCGCGCTCCGTGCTCCTTCGCGGTCTTCCGGACGGAGAACCACGACAGCGGCCGCGAGGTGCCGGCGCTGTGGAAGGAGACCGCCGCGGCGATCGGGTCGGCACCCATCGTCGGGCCGCCGATCGCGACGGCCCCCTCGGGCACGAGGGCGTGGACGAGCGCGCCTATGAGCGGACCCGCCGCGTGGTACGTCGTCGTGAGCGAGCACTCGATGTAGTAGTCGCTCAGGCGCCCGGACGCTAGGCGGAACTGCCGTCCGGGCTCGCGCAGGTACGAGCGGCGGACGAGGATGTCGAGCAGCTGCGCGCGCGTACCCATGCGACGGTCAGGCGGCGTCCACGAGGACCTTCAGCGTTCCCGGCGTCGCCGCACGCTCGAACGCGGCGACCGCGTCCCGGAGCGGATACACCGCGTCCACGAGGGGCGCAACCGCGATGCGGCGCGCCGCGAGCGCGGCGAGCGCCGAGGCGCCGCGGGCGCCGGCGGTGGCGAGGACCTGCGCGACGAGAAGCCCGAGCTTCCCGTCCCCGAGCACCGCGGCGTCGGCGCCTGCGACGTGCCGCGCAGGACGGGCATCGGCCGCACGCGAAGTTCATGTCGCCGACCACCCGGGCGCCCAAGAGCGCCGGGTCGTCCGCGGCGGCCACGTGCCCGACCCACTCGTGACCGGGCGTACCCCGGAAGCCCGAGTAGCCGCGGGTGATCTCGAGGTCGGTCCGGCAGACGCCCGCCAGGTGGACGCGGACGAGCGTGTCGCCTGCGGCCGGACGTGGATCGGGAAGGTCGGGTGCGAGCGCGAGCCGGTGCCCGTCCCAGCGGAGCGCGCGCACCCTGCGCCCACTACTTCCGGAGCCTCTGGTGGAAGCTCGTCTCCATCTTCGACGCGATCGCCTCGGCCCGATCCGCCGCCCGCTCCGCGGAACCGGCGGCCGTCTCGACGCTGCCCGCCGCCGCCTCGGCGCGATCGGCGGCCTGCTCGGCGCGCATCGTCGGATCGGCCCGCTCGAGATGCGCGCGCGTCGCGAGGACGGCGATCTGCTCGTCCGTGAGCGGGCGCTCGTAGCGCTCGATCTCGATGTCCGGCCGGCCGAGGATCATCGCGCGCGCGAAGCCGATCTCGGTCCGCCCGTCGATGTAGTAGAGCGCCACCTCGTGGTCGTCCCACGGCGGGCGCGTCGCGAGCGGCCGGATCTCCGCGACGTCGGGGAGCCCGTTCCGACGGATGTACGCCGCCAGGGCGGCGTTCCGGCCCATCTCCGCCTGGAGCTCCTGCTCGGTCAGGTCGTGGGCGCCGCCGACCTCGGCGAGCGCCGGACTCACGAGCGCGACCAGCGCAACCACCACCGTCACCACACGTCCCATTGCGTCGACCTCCTCGCGGCCCCGCACGCCGCGTCGCCGGTCAGGATACACGGCCGGCCGGCGAGTGTCATGCAGCCGGGCCTTGCCTATGCCGGCTCCGTTCCCGTAGCATTTCGCCGTGCTCCCCGCCGACCTCCGTTCATGGTAGGCGATCCGGCCCGCGTCCTCCTCGCGCTCGGGCTCATCGTCGTCAACGCCGTCTTCGTCGCCGCCGAGTTCGCCATGGTGCGTGCGCGGGCAACCCGAATGGAGGAGCTCGCGGCGGCCGGCAACTGGCAGGCGAAGGCCGTCCGCGTCCTCCAGCAACGCTTCGACGTTTTTCTCTCGGCCACCCAGCTCGGCGTCACGCTCACGAGCCTCGGGCTCGGCTGGATCGGTGAGCCGGCGTTCGCGCACCTGCTCGCCCCCCTGTTCGCCGCGCTCGGAATCGAGTCCGAGCGGGCGATCACGAACACGTCCGTGGCCGTGGCCTTCGCCCTCATCACCTTCCTGCACATCGTCATCGGCGAGCTCGTTCCGAAGTCGTACGCGATCCGCGCCACCGAGCGCGTGGCGCTCCTGCTGGCGCTGCCGATACGCGTTTTCGAGTGGCTCTTCTCGCCGTTCCTCTGGCTCCTGAACCGCGCGTCGACCGCGACGCTCAGGATG
>Ga0070741_10002909_pt1 | contig 44244 bp, 36 predicted proteins | sample Coa_R1_4_FD_66440 | JGI IMG/M metagenome (GOLD analysis project Ga0070741, IMG submission 66440) | Surface soil microbial communities from Centralia Pennsylvania, which are recovering from an underground coalmine fire - Coalmine... | ecosystem: Environmental > Terrestrial > Soil > Unclassified ... | reverse complement strand
CATCCAGATGCATGCGGCCTTGAGATCAACCTGTTCCCATTTGATTCGCAGGAGCGCCCCCTTGCGAAGCCCGACATGATATGCGATGACGAACAGCAGCCGGAGATCCTCGGGCAACTCGATCAAGAGCTTCCGATACAGTTCCGGCTTCAAAAAACCCTTCCGTGGTTCGCCTTCCGGGAGTTTGGGAAATTTGGGAACGCGGCTCACTAAGGGCGGGTCATGCTGATAACCGAGTTGGTACGCACGGTGCAGCAGGGCGAGCTCGCGGTTAATGGTGCTCGGCTTGACGCTTTTCTGCCGGTCGCGGATAAATGCTTTGATCTGCTCCGTCGTAAGCTTCGCTGCTTTGATATCGCCAAGCTTCGGATTCAGAATCGATTTGACCTTGAGCGTGGAAATGTAGGCCTGTGCCACGCCGCGCACGTCATAGTCTTCGAGGACCAGTTGCAATAGATCGCGAACGCGGACGCGATCCGGCGCCATCACCTCACCCGACGCGAGCTTGCCCTGTTTGCGCCTGAGGAAGTTCAGCGCTTCTTCGCGATCGCGAGTCTCGCACGGTTCCCGGCGGCGAACGCCGCCGACGGAATAGTCGCACCACCACCAGCCGTTCCGCTGGTATAGCGACCCCTGTCCGTATAGCGCGCGCTTTCGTGGCATCTATGCGACCCTTTTGTTCGATTCGATAATGCGATCGAGATCGTGCCGATCAAACCTGAGCTTCTTGTCGATTTCGACCGTCGGCACCTTGCCCAGATGAACCTTTGCTTTCAGCGCTTCTTTTGTAAGGCCCAGATACGTGGCCGCCTGATCGAGCGTAAGAAGACGCGGGATCAGCACGCCACAGTCGGTGAGTCTCGCGACGACCGCGTCCGCGATTGTTTCGGTGTTGATTTCGATTGCCATGGCGTCCGCCGATTAGCCTTCCACACTGTACGCCGTGGGAAGACTAGCCCGTGACAGGCATTCAGCCATGCTATCCGGTTTCAGCGTCTGGTTCGGGGTCTTCGGCATTCTAGGGGCGCTTCGGTCGGCCTCGCGCAGTGAAGCAGCCCGCCCCCAGAATGCCGAACCCGTTAAAACGACGCTATGAATCGGCCCAGATTTCCTCGGCAACTACGGGGCGATGCGGCCGATGTTTCTCGGCAGTTTGGGGGCGGAACATCGGCATTCTGGGGGCGTATATACAAGTAGTTACCTGTAATGGAACAAGTAGTGGGCAGCGCGTTGTTTGTGGAAATGTGAATCGCGAATTTGAACCGCGCCTGCGGCAGTAGAAATACGGGGGTCACGAGTTGACGGCTTGCAGCCCCTCTTCGGGGATCTCGGAACCATTGCGTACAGACAAGCTGTGGGGATTTGACTACCATTCACGGCCTAAAATAGAATTGCCCCATCCGGAAGTGGCGTGATCAAAGCGCAAGGAGACCAACCGGCACGAAGGATGAAAAAGGAAGTTCGGCTACTGGCAACCAAAGCAGTCGATTCTCTCGTTCTGAGCGTAGAGCACTATAACCGGCCCAGCGATAGAGGCCGGGTTCCTGCCGTCCTGATACTGCTCGACCACGCATTCGAAATGATCCTGAAAGCCAGCATTCTTCATCGCGGTGGCAGCATACGCCAACCGCGCGCAAAGCAGACCATTGGGTTTGACGAGTGCGTGCGCAAGGCCCACAGCGATGGGAGCATCAAATTCTTGAAAGACGAGCAAGTATTGCAACTCCAGGCGATTAATAGTTTGCGGGATGCGGCACAGCATCACCTGCTCGATATTAGTGAACAACATCTTTATCTGCACGCACAGGCGGGACTGACGTTATTCAGAGATCTGTACCGGTTCGTCTTTCAAAAAGACTTGCGGGAGCAGTTGCCGGAACGCGTTCTGCCGATATCTACTTCACCTCCAACTGATCTCGCCACCTTATTTGATCACGAACTCGCCGAAATCCGAAAACTTCTGAAGCCCGGAGGGAGGCGCCGCATCGAGGCTACGAACAAGTTACGGGCACTTGCCATTGTTGACAACGCTTTCAGTGGGCAAAAGGTGCAACCCGGTAGCCGCGCGCTGCAGGATCTGGCAACACAGGCAAAAGGCGGTAAGAGTTGGGAAGACCTCTTTCCAGGCGTTGCCGCCTTGGATCTCACCTGCACCGGCACGGGACCAAGTCTCGATTTGCGGCTGACGAAAAAGGAAGGAATACCGGTGGCGCTTGTGCCTGCGGGCACACCTGATGCCGCGGTGATCGGAGTTAAACGGATCGATGAGCTCGGGTTTTACAATCTCGGGCTACGCGAACTTGCACGGCACATCGGTCTGAGCCAGCCGCGTGCGCTTGCGCTGATACAGCACGTCAAATTGCAGCAAGATCCCGATTGCTTCAAGGCTTTCCAGATTGGCAGCCAGGTTCTAAAGCGATACTCTCAACACGCGATCAGCAAGCTTAAAACGGCGCTGGCTAGCGTTGACCTCGATCAGGTCTGGATTCAGAATAAGCCCCAAGGGCGCGTTCCTAAGAACGCCAAGTCGCAATCAGAGCAGGCGACGCGACCGATTTCGGCCCGCGTTGCGTAGCTCTCGCAATGAATTGTTCAGGTATTTTCTTGTGCTTATTGACCGGCAGACAAAGGTGCGTATGGTGTCTCGAATGCGATGTCACGGTTCACCCGCACATTGAAGCGGTACCCGACGGGTACTTTAATCGTCGGCTGCACGTTCAGATTCCGGCGGGTCACCTGAGCGCCGAGTTCCGAAGCCTGCTGGCCAACGGCCGCTCCGGCCACTTGAGCGGGGCTTGGATAGGTGAGCAGCGAGCGGTTCTGATATTGCGCGATGCCCGCGCCAGCAGAAAAAAGACTTGTGAGCACTGCGAAGCCGACCAAGCGTCTGTAGTGCCGGTCCACCTTATCGCGGAACCCGGAGAACCCGTGGGCATCCTGGGCCACCATGCCCGATAGGTCGAGCGAGGACCCGTCCGGGTAAATCACGCGGTTCCAGATCACCTGAACTCCGTCCTGGCCATACCCGATCCGTGAGCTATATTCGCCGACTAGCCGCGAGCCCTGTGGGATCAGGAGATATTTTCCGGTCGCGGTGTCGTACACGTTTGAGGCCACGAGCGCCTTCAATTCGCCGGGGAGATCGGAGTTGAGCGCCTGTTCCAGGACCGCGGGAATCTCCCATCCCGCCTTGATTTCGTAGCGCGACAGCGGAGCGGTTCGGGTCGATTTCAAATAGTCGTCGCGCTGAGCCGCTCGTGCACTGGCGAGGAAAGCTTCTTTTTCCGATTGAGCGTTCGTGGTTTCGGGGTCGTCACTGTTGCCCGCCGTAGAAGAACTCCGCTGGCCGAGAAGTGCTCGGATTGCTTGTGGCGTGATTTGCGCATTGCCGTTTTGCCGCGCGAGAGCCTGAATGACGGACGCCATTTGAGCGGCATCGTCTCCATTCGTGCGCGAATTAGAGGCCGATTGAGCGCCCGCTCCGCTCGCGGACATGCCGAATCCTTCGCGCATGGTTGTGGGTGCCACGATCGCCTGTTGCTCTCGCTCATATGCGGCGATTAGCCTCCGCTCCTCGGGCGACGGTTCGTGCGTTTGCGGCACCTGCGGAGCGACCGGCTGAGCAACAGTCGGCGGTTGCCGGATAATGACCTGAGGCGGGTTCGTGGTTCCGTCTCGATGGCTATTTACAGCGGTCTGACCGTCTGGAGGTTGCAGCACGCCTGCATCGCCCGATGCGGCGCGCTGCGCCGGCACATTCGGGACGTTGCCCGATGGGACTTCTTTCGCGATTTCCGCACCGGCCGCAGTTGCAGGGGCGACGCTTCGAGGAGTATTGGCCTCGGCTAGCGCGGCGACCCCGCGCTGCTGGCGCTTGTAGCCGCCGTATGCAAACAATCCGAGGACGACAGCGCCAACGGCCATCAGAAGACCTGCAGCCCGCTTGCTCACGCGCACAGTACGCGGTGGTCGGGGATTCAGATCGAGACCGCTCGGCGCGTTCATTCTGGCCGCGACTGGCTCAGCCCTTTCGCTCACGCTCAATTTCCACTTTGCGAGCCTTCTTCCCGCTGCCAAGAACAAGCTGGGCACGGTCAAACAGCCGATCCACGATGTACATGTCGTGTTTGACGCGGTAATTCACCATCTCCTGCTTGCCGTCGGGACCGATCACGACGAGCACCGGAGCCTCTCTGTTCTTAGCGGCCTCGCTGATCTGGATGTACGTCTTCTTGCCGTCATCAAACACCCGCACAGGTCGAATGGCATCACCGCCTTTCAGACGGTAATTGAAGTACATCGATTCGACAGCGCCGGGAGCGAGCTCGGCGATGCGCGTTGATTTCGTCTGTTGCTCTTTTTGCTCCGCCAGGTGCTGCTTCCACTTTCGTTCGTTGTCCTCGTCATCTGGGTAAGCGAATGCAACGCGGGCAACGTAATCTTCAGGTTTTGAAAGCAGCCGCAGATAATAGGCGCGGCGGTCAGTTGTAATGAGGAGATTTGTGTCGAGGCCCGGCGCTTGAGGCTTCAGGACGATCACGGAAGTGGAGGACTCACCGCTGCCGTACATCGCGGGCGAAAGATTCCATCGCACTGAGTCGCCAATTTGTGGCTCGCCGACCAGCTTTTCACCCGCCTGAAGTTCGATCATGCAGACGCGCAGAGGAGCGCATACTACGGTCGGGAGGCCCGCACCGTAGGAATAGAGAATGCGACCGTCGCGGCCCACGGCAGGCTGATTATGCTCCGCCATCCACTTCTCGCTCATCTGAACAGCTTCCTGGGCCGTTTGCGTTAGCTGAACATCCGTCTTCGGTCGGAAGCCGGGCGGCACGCCGGCTTCGATGATGGCTGGCGTTGCGGGCGTTGCAATAAGCGGCTTGACCGTTTCGCCCGTACGAACCGAGCCGTCCGCCTGGAGCGCGCTTATCTGTGCGGCGAAATCGTACTGATCGAGCAAAGACGTGCTGATCGGGTTGACAGTGCGTTTTGATTTGTCCTGCGGAAGCCGCTTGGCTTGAACCGGCGACGCAGAATTCTGCTGGGCCGAGAGGACCGCCGTGAGGCTAATAATTGTGAAGACCACCTTGCGAATACGCATCATGCATTCCTTTCGAAAATCAGAGGACCTTGCCCCAACTGGCGTTCGTGACGTAGATTCCGAGCGGATTGATGCGTGCTAGCCGCTCGTCTGTTGGCGGGTTAATCGCAACTGTGAACGCACCCTTCCAGTGATCCTGCGATTTGACGGCGCCGTACAAATCTCTTGCGGTCTCGATCCACTCGACTTCAAACGTTCGCTCGCTCGTAGGCAACACGGAACGGACCTCAACGCTTACGGTTTCCGATGCCGCCCTCTTCTGTGGCGGATCGGCTCGATAAAACTCGCTGATGAAGGCCTGCGCCTGGCCGCCACTTGCGATATGCGCATACACGCGATCAATCGCTTTCCGTTGCGCGATTCCGTCCGTAGTCACGGTCCGCAGATCCTCGACCCAGTTGAAGAGCGAAGCTCTCTTCAGCCGGTCGTCAAACGGCGACGCCTGCTCGGCTGCACCTGCGGCGACCGTTCGCCCCAGAGAGTCAACAGCCACGACGAAGGGCACGATATGCGATCTTGTCGAGAGCCGAATCACACCAGCAACCGCGAGCAATGCCACCAAACCGCTGAGCAGGGCCATGAGTCGCCAATTGCGCTCGCGGCTAATCAGGTGCCCGTAGCGCTCGTCCCACTCCCGCCGCGCGGCGAGATACAGATTGTACGGCGCTTTGGTTGCCGTGTTGGTACACTTCTTCGATTCGGCATGATCTCTGATCGGTATTGCTTCCTCCAAACGAACAGTGCTGGTCATTTGAACTCCTATTCGTGTTGATCGATGTTTAGCCTTGGCGGCGTGGCGTGCGGCGCGGAATCGGACGGTATCTGTGATGAAATTCGGCGATTCGTGCTGGATAGATTCCTGACCGCATCACCAATCGGAGCCGCGGGTTGCGCCGGACGGCTCGATGGCGCTGACGGTGGATTTGCGGGTGGCGTCACCGTTCCGGTTCCACTGCCGTTTGACCCGACGGAAGCCACAATGGATGAATTCGCGGCGGCGCCAGAGCCGGCAGACGAGCTCGCGCTCGCCCCGGCACCGGCTCCCGCTGTGAGCACCCGAGTGGCTCCGGCCGCAGCGCCCAACGCGCTCAGTCCCAGCGATCCCACAGCGACCGCACCTCCCGCGACGAACGCGCCGCTTGAAATCAGATCGCCCCTTGAAAGCGCGGGCGACCCTCCCAATACCGCCGCAAACAGTTTCGGTATTTGCCAGCAGAGCATCATGAAGATGATCGAAGCGCCCATAATCTCCAGGGCCGACATCGCCGGGCTGGCATCAGACGCGATCCTTTGCGCGTCGGTCATCCAATCAACCGAGAGGCTCATGCCGGTTCCGATCAGCAGGTAAAGAAGCATGATCTTCACGCCGGTCGAAACGCCGAGACCGATGTACCGCTCCACGTACGGCGCGGTCCAACGGGACCCGCCGAAGCCGACGAAAATGAAGCCAACGGCCACGATGATGTAGCTTTCGACCATAGCGACGACGAATTGAACCGTAATGGCAATGAACGCCAGTGCGGTGATGATTCCGGTGAAGATCATCGCCAGCGATGTGCCGAGATTCGTAAAGAACGCAGCCGTGCTGGATGTAGCCATCAGGGCGCCAGCGATGTCGATGCCTCTGGTGAACACGTCACTCGGTGCCATCGGGCCGGTGCCCGAAGCGTTCTGCCCGATCAGCTCGAAGCTGTCCGTTATCGCGGGAATCCAGAAGCGGCCATAGATCAAGAGCGCATAGAAGGCGCCAATCCACATGAGCTTGCGAACTATGGCCGATGTCCACGACTGCATGTCGGACTTCTCCAGAAGCATGACCGCGGCGCTCCACGCGAATTCGATCGTGGCGAGAATCCCGAACAGCGTGTTCGCGTAAGGCCACACGACCGTGAACCACGTCGTCCGCTGCGCACGATACTGATTCAGAATTGCGCTGGGAGCTTTAGCCTGAGCGTGCGCGAGCGGCGAACACACAACGAGGGCGATGATTGCGATCACAGCTAAACGGGTCAATAATCGCCACTTGGCACTTTTGCTTGTCATGACACACGTATCCTCATCGCGCTGCCCCCTTCATCACCTCGGCGCTACGCTATTTCCAGCCGGACTGGAATTTCTCGTGATCCTCGGACGGCTTGCGTATCCACTGCGCGATATTGCGGGCAGCCATACAAACCCGGCCTTCCGTGGAGTCGGCCCACTGTGCGGCAGCCTTCTCGCGAACCGGCTTGCACATCGCGTCCACCGTAACCGCGCAATCGCGATGCTTCCCAAACCATTCCTGAATAGCTGCCGTGGACGTGCTTCCCAACGGACCCGCGCCACAAGCCTCCGCCTTTTGCACGATTGGGCTCGGCGGTTCTTTCGAAACCGAGCACCCGATCATGGCCAAGATGGCGACCACGACCAAGCCAACCTTCATACACCTCACTTCCAGCCGGATTGGAACTTCGTTCCATCAGATACCTCCGGCGTCCAATTGAAAAAATGTTCCGTCGCAGCTTCAGTTACCGCTTGCTTCTGAATCACAGCCGCCTGATACGCCTGCTTACTCGACATGTCGGCCATCATCAGCTCGCGGAGTTTCATAAGCTGCTGGACCTGCTGCTCGGAAATTTGCCCCATGACCTGAAGGGCTTCGAGCCGGCCATCGGTCGTTTGAGCCATAGAGCGCAGGGCATTCAAGATCGACTGTTCACTCTGAAGTTGCTGGCCTTGAAGGCCAGCCGCGCGCAGAGCGCCAAGGGTCGTATCGAGGGATGTTTGCGACCAGGTCCGGTATTGAGTGAAATAGCCGGTACCCGTGTAGCCGTAACCGGGAAAGCGCGCCTTGAAGAGCGTATCGAGATTCGCCAGCGAATATGCCAACGCCTGCCCGCCCTGCACAATCGACGCGAGTGCGTTTATGTCGGACGCAATTGGCCCGAATACCTGTCCGGCAAGAACACGGCTGTTCTTCAGCATGTCTGTCGTTTGCTTGATTGCTTCCGCGAGCTGTTCCGCCTGGCGCAGGTACTGCATGACGAGCTGCGCATGATTCAAAAGCTGTGTGACCTCAGTCGCGAACGCACCTGCTTGAGCAGGCTGCGGCGTCTGCGTGAAGAGCAGAGCGACCGCACCAACTGCGATTATGCGCTTGCGCATAGATAATTCCTCTCAAACTGCTTCTCTACCTTCTCGTAATAATCTGCCCAGCCGCCGAGCTGGTCATCCTTCAACGATTTCGCGCGAATTCGCAACCATTCCCGCTGCCAGCGCTGGGGGAATTCGGCGATCAGGTCCTCCACGGTCTGCCGCTCCTCACGCCCATTCACGCCCACGAACGAAAGGGCCACGTTATTAATGCCGAGAGAGATCAACCGCCGCCCCAGCGGAGAAACAACGTAATAATGCTGCTTGGGAATGCTGGCCTGAAGAATATCGAGCTCACGTGCGTTGAGGCCGACGCGATCGTAAAAGGTCCTCGACGCTGGATTGTTAGCCTCAGCGTTAGGCAGCAGAATCTTCGTCGGACACATTTCGAGGATCACGTCGCTGATTTCCGAATTGCAGATATCGCTGAGATTCTGGGTTGCGAGTACGACAATCCCGTTCATCCGGCGGAGGGTCTTCAGCCAGTCACGCAGCCGCTCCCGGAAAACTTCATTCCGCAGGTACGCCCAAGCCTCATCGAGCAGAACGAGAGTCGGCGAGCCGTCCAGCCGCTTTTCAATTCGGCGGAACAGATACAGAAGAACCGGAATGACGGCCTTGTCATCGAGCTGAAGGAGGTTCTCCGTCTCGAAAGTGAGGAACCGGCCCGAACTCAAAACATCATCTTCCGCATCCAGAAGTTGGCCGAGCGGCCCAGACAGGGTGTAGAACTGGAGCGCTTCCCGGATTTCCAGATCCTGCACATTGGCGCTCAGTTCGGTGAGCGTCCGCGATGGCGACAATCTTAGTTGCAGCAACGCCTCGGTGAGCGCGTTACGATGCTTCGGCGCGACGATCATGCCGCTCAGCTTGCAGAGGTCTTCGAGCCAGTTCACTGCCCACGTAACATCTGCGTCGGAATCAATCTCTCGCAACGGGCAGAAAGCCAGGGCTGTCTTTTCTCCGGCCAGGTCGTAAAATTCGCCTTCAGCCGCTTTGGTCAGTACAAACAGGGAGTAGCCCTTATCGAACGCGAAGACCTGTGCGCGGGGATACCGGAACCATTGTGCGGCGATCAGTCCGAGCGCCGTCGATTTGCCCGCTCCGGATGGTCCGCAGACGAGCGTATGGCCGAGATCCGAAACATGAAGGTTGAACCGAAATGGCGTCGCCCCGGTTGTCGCCGCAAAAAGGAGAGGCGGACTGTTCTTCGGCATCAGACGGGACGGATTCTCTTTCAACCCGGCCCAGACGGAGGTTATCGGAAGCAGATCGGCCAGATTCAGGGTGTGAAGCAAAACTCGGCGGACGTTGCGATAGCCGTCACCAGGAATACTTCCGCGCCACGCTTCAACGGCGTTCACCGTTTCAAGACGGCACGCGAACCCAAGATTCTGAACCCGCTTCATGACAGCTCGCGTATTCTCCTGCAACCTCTCGAGGTCGTCATCCAGACAGATAATGTTGCTCGAATACTGCGCGAACTGAACATCCCCGGATGCGGCCACTCCCATTGCTTGCTCCGCATCCTCGGCCATGGACTGTGCATACAGGTTCACGGCACCGGTGTGGGTCCTGAAAATCTGATCTTTGAAGCCGCGGGTTCGAGACCGCCATTTCTTGCGTGTCTTGTCGAGAATGGCCCGCGCTTCTTCCGGATCAAGCAGAATGGCGCGCGTGCTCCAGCGATACTCCATCGGCAAAGAATCGATCTCGTGGAGCACTCCGGGGAAACTGCATTTCGGAAAGCCATCGACCGCGATTACTCGGATGTGCTTGCTGCCGATGCGCGGCTCGATGCCGGCACAGAAATCAGCGGAGGCAAGCAGTTCGTTCAAATACACAGGCACGTCCGGCAGCGCAAACGGATGATCGTCTCCGCAGACGCATCTTCTCAAGTACCGGAGCAGGCTGTCGTGAACGCGGGGAAATCCGTACTCGTCGGTCACTTCAACGCGTGTGAGCCGTTCAACTCGGAATAACGCTGAGAAGACGTTCTCGAACAGTTCGATGCGGGATTTGAAGCGCTCCAGAATTTGATTCGCAGCGCCCGAGCCGGTTTGATTTCTTCCCTCGAACATCCACCCTTCTACGCGCTCCTCAGCTTCAATGGGCGGCAGGTATGTAAGGGTCAGGAAATATTCGCTGTCGTAGTGGGCGCCCTCATCCATGAACTGTTGTCGCCGTTCGTCATCGATAACGCGGGTGACGGCGTGCGGGAAATGCCCGTGGTCGGGGTATCCAGGCGCTCGTGATCGAATCAGATCGGCATTCAGCATCCATCCGCTTCCGAGGCGCAGAATCGAATTGAGCCGCATGGTCAGGGCATTCATTTCCGCATGTGTCGCGGATTGCAGGTCCGGCCCTCGATACGACCACCCGGCCATCAATGAGCCATCCTGTTGGAGCAAGATGCCATCTTCGATGAGCGCGAACGGGAGGAGGAGGTCGGCGAGACCCCGCGCGCGCGTCCGGTGTTCAGTGACTTGCATATTTGCTCATCTCCAGCCTCGCGGCGTTTCCATCGATCGCGCGTGAAGTCCGCTCTTGGCCGGATAAAACGCTGAGTAGCGGATGTGGCGAACGTACACGGCCCTTAGCAGCGGATCGGCTTTTCCCATTCGCTGCAAGGCGGCCACCGACACGAGCCAGAGCACGATTGCCACCGCTATTCCCCACCAGCACGCCAAACTGAACGCAAGGCCGCCACACACCATGGCCATAACGAGCACGAGCTCGCGGTCGCCGCCTAATAGAAGGTTCGGACGATTTGCCGATTGATGGAGCACGATCTCGCGCGGCTTGTCAGTCGAGTCCATAACGGGAGAATTCCTCCTCAGATAACGGCGGCACTGACGCCGAATGCGCTCGACAACATAGGGGCCGCGAAGACGAGAACGGAAACAACAAGGCCGATCATGCAGGCTCGCCGTCCGAATTCCGTGAGCTCGCCGCCCCACAGCATCGCGCCTCCGGCAATCGCGATCCCGATCAAGCCAATCGCATATGCGACGGGTCCGGTCAGCGACGTGGCAATTGCTGTCATCGGGCGTTCCCACGGCAACGTGCCAGCAGCCGCCGCATTCGCGCGGACGGCGAATGCGTACGCCAGAGCAAACAATACAGCCGCCCGCGACTGCAGGTCACGAGCGGCAACCAGCTTTCGAGTTTTTTGAAGCATCAACAGTTCTCCTTTTGTGACATCAGACATACTCGACCTGATACCGGCCATCGCGATACCCGGTTACGAGCGCTACCTCCCTGACCTTGCGACCCGAGGCCAGCTCGGGTGCCTGGTCAACGAAAACCACCACGTCCACGGCTTCAGCAATCAATACCTGCTGCGGCGCGTCGGTCGCTTCAGCGACGAGACTCTCCAGCCGAATGAGTCCGCTCAGGGCGTCGTTGGCATGTACTGTCGCCGCCCCGCCTGGGTGCCCCGTATTCCACGCCTTGAGCATCGTGTGCGCTTCGGCTCCGCGGACTTCACCGACCACAATTCGCGTCGGCTTCAAGCGCATGCACGCGCGAAGGCAGTCAAGCATCGAAACGTTACCAACGGCGAGCAGATCAACGTAATTGCGCACCGAGCACTGGAGCTCGGTCGTATCCTCGATGCAAACGACACGATCGTTCGGCGCAACGTCGGCCATCACGTCCAGTAGCGCGTTCACGAATGTCGTCTTGCCCGAGCCGGTCGATCCAACTACGAGAATGTTCTTTTTCGCGGCGACCGCGGCGCGGATGATTTGGGCATGACCAAGACCGGCGGCGTCCTGAATGAAGGTGTCCCTTTTGCGGACGGCATTCCGGGGATCGGCTTTGGTCGTGAGGATGCCCGCCCGCTCATAATCGTCGAGCGAGAAGACCTTCCTGGGGCGGAGGCGAATCGCGAAGACAGGACGACGGACAATGGGCGAAACAATACCTTCAAAGCGACTGCCGTCGAGAGGGAGTTCGGTCTCCAGAATTGGGCGCTCGTGGTTCATCACGGTGCCCTTCCACGCCGCGATTGTGTTCAGCGCGCTCGCCGCTTGCGCCGACGACATGACACCGATTTCCCGAAATCCACTGCCCATCTGCTTCAGCCATAACGAGGAATCCGGGTTTAAAACGATGTCCTCCGTGCGCTCATCGGCCAAGAATTCGAGCACTGTTTCACCCAATTCCCGCTTCAATTTAGCTTCGAGACGCGCATGCTGTTCGTCATACGCGATTCTTGCAAGCCCTCTTGTCTGCGCTTCAAAAGCTGTGGTATTCAATGGCAATTGGGGGTTAATTCCCTCTACTCTGTAGGCCACGTCAGTTCGCTGGCGGGACAGGGTCTTCAGGAATTCCGCGCCGTTAAGAGGTGCAACATGGCTGTAATCACGATCCCGTTCGGCTACTCCGATACATCGCATCCGGGAGTTGTTCCCATCTGCATCATGGACACCGACGCGTACGGGAACCCGATTCACCGCGAATGGGTCGAGCATGGCGTCGTTCCCGTGACGAAGAATTTATTGCGGATCGCGGAGCGGCTGCTTCATGATAAATTCCGAGCTTCGGAGATCACCGAGTACGCGGTGCATTCGCTATCCCGCACCCACGGCAATCAGATCGGGGATCGCCCAACGATCAAGGTGCTGAACAGTGCTCGCCTGCGTGCCGTGGATCTCCGTTACGGCGGGCGGCGCTCGCGCCGGCAGCTCGACGTGGAGTTATTCGCAGAAACCCTGGACGCTCTTGAAGACCGGACCGATTTCGCCGCCGCACTGGAGGCGCGCGATACGCTCGACCGCATCATGGAGGAGGTCGAACGCCTCGGCCTGCAGCGGGTGAAGGAACTTCTGCCATTGATGCTGCGCAACGCCGAGGGAAACGAACTCACGGCGATCTTCGGCCAGAAGCGGAACACGATCACCAAGCGGTTCTACCGAGGCATGCGGAAGGCGGCGAGCGCCGCCGGGATATCCTGGGACTAAAGCTGCGCCTCGGCCCTGTAAATTCCTTGCTATCAGTGCCATAATGACTTGGACTGATGCCATCTGAAGAGTCGCCGGAAGCCCGATTCGCTCGGCTCAAGCGGCAGCTTCAGGACTCGATCCTCAGAGACTATCCCAATCCAGAACGACGGGGGTGTCCGGGCGACGCGGTCCTGCGCCGCCTCGCTGAGACGCCGCTCGATCATTCCATCGAAGAAGACCCGCACTGGGAGCACGTGACACATTGCTCCGAATGCTATCGGGAATTTCTCGCCTTCAACAATGCATTCCGCGCGCACGTAAAAGCGCGGCGCGTTCGAATTGGCTGGGCAGCGGCGGTTGTCGCCGCTGTCGCGGTTCTTGCAGTCTTGTTCGGCGTCGGCCGCCGAGTTTTTTCCCCCGAGCGCCCCCAGAATGCCGAACTCGCGTACGTGAAGGAGACGGTTGATATCCCGTCGATGCAACGTTCGGCGAATTCGGAAGAAGGAAAACCGATTGTGCTGCAGCGCAAGCCGCTCGAATTGACGGTGAACTTGCCCATCGGTAGTAAGGCGGGGCGATACGAACTTGAATTGAAGAATGGTCAGCAGACGCTCCTGTCAACTAGCGCGAATGCCGCTATTCACAACGGAACGACGTCGTTCACGGCAAAGGTGGATTTATCGAGATTCGATCCGGGGACCTACAAGATGTTCGTTCGGCAGCCGCCGTTCGATTGGAATTATTACCCGGTTGTGATTCGGTAGGCGAGCGCCGATCAGCTAAGGAACGCATCGTCTATTTTGGCGGACGCTTTCGCTTTGGTTTGGCGACTATTAACTTTGCACTCGACGACGTAGAGACGCCGGAGAAGCCGGATAATATCACCCTGGTTGCAGCGCAGCTTTCGAGTGGGCCAGGGGCCAGGCCAAATCCCGGATAGAAAGGCGTTTCGCCGGACACATCGGTACCAGAGCGGACATCCGGTATTGGACTACCATGCATTCACCACGATGGTGTAAAGTGGTGATGTAGTTCTGGAACCGAATGCACCTAAGCACAGTTCAGATCGAGAATTTTCGCGGCCTGCGGAATGTCCAGATTGATCTTGCCCCGATAACACTGCTGATTGGTGAAAACAACTGCGGCAAAACAAGCCTCCTGGATGCCATCCGCATCGTCATGTCCCGAACTGCCGGGCGGAGGACTGGTACGTTCGATCCTTACGACTACCACCTCGAAGGTGAGGACGCCGAGGCCCAGGACGCGGACCCGATCAGCATCACACTGACCTTCAGAACGGAAGACGGCGAAACTCTTTCCGATGAATTCATCCAAGTTTTAGGAGACGTTCTGGTTACTGATTCCGCTGGCAAGAGTATTCTCATTTTCCGCGTCACCAGCGGCTTTGACAGTACAGTGAAGGATTTCGTGTCCGATTGGCGCTTTCTCGACTCGTCGGGAAATCCCCTCGGGTCAAGGTCCAAAAAGCCGTCCATTCTTCAAGACTTCCAGCGACTGTTCCCCATATTCTATCTTTCTGCGCTTCGCGACGCGGTTCGAGAATTCCGCACCGGGGCGTATTGGACCCCCTTTCTCAAGAATTTGGCGATTGATCCGAACCTCAAACACGAACTTCAGAACCAGATTAATGACCTGAATAACGCTGTGCTTGACGCCCACGATTCGCTCAAAAGCGTCAAAAGCCACCTAGCAAAAATTCAGGGCTTGGTGCCGGTGGGAGGAAAGACGGACATCGTTGATATCGAGGCGCTGCCGAGCAGAATCTCCGATCTCCTCACCGGTACCCAAGTAAACCTCAATGCTTCAAGTGGCGCGTCGATACCTCTTGCTCGGCACGGTGCCGGGACTCAGAGTCTCTCCGTCCTGTTTCTTTTTCAGGCGTACTTATCCGCTATGCTTGAACAGCAATATGACGAGCTCAGCAGTCCGCTCCTGGCATTGGAGGAACCGGAAGCTCACCTGCATCCTTTCGCAACCAGGAGTCTTTGGTCGACGCTGCAGGCTATTCCAGGAAGGAAGATCGTAGCGAGCCATTCGGGTGACCTTGTGGCAAACGCCCCGTTAGCTTCAATTCGCCGAATGTATTCTTTGAACGGCGACACAAAGATCGGATTCATCCCGCCAAATCTTCTCGATGCCGACGAAGAGCGCAAAATTCAATTTCATATAACCGAAGGCCGTGGAGAGCTTCTCTTCGCCCGGTGCTGGCTTCTTTATGAGGGCGAATCGGAGCATTGGATACTGGACGGAATCGCCCGGAGCTCCGGCAGAGATCTGGATCGGTGGGGTGTGCGGATGGTCTCATATCGGAATTCGGGCCATCAGTGTCTGCTTAAGGCCGCAAACGCGTGGGGCATACCTTGGTTCATTCTCGCCGATGGCGATGCGCAGGGAAATGCGACCGTCGCTAGTGCCAGAACGTACTTGAACGGCGCGAAGGAATCGGACAGGATACTCCAGATTCCCGAGGACTCGGTCGAACTCCACCTATGCGCGAACGGCTTGGGATCTTCCTTCGAAAAGCATATCTCTCCGCAGAAGAACCAGACGATAACCGCAAGCAAAGGAACAGCCCAATACTGGGAGCAAGTTCTTAGTGCACGGGACGGTGCGCCCAAGCCGACCGTCATTCAGGAAGTCGTCCATGAAATCAGTAATGGAGCGAAACCTCCGCAGCAACTCGTTAATGTGCTGGACCGGTCACTGAAATTGGCGGGAGCCTGAACACATGATTGAAGAACTCGATTCGCTCAATGACAATCAACGGGCAGCGGTTGAGTGGTGCGAAGGGCCGCTTCTTGTGCTTGCGGGGCCCGGATCTGGTAAAACCCGCGTACTTACGCTGCGGATTGCCCGGATATTATCCGGCTCGGTCGGAAAACGCTTCCGAATTCTCGGATTGACTTTTACAAATAAGGCTGCTGCAGAAATGCGCGCGCGGGTGGAACAACTCGTCGGAGATCAGACAGACCGGGCACTGCTCACGACCTTCCACTCTTTCAGCGCCGATATCCTCCGCCAACATGGAAATCATGTAGGGCTTCGGCCGGATTTCGTAATCTTGACGCAAGAGAGTGACCGCGAGGGTGTGCTCTCCGATGCCATAACCACCCTCGTCGATCGAGGCGAGGATTTCTCTTCCGAAGACATCAAGCTCTTGCCTGCAATTGACCGTCTCCTGTCGGAATGTGTGCCTGTTGAAAAGGCCGCACAGTTTTTCCGCGATCCCGCAGTCGGTACGCGTGTACAGGCGCTCTATACCGAATACCGGAACGCCTTAATTTCGGGCAATCGCCTGGATTTCGCCTCCCTAATTCTTGAGGCACATGCGCTTCTAACCAAGCACCCAGCCGTTGTAACGCAGATCCAGACGATTTACCCACATATTTGTGTCGATGAATTCCAGGACACCAATTTGGCCCAATACCGCGTTCTGGCCACCCTCGTCGGGGAGAATCCTAAAAACCTCTTTGTCGTCGCGGACGACGACCAGATTATCTATCAGTGGAACGGAGCCAGCCCAGAGCGCCTGAAAGCATTGCAGGACGATTTCAAAATGGCCGTTATTCAATTGCCGGCAAACTATCGCTGCCCGCCCGAAGTGATCGCTTGCGCCAACAAGCTTATCAGTCACAATCTGGACCGAACACCCGGCAAGCAGCCCATTCATGCGGTTCAGTCGTCGTCTGGGGCTGTCGATATCGTCCGAGTAAAGCATTTCGACAACGAAGAGAATGAAGCGGCGTGGGTTGCGTCGGACATCGCTACACAGCATTCGGCTGATCCTGGATCATGCGTGGTCCTTGCCAGGGCGAAGAAGCTCTTGGAAGTTGTAGCACAAAGCCTCACGCAGCACGGCATCACTGCATCCCTTGCGGTAAGAAAGAGTGAATTCGATTCCCGCGGTCCCATTGGTTGGCTGCACGCAACTCTCCGACTCGCAAATGCGCGTAGCGATCGGGAGCAGCTTCGACGAATGTGCAAAGCGTTCTTCGAACTGGAAGGACTTTCTTTGGACGTTCGGGATCTTACCGCACTTGGCAAGGCATATGGCGGTGATTATCTTAAAGCATTTGTCCAAGGGGCGTTCGGTAGACAGGAACTGGAGCCGAACACTCGTGCGTTTCTTCAGAAGATGGAGAAAACCTTGGGAGAGAAACTGGATTTTACTCTTTTCGTAAAACACGCGTTTCAGTGGTTCGACTTGAAGGAAAAGGCGCTGGCCGGGCAGACGAGCGAGGGATTCACCGACTACAAAGAGGAGCGCCGGGCCTGGGAACAAATCCAGCAAGACGTTATGAAGAAGTTCGGAGCAGACGAAGTGACTCTGAACGTTTTCTTGCAGGAATTGGACCTTGTCGAAAAGTCGCCTCCGATTCCGCCTGACGCCGTCCGTTGCCTTACGATTCACAGCGCTAAGGGACTTGAGTGGGACCACGTCTACATTGTTGGTCTTGCAGACGACCAGCTTCCATCCTTCCAAAGCATCAAAAAAGGCGATTCCAGTAGAGAAATGCAGGAGGAACGGCGGAACTGTTTTGTAGCAATCACGCGAGCCCGGAAGTCGCTTACGATGACCTTTGCAGCGCAGTATTTCGGCTGGAGCAAGAGACCATCGCGATTCTTGTCCGAAATGGAAGTCGTCGGCGGAAAGTAGAGAATCCTTCCTATGAAAAAGAGCAGGCCCGGCAAAGAGACGACGAAAGCAGAAGATGGAGGCCCCGTTAGGGCATCTATCAGTTTTCCGCCGGATATTTACGAAACACTCGAAGAGATCGCAAAAGAAAAAAAAGTATCACTTGCTTGGGTTGTTCGGGATGCCGCCGAAATGTATATAGCGGACCGTAAGAAAGGCACAGCTGCGAAGGAGTGCGGTCAGCGATCACTGCGATAATTACACACGACAGAGCTTGGTTGTACTCAGGCATCGGTTTTCCCAATTGAAAGCGTCACTGCATCTGCATCTTGCGTCATCCGACGAGGGCCGCTAAAGCTTCATCGAGTTGGTTATCGTGCTCCGGCTCGCCTGTATCAGGTTGCCAAGGAACAGCAATCTCGGGTGTGACTCCATGCCCTTCAAACCGTTGTCCCTTCCAGGTCACGTATTCCGCCTTGGGCATGATGAGCATGTAACCGTAGCCGACCTTGAAACCGGAACCGGGGATCAGGCGCCCCGCCGTTTCAGTCCCCACGATCTTGGCTAGTCCGTTTTCTGCGGCAAATGCCGCGACCATTTCTCCGGCGCTGATCGTGTGCTCATTCACGAGAATGATGATATTGCCGTGCCAGCGACGCCGGCCGAGGCCTTCGGAGACGAGCACCACGGACGGGTCGCGGCCGACGAAGCGGACTGCCATTGACGCAATCGCGAGCGGATTTGGCAAGTGCGTTGGGAGCCGGTCCAGCTTTCGCAGCTTCGTTTTGTCGTAGCCCCGCTCGGCTAATTTCCGCGTAACGGTGTAGCCGATGGGCAGTTTCTCCGGCGTGAGATGGCTCATTACGCGCAGAACCCCGAGACCCCCACCGAGATGCCCGCGCAAATCGAGAATCAAGCGCTCGCAGGAATCGAGTTCGGCCACGGCGAGGTCAATGGCGCGAGCGACGTCAAGCCCAAGCAATCCTGGCAAAATCGCTAGCTTAAGGTAGCCGACACCACCCGGAAGCACTTTCGAGACCACCGGCTCCGGCTCTGAGTATGGCTGTTTGCGCGACCTTGGATTCGGGATCGAAACGTTAAACGTCAATTCCTCGGACCCGCGGAGAACGCGAATAGGCAATTCGATGCCCATCGGGAACATCGGACCTTCTTTCGGCGTCACAGGTTTGTCGCCGACGGCGAGGAGCACGTCCATGGGCTGAAGGCCGACCGCGTGAGCCGGGCCGCCCGCGTGAATATCTTGCGCGACCCAGGCAGTGCCGGCACTCGTTTCTGCTTTTCGGAAACTCGCGCCGATAGCCAAGCGTGCCGGAACGCGCCTGACGGATTGATGGAAGAAACCCGTGTGACTGGTACCTAGTTTTCGGACGAGATCGTGCATCGCCAGTTCGAATGCCTCAGGATCATCCTGCGCAATGATCTTTTCGCGCGCGGCGCGCGCCACGTTGAGCCAATCAGTGCCCCTGAAATTCGGATCGAAATATTGCTTCGAAACTCTTTCAAAGGTCTTGTCGAATACTTCAGCGCGTTGCGCTGAGGTCAGCTTTGTTCGAGGTTGCGAATTTCGTTGCACCATAACCAATCACTTCAAAACCAGCCCACAGATTTGGTTTTGCTTTCTCGCCATAGTCCTTGATGAAATCCCGCTGTGCTTCCCGTAGCGCATCGCTCACCGTCGATCCTGATTTCAGATGCATATAGAACGCCTCCATTAGAGTCGCGGTTGACCGGTCGTCCACGGACCAGAGACTCGCGACCACGCACCGCGAACCAGCGATCAGAAATGCCCGCGCAAGATTCATCACGCCTTCCTGACCTTGCAGCCGCCCACTTCCGGTTTCGCACGCGGACAGAACAACCGCGTCTGCACTCAGCCGCGAGCGGATGATCTCGCGAGCCTGCCATAGCCCATCTTCGTTGCCCGAACCGGGCGCCAGCACCAGCCCCGCTCGGTCGGGCTCGGTTGCGTCACTCACTCCGTGGGCCGCGATATGAATTATCCGAAAATCGCCCAGCGGCTCAGCCTTCAGCGCCGCCTCGGATGCCTGCGCTCCATCTAACGCCACGCTTTGCGGCCCCAGCGTCCTCGCCGCTTCCGTAACTTCCTCGCGCGCGAAACGCAGTGGCTTGAGCGCCCCGGTGCGGAGTTCCGCGATCCCTCGAGTACCTGCTTTTGCGAGGGTCGGACCCTGCTCTGGAGGGCTGAACGCGATTCCCAGGAAAGGCTTTGAAGCCGCACTCACCCGTTTCGACGCACTCAGCATTTGATAGATCGTCGCGGATGGCGCCGCCGAAAGCGTGAGCGTTTCCGTCAGATAAGCTCCCGTCGTGGTTTGCAGCGCACTGAACGGCACTAGGTGCAGCGGGCCATCGGGCACGATGATGAGAGATGTCGTTTGTGGCCGGAGCATTGGCGCAACCAGTTGGCTGTACAGTTCCTGTCCACTGGCGCGCGCGTCGTTGCCGCCCCGAATCGTGGCTACGAACGCTCGCGATAAACCGCCGATCTGTGAACGCGGCGGGAGCGCGTGAATTCTCAATCCATCTCGGGTGATCGTGATCGCGTGAGAGCCGCGCTCATCCAGTACATACTCGATCAGGGTGTCGCCCGGAAGAAGTTGGGCTTGGACGGCCGCCACACTTGCAGGCTTCGGACGGGAAAGCGCACCTTTCGCGACGGGATTGTCTAATTCCAACGGGCGAAGCCGCATGTAAGCGCGGTCGAGCAGATCGAGAGTGCGTTTCGTCTGAGCAGGCGTTAAAACGTCGTGCATAAGCGATCGCTGTAAACGCGCGATCTCGTTTTCTGCGGCAACCTGCGTCACTGTAGCGGGACCGGCTTCGCGAGCGTAGCGGATGGAATCGAATAGCGCTCGACCGCGGGCGCTTTCGATGATTTCGAATGCGTACCCCGCGTTATGAAGCTGCTCCCATGCCAGGCGGAAGTGTCCCAGGTAGATGTCGGAGAGCGCTCCAATCATTCCACTTTTCACCTGCGAGCTCGGAGCATTCACGAGCAGTCCTTCCACCAGCGTGGTTGCCCTTTGGAAGGAGGCGTCGGCTGCCCGTATCTGACCAAGACCAGCCTGCACTTCCGCGCGCTCGGCGATGTACACCGGCAGATCGTAAGCCTCTTCGACGCGCTGAATGGCGCGAATGCCCCGGTCAATGGACGCCGACGCTTTCCTGTACTGCTTTTGTGAACGATAGAAGCGCGAGAGATTCAAACAGCCCTCCGCCTCTTCGCGTGGCAGCGAAGCGCCGGACGCAACGGCAATCGCCTGCAGGTACGCCTTTTCCGCAGCAGGCGCGTCCTTTCTTTTCGCGGCGATCTGGCCGGCCGCATTCAAGATTTCGGTTTCGGCTCCTGCCACATGCTCGCGTTGAGCTTGAGCGAGCGTTTCTTGAATGAGCTTATTGGCGTCGGCGAGTCCCTGTTCACGCTGCGGTTCCGGCAGATTCATGAGCGCCCGGATACGTGCGATCGACAACTGTAACGGCAGCTCAGAAAAACCGTTCTTCTTCGCGAACTCCGTCGCCCGATTTAGTACGCCAATAGCGCGGTCAGCCATACCATTCACTGCCATGCCGTTCGCAAGCCAGGTTGAAAAATAGATGTAGCCAGCGGTGTCGCCGAGCTGTTCTGCTTTGCCGATTGCGGAGTAAAGCGCGAGCCCGGCCGCACTGATGTTGCCGCTTACGCCAGCAACGAGTCCGAGTTCGCCGTTGGCGCGGTTCTCCCACTTATGATCGCCGGCGCTCACCGCGATTTTTTTGAGTTGGGTCCAGTCCTCAAGCGCGGCGGCGGTGTTCAGGTTGAGGTCAATAGTTCCCATGAGGGAAAGAATTCGGATTTGCAACAATGCATCGTTCCGAACAACCGGCATCTGAAGCATTCGGACTGCTTCCATGCGAACCGCCCGATACGAACCTTCCTCCACAGCCTGGTGCAGACGACCGATCCTCGCATAGGTCTCGTTTCGGAGGTCTCCGGATTTGTGAAATTCGTATTCTGCGCGCGCATACAGCGGCGCCGCTGCGAACCAGTTGCCTTGATCTCCAAGACGGTCCGCCCGTGCGAGGAGATCGGCAGGAGATTGTGCGCGAGCCGGCGCGGGTATCACGACGAAAACGAAAACGGCCACCGCGGTGCCCCACCGCGGCGGTATAGTGCGTCTCGGCCAAGCAACGGGATGAATTCTATCGAGCAACATAAAATCCGCGCTCAACCCGTAAGGCCTCGGAGCGTCCCCTCGGGACACGAAATTTCATTTTTTTCTCACATCGTTTCCGTTAATTTTCAATTGCTGGCGCTCGCACGCCCGCTTACAACGCCACAGTTTCAGCCTTTTGCTCCTTTATTTCAGTCAGTTCCGGCCTCAATACGCTGTCACAGATAACGGAATCCCCGCCGTACCGGATGAGGGTTTCTCCCTCGGCACATGGGGCGGCGGAGGGCTGGTTTGGACAAAAACGTACATGCGGTCCGGCAGCAGATCGAGGCCATGGGCGCGGCAGTCTTCGAGGTCGGCCTGTTCAAGCCGGATACCGCGGCGCACGGCCATGCTTCCATGATTCCACGCGTGTGGGATGCGGACACGCTGATCCGTTCCGTCCCGTGGCTTCGGTACCAGAACGCCGACGGCCGCAACATTTACGTGCGGCCGAAGGGCGAACACGATTTATCGTTGGTTGATGACCTCACGGCAGAGGCAATACAGCGGATGAAGGCAACGGGATTCACACCGGCGGCCATCATCGAGACCTCGCCGGGAAATTTTCAAGCATGGCTCAAGCATCCGGCGATCCTTCCGCGCGAGCTCAGCACCGCCGCAGCTCGGAAGCTCGCCGAGCAATCTGGCGGTGATAAAGGCGCAGCCGACTGGCGCCACTTCGGGCGGCTCGCCGGCTTTACGAACCGAAAGCCGAAGTACGCTTCGGAGGCGGGGCTCTATCCCTTCGTGCGGCTCATCGAGGCATCAGGCGTCCGGTATGCCGAGGGCGAGCGGTTCGTCGCATCCGTCCGTTTCGACCTCGCAGCCAAAGCCCGAGAGCGTGATACCCGCGCGCATCCGCTCAGACGAAACGGCAAAGACAATGTGTCTAAAACCATCGATGATTTTCGCGGCGATCCGCGATACAGCGGCGACAACACGCGAGTGGATCTCGCATTTGCAATTTATGCTCTGTCGCATGGAGCAGCCCACGAGGACGTAGCAGCCGCGATACGTACTCGCGATCTATCACACAAGGGTACCGACCGGAGGCAGAGGGAATACGTCGAGCGCACGATGGCGAAGGCTTCCAAGGTCGTCGGCTCGTTGTTGCTGGATCAATGACTCGATCGCTCGGTCGCTCGTAAAGCTTGAATTGACTTGCGATTTTCTGGTGAACTGTCCGGACGGAGCACGGGGCACATCCGCCACTGGCGCGTTTTTCGTTTAGTGGCTTGACAGACCGCGTCGCAGAACGCTGGTCGGGCCCCTGCCGCCGCGCTTCCGCATCGCCCGTGAAAGAAATCAAAGGTATCCGGCTCTTTCAAGGAGCCGGTGCGCACCTCATTACGCCGTTTTGGCAAACTGAGATTTTTCGACTGTGAGATTGAGAGATTACACGCTCGAAGTGCTGGCGGAAATGGTGATCGGCGATCATCCGGCGTTTCCATATCGTTCAAGCTTGATCATTACGCGCTTTTTCACACGCTGCGAACTACCGTATGTCCACGACGGCTCGCCGCGCAAATGGTGGGCGAAGGGCGTTTTGGACGAACTGAACCTGGGGCCGTCTCATTCCGCCGATTTACCTGCTGATGCATTACTGCGCGTCATTTCGGAGCTGTTTGACCCCGACGACTTCGACCGGAAACAGTTGTCCCGCGATAACGCTCTCATCGAGCTGAACAAACTTCTAGACCGCGAGGGCTTGGCGGCATATTTCGACAATTCCGGTCGGTGCTTCGTCCGAAATACGGGTACGGGCAACAACTCTGCACGGATGCCACAAACACCCCGGCCACTCTCTCGCGAGGAAATGCTGGCGCGTGAAAAGGTGGCTGCGTTTTTGGAAAAGGCAACCGAGGACGAGTTTACGGAAAAACTTCTCGTGCCGTTGTTTCAGCGGCTCGGTTTCCACCGCGTCAGCGCGGCGGGGCACAAAGAGAAAACATTGGAGTTCGGCAAAGATCTATGGATGAAGTATCAGCTTCCGACCGGGCATTGGCTGTATTTTTGTGCCCAGGTCAAACGGGGGAAGATTGACGCAGGAGGAGTCACTGGAGCTAGCAACGCCGCCAACGTACTCACACAGGTGAAGATGGCGATTGATCACCCGATTTTTGACCCGGACGCCAACCGCAAAGTTTTACTGGACCATGTTTTCGTTATCGCAGCAGGCGAAATAACGCGGGCCGCTCGCATTTGGATTGTCGAACATCTCGATGCCGGGCAGCGCAGGCACATCATATTCATGGACCGCGATGAATTTCTTGACCAAAGCGCCCGCATACTGCTCGACCTTCAGTTTCAAGACGACAAACTCATCACCGATGATGATCTTCCATTCTGAGGGCTGCCCGCGTAGCTGATGGATAAATAGCTGTTTATACAACAGTTCTCTTTCCAACCCATTTCGGACTGTTCAAAGCGAAACGGCGAAACTCATCACTAACGCAGCACCGGCGTTGTATTCGGACGGTCCGCCGAACTATATGGAAAACTGCGGCAGCGGCAGGATTCCTCGAGATGAATCCTGCGCGAGGCGATCCACGTTTGCCCTAAAGTCCGATCCTGCAGATGTGATGTGTCCGGATTGCTCCTCGGTCACGCGCAACCGGAAACGATCCCAATGTCAGCCCGAACTCTCACGACCGGCAAATGGCGTATATTAGAAACCCGCAGATAACGAGGAACGCCAAGCGGGCTTTCGGCGGCAGAACAGCGAGCCAAAGGAGCACCGTTCGCATTGAGCCATTATCCCTTACATGGGCCAGTGCCGAAAAGCGCCGTACCGACGTACACGCCTGCAACAAATGCGACGGCAGCCCACACGAGCACGATTGCAATCGTCCCCGCGTTCAGTAACGATCTTCCGCTAGGCTGCTTTCGGGCAGCGACGGCCACAATCGAATCAATACCCGATGCGGTCTTTTGCTCGATGGCGGCGGCGAACTCTTTCACCTCTTGCGCGAGGGCGGCGCCCGCTCGGACCTGAATCCGCCCCGCCGCTCGGTCGATCTCATCGGCGCTCATTTTTAGCCGTGTGACAGCTTCATCGACGGCGCGCTCGAACACGAGGCGGTTCAGCGTAATTACCGCCATCATCGGATCGTCTGGATCGATTCGGATGCCGTGTTGAGCGGAGACTTCCGCCGCCAACTTCTTGAGATCGAGCGATTCCATGGGGGTGCCTAAAACGGGATGCGTGCGAGCTGGTCGAAAAGATCCCGCTGAATCAGCGTCAGCCGTTGCTTGACCATAATCGGCAACTTCGCCGCGCGGACCGCCTCCTCAAATGTCAGCTTTGCGGCGATCATCTCTTCCAGGTCCCGACCGAACGTGTCCTGGTTGCGTTTTTGAAATATGACCGCGCCGCACACCTTCTCGGCATTCTCGCGGTACGCCACCATATCCGAAAACTTTTTGCCATCTGCTTCCACGCGACCGAAATATTCGTTCACCCAGACGACGATGTTGCGATCCGACGTGGTTTGCGCCAGCTCGTTGAAGCCGTTCAGGGTGTCCAGCAGGGCTTGGCCGCCTGTAATGACAGTATGGACGTATACTCGCCGGCCATGCTCGCGCAGATAGTCCAGAGCGTTGTTTTCCAAAATGTAGTGCCAGAGCGGAAGAAATGTGGACGCGCCGTTGTCAACGACAAACGTTGCGGTCTCCTCCTTGAGAAAACGTTCCATGAGGCCATCGAACGCGCGTTGTTCGATTCGGTTGTGTTCATCGCGCAGGTTCAACCGGTCCGCGGCGAGAGCGGCGTACTGAGCAAACGTCCTGTTCACTGGGTCGGTGTCGATACAGCGAACGTCGCAGCCATCCTGGCGCAGGTATTGGGCGAGCACGGCGGCGACCAGGCTCTTTCCGACGCCGCCTTTGCCTTGCAGCGTCAGATGAATTGCGGGCGCATGGTTTCCATTCGGGTTTTTGGCCATTTTTTCTCCGTTCAAATCAACTTCTTTGGGTCTGGCTCCGCGTTGTACTGGAACCCCGGTTGGCGGCGCTCCCTCTCACGCACATTGGCGAGCGGATCGATCTCAGGCTCCTGGACAGGGTCTGCCAACACAGCCGGCGCATCAGCGGACTTGCGCTCGATTGCCACGGCTGCGTCCTGAGTTATTTTGAGCGCAACGCTCGCCGCTTCAGCCATGGAGCGATCGCGGCGCTTGAGCTGGCCTGTATAGTGCGAGAGCCGCGCGTAACCGATCTCGATGCCGATCTCGTTCAGCCACACCCAGATGTCTTTCAGGCTGTGTCCCGCATCGAACAGCGCTTTGATCTCCGGCCACGCTTGCCGCACCTGGCCAGCCTTGGTCCGCGGTTTCTCGCGCAAGCGCGCGCGGAGCCGATCGAGGTCGAGTTTGTTATCTTCTTCGCGATCCAAGCGGCCTCCACTGCGTATGCCGCGAGAAAGCGTCTTCGGGACAGCGAATTTCAGATTGTTCCCGCAGAATTGCAGAAAGTTGCATCATGGCCATGTGCGACAGGATAGTTTCAGAATGTTTCAGCAAATTGCGAGCAGATTTCGCGAGCACGAGCCAACGCAGGACAATTCCGCCCCGAAAAACCGGTAGTGGAACATAAAGGAATGTGCCCGCTGGCGAGGTTTTTCGAGGCTAACGCGAGTCCAATCAGGGCGATGCAGCGGGCACGTTTCAGTGGCCCGCGTGCACCGTCGTGCACGTCTTATGTCCCTTGCGGCCGCGACCGCGACATACGGGCTGTGAAGGAAAAAGTGAAGAGTAATGCGATCAGCCGCGGAGTAAGGCTGAATCGACAGCTCATGGATCGGGTGATGCGCGCCGCCGCTGATGGCGGTTTTTCAAATGCGAGCGCGTTCATCAGGGCCGCCGTCGAGCACGAACTCGCCGGACGCGACAGCGGCGTAGAATCAGCCGAAGCTCGAATTGCCGCAAGCCTCGATAGGCTGCTGCGTGAACTTCGCGGACTGAAACTGGCGCAGCAGGCTCTATTCGCCTTCACAGACGCTTTGGCCAAAACGCTCCTGACGTGCCTGGCCGAACCGCCCCGAGATGCATACGATCAAGCCATTGCGCGCGGCCGACTGCGGTACGACCGATTCCTAAAGAGTGTGGGAGCAGGAATAGCCGGCGACTCGAAGGCGGCCATGACGGAGCTCGTCCAGCGTGTCGAAGAGAACTGACGAGGACGAGTTCAGGCTTCGACCAAACCGCGCACCCACAGGCGGAAAAGGAGAGGCGCGAGCCTGGTCCACAGCGCTAAAGACGGTACTGCGATACGCGGGATCATCGCGGCGATCAGTCCGGAAGCGGACGGGGACCACACAGAAATCGAGCGGATCATTCCGGCAGCGGTGCGCCGTTCGGATCGTGTATTCGGCGAACAGGACGCCGGGGCAATGGCGAGCGCACGGCAGATACATAAGCCGGGAGAGTGCTGGCACGCGGGCGTTCGGCATTTTCGGGGCGAGCCGCGAATTCAGCATCGATAACGTCGATGCCAGCGAGGTGCTGAGTCGATGGCAGTCCGAAGGTGATCCCCGACTCTGGAAAATCATCATCTCACCGGAGTTCGGCGAGAGGCTCGATATGACTGAGCTCATGGGGCGGTTGATGACGCGAATGGAGAAGGATCTTGGAACTCGTTTGGAGTGGATCGCGGTGATTCATCGCAATACAGAACATCCGCACGTCCACGTTGCACTACGCGGGGTTCGGGATGATAGAACGCCGTTGAATCTTGAACGAGACTACGTGCGCGCCGGCGTTCGGGCGATCGCGGAGGATCTCTGTACGCGCCAGCTGGGGTATCGTACGCATTCCGATGCCATGCAAGCGGAGCGCCGCGAGATTGACGAGCGCAGATTCACGTCTTTAGATCGGATCATCGCCCGGCGTGCAAGCGACTTGATCGAGGATCGAGCGGCGGCCACACACTTCGTCCTCGCACCTGGACCAGATCGGCTGACCGCACGGGAACATAACGTTAAAGCGCGATTGATCGTGTTGCAGGCTATGGGACTGGCCGAACAGTCGCGTGAAGGCGAGTGGCACATTCGCCGTGATTTCGAAACCGTGCTGAGGGCGATGCAGCGGAGTAATGACCGGCAGAAAATGCTGGCCGCGCATGGTGCTCTGCTGTCTGACGAGCGAATCCCTTTCGGCGTCCTCGACCTGCGGAAGCTGAAAACCGTCGAGGGCAGAGTTCTCGGTCATGGCGAAGAGGAGTCCGGCCGCGGCGCCGGGCGACATTATTTGCTGCTTGAGGGCACCGACGCCACAGTCCATCTCATCTACTACACGCCTGAAGTGGAGCAGGCCCGCAGCCAGGGAAGGATGCGAACGAATTCATTTGTCCGGCTGCAAAAGCTGTTTGAAAATGGACGCCCGCTGATCGAAGTCACGGACGAGGGCGATTCCGAAAAGTTGCTCAAGAACAAGCACCATTTCGCCGAGAGAGCGCGGTCGCTTCGAGGCCGCGATGATCAGATCCCGGTCGCAGATTTCGGCGGCTGGCTCGGGCGATATCGATCCGCGCTGGCTGATGTCATCGAGGAAGAGGGAAGACATCGGGAACGGGCTTCAGCACGAGCCAAAACTGAGCGCGATCGATAACGCGAATACCGAAAATGGCAGCCTGAATGTTCCGCGCGCGAATCTTGAAATTCGGATTCCCGACTGAAGATGATAGGGTGCCCGCATCGCAGCTTCCGAGTAGCGCGGTTAATCCGGCCCGAATCGCCGGACACAAGCCGACTTAGCTACTCATGTTGGTGGATATCCCTTCAAGTTCCCGACCGTCCACCGGAAGGCGATCAAACACGTCGCCATTACGGTTCGCCAGACACGATACCCAGCTGGCATGGGCTGGCAGTGAGAAGCTATGGGACGGTCGCCTTCGCGACGGCGCCGATATTGTAAGGAGTCAAATCCGGGCCATCGTTGCCGCCCAGCAGCCGCAGGATGAATTTGCCCTGCTTTTTCTGGATGACGAGGTGCCAGTACTCGCGGTCCGCTGTCTTGGTCACGCTTACTGAATGGAGGATGTCTCGAATGACCGGCAGAGGCACGAGGAGTGTGGTTTCCGCTGAGGCGCACCCGAAGCAGGTATATGGGGATTCGGCAGAATCGAGGAAATCAATCTGCGCGCGGTGAAGGGCAAACCAGAAATAAGGAATGTCGCCGGTTTCCTTGTGGGTGGCCGAGACAGCGCACATTAGGCGTATATGCCCGTCGCCGGATTCATAACGGGTCTGGGAAAGCTTCGACAGGTGAACACCAAGATGCGACTGAGCAAGCTTGACACAATCACTATGAAAGGCTGCGGGCTGCGTTGCTTTCTCCTCCACTGCGGGTGTTTCCACAATCGCGACTTCGGGGCGCGGCCAGAGTTGAAGGGCGATTTTGAATAAAGACCTGGCCCTATCCTCGATCTGGGCTGCACCCCACTCCTCCAAGGTGCCGAAATGCCTGTTCAGCTCGAAGTGGCTCGTTGAGAAGAACATCTTCTTCTCGCCATAAGAGCGATTGCTGAGCTCTGGGTTGTAGCCTGTGAGCGTTAGGTTTCCAATGGTGTGCAGCCACACTCCGTGTATTTCGGCGGCTTCCGCGCCCAGCATTTCGTACCATTCCGGAGTTAGCGTCTGGGGCATGACATGCTCAATGGTGGCTTCGGCGAAACTGACGATCTCACGATGGCCGTAGGACAGCTCCAAGCATTCCAGAATCACCTGGCACACGCGGCTGCCGTATACAGGAGAACGGAGCCAGCGATCGGCGAATTCTACATCAGTTGGCCAGCGCCGGTTCTTATTCTCGCTCGCAAGCGCGGCCGATAGCCAAGCGGACGGCGTCTCGGTCACGGGCTTCGATTTGCATAATGCGATGAACAGGGCGGATAGAGAATTAGAGGGAACACCCACAACATTACGCCGAACGATGTAGGAGAGAAGTATACCGACAGTCGCCAGAAACTCAGCAAGCGCGAACTGTCCGTCAGCGTAATCCTCATACAAGGCGAGGAGCAGGGGGTAGACGCTGCCGAAATCAAGACGTCTGAAAAGGTCGAAATAGTGGCTTAAATCTGCCTGTGGATCTGACACCACCCCCGTAATACGCGCGTACAGGGTTGATAACCGCTCCATACGGGTCATCAGGATGCGCACTGAGTCCGAGTCCGAATCGGTGACAAGTCGCTTGACAGCGGTATAGACATCGCCCTTGCGCACTTCCTCGCCTTCGGCGCCAAGGAAGTGCCGCATGAATTCAGTCAAGCCTAAGCCCAACCGGTTCTGCATTGGCAGCCACAATCCGTCGTAGACGGCCTGCTGATCTGATACGGCGAAGCGCATCAGAAAGTAGTTGCGGACCAGATCCGACTGCTCCAGCGGAGCGCCCTTGAAGTTGAGGCTCTCAAATATCAGATAAGGGTCGTCAGTGTCACTGAGATTAATCATGACGACCATCAGCCGTTTCTCGATGATTTCGAGGATGCGCTTGGGGTCAATCTTTTCCCCTTCGTCAGTTTCCCCGCGCAACTGACGCCGGAAGTAATCGTAGGCCTTCTTGAACTGCGAATCCGCTATCGCATTGCCGGAATCCTGTACCAGCCCGGCATATGAGGCCCGATCACCTTGGGTCGGCAGGATCTTGAAGAATTCCGTGCCCTCACTTCCATCGTTGGTCAGATAAAAGTGCTGTATACGACGGCGTGCCGCATCTTGCTCAGCTGGGAGGAGGTCGCGCACCGCGCACATGAGGATAGAAATCGTGGTAAGGCGCTGCTGGCCGTCGATGATAAGGAACTTGTTGACGCCTACCGGTACACTCCGGGCCGGCATAGTGACCACCGCGCCCATGAAATGCGTCGCCTTGTCGTTGGAATCATCCACGGAGTAGAAAACCATGACGTCTTCCCAGAGAGTTCTCCATTGCTTCTCCGACCAGGTGTACGGGCGCTGGAACAGCGGCACGACATTCTGCTTGAATCCGCTGTAATAGTTGATGACGAGCGTAGGCGTCGCTTCCATGTGAACCGACGATTTTACCAACGAATCCAGCCTTTTTCACTCCTTCCGCCGGATGGGGGAACACCAAGGATCTTCTGGGTTTGCAGGGGCGGCAGGGAGCGGCGCATTGTCAACGGAAATGGGCCCGGCCTAACGCGGTTGGTGTCCGTCCGACCTCCCGTGTCGTCGGCAAACCGGGATCGAGTGACAAACAGTCTTACTCGAACTCTGAACGCCTGATCCGAGCGGGGCATGTCCCGCAAATCGCTCTCCGCGGCCTACCGGGTAGGCGAGATCACCTCGGCCTCGGAAGGAGCAATATGCAAGGCGACAAACGAAATGACGAGGACATAGAGCAACTTGGCGGCGAAGCCGTCCCCGGATCGGGCTTTGAAGAAGAGCAGTCCGAGAACGACGAGGAACCGGAGGAGGAAGCATGACCTCCACCGCCGAAGCTACTGTCGGCAAACGTGATCATCGGCAAGAAGTCACGGATCTGATCGTCAAAATGCTTGAAGAAGGCGTGGCGCCGTGGCAGAAGCCTTGGGAATCGTCGGGGGTGCCGATGAATCCGACTACGGGCCGCGAGTACCGCGGCGGCAACGCCGTCCACCTCATGGCCATGAGTCTGGCGCGCGGGTATGATGACCCCCGCTGGATGACGTATAAGCAGGCGGCCGAAAGCGGCTGGCAAGTACGAAAGGGCGAAAAGGGAACTCATATCGAATTTTGGGAAGCAAAAACGACCGCTTTCGAAAAGAGCTCAGGCGTGGATTCCCCGGCAGACGGCGATCACCGTGAGGAAACGGGACGCCGCCGGCTGATTCATCGCGTGTATACCGTCTTTAACGCGAAACAGATCGAAGGAATTCCGGCGTACGAACGCCCGGTCAGAACTGAATTTGAAGTCGTCCAGAGCGGCGAGCGCATACTGGCCAATTCCGGTGCGAAAATCGCTCACGATCAGCGCGATAGCGCGTTTTATGATCGGCGCTCAGATAGCATTCATCTGCCCCTGAAAGAGGCGTTCAGCGATGCGCCCGGCTATTACGGGACGGCTCTGCATGAGCTTTCGCATTGGACTGGGCATCCGTCGCGCCTGAACCGCGCGACTCTCAACGACTCGTACCGATTCGGCGATCTGAACTACGCAAAAGAGGAGCTTCGTGCCGAACTTGCCAGCGTCTTCATTGCTGCCGAGCTCGGCGTGCCTCACGATCCCGCGAATCACGCCGCGTATGTCGGCTCGTGGATAAAAGCGCTGAAGGACGATAAGCACGAGATCTTCAAGGCCGCCCACGACGCCTCCGCCGCCGCAGATTATGTAATCCGCCTGGAGCGAGACATTTCGAAGGCAGAGTCGCTCGAAGTATCCGATCCGGGCAAAGATCTGGTTCGCGACGAAACTGAGGAACTGGAGACCGATCGCGACGCAGTTCCTTCAATCGACACAACGGTGGATTCCGATGTGCCAGTCCAGGCCATGCGCGAAAACTCACGGTTTGTGTCGCGATTTGAAAACGGGACTGGAACCGTCGCGCTGCATGATAAGCGCAGCGGAGCCGATCAGCATACGCCCGTCGCCTCGGAAGTCGGCCACGACGGCATTGACGGAATGGCCCAGAACAGTCGTATGGAATCGCCTGGCAGCCTGGCGGCATCCTTCGCCGCTGCAAAGACGGTCACGACAACATCCCTCGGCGATTCCGCGAAAACGTTTGTTGCCCAGACGCAAAGCGGTACATATCGAGGCGAAATCATCGGCGAAACCGACCTGCATGTCATTCAGCGCCTCTCAGGGCGATCGGCGGTCGCGCATATGAAACAGCTTCTTGAGAGAACGCCCGAGGTCGGAACGACAGCGACCATCAGCTACTCCAACGAAAAAGCCTCGATTCGGGAGTGGCGTGAGCGCTCTCGCAGTCACGAGCTTACAAGATGACAAGCCGCTTGCCCGCATACCGCACGCCCCGCGACCCAGGCGGGTTTCCATTCGGATACAACTGGCGGGCAACCGGCCTCGGACTCACGCTCCTGGTCGGGTTCAACCTCGCTGCGACGCAGTTCATCGCGGCTTATTTCCGATATCAACCGGCGCTCGGCCGACCGTTGTTTCGTATCGGCCGGGCGTATCTGTATCAGCCGTTCGCGTGGTGCGTTTGGGGATACCGAAACTGCACAAACCGCGACGACCGCGTCCGGAAGCCGCTGTTCGAAGGCGAAATGATCGTCCTCGGCGGATGTGTGCTTTCGATCCTCGCTTTTTTTGCGCAAGCAAACCGCCGAGCCAGAAGGCTTTCCGAGAATGCAGAGGATCTCCACGGTTCCGCTCGATGGGCGACTGCGAAGGACGTTGAAGCAACAGGGTTGACGCGCGCAGAGGGCGGCGTATACGTCGGCGGCTGGTACAGCGATTCGGCGCGCCGGCTCATGTACCTCCGGCACACCGGCCCCGAGCACGTTTTGGCGTTCGCGCCCACGCGCTCCGGCAAGGGCGTCGGTCTGGTGATACCGACGCTGCTTGCGTGGGACGAGAGCGCGGTCATTTACGACATCAAAGGTGAGAATTGGGCGAAAACCGCGGGATTCCGATCCGAGTGCGGGCAGGTTTGCTTCAAGTTCTCCCCCGTCGAAGAGACGAGCTCTTCGAAGTTCAATCCGCTCGCGGAAGTGCGGCTTTTTACGCCGCGCGATGTTTCCGATGCCCAAAATATCGCCGACATGATCATCCGAAGCGGAGAGGACAGCCCGATGGAACGGCATTGGGAGGACAGCGCGGCATCGCTGACCACCGGGATGATCCTGCACGCCTGCTACAGCGCTGCTGCTGAAGAGCGGACAGCTTGTCTTGCAGACCTCGCCGGATTATTCACCCGGCCCGGCGTTGAATTTCGCGACACGCTCAACGAAATGCTGAGCTATCCGCACGATCCTGAATACCGGCATGGCTGGAGGACGGCCGCCGGGCTTCGCGCGGCGACGCACCCGGTTGTTGCCGAAAAGGCGCAAGAGATGCTCGACAAGGAAAGCAAGGAACTCTCCGGTGTCCTTTCAACTGCGAAAACCGCACTCGCGCTTTACAGCGACCCTCTTGTTGCGCGGAACACCGCTTCAAGCGACTTCACCATCAACGATCTCGTGAATCACGAAAAGCCCGTCTCCCTCTACCTGGTCGTCCCGCCGTCCGACAAGATCAGACTGCGGCGACTGATCCGCCTGATGTTCACGATGGTGGTCAATCGGCTTACCGAACGCATGGCTTTCGAGGGCGCTGAGCAGAAACGGAACAAGCATCGGCTCCTATTTCTGATCGATGAATTTCCCAGTCTGAACCGAATGGAAATCTTCGCTGACGCACTGTCGTACATGGCGGGATACGGACTCAAAGCCTACCTGATCGCGCAGGACGTGCGGCAGATCGTGGACGCCTACGGGCAGAACGAAAGCATCGTTTCCAACTGCCACATTCGAGTGGCGTTCGCTCCGAACCAGGTCGAAACCGCGGAACTCTTGTCCAAGATGACCGGTACGACGACCGTTCAGAAAGCCAGTTTCAACTTCTCGGGTTCTCGTTTCGCTCCGGTTATGTCGCACGTGAATGCGAGCGTGGACCACATCGAACGTCCGCTGATGACTCCAGATGAAATCATGCGTCTCAGGCCGCCGAAAAAGGAGGGCGACGGCGATTCAGAACGAATCACCGAGCCAGGGGACATGCTGATCTTCGTTTCCGGCCACTATCCGATTCTCGGCATGCAGATGCTCTATTTCGCCGATCCGGAACTCGCGCGCCGCGCCGCGATTCCGCCGCCGAACGGCGCCAACGAATGCATTCACAGGCCCTCGGCGCGGATCGACGCCCCCGAGTTCATCACGGATGACGAAATCACCAGCGAGCTGGAGCGCGGGTTTGTCGAGGAGCTCAGGCGCGGGTAGCTCTACCATGCAGATGAACCGCATTCAACTGGCCGGATACCTTGCCGCAAAACCGGAACTGCGCTTCTTGCCTTCAGGCACGAAGGTCGTGAATCTTCGTTTGGGCGAGACGTATCAGTTCGCCGGCCGCGACGGCAAAGCGCAATTCCATACAAACTGGCACAGCCTCGTTTTCTACAACGAAATCGCCGATGTGGCGATGACGTATGAGCAGGGCGAGAACGTTTACGTAGAGGGCAGCCTTCAGCAGCGGAAATTCACGCCCGCAGATGGAGTTACCCGCACTGTACACGAGGTCCATGTAAAAACTTGTCACGTTATCGCCGCTTCCCGGATCGAGCGGCGGCCATCACTGTCAGCCGAGAGCGTAGCTGAGGACGAGCCTCCGAGTGAGCGCCATGAAGACTGGCCGGTTTGAAAACGTTCGCGCCGGAACTGTCGTGAAGGTGACCGCGATCGCGTGTATCGCGCCTTTTCTGGTCCTCGGCATTTCGGGCATTCGGATCAGCACATCACCCTCATTACCGATTGGGCTATATCGGATAACAGCGGATGAACATGCACCTCTCGTTGAGTTCTGCCCGGCTGAGCCAAATGCGTCATTCGCGGCCACGCGGGGCTATCGCTCAAAGGGAAACTGTCCAGACGGCGCCAGTCCACTTATGAAACCGGTGATTGCCAAAGCGGGCGACCACGTTCGCGTCTCGAAGCGCGGTCTTGAAGTCAACGGAGTCTTGCTCCCCAACACCGCTCCGATGCCGGTCGATACACAAAAGCGCCCAATACCGGCATGGCCCAGCGGCGATTACGTCGTCGCGCCGGGATGGATCTGGGTTGCATCCTCATACAACGCCCGCAGCTTTGATAGCCGGTATTTCGGCCCGATTCGGACTGCCGACATCCGATGCCACCTAAAAGCATTCGTCACATTGCCATAAAGCGACTCGCCGTATCGGTTGCGATCTCGGCCGGAGTCGGCCTGCTCCTACTCACTGCGCATCCGCTCGCGGTGGCGGCTACATGCATGCTGCCTACAATTTGGCTGCTTCAGCGTGACCGGGTTACGGCGTACCTGTGCACGTGCTCGTACTATGCCACCGCGATCGGGCCCGTGATTTCCATCGTACATGGATTCGATGGTTCCCGTGCGCTCGGGTGTTTGATCTGGGCCGGAGGCTTCACCGTTTTGAGCTTGCCATGGCTCGTATTTCATTCCGTTGATCCGAATAAAACGATCTGGTGCGCCGTTATGGCTTCGCTTGCGTCCATCGTGCCTCCACTCGGGTTAATCGGAGTAGCGTGTCCGATCTCCGCAGCCGGTCTCTTGTTTCCGGGCTGCAAAATTCTCGGTCTCCTCGCAGCTTGCGCGCTCCCCGGTCTGCTCACGTGGAAACCGAAACCGGCATTCCTGCTCGCGAGTGCCGCAATCCTTCTCACGAATCTTCGCTATGCAACGCAGGCCCCGCAATCTCCCAATTGGGAAGCTGTAGACACAGTTGCCGATCCGACGCCGGGAGCCTTTGGCGATTATCGACGAATCGAAGCGATGCTCGACCGCGCGGAATCCTCTTCGGCAAAAGTGATCATATTCCCTGAAGCCACCATCAGAAGCTGGACGCCAACAACGCTAGCGTTTTTTGATGATCGAATCCGCTGGCTCGGCGAGAAAGGGAAAACGGTTCTGACCGGAGCGATCATTCCCGAGCCGAATGGGTTTCGCAACGTGGTCGAAGCGTTCGGTTCCACAACGGCCGTTTTCGAGCAACGAGTACCTGTCCCGCTGGGCATGTGGCACCCTCTCGCGAAGGGCGGCGTTCAGTTGCACCCGCTGGGCGCGAGTGGGCTGCGTGTCGCGGGGCAGAACGCCGCCATCCTTATCTGTTACGAGCAATTGATCCCCTGGCCAGCCCTAACCTCTATGCTTCACCACCCGTCAATGCTCATCGGTATCGCGAATGGACACTGGGTTCGAGAAACGCCCATCGCAACTGTTCAGTCCGCTTATGCTCGGGCTTGGTCTCGAATGTTAAGCGTTCCCGTGATTCTCTCGGTGGCTCGATAGTCCCGAGGCGCAGTTGAATCTGCACACGATCACCACGATGGTGTACAGTGGTGAATCCGGTACATAGGGATGAAACGCAAAAACACGGGCCGAAGCAGACCCTCTCCATGGATCAGAGCGTCAATCAGCTTCCCAGTTGAGATTTATCGGGCGCTCGATGCACTGGCCATAAAGAAAAAAGTATCTTTGGCCTGGATCGTTCGAGACGCTGCGGAACGCTATATCGAACATCAGGGCATGGAAACTGCGGAACGGGGTCACGCCAGTTGACGGCTTATCACGCCAAATACTTCGCGCATGAACTCACGAAACGCTGTGCCTCGGACAGCATTGAAAAGCTGGCAACAGCTCTATCCAACGCACAAGTAGATCTGAACCCACACCAGATCGAGGCGGCGCTGTTCGCGTTCCGCTCTCCTCTCTCGAAAGGCGCGATCCTTGCCGACGAGGTGGGCTTAGGCAAGACGATCGAAGCGGGAATTCTTCTTGCCCAGAAGTGGGCTGAACGCAAGCGCCGTCTGCTCATCATCTGTCCCGCGAACCTGCGCAAACAATGGAGCGAGGAGCTTGCCGACAAGTTCTTCCTGCCCTCCGCCATCCTGGAGACGCGGACGTTCAATGAAGCGATCCGCTCCGGCAATCTGAATCCCTTTCAGTGCGAGGCCGCCGTCATTTGCTCTTACCATTTCGCGCGCTCCAAGGAGGCCTATGTCCGGCAGACGCAATGGGACCTGGTGGTGATTGATGAGGCGCACCGGCTACGGAACGTCTATAAGACGACCAACAAAATCAGCAACGCCATCAAACAGGCGGTGTTTCCCTATCAGAAGGTGCTGCTGACCGCCACCCCTCTTCAGAATTCAGTGCTGGAGCTTTATGGGCTGGTCAGCATCATCGACGAATTCACGTTCGGTGACCTGAAGAGCTTTCGGGCGCAATTCGCGCGCCTCACGGATGGCAGCGATTTCGCGGAGCTGAAACAACGCATTCAGCCCGTCTGCAAACGGACGCTGCGGAAGCAGGTTCTCGAATACATCAAGTACACGAACCGCCACGCCCTCGTGCAGGAATTCATCCCGAGCGCGGAAGAACAGCAGCTATACGATTTGGTCTCAGGCTACCTGCAACGGGACAGACTTTATGCGCTCCCCGCAAGCCAGCGCCAACTCATGACGCTGATCCTGCGAAAGCTGCTGGCGTCCTCCACCTACGCGATTTCGGACACGCTGGAAGGGCTCGCGGGTCGCCTTCAGGCCATCGCGAACGCGGCCGACCAGGTGCCCGCGCTCGCTGAAACCGTCGGTGACAACCTAGAGAACCTGCCTGACATCGAGGACGAATGGGCCGAAAACGAGGAAGGCGAGGAAACGCAGCCGACCGAGCAACAGTTTTCGCCGGAGCAAATGACAGAACTGAAGCAGGAAATGGCGATGCTGCGCGAATTCCACGCGCTGGCGAAGTCGATCATCAAGAACTCGAAAGGGGAAGTGCTTCTGACTGCCTTGCGCCGGGGGTTCTCCGCGTCCGAGCAGGCCCAGAAAAACAAAGGCGCTCCGGCCCTTCAGCAGAAGGCGCTCATTTTCACCGAATCCCGCCGGACGCAGGAATATCTCTATCAGATCCTGGAGAAGACCGAGTTCGCCGGCAAAGTCGTGCTGTTCAACGGTTCCAACACCGATCCCAAGTCAAAGGAAATTTACCAACGCTGGCTGGAGCGCCATGCCGGGACGGACGTCATCACGGGTTCGCCGACCGCCGACAAGAGGGCCGCTCTGGTTGAATACTTTCGCGATGAGGCCGCCATCATGATCGCAACGGAGGCCGCGGCCGAAGGCATCAACCTGCAATTCTGCAATCTCGTCGTCAACTATGACCTGCCGTGGAACCCGCAAAGGATCGAGCAGCGCATCGGCCGTTGCCACCGGTACGGCCAGAAATTCGATGTGGTGGTGGTGAACTTCCTGAACCGCAGCAATGCCGCCGACGTGCGCGTTTACCAGCTCCTGGATGAGAAGTTCCGCCTCTTCAACGGCGTCTTCGGCGCGAGCGACGAGGTACTGGGTGCCATCGAGTCCGGCGTGGACTTCGAGAAACGGATCATCGCCATCTACCAGAAGTGCCGTACGCCGGAACAGATTTCCTTCGAGTTCGACCAGCTTCAGAAAGACCTCGAAACCGAGATCGACGACAAGCGCAAGGAAGCCCGCGAGCAGTTGCTGAACAACTTCGACCAGGAAGTGGTCGAGAAGGTGCGCGTCAGCAGCGGCGACTATCTAGACCGCTTCGAAGAATGGCTCTGGCAGATAACCCGGTACTACCTCGGCCCCTATGCGCGGTTCGATCACGGCGGCTATTCATTCGTGCTGGAGCGGAACCCGTTCGAGGGCGAACGCATTCATCCCGGCCCCTATCGTCTCGGCAAGCGCGTTGAGGACGCCAATACCTACCGCGTCGGACATCCGCTCGCGCAAAGAATTCTGGCGCTGTGCAAGGACCTGCCGGTTGAAACGAAGTCGGTCCGGTTCGATTACCGGAACAGCGGCAAGAGGATTGCCGTCATCGAGCCGCTGGTCGGCAAACAGGGGTGGCTTCTGTGCAGCCGGGCCGCGCTGACGGGCTTCGAAACCGAAGATTACCTGCTTTTTGCCGGTTTTACAGACGGCGGCGACGAGCTCGACCATGGACAGTGCCGGCGGCTTTTCGATATCCCCGGCGAAGATACCGGCCCGGCAGCGCCCGCCAATGACGTTGTGAGCCGGTGCGATAGTCTGCTCTCGGCGGAGATACAGCGGATCACGGCCCGGCTGGCGGAAAAGAACGGCGTCTGGTTCGACGCCGAAATGGACAAGCTTGACCGCTGGGCCGACGACCAGCGGCGCTCACTGAAAGCGGACCTGGACGAGCTGGACGCGAAAATCAAGGAATTGAAGAAAGAGGCCCGCAGGGCCCCGAATCTGCCGACAAAGCTTGACCTTCAGCGGCAGCTCCGGCAGCTTGAAACGAAGCGCAACGAAGCCTGGAAACAGTTTGACGCGTCATCCCGCGACCTGGAACGCAAGAAGGACGGCCTGCTGGACGATATCAGCCAGCGGCTGAGCCAGAAAACCGAGCGGGAAGACCTGTTCATGATCCGATGGCAACTTATTTGAGTGAATCACGATGACCCCAGCCGAAAAAATCAACAGCAAACCCGCCGTCGCCGCAGTCCCCACGGAGCCTGAGCGCCTCGACCTGCGCTCCGAAGACATCGCCGGCGACAAGCAGGCAGAACTCCTGCGGCTATTTCCGGAAGCGCGCACTGAAGACGGCAAGATCGACTTCGAGCGCCTGAAACTCGTATTGGGGCGGACCATCGATGTCGGCAAAGAACGCTTTGGAATGAACTGGCCTGGTAAGGCCGATTGCTTCCGGACCATTCAGACACCGTCACTCGGAACCCTGCGCCCTGATCCGGAGGACAGTCTTCATTTCGATACGGCAGACAACCTGGTCATCGAAGGAGACAATCTGGAGGTGCTGAAGATCCTTCAGAAGGCATATCTCGGCAAGGTGAAGCTCATTTACATCGACCCGCCGTACAACACCGGCAACGATTTCATCTACCCCGACAACTACACAGAGTCTCTCGAAACGTATCTGGAATACACCGGACAAGCCGATGCCGAAGGGAAAAAGTTCGGAACCAATACAGAGACAGACGGCCGCTTCCATTCCAAATGGCTGAACATGATGTACCCCCGGCTGTATCTTGCGCGAAACCTGCTGCGGGAGGATGGCGTAATTTTCATCAGCATTGACGATGGCGAGTTCGCGAACCTCCGTAAATTGGCTTCCGAGGTTTTTGGCGAGGAAAACTTTATTGCGACGATAATTTGGCAGAAAGTATTCGCGCCTAAGAATTCGGCCCGACATTTCTCCGAAGACCATGACTACATCGTTCTATACGCCAGGAATGCGGACAAATGGACGCCTGCCGCCTTGCCCAGAACCGACGAAGCCAATGCCAGGTACTCAAACCCGGACAACGACGAGCGCGGCCCGTGGATGTCCGACCAGCTGACAGCTCGGAACTATTACAGCAAGGGTTTGTATAAAATCACTTGCCCTTCAGGCCGCGTAATCGACGGTCCACCGAAAGGCCGATATTGGACTGTCGACGAAGACAAATTCAGAGCACTGGATGCGGATCGCCGAATTTGGTGGGGAGAAGACGGCGACAATATGCCGCGTCTGAAACGCTTTCTCTCAGAAGTTAAGCAAGGAATGGTACCTCAGACTCTTTGGAAGCATGAGGAGGTTGGTAATACACAAGAAGCTAAGAAGGAGTTACTTGAATGCGTAAGCTTCGAACACACAGACAATGTCCTTGATACAGTGAAGCCGACGCGGCTAATTCGGAAGCTCCTGCAACTAGGCACAACCGCTTCATCCGAGGACATTATTCTAGACTTCTTTGCTGGTAGTGGCTCGACTGGGCATGCCGTCCTTTCCCAGAATGCCGAGGATGGCGGTAATCGGAGGTTCATCCTGGTTCAACTGCCAGAGCCGCTCCCTAAACCTGAAAAAGTACTCAAGACCATTGCCGATATTTGCAAGGAACGGCTGCGGAGCGTCATTCAGAAGTTCGACACCGACGAGGCCGGGAAATTGGAGCTTGAGGCACCTCAAACGGCCCGCGGCTTCCGCGTGTTCCGGTTGGCGGAATCGAATTTCAGGCCGTGGAATGCGGAGGAACCGAAAGACGCCCAGACCCTTGCCCAGCAGCTCGAATTGCATATCAAGCATATCCGCGAAGGACGTACAGCGGACGACATCTTGTGCGAACTCCTGCTGAAAAGCGGCTTCCCCCTGACCACGCCCGTCGAGCGCAAGACGGTAGCCGATAAATCCATCTATGCCGTCGCGGGTGGCGCCTTCATCATCTGCCTGGAGAAAGACCTCACGCTAGAGGCTATCCGAGCCATTGCCGACCTGAAACCCGAGCGGGTCGTGTGCCTCGACGAAAGCTTCGCCGGGAATGACCAGTTGAAGGCCAATGCCGTGCAGACCTTCAAGGCCAAGGGCGTGACCAGCTTCAAGACCGTCTGAACCGGAGCCGCGCGATGATGAAGCTGCAATTCGATGCAAACCAGGAGTATCAGCTCGCTGCTATCGCAAGCGTAGTCGATCTGTTTGAGGGACAGCCGCAGGGCACGCCCGAGTACTCGGTTATACAGATCGGCGACTGGGGTGGCATGTTTGCCGGACAGACTCAGACAGAACTCGGCGTCGGGAACCAGATGCTTCTTTCTTCCGACAAGCTGCTGGCGAATGTCCGTGGAGTCCAGAGTCGGAACGACATCGAAATACCCGATCCGGCTAGCCCGCTGGAAGCATGGGACCTTTTCGACGCTCCCGCCAATCAGGCTCGGAGCTGTCCCCACTTCTCCGTCGAGATGGAGACTGGAACCGGCAAGACTTATGTCTACCTGCGCACGATTTTCGAATTGTCACGGCGCTATGGCTTTCAGAAATTCATCATCGTTGTCCCCAGCGTCGCAATCCGCGAGGGCGTGCTGAAGAACATCGAGATCACTTCGGAGCATTTCCGGGCGCTCTATAACAATCTGCCTTTCGAGCATTTTGTTTACGACGCCAAGAAGGTCAACCGCCTCCGGCAGTTTGCGCTCAGCAATACGCTTCAAATCCTGGTTATCAACATTGACGCTTTCCGCAAGAACTTCACTGGGACGGAAGAAGAGCAGAAGAGCAACGTGATCTATAAGGAGAGCGACAAGCTTTCCGGGCGTCAGCCGATCGAGTTCGTGCAGGCGGCGCGGCCCATCGTCATCATCGACGAGCCGCAAAGCGTTGACTCGACCGAGAAGGCGCAAGACGCCATCAAGGCCCTCAATCCGCTCTGCACGTTACGCTATTCCGCGACGCACCGCAATCCGTACAATCTCGTCTACCGGCTCGACCCGGTCCGTGCCTTCGAACTGCGCCTCGTCAAACAGATCATGGTGGCGAACGCGGCCGGCGACGGCGGCGCGAACGACGCTTTCGTGCGCGTGGAACAGATTGACTACAAGAAGGGCATCAAGGCCAAGCTGCGCATTCATACACAGACGCCGGAGGGTCCGAAAGAGAAATCCTTTACGGTCAAGACCGGCGCGGACCTCTTCCAATTGTCTGGCGAACGTGCGTCATACGAAAACGGCTTTGTGGTTGCCGAGATCAATGCCGAGCCAGGAAACGAATATGTTCGGTTCAACAACGGCCGGGTGCTCCGCCTTGGAGAGGAATCCGGCGGCATGCGGTCGGACATCTGGCGCGCGCAGATCAAGCACACGGTCAAAAAGCATCTGGAGAAAGAACTTCAGGCACGGCAGCGCGGTATCAAGGTCTTGAGCCTGTTCTTCATCGACCGTGTCGCAAATTATCGCGACTACGACGGCGCGGGCCAACCGGTGAAGGGGAAATTCGCGGAGGCATTCGAAGCGGCTTTGGCCGAATTCGCGAAAGACCCCCGGTATGCGTCTCTTGACTGGCTCAAGCGTCCCGTCGAAAGCCTGCATAACGGCTACTTTGCCCAAGACAAGAAAGGCGTGTTCAAGGACACGCGCGGCGATACGCAGGCCGATGACGAGGTGTACAACCTCATCATGAAAGAGAAAGAGCGGTTGTTGTCCGCCGACGAACCGCTGCGGTTCATCTTCAGCCATTCGGCCTTGCGCGAAGGCTGGGATAACCCGAACGTCTTCCAAATCTGCACGCTGAACGAGACGCGCAGCGCGATGAAGAAGCGCCAGGAGATCGGGCGCGGCCTACGCCTTCCGGTCGATCAGAACGGCCAGCGCATGTTCGACGAGTCAATCAATAAGCTCGTCGTAATGGCCAATGAAAGCTATGAGGATTTCGCCCGCGCGCTCCAGACGGAATACGAAGAGGACTGCGGCGTAACTTTCGGCAAGGTTCCGCTGACCGCCATCGCCCGTCTGACGCGCGTCGTCGATGGGCAGGAGAAGCCCATCGGCCGCGAAGCCGCGGAGATCATCCGCGATGCTCTCGTCGAGCAAAAGATGCTGGACACGGAAGGCCGCATTCAGGCCGCTTTCGACCCGAAGAAACCCGGCTTCAAAATTGATCTTCCTGAAACCTATGCTGACCTGGCTCCCGCCGTGGCGGATTTGCT